>FSVR01000265.1_pt1 | contig 8682 bp, 10 predicted proteins | sample 1637811 | NCBI WGS metagenome assembly FSVR01 (sample SAMEA3914814, study PRJEB12502) | metagenome | biome: forest; material: soil | place: USA | collected 2011-09-16 | depth 0.1 m | reverse complement strand
GCACATCGGCGTCTACCCGTTCGCGAACCTCGCCGAACTCGACCCCACTGCCGTCGGCGCCGGCCTGGAAACGACGAAAGGTTCGATTCATCTGCGCGCCGGCCAGGTCCTCCCGAGCGGCCTTCTCGAACGGCTGCTTCTCCGACGCGTGGCGCGGATCGACCGAGCCTGAGGGAGCGGTCTACCATCGAGTCATGCCGCGCAAGCCGTACGAATCCGGGACCCCGATCGACCCGCTGCCTTCGACGCAGGAGCCGTATGTAGGAATTATCGCGCCGAACATCGATCGCATTTCTCGCGCATCCTTTGCTCGCGGGTCGGTTGAACGGCGCCGCGTCATCCGGGGAGCGATCGTGTTGGGGGTCGTGATTGCCGTGGTCGCGGTGGTCTCTGTCGTAGCGGTGCTGATCGGGTCGTCGCACTGACCATGCTCACGCCGTCGCGCACTTTTTCCTACTGAGCCTGCTTCGAGCGTTCAAGCCAGTCGTTCACCAGGGATGCCACGAGCGCAGGCCGCTCATGCATAAGCGCGTGCCCCGCATCCTCCACGACTGCTAAGGACGCGTGCGGGTACGCATCCAAAAGCTCGACTCCACCGGCGTATCCGACAGTCGAGTCGAGTCGGCCCACCACGATCAGGGTCGGTCCCGAGTACTGCGCCGACTCCACGTCAACGCTCCAGTTGGCGAAGATGCATCCGAGGGCGTCCTCGTCGACGAGCGCATTCCCCGGCACGACGAAATCCCGATATCGGCGCGCGTTCTCCGGTGTGCGAACCACGAAGTACTGGTTGAATCCTTCGCACTGATCGGTTTCGAGCTCGTCGTACGCCGAGGCTTCCTCGACGACGGCTCGCTGCTCGGGGGTCGCGCCGGTACCGTCGCGGAGCGGGCAGATGACCGCCAGGCCGAGCACCGAATCCGGTCGCTGCGTGGCAAGACCCCGAGCCAGGTACGCGCCATACGAGTGCCCAACAAGCAGCAGCTCATCGATCCCGAGCTCATCGATGAGATCTCCGAGGAGCCTCACCACATCCTCGTTGCTGGTCAGACCGTTGGCGGAGGAGCGACCCATCGCGGGCAGGTCCGGATAGATCCGTCGATATCCCTCCTTCGGGATGATCGCCTCAAGCGCAGCCTCGATCTCACGGTGGTCAACTCCCGCGCCGTGCAACGCCAGCAGGGGAACCCCACTTCCGTGTTCGACGTAGTGGATGAGGACTCCGTTGATCCGAACCTCCATGGACGGCTACCCTCGATATCCCTTCGCGCAGGTCTGCTGCGCTGCCGTCTGGCCGGTGACGTTCGCGGGAAGCGCGACGGGAACATCAGTTGGGGTTGGAGTCGGCGATGCGGTCGCCGTCGGCTTCGACGTCCCGGTCGGTGTTGCCGTCGGTGTTGGTGCTATCGCCGGCCCCGCGACAGTCGCGCGCCCGAGCTTGCCCGACAGCTGCACCGGTTGGTCCGCATCGAGGGCAGCGACGAGGATGTTGTCTGCCGGCTGCTGGGCGACGACCCGCCCCGGGAAAGCCGGATTCGATTTGGTTGGCCACTCCACGAAGACGATATTGTTCAGGTCGATGTCCTTGAGAGCGAGCGCGATGGCGACCATGGTCGTCGGCGCCGTGAGCGTATCGGAGAGTTGCATGTTCCTGACGGCCGCGTTGGCGAGCGTATAGAGAGTCAGGGGATTGCCGAGAACACCGGCACTCGTAAGTTTTCTCATGAGCGACGACATGAACAGCTGCTGGTCGCTGATCCGGCCGAGGTCGCTCCCGTCACCCACGCCGTGACGACTCCGCAGGAACGCGAGCGCGTCTTCGCCCTGGATTGTTCGCTCGCCCGCGCTCAGGTCGAGGCCGACGTACTTGTCGTTGAGGTTGGTCGCCAGGCACACCGTCACGCCACCAACAGCGTTCGACATCTCGATGACCCCGTCGAAGCTGATCTCCGCCGCGTACTGGATGTCGAGCCCGGTCAGCTTCTCGGTCGCGATCACCGTGCAGCCGAGGCCGCCCCGCGACAGCGTCGTATTGAACATGGCATTGGTTACTGGTCCGGCAATGCCGCCCTTCGGGCGGGGACACGCGGGGATGTTGACGAGCAGGTCGCGCGGGATGCTCACCACCGTCGCGTGCTGGTGGTCTGCCGAGATGTGGAGAACCATCGTGACGTCGTTATTACCGGCGCCGGAGCTGCCGGCAAGATCCGCGCGATCCTGAAATCCGTCCTGGCCGGTTCGCGTGTCGCTCCCCGTCAGCAGCAGGTTAACGGCTCCCTGAATGGACCCGACCTGCGGAATGGGTTCGTTCGTTCCTCGCACGTGAGACAGGTGAACCCCCTGCTTGATGCTTGAGAGTGTCTGCCACACAGCGATGCCCGCGACTGACGAAATACTGACGGCGAGGACCGCGACGATGACGCCGGCGTAGGTCAGCAAGCCCGGGATCGGACTCGGGGACCGCAATCGACCGTGTCGCGCGACGGTTGCGGGTCTCGGTCTACTCTCCACCTGTCAACCTAAACACGGCTTTCTGGGAGCTTCGCTCAGCTTGCGGGCGCGGCGATATTAAGCAGCCAGGTGATTCCGAATCTGTCGACAACCATGCCGAAGGAGTCACCCCAGGTGGCTTTGGACAGCGGCATGGTTACATTGCCGCCATCGATGAGCGCATTCCAGTAGCCTTCGAGCACGCTCTGGTCCTCGGCCTCGCCGCTCAGTGACACACTGATGTTGTCCCCCGGGTTATAGGTCATCCGCTGCGGTGTGTCCGATGCCATCAGTGTCAGACCATTCGGGCCCACCAGCATCGAGTGCATGACCAGGTTGTCTTCGGACGGGTCCTGGCTCGCGTGCAACTCTGCAAACGTGTTGACGGTCAACTCTCCGCCGAAGACTGAATGGTAGAACTCGATTGCCGCGCGCGCGTTGTCCTTGAAGCCGAGATATGGATTCAGTCGAATTGTCATGCCACCAGTCTTGCCCCGGCGAGCGTGCGCCGTCTATCCCTCCTAGGGTTGAAGCTCTAAGGAACGGAGCACGAACAGATGGCTGACAACCCAGCACCCAACCAGATTCAGTTCCAGGTCAGCTTGCCCCCCGAGCAGGAGCTCGGAGTATTCGCCGACTTCGCCAGCGTGTGGCACACCCCCACCACATTCGTGATCGACTTTCTCGCCGTAAAGGGTCCGCAGCATCCGGCCATTGATGCCGTCGGACAGTCGCATCCGGAGGCGCCGGTTCTCGAGGCTCGCGTGGGAGCTCGTGTGCGGATCCCGTCCGAGCAGATCTTTCCGCTGATTGCCGCGCTGCAGCAGCAGGGCGACAAATGGCTGGAGGAGTCCGGGCGCTCTGAGCCACCCGCGGACTGGGTGAACTCGAAATGATCTCGCGGCGCGAAGCAGCGCTGCGGCTCGACATTCCCCTCGAGATGGCAGGCAGGCACGGCATCCCGCCGCGGATGACCGAGCGCGAGTTCGCTGACCTCGAGGCCGATCCTCCAGCCTGGTTGCTGCAGTCGCGGGCCAACCGCACCGGCAAACCGGTGTGGGTTCAACTGACCTGCGACATCTGCGGCTACTCCGAGCCCGCCCGACCCAAGAAATGGTGGCCGGAGTTCACCTATCTCACCTGCGACTTTCATCGCGCCGACGAGATCCCGCAGCCGGCGCCGGGCCTCTACCGTCGTGAGGTCGAGGGCATCGGCACCCGCTTCATCGGGGTGATGGACGAGAAGCCCTAGAGCGACGCGACGTCGATCAGAACCTTGCCCACGACGTTGTTCTCGACCGCTCGGTGTGCATCACCAGTGTGCTCGAGGGTGAATCGGATGAGCGGGAGACCATTCTCCGGCCCCACCTCAAGCGCTCCGTCCGCAGCCGCCGCGTTCACCGACCGAATCGCGGCCGCCTTCTGTTCGGTCGACGTCGTGTAGGTCATGAGGAACTGGAGCCTCGCGTTCTTCGTCATCGCCGCTCTTACGGGGATGGTCGGCTGATCCGCGCCACCACCCGCGTACATCGATACGGTTCCGCCCATTGCCAGGACGTCAAGATCAAGCGCAAGGTTGGCGACCGCGTTCACCTCGACGACCACGTCGACACCGTCCGGGGCCACACGCCGAACGCCGGAGGCGACATCCTCGGTCCGGTAGTTGATGACATGGTGTGCGCCCGCCGCCGTCGCGAGCGCTCCCTTGTCATCGCTGCTCACCGTGCTGATGACGGTCGCCCCGGCCCAGACCGCGAGCTGGATGGCAGCGTGTCCGACCGCGCCGGCTCCGCCGGCAACGAGCACGATCGCGCCGTCGAGGGTCCCCGGAGCGAGCTCAGACGGACCGCCCTCGCGTGCCGTGAGAGCCCGATGGGCGGTGAGCCCGGGGATACCGATGGATGCGCCGACATCGAAAGAGACGCCATCGGGCAGCGGCACGACCTGCGCGACCGGCAGTAGAGCGAACTCCTGCGCGGTCCCGTCCGCTCGCTGGTAGGCGGCATCCCAGATCCAGACCCGGTCTCCGGGTGCGACGGACGTCACGCCCGGTCCGACAGCGTCGACGACACCGGCGCCGTCTTGGTTCGGTACCTGCGGCCGGGGGAGGGCGGCGCCGTCGCCGCTTCCTGCGCGCGACTTCCAGTCAGTCGGATTCACGGCCGAAACGGCAACGCGAACGATGACCTCTCCAGGCCCCGCCGTGGGGTTTGGACGGTCGACCAGGGTCAGGACGTCGGGGGAGCCGGTGTGGGTGTATTCGATCACTCGCATGGTCCCAGTTAACGCCGAAGCGCCCCCCTTCCGCACAACCGTGCGTCGAGGGGCGCCGAAGCGTTCTAGTTGTTGCCGCCGCCCGTGGTTCCGCCCGGACGGAAGCCGCCGCCAAATGTTGTTGCCGCACCCTCGGTGATGGTGGTCGCCTTGAGGGTGCCGCCACTCGTGGCACCGATTACGCGGATTGTCTCGCCAGTTTTGAGCGACGAGACGCTCGACTTGGTGGTCTTCGTCACACTGGTCGACCCGGACGTGCTGACCGTGATCTTCGTGCCGTTGGCTTCCTTGAGAACGATCGTGTCGCCACTGATCGACACGATGGTGCCCGAGGTGAGTCCGCCGAACCCGCCGGCTCCGAGTCCGCCCTGCCCACCCGTGCCGCCCTGGCCGCCGGTTCCACCCTCGCCGCCGCGGTTGGCAAACCCGCCGGCGCCGAGGCCGCCGCGTGCAGCGGTTGGAGTCGATGCCGTGCTGTGGCCGATGAGAACACCGACGAACAGTCCGATAACGAGCGCCGCGACGAGCGCGAGAATCGGCGTGACGATCCTCGATACGCCCTTCTTCGGCGCGACCGTCGTGGTCGTCGGCGGTGTCGGTTCTGGGGTTCCTGCTGGTGCTTCGTTAGTCATTGTTCTTCCTTTGCTGGATGGATTGGTCAGATGGAGCGGAGCGCCTGGATGGGGCGCATTGCGGCGGCGCGACCTGCGGGGTACACCCCGAAGAACACGCCGATGGCCACGGAGACTCCCAGCGCGAGCGGGATCGAATAGCCGATCAGCACGGGTTGAGTACCGTTGATTTGGAATTGGGCGGCGAAGACCGCGGCGATGACGCCCAGGATGCCGCCCAGGAGCGTCAAGATCGCCGCCTCCGCGAGGAACTGGCCGAGGATTGCTCCCCGAGTGGCCCCGAGCGCCTTGCGAATGCCGATCTCCCGTGTTCGCTCGGTGACTGTCACGAGCATGACGTTGGTCACGCCGATGCCGCCGACGAGGAGGCTGATGGCCGCGACCGCGGCAAGCAGCACGGTGAAGCTGGTAGCGCTGGCCTGCGCCGTCGAGAGAAGCGTGCTCGCGTTGGTGATTGTGTACGGCAGCGACGACGACGAGGAGCCGCTGGTTGCCGTTGCTGCTCCTCCCGCCTGCCGGACGAAACCACCGAAGCCCGAACTCGAAGTCGCGGTCGACGATGCCGCCTTGGCGGCAGTCGCGGCGCTCACGTGGAGCAACTGGTTCAGCTCGACCCCGAGTTCGCCCTGCGCCGCCGTGACACCGGCGGTCGTCTTCGATTCGGCGAGCAGCGAACTGAGCGCGCCGAACCCGGTGAAGGAGCGTTGTACGCGGGTCACCGGTGCGACGACGACGGAGTTGGGGTCGTTGAATCCCGTCGAGCTCTGGCTGGCCAGAATGCCGATCACGGTGAACGGGGTTCCGGACACCGTGATCGACTGCCCGAGCGCCGAACCCGTCGGGTAGAGCTCGGTCGCAAGCGTTGAGCCGATGACCGCAACCTTGGCGGCGCTCGTGACATCGGCGGGCGTGAACGCACTCCCGCTTGCAACCGTCGCGGTCGACACCGTGAAGTATTCCGGGCTCGTGCCAATGATGGAGATGTTGCTCTCTGAGGCGCTCGTCGATGACACGGTAAGGGATGTCGTCGACTCCGGGACAACCGATTTCACATGGCCAAGTCCCGCGGCGTTCAACTTGTCGCTGACCGCGAGGGTGATGGCCGAGGATCCGGTCGAGTTGCCGCTCGGGCGGATCGTGAGGGTGTTTGTTCCCAGCGACGTGATGAGGCCGTTTACTCGTTGAGCCGACCCGTTTCCGACGGCCATCAACAGGATGACTGCGCCGACGCCGATGAGCACGCCGAGCATTGTCAGGATCGAGCGAAGCTTGTTAGCCGTGACGCCTCGAACCGCGGACAGCAGGATGTCGCCAATTTTCATCGCACGAGCTCCCCGCGCTTGTGTGCGTGATCGGTGGTGATCAGCCCATCCTTGACCGTGACGATCCGGTGGGCACGCTGGGCCACGTTTTCCTCGTGCGTGATGATGACGATCGTTCTGCCCTGAGCGGCGAGCTGGTCGAAGATCGCCAGGATCTCGAAGGTCGACTCGGAGTCGAGGTTTCCGGTCGGTTCGTCGGCGAGCAGAAGTGTGGGGTTTGTGACGAGTGCGCGCGCGATCGCGACCCGCTGCTGCTGCCCACCCGACAACTGCTGTGGCCGGTGATCGGCGCGATGGCTGAGATTCACCATCTCGAGCGCCTCGAGTGCCCGCCGCTTGCGCTCCGCGTACCGGACCCCGCCGTAGGCGAGCGGCAGCTCGGTGTTTTGGAGCGCGGTCATCCGCGGCACGAGGTTGAAGGACTGGAATACGAAACCGATCTCGCGGTTTCGAACCCGTGCGAGTTCCTTTTCGTCCAAGTCATTAACGTCGTTGCCCGCGATGGAATAGCTGCCGGACGATGCGATGTCGAGACAGCCGAGCAGGTTCATCAGGGTCGACTTGCCGGAGCCGGATGGCCCCATGATGGCGAGATACTCGCCCGCGGCGACGCTCAGGTCGATCCCCCGCAGGGCGTGCACCTCGGCGTCGCCCGTGCCGTAGGTCTGGTGGATGCCGCGCAGCTCGAGAACGCTGCCGGCGGTGGCGGCGGCCATTAGTTGTTGCCGCCGGCTCCGCCGCGGTTTCCGAACCCGCCGCCTGTGCCGCCTCCGAACCCGCCGCCGCCGCCAAATCCTCCTGTGCCCGTCGTGCCAGTGGTTCCCGTTGTGGTCGTCGTGGCCGAAACGGAGCCGATCACGATGGTCTCACCAGCGGTCAGGCCGGACTTGATCTGGGTTCCGTCGTCGCCTACGACGCCGGTGGTCACGGTGACGGGCGTGGTCTTGCCGTTTCGGATGACCTTCACCGTCGAGACACCGTTGGCGGACGTGATCGCGGCGGCCGGCACGTAGAGCGCGCTTGCTGCGGTCGAACTGGTCGTGATCGTCACGTCGGCGGTCTGGCCGATGCGAAGGTTCTTGGGCGGATCGGTAAGGGTGATAGTGGTTGCGTACGTCACGATCGAATTGCTTGTCGTTCCGGTCGGCGCGATCGCGGTGACGGTCGCCTTCGAGGACGCGCCGGTGATGGCGGGGAACGAGATCGTGGCCGCCTGGCCGACCTTGACATCCGCGATGTCGGCCTCGGCGATGGCCGCCGTGATCGTGAATTTTGAGACATCCGCGATCGTCATGAATGGCGACGATGAGCTAGACGAGCTGCTCGAGTTGCTGGTGCTCCCGGTGTTGGCGCCGCCGTTGTTGCTGCTACTGCTCGACGAGCTGTTCGTTCCGGACGCCGTCCCGCCGACCTGACCGTTGACGGCGACGACGAGTCCTGCGATCGGCGCGGTCAGGGTTGCATCGGCGAGGTTCTCCTGCGCGGTGGTGAGTGCGGTCTTCGCATTCGCGACCGTGTCCTCTTGCGAGTAGAACTGTTGCTGCGCCTGCTGCACGTTCTGACCGCCCGCCTGCGCGTTCGCCAGCGAGGTGCGGTCATCCGCCAGGATCGTGTTCGCGTGGCTGAGCGAGGTCTTCGCGTTGGTGACCGCAGTCGTGAGATCAGCCGTCTGCAGCGTCCCGAGCACCTCGCCCTCGGTCACCGTCGCGCCGAGCGCTACATTGACCGTCGCGATCGTGCCGGATGCTCCGAACGAGGCATTGACATCCTGGAGCGGCGCGATCGAACCCGATGCAGTGATCGTGGTGCTCACGACGCCCTGCTCCACCGTTCCCGTGAGCTGGGTGGTCGCGGATGCGGTAGTTGCGCCAAAGGGATGGAAGATAACGACCGCGCTGGCGGCTGCGATAACGATGACCGCAATCAGCACGGTGTTAATCACCACAGGTCGGGAGAATTTCATG
>FSVR01000180.1_pt1 | contig 8815 bp, 6 predicted proteins | sample 1637811 | NCBI WGS metagenome assembly FSVR01 (sample SAMEA3914814, study PRJEB12502) | metagenome | biome: forest; material: soil | place: USA | collected 2011-09-16 | depth 0.1 m | reverse complement strand
TTGCGCGGCATGCGACTTGGAACACAGAGCCTTCAAAGTGAAGAGGGCGTCGAGTTTTCGCCGCGAAAGAAGAGCGTGTACCGCACGCCAGATGGAACAGAGTTTGAAGTAGTTTTCTCGGCCGAGGCCGAGGTTCCCGAGGTTTGGGAATCGCCAAAGAGCGGCCAGGAGGGCGTCCTCCTTGACAGCGCCGGCGAGAGGATCGAGACCCAACAGGCCGACGTGAAGGCTCCCCGCAGTCACTGGGACATGTTGCTGGAGCGTCGCACTCGTGCGGAACTCGAGGAACTGCTCCAGGAACGCCTGGACTTCCTGCGCGCCCGTAAGGGTGAGCATAAAATCGGTGCGTGAATTAGTCGCATAGCGACTAATTCACAATAAGCACAGCGCGACTGTTCTAAACGGGGTTCAGAGCGTCAGCGCGTCAGCGCTGGCGCTTCCTCTTTGTCCTGGACGCAACCAAACCAACAATCAGACCGCCAAGACCAACCACGGCAACCAGTTGCTCGATCGGCTCCCCCAGCCAGGTCGCCGGTGTAATGGTCGTACTGAGCGGCACTGTCGCGACGAGGTACCCGGCCTTGTAGGTGGGCAGTTGCGAGACGGTCTGGCCATTGGGCAGCACGATTGCCGTCGTTCCGACCGTCGAGTCGTTCACCAGGGAGCGACCGAGCTCCATCGCACGGATGCGCGCGATCTCGAGCTGTTGGATGCTCTCGTCGGTGTGACCGAAGTCCCCATTGTTGGTCTGAGCGATCAGAATCTGGGCACCGGAATCAATTGAGTCCCGCATGACGGTGTCATCCGTGATGTCGAAGCAGATGTCGATTCCGGCGATCACGCCGTTGACGTTGAAGACGGTGTCCGTCGTTCCTGGCGTGTAGTCCCGGCCGACCAGGTCGATCAGGCCGGGTGCGAAGGCACGCCAGACGGCGCGATCCGGCACGTACTCGCCGAACGGCACGGGGTGCTTCTTGTCGTAGTGATCGAGGACGCCCTTGCCTGCCTCCCAGAGCAGCGAGGTGTTGAAGTACTTGGAGCCGCGATGCTGGATGGTTCCGGCCAGGAGCGGTGCCTTCAGCTGGGTGCTGATGTCGTCGAACTCGGTTGCCGCGACATCCTCGTCTGGTGCATGGTCGGCCGCGACGGGATCGATGTCGCTCGCACCCTCTGGCCAGATCACCATGTCGATCCCCTTCCGACCGAACAACGGAACGGTCGCCTTGTACTGGGCCGCGAGCAGGTCGCCATAGTCGTGGGGGTCGAAGTATCCCGTGGGCCCTGCACCCTGGACCGCGGCGACCGTCGTCGTCCCCTTCAGCGCGATCGGATACGCGGGCACGAGCACGATCAGTCCGATGGCGCCGACGACGATCATCCCGCGAGTCACCGCTGGCACGGAAGCGAGTAGCAGCGCCTCGAGTCCTAGCGCCACCAGGAACACCATGACGAAACTCACGCCCGAGATTCCGATCCAGGAGAACAGGCTGGAGAACGGACTCTGCGACTGCGACTCCGCTACTCGCGCCCAGGAGAATCCGCCGTAGGGCCAGACACTCGCGATCCCTTCCCGAAGTGTCCACAGCCCCGCGATCACGGCCGGCAAAAATCCCAGGCGAGCGAGGGGCGAGGTCCAGACGAGCGGGACTACCCGGTAGGCGATCGAGATGAGGACTGCGCCGCCACCGACGAAGATCGCCTCGAGCGCGGACAGCGCAGACAACGGGATCGGCCCCAGAAAGAGCGCCGCCCAGGCGATCTGCAAAAGGTAGTAGCTGAGGCCGCCGATGAAGCCGACGAGGAACGCGCCACCGGGGCGTCGTCCCCGAAGACTGACCAGGAATACCCCGATTCCCAGGAAGGTGAGCGGCCACCACGAGACGTCCGGGAATCCGGCGTCCATGATCGGGCCGGATGCCGCTGCCAGCAGAACCGCGGCCCAGAGCGGTCGGGGCGCCGCGATGATGCCAGGTTCATCGTTCATAGATCACGAATCCTACGCAACGCTGCTGTACGCAACGATTCCGCGGAAAATCGAGTCAAGGGCCTTCCGCGCGGTCGCACCGACGGGCGAATCCGCGACGACCGATAGCTGGTCGAGCAGGTCGATCGTCTGCTTGCTCCACCGCACGAAATCGCCCGCCGCGAGATCGGCCGTTGTCAGTGCGGAGTCAAGGGACCCGCCCTGCGCCCACTTGTGCATGGCCAGCGTGAGACCGGTCGATAAGGGGTTCGTACCGGGCAACCGGTGATCACGCTCGAGATCATCCAGGCGCGCCCAGAGATCCGTCGTGCGATCGAAAGCCTCACGGAACGGACCGCCGGGCAGGTTGCGGTCGTTCGGTGCGCCCTCGTCCCGGCGTGGTTCGAAGATGAGGGAGGCGGCCATGGCGGCGAGCGAGGCGGCATCCAGCCCGTCCCACAGCCCCTGGCGCAGCGACTCCGCGACCAGAAGATCCCGCTCTCCGTAGATACGCCGAAGAGTGCGGCCGGGCGCCGCAACGGTCAGGCTGCCATCCTTCGCGGCCACCAGGTAGTCGAGCTCGACCAGGACATCTGTCACCCGGTCGAAGACCTTTGCGACCGCGCCGGTGCGCGTCCGAATCTGGGCCGTCAGCTGGTCGGTCTCGCGCTTGAGCTTCCACCAGCGCTCCGCCCATCTGGCATGCGCCTCGCGCTCGGGACAGCTGTGACAGGGATGTTGCTTGAGCCGCGTTCGAAGGGCCGTCAGCTGCCGCTGCCGCTTCTCTCGATCGCCCCGACCCTTGTGATCGTCGCGAGGGTTGGCCTTGCGCTCCAGATCGGTGAGCTCTCTCCTGATGGTCGAATACTCTACGAAGTTGCCGAGGTGGCAGGTCATCGCCTTGGCGTAGCCGGCGAGCGACTCCTGCTGGGTGCGGACCTTGCGTGCGAGGTCGACCACGGCGCGGTCGGCCTGGAACTGAGCGAAGGACGACTCCAGGATCTCGCGTGTGCGGTCGCGGCCAAACTGCTCAATCAGGTTCACGGCCATGTTGTAGGTCGGGGTGAAGGACGAGTTCAGCGGATACGTCCGGCGACTGGCGAGGGAGGCGACCGCCTGCGGGTTCAGCCCGTCGACCCACTGGATCACCGCGTGGCCCTCGACGTCGATGCCGCGGCGACCGGCGCGGCCCGTCAGCTGGGTGTACTCCCCCGGCGTGATCGGCACGCGCGCCTCGCCGTTGAACTTTTCGAGCTTTTCGAGCACGACGGTTCGCGCCGGCATGTTGATGCCGAGCGCGAGCGTCTCGGTCGCGAACACGAGCTTCACGAGCTTCAGCCGGAACAGCTCCTCGACGACCTCCTTGAAGGCGGGCAGCATGCCGGCATGGTGTGCGGCAACGCCTCGCTCGAGTCCCTCCAGCCATTCCCAGTAGCCGAGCACGGCGAGATCCTCGTCGCGTAGCGTGCGGCACCGCTCCTCGACGATCGCGCGAATCTCGTCGCGCTCGCTCGCCTGGGTGAGTCGTACGCCGGCCCGCAGCACCTGTCGGACCGCGGCGTCGCATCCGACCCGCGAGAAGATGAAGAAGATCGCCGGCAGGAGGTTACGCGACTCGAGGAGCGCGACCAGGTCGGAGCGGTCCATGCGGACGTTGTCCTGTCGTCCACCACGCGAGTGATAGCGGCCGATGTCCCTGGTCTGCTTGGCATTCAGGTTTCGGCCGCCGTAGTTGGCCATCTGGGCCAGCTCCGGATTGACACGGTTGGTCGCGGCGAGGCCAGACGAATCAAACAGGTCAAGGAGGCGGGCGCGCACCAGCACGTGCTGCTCGAGCGGGACCGGGCGCTCCTCGGAAACGATCACATCCGTGTCGCCACGAACCGCCTGCAGCCAATCGCCGAACTCCTCAGCGTTGGACACCGTCGCGCTCAGAGAGACCAGCCGAACCGACTGCGGAAGATGGATGATGACCTCCTCCCAGACGGCGCCGCGGAACCGGTCGGCGAGGTAGTGTACCTCGTCCATGATCACGTGCGAGAGGTTCTTCAGCAGGCCGGAGTCGGCGTACAGCATGTTACGGAGGACTTCCGTAGTCATGACGACGATCCGCGCGCCCGAGTTGATATTGGTGTCGCCGGTCAGAAGTCCGACCTCATCCGGTCCGTACTCGACCACGAGCTCCTGGAATTTCTGGTTGCTCAGTGCCTTCATCGGCGCTGTGTAGAAGACCTTGTCGTGGGAGTCCTGCATGGCCAGATAGATCGCGAACTCGGCGACGATCGTCTTGCCCGCCCCGGTCGGCGCGGCAACGAGCACGCTGTTTCCGCGCTCGATCGATGAGCACGCGGCGAGCTGGAAGTCGTCGAGGTCGAAGCGCTGGTGGGCTCGAAACGACTCGAGCATGGGAAGTTCGTTGCGCGAACGGGATGCCGCAAACCGCTCGGCCGGCGAGAGATCGGTCATCGAGGGATCACTGGTACCGGTTCACGCCAGCGGCCGCCCAGTCGCGAACCGCGGCTCGCGCGTCCGGCGGCCCAACCACGACGGCGACGCCCGGCATGCTCGCGATCAGGCGCTTGAGTCCGTGATAGTGGGACACCCGGACAGACGTCCGAAGGCGGCCGTCCTTTTCGACCGTGATTGCACCGTCCGGGATGTAGTCCGCGAGCAGTGGCGCGGCGCTCGTTGCAATGTCGATGGTGACGATCAGGTCGTCTGCCGAGCCCTCAAACAGCGTGTCCGGAAGCTTGACATCCGCAGCACCGTGGGTGATCGGCTCGGTGGTGACGCGCGGATCCGAGATGCGATCGAGCCGGAAGGTGCGCACCGCTTCGCGCAGGTGGCACCACGCGCGCAGGTACCAGTCGGCGTCGAGCGACTCGATGCGCAAAGGGTCGACGCGGCGACGTTCGCGCACTCCGCGTGAGTTCAGGTAATCGAACTCCATCTGGACGCCGGCGTCCACCGAGTCACGGACCAGGGCGAGTGTCTCGTCCGTGCCGCTCGACTGCACGGTGAGCTGGCTCGGTGTGGCGGAAGCGCCCCGCGAGAGCTTGGCACTGAGCGTGGCGATCGCGGTGCGATCGGCGTGTTCGGGCAACGACGACAGGTACTGCAACCCGGCGATCAGTGCCGCTGCTTCGCGAGCCGAGAAGCGTGGGGAATCGTCGATCGCGACGCGGTGGGTCAGGACGATCTGGTCGTTTTCTTCGAGGTCATCCCATGAGATGTCGAACAGGTCCTCGTGCTGGTACTGCGCCGTCTCGCCGGGGATGCCCGAGACGCCGATGAGCCGCACCGCCTCGCGAATCTGCTCCTTGGTCATCCCAAAGTGCGCCGCCGCTTCTTCGACGCTCACCCGATCGTGATCCATCAGGTACGGCACGAGAGAGAGCAGGAAGGTGAGCTTGTCCTGCGCCTGAAGCGGTTGTGCCTTCGCCTTAGGCATGATCGGCCACCGTTCGCGCAAGGCGATCACGCACGGCAACTCGCAGTTCTTCTGGGGAGCGAACGAGGACCTCGGGCCCATAGCCGGCCAGTTCGTCGGCGAACAGGTCGACGTCGGAGTAGTGCAGCGAGAGGGTGTCGCCGTCGGCGGTGGTACTCGGACGCTTGCTCAACCGGGTCGCCGCGTCAGAACCCGGCTCGACCTCGACGATCGCAAACCGGTTCTCCCAGATCTCATCGAGCTCGGCCTTGGCCTGGTCGGTGGCCGATGCCGGAAAGGGCGTGTACCTTGTGTTTGTCGTGGTGACCGGCGTGACAATTCGTCGAAGCAGGAAATTTCGGGTGCCGCCTGCATCCTGGTCCGCGGCGTGGAGCATCCAGCGACCTTCGCGTTGAATGAGCGCGATCGGGGCGACGGTACGAACCCGAGCCTCCTGCTCCCCCGGCTTCAGGTAGCCGAACCGAATGATGACGTGTTTGTCGAGGGCGGCCGTGAGCGGCTCGAACGCGACGTCTCGAACGCGGAGGCGTGGTGCGTAACCGATCATCGGTTCGTCAGTGACAACCCCTAGTGATCGCAGTTTCAGGATGGCCCTCCGCGACTCCCCAGAGATGGACCCCTCGCGCCAGACCATGGCGGCCAGGTTGAGCAGCGTCGTTTCTTCCGGTGAGAAGGAGATGTCGGCGGGAAGCTCGTAGTCGCCGCGCGGGATGCGATAACGCAGGTTCTGGTTGTTGCCGACCTGACCGGGCGAATCCAGAGTCTCGAGAGGAACGCCGAGATCCCGGATGTCGTCCTTGTCGCGTTCGAACTGGCGCTCGAGGTTCGCGTTGTCGCCCGACGCCGAATAGCGCTGCCGGTACCCCTGCACCGTCGACAGGATCTCGTTCTTGGTCAACCCCGCCTCGGTCGCGAGCAGCGCGAGGACCAGGCTGAAGAGTCGCTCTTCAACCGGGATTCGCGCTGGGGCGGCTGCTGACACGAAAGTTATTCCTTGTGAGGTAAGGACACCCGGCCAGTGTCGTGAGTGTGGTGTGGCTACTGCCTAGTATGTGCCGAGAATGTCGTAGACGAAGATCAGCGTCTCGTTCGTCGGATAGCCACTCGGCGCCTTGCCTGACGGATAGCCAGCCTTCGGCGGCACAACGACGAGAACCTGGCTGCCGACCCGCTGGCCGACGAGTGCCTTCACGGAGCCCTTGTCAAGGAACTGCCCGCCGGCGTTGGCCGCCAGTGCCGTCAGGGAATAGAACCGGGGCGTGTCATCTGTCCAGGTCGAGTCGAACGTCGTGGTGGGGGCGGGGTCGGTCCACGCGACGCCCTGCACCTGGAGCAGTACCTTCTGGCCTGCCTTGACCTTCTCGCCACTACCTCCGCGCACAACCTCCGACTGGAGCGTCTTTGGTGGCTCCTGCAGATCGAGCGTGAGACCCGGAGTCCCGTTGCCCGAGGTCACGACCGATGGGAAGCCCGCCTGCAGCGGCTGCAGGATCCCGGTCGCGCGCCCGCGGTAACCGGCTCCGATATCCGTGACGAACACCATCGCGTCTGAGCCGTTCAGGCCCTGGCTCTGCGCGGTTGCCGCGCTGCCGTAGACCTGTGCCGCCGTGAGCACGGTGACGATCCGGGACCCGACGTGCGCACACATGAGCGCCTTGGTGACGATGAGCGGCAGGACGGTGGACTTGTTGCCTACCGGCACCTGCACGGCGCTCGATTTCGAGTATGCGTAGGACTGCGCGGTTGCTCCAACGAGCTTGCCGGTCTCGCCAACGTAGAGAACCGATGAGATCTCGGCGATGTCACCCTTGCCGAGGATCAGCCCTGAGCCCTCGTGAACGACCGAGTTCTCGACCTTCGACGCCTTGGTCGGCGTCGGAATATGCACCTTCGGCTTCGTGCCAATGGCGCCGCTTGCGGTGATCGACTCTGACGCTGCACCTCCGCTGTAGGCGGGCACGCACCCCTGCACCTGTGCGGGCAGATCGCTGCACGCCGCAACGCTTGCGACGAAGGCGGAAGCAAGCAGAATCGCGGCCATCTTGCGCACGACACCAGATTTCGAACGGTCCTGAATCACGTGAATTACTCTAACGGTTCTGTGTCTGGCGAAATGCTGTCCCCCGCCGCCGCGGCTGCCGCGGCGCGGGCCTCGCGGATCGACTTCCGGAGGCTCTTGTCGCTCGCCGTACGGTCACCGAGCGCGCCCGGCGTCCACACCTCGACATCCTCATCCGAGTAGTCCGATTTGGATGCACGGCGCGCGACTTCGGGGAGGCGGGCTCCCGGAGCGAGGCGCCTGGTCGCGATCAGGAATCCGGTATGACCGATCATCCGGTGGTCTGGGCGGACCGCGAGTCCCTCGACGTGCCACGTGCGCACCATTGTCTCCGCCGAATCCGGTGCCGTGAACTGAGCAGTCGCTCGAATCGCTTCGGCAGTTCGGGAAAGTTGTGTGACCGTAGCGACGTAGCAGAGCAGAACACCACCCGGCGTGAGTGCGGCGGCAGCTGCGTCGATGCACTCCCACGGCGCCAGCATGTCGAGCACGACGCGATCGACCGATGAGCCGACGACCGCCGATGGCAGAGCTTCGACGAAGTCGCCGACCGTCACCGTCCAGTTGGTTGGAACTGCCCCGAGGAACGCCTGCGCGTTCGCCTGGGCGATGTCCGCGAACTCCTGCCTGCGCTCGAACGAGTGCAGCGTCCCGGTTGGCCCGATTGCGCGCAGAAGCCAGAGCGCGAGCGCGCCCGACCCCACACCAGCCTCGACCACAACCGCGCCGGGGAAGACGTCGGCCATCCCGAGAATTTGGGCGGCATCCTTGGGGTAGATGATCGCGGCACCGCGCGGCATAGACATCACGAAGTCGGTGAGGAGCGGACGCAGCGCCAGATACTCGATGCCGGTACTGCTTGTCACGATGGATGCGTCCGGCTTGCCGATGACGAGGTCGTGGTCGAGGATGCCGGTGTGGCTGTGAAACTCGCCGTGAGTCTCGAGAGTGATCGTATTCAGCCTGCCCTTCGGACCGGTCAGTTGCACGCGGTCACCCGGGCGAAAGGGGCCACTCTGGCGACGCGTTGCCTCGCTCACGGCTGCACACCGGACAGCGCGCGCCGCTGCGCGGACGCAAGCACCTCGGCGAGATCGGCGACGGTTCGCCCCGCGAGGGTTGGCCAGCTCACGAAATCTCCGTCAAGAGGGAGCGAAACGTGCAGAGGAACGCCAATGGTCGCCGCGCCCGCTGCCACCGCTGAGGCAACTCCGGGTGGCGAGTCCTCGATTGCCACACAGTCGGCCGGCTTCACGGCCAACAGCTCGGTGGCGCGAAGATACGCGGCCGGGTGAGGCTTGCTGTGCGTCACGTCGTCGCCAGCGACCACAACGTCGAACGC
>FSVR01000153.1_pt1 | contig 8895 bp, 8 predicted proteins | sample 1637811 | NCBI WGS metagenome assembly FSVR01 (sample SAMEA3914814, study PRJEB12502) | metagenome | biome: forest; material: soil | place: USA | collected 2011-09-16 | depth 0.1 m | reverse complement strand
TGGGCGATGATGCAGAAGTTGCGGATGAACGAGGGGTCGGTCGCCGCGGGCTCAAGGCCGCTGAGTGCTCGTGGTGACATTTGTGCAATTGTCCCATGCCAGAGCACCCCTCGGGCGCGGCGGAACTAGTGCGCGATATGCAGGATGGAGAGCGGCACCCAGAAGGCGAGCGCGAAGAAACCAACAGCAACCCACCAGAACAGGACGACGAACCCGATGGCGATGCCCCACGTCGACATCGTGCGAGCCCACGGCTCGCGACCGCGAGCGAGGAAGCCGAGCACAATTGCGGCGATCGGAAGGATCACGATGTGTCCGAGCGGGACCGACGCGATAGCGGCGACGAGGCTCAGGATGCTGAGCGTGCGCGGCGGCGCGAAGGTGGTGGGTGTGGGAGAGACTTCGGGGGCCGGTGTAGTGGTCATGACCCAAGCCTAGAAAACGCCCGCCGCGGATGACATGGGGCTAACCCCCGAAATCGTGGCGGCAAACCTGCGCAGTGATCGGTCGACCTACTTGTGCAGGATGTCGCGTAGCGCTCCCTCCAGTCTCGGGAACTCGAATTCGAACCCCGCCGCCAGCAGCCGCGTCGGGACGACCCACCGGCTCTTCAGCAGCAGTTCCGTCTCGGTGCGGATGGCGAACGCCCCGGCCTCGAGCATCCAGCCGAACAGGGGGATGCCGAGTCGCACGCCGAGCACGTGGCGCAGGCTCGACATGAGTTCCCGGTTCTCGACCGGGTTCGGCGAGGAGACATTTACGGTGTCCCCGATGTCGCCCGAACCGCTCAGGAACTCGATCGCGCGGTGCACGTCCTCGATGTGCACCCAGCTGAACCGCTGTCGCGCTCCCCTCGTCTTTCCGCCGAACTGCGGGCCGCCGAAGCCGAGGCGCGCCAACATCACCAGCGGAGTGAGTGCCGAGCCGTCGCCGAGGACGATGGCCATCCTGAGCGCAACCTGGCGCACCCCGTCCCGCGGATGAGCAAAGAATTCGCGTTCCCACGCGGTTGCGACATTGACCGAGAATCCCGACCCGAGCTCGCCGGTCTCGTCGGTCATCGGATGATCATCCGCGTGCCGGTAGATCGTCGCCGTGCTGGCGTTGAACCAGATTTTTGGTGGCCGCGCGACGGCCTGCACGGCTTCGCCCAATTCGGCGGTGGTGAGGAGCCGGGAGCTGAAAATCGCGGCCTTGTTCTTGCGCGTGTAGCGACAGTTGACGCTCTTGCCTGCGAGGTTGATCAGGATGTCCGATCCATCAATCAGGGCTCCGATCGCGTCAGAGTCGCCCCAGCGCGCATCCGCAGCGGATCGGCCAATCGTCGACACCGTGTCCCCGGACTCGGCGAACTTCGCGACGAGATAGCGACCGACGAATCCGGTCGCGCCAGCGATGACGACCCGTCGACCGCTCATCTGGCGCGTGCCGGAAGTCGGCCGAGCCCGGCGAGGAGCACGGCACGGTCTGCGGCAACGCTCACGCGAATCCAGCCTTCGCCGGTTCGTCCGAACGCGCTTCCCGGCGAGATTGCCACTCGTTCCTCCAACAGAAATCTCTCCGCCCACTCCGCGACGTCGCCGTTCGAGACGTGGTCGACGCGCACCCAGAGATAGAACGTTCCCGCCGGACGAAGGTATTCGATGCCCTTGGCGTCGAGGAGCGCCGTCGCCGCAGAAATATTCTCCTGGTAGTGAGCGCGGGCATCCGCCACGTTCTGTTGGCTGCCGGTGATCGCGGCGATCGCGGCGTACTGGCCGGGCGTGCTCACGCAACTGATGGACGCCTCCTGCACGGACCGCATCGTCTGGGCAAGCCCTCGCGGTGTAACGAGATATCCGATCCGGATACCCGTCATCGCATATGTCTTGGAGAGCGAGAACGCCGTGAACACCCTGTCGTCATCGTCGAGGGCCGCCATGCTCACATGTGGCTCGTCCCAGGTGAAGTACTCGTAGACCTCATCGCTGATTACCCAGAGGTCGTGGCGTCGCGCGAAGTCGAGCAGTTCGCGCAGCACCGCCTCGGGGAACACCGTGCCAAGCGGATTCGACGGCGAGTTCACGACGATCACCCGGGTGCGCGTCGTGACGAGCGACTCGAGTTGGTCGAGGTCTGGCATGAAACCGCGGTCCGGCCGCAGCGAGTAGGGAACGGGCACCGCATCCAGCATCCGTGGCGCCATCGTAAAGATCGTGTAACCAGGGTCGGGGATCAGCACCTCATCACCGGCAGAGAGAGTCAGCTGCAGCGCCTGGTGCACCGCCTGAGTTGCCCCAATGGTCGCCCAGACCTGCTCGATCTCGACGTGCAGGTTGTTGTCGCGGGCGAGCTTTTCGACGATCGCGGAGCGCAGCTCCGGGATGCCGGCATTCGCGGTGTAGTCGGTGTCGTCGCGATCCCACGCGTCCTTGGCGGCCTGGCCGATGTGCGGCGCAACAGCGACGTCGGGCTCGCCGACGCTGAGCGAGATCACGTTCTCGAGCTCGGAGGCGAGCAGGTAGATGCGACGAATACCGGACGCAGGCACGCTCAGAATGTGCGGTGCAAGGTGCGGCATGCCCCTACGCTACTGGCTTTGCTCCGGCCTGTCGCTCGATCCGAATCCGGTCCGCCTGCGACGGTGGACGCTCCTCGTGCGGGACGGCGGATGCGGGGATTCCGGCGACCAGAATGGCCGGATCGACGTCCAGCCCGCCGGCGATCTTGATGATGTTGTGGAGGCTCAGGTTGCGCGTTCCGCGTTCGACCTGGCCGACGAAAGTCCAGTGCACATCCGACAGTTGAGCGAGTGTCTCCTGGCTGATGCCGAGTCGCAGGCGCTCGGCTCGCACCCGCTCCCCAAAGATTCGGGCGGCATCGGATTTCGTCTCACGCATGGGTCATGACTACTCATCCCAATATCTCTGGGCCAGAGCAGGAACAACCTATGCCTTTACGCCTGAAGACTTTATGTATATGCATGGAACGGTCAATTGCCGGATTCTGCTGGCAACTGGTAATGTTGTCTGTTGGCTTCCGCGCAAGTTTCGGGTTTCGAAATCGTTGCGCGTTTCGCGGTCGAGATCCTTCAGCACTTCGGTTCTCATCCCGGCCGCTCATTCATGTCTAGCAACAAACGAGAAGGTTATTCACGTGGCAAACATTAAGTCGCAGATCAAGCGAATTGGCACCAACAAGAAGGCTCAGGAGCGCAACAAGGCGGTCAAGAGCGAGCTGAAGACGGCCATCCGCGCGACGCACAAGGCCGTTGCCGCTGGCGACAAGGCCACCGCGACCACCTCGATGACCCTGGCGAGCAAGAAGCTCGACAAGGCGGTCAGCAAGGGCGTCATCCACAGGAACCAGGCGGCCAACCGCAAGTCGGCCATCGCCAAGCAGGTCGCTGCGCTCTAGTCACATTTTTTCGAAACGCCCGTCGCAGTCACTGCGGCGGGCGTTTTGCATTGTCGCAGGCGAAACCCTCTGGGCAACGGAACTCGGTAACCACAAGTATTTGGTCGACAACATTCCCTTGATGGAACAGCTTCGCGTTCTCGGCTGCGGCCTAGAGTCGGCCGCCTTCCCCGCGCACTTCACAGTAGATGTGCCACCTGCTTCGAGCCTGCAAGCGGTACTGGACTTATGCCAGGTGTGGCTTGACGGTGGAGTAGCCGAATACGAAACGGCGTGCCTTCAGAGTTAGGGCAAGTACCTAGACGTCGCCACGGCGGCTGATGACGCTCACCATGCGCTCAAGGGCGAAGACGGGGTCGCGTCCGGCGCCCTTGACCTGGGCATCGGTCTCGGCGACGAACTCGATCGCGCGGCCAAGGCCGGCGTCGCTCCAGCCCTGCAGGTCGCGCTTTGCGCGGTCAACCTGCCACGGCGCGAGGCCGAACTGCTGTGCCAGCTGCATTGAACTTCCGCGAACACCCGACAGTTTGGCCATCGTGCGCAGTTTCGCGGCGAAGGCCGCGACCATCGGTACGGGATCCGCTCCCGAGGAGAGCGCGTGCCGCAAGAGAACGAGCGCCTCGCCGTGCCGACCCGCGATCGCGGAATCCGCGACACGGAAGGCATTGGTCTCGACCCGACCCGAGTAGTACTTCTCGACCGTGACCTCCGTGATCTCCTCGCTCGAGTCCTCCAGCAACTGTTGGCACGCGGATGCGAGCTCTGCGAGGTCATCCGAGAATGCGGAGACGAGCGCCCTAAGGGCACTCGCTGTCACACGACGGTTGGCCTCCGAGAATTCGGCGGACGCGAAGTCCATCTTGTCGCTGTCCTTCTTGAGCTCGACACAAACGATCTCTATGCCGCCCCCGAGCCCCCCGCGAAGCGCGTCGAGGAGTTTCTTGCCGCGGACGCCGCCGCCGTGACGCAGGACGAGATAGGTGTCATCGGCGGGGTTCTCGAGGTAGCTCAGGGTCTCGGTGAGAAACGCGTCCGTGCACTTCTCGACGTTGGTGACACGGATCAGCCGCGGATCGTTGAACAGCGATGGACTTGCGAGCGTCAACAGCTCGCCGGGCACGTAGCCGTCGGCTTCGAGGTCGTTGACCTCGAGCGCGGGATCCTCGGCCTTCAGGGTGTCCCGAAGGAGGCGCAGCGCACGATCAGCGAGAAACCCCTCCGTACCCGAGATCAGGATGACCGGAGCCGGACGCACCTGTCGCCACTCGAGTTGCGGGATCGCGGGAGCGGTCTTTGCGGAGCCTCTGCCCGTTGTTGGTGCGGCCACTGTGCTCCCTTCGACGCGTCTTCAATCTTAACCGGGACCACCGGTGTCGGGATGCTCGCTCCACACCGCCACCGTGCCCCGCTTCGCGCCTGGGCTGAGGAGCACGAGTCCTTCGGTGTCGGTGCGTGCCGGCAGCGTGCCCACGCTCGCGAGGATGTCGAGAAGGTGCTGGGTCGGGTGCCCGTACCTGTTGTGCACCCCTACGCCGATGAGACCCACGCTGGCCGAGACGCGCTGGTACAGCGCGGCGCTCTGGTCTGCCGATCCGTGGTGGGCGACCTCCAGAACATCGAGCCTGGGCAGCGTCGGGTTCGCGGCAAGCATCAGGTTCTGCGCCGTCTCGTCGAGATCTCCGACGAACATCGAACTGAGGCACCGGTCGGGACACCGTCCGACCGGCTCGAACACGACGGTGACGCACGCCTCGTTTCCGGGCAGGATCCCGTCGGGCAACACCGCGGGCGGCCAGACCACCGACCATCGCAGGTCACCCAACTGCCCCGTCAGTCCCTCGCTCACCCGATCGACCCGTGTGCCGCCATTCAGCAGCCCCTGGATGATCGCGACATCCCGCGCTTTCCCTGTCGACGGGCCGACGAGCGCGCGGTCGGTCATCCCGTCGACGGCTGGGGTGCCGGCAACGTGATCGAGGTCGTAGTGGCTAAGCACGAGCAGGTTGATTCGACTGATGCCGAGTTCGTCGAGACAGGCCTTCAACAAGGGCCCGGACGGGCCGGTATCCATGAGCGCGACCTGGCCGGCGCTGCGAACGAGCATCGCGTCGCCCTGGCCGATGTCGCAGTCCGCAATCTGCCAGTTCGCGGGACGCCCGAGCTGCCCGATCGCGGTCGACAGCCCCGTGATCGCCAGCGGAATGACAATCGAGAGCACAAGGGCGGCAGCGAGGATGCCCCTCCCGCGCCTGGAGAAGCGCCCTAACAGCAGGAGGAGCAGGAGCGTGGTCATCCCGACCAGCGTGACTACTCCGACCCAGCCGACCGGCCACGGCACGCGAGCACCGGGAAGACCGGCGAAGTACGTCGCAACGTCTGCAATCCACGCGGCCGGGACCCAGGCAATCGCCGCGATCACCTGCCCCACTGGCGCAGCGACAGGAAGCGTGAGGCACGCGACGAGACCGAGCACCGTGGCGAGCGGCGATGCGGGCTCCGCCAGTGTGTTGGCGAGGACGCCGTACAGCGGGAGCGACGGATTCAGCGTGAGCAGTACCGGCTGGCACGCCAGCTGCGCCGCGAGTGGCACAGCGATGACCAGTGCCAGCCAGTGTGGCAGCCAGCGTTCGAGTCTGCGGGCAATAGGCCCGGCGAACGCCATGAGCCCGGCGGTCGCGAGCACGGACAGCGCAAATCCGTAGTCGAGCGCGAGCCACGGGTCGATCGTGAGCATGGCCAGGACGGTGACACCGACCACCGGGACGCCGGCGAGCGGTCGTCCGCCGGCGAGTGCGCCGAGTACAAGCGCGGCCATGATGGCCGACCGCACCACGCTTGGCTGGGGCGTGACGAGTACGACAAATCCGACAAGCACGATCAGCGCGCCGCCGATGCGTACTCCCCTGCTCACGCCGAGTGCACGCCCGACCAGCAGGATCAGCCCGATGACGACGGCGCAGTTTGCGCCCGAAACGGCGGTCAGGTGGCTGAGGGAGCTGGTCTTCATTGCGGTACTGAGCGCGGATGAGACCGCCGTCGTGTCGCCAATCGCGAGCCCGGGCAGGAGGGCGCCACCATCGCCGGGCAGCGTGCTCGCCGCCCTCGACAGGCCGGCGCGCAACCCATTCGTCCACGTCAGGTACCACGGCGGCGGGGCGACGTAGTGGGCAGGCCCACTCGCGAACACGAGGTAGGACACCTCGTCGTTGGGTGAGGTCGCCTGCAGGGAGCCGCTCACCGTGAGGGTCGTCCCAATCTCGATTCGGGTCGCCGGCGCCGCGTCGAAGACGAGTACCGGCACGGACACCGTCGAGTTTCCGACTCGCGTCAACGTCGCAGCGAAGTGGTCGCTGTCGTGCGTAACCGTCTCGGTGGCGACGATGGTCGCGGATGTGATGACATGCGAACTGCGAAGTACGTGCGGGCGACGCGACTCCGAACCGGCGAGAGCGGCGGTGGCGACCAACGCCATTGCGGCGAAACTCACCCCGAGCAGCACGAGCACCGCGCGCCTCGACGGGCGACGGACTCCCAGCAGTGCCACGAGAACGCATACGGCCGCGAGCGTCCAGGCGACCGCCGCCAAGGGCAGCATCCATCCGGGGAACGGGAGCACCATGATCGCGGCCAGCCAGCCAGCGCCGGCGGGAATCACGATCCGCACGTCGATCACGTGTGCACTTTCGCCTTGATGGCGGCAAACTTCTTCGGGCCGATGCCGGGAACGCTCTGCAGGTCATTCACGGTTCGAAAACCACCGTGCGCCGTTCGGTAGTCGAGGATGCGCTGCGCCAGCGACGGGCCGATCCCATCGAGTGTCTCGAGAGCGGTCGCATCCGCGGTGTTGATGTCAACGGTTCCGTTGGATCCGGCGAGCCCCGTCGACGAGGCCGGAGGCGCGCCCTGTGCGAGGACGACGATCTGCTGCCCGTCCTCAATGACCTGGGCGAGGTTCAGCTCGGCCTGGTCGGCCGAGGCGGTGAAGCCGCCCGCGGCAGCAATCGCATCGACCAGTCGGGATCCCGCTGGCAGCTCGTATAGCCCGGGGCGCGTGACCTGGCCAACGACGTGAACAAAAGCGGTCGGCGAATCGGCCGCGGCCGGTCTCGCCGAGTGGACCACTCGAGTCTGCGCTGCGGGCGGCACGGCGGTCGCTGTCGATCCGTGGGAGGCCAGCGCGCTGACCAGGACAGCTACCCCGGCGAGCACCAGCACGAGCACCACACCCGCGCCGAGTCCAACGCGCAGCCGCAGTCCCGGGGCCGGATCGCTTTCCACACTGGCACGCTAGATCGCGCCTCGAGCGGGGATGCGAGGAGCCGGCCTAACTGTGGAAGCGCGCCTACCGAGTCGCGATGTTGACGAGTCGAGGAGCACGGACGATGACGTTCGCGATCTCTCGATCCCCCAGCGTCCGAATCACCGCCGCGGATCCTCGAGCGAGCTTCTCCAGCTCCTCCACCGAGATCTTCGGGCTCACCGTGAGCTTGTCGCGCACCTTCCCATCCACCTGGACGACGGCGACCACCGAATCCTCGATCAGGAGCGTCGGATCGGGCTTTCGCCATCCGGCCAGGGCGACTGTCGGCTGGTAACCGAGCTTCTCCCACATGTCCTCCGCCGTGTACGGCGCGAACAGGCTGAGGGCGATCGCAATGACCTCGGTCGCCTCGCGCACGGCAGCGTCGCCGGGTCCCGCGCCGGTGTCGATCACCTTGCGGGTCGCGTTGACGAGTTCCATCACCCTGGCCACCACTACGTTGAACTTGAACGCCTCGAAGAGCCCCGGTCCGTCTGCGAGCAGGCGATGGGTCTGCCTGCGCAGGCCGATGTCACCCGTCTTCCACTCGATCGCGGGATCGCTGGTTACCTCGTCGGCAAGGCGCCAGGCGCGCGAGAGAAACTTCACGGACCCCGCCGGTGAAACGTCCTCCCAGTTGATGTTGTCCTCGGGCGGGCCGGCAAAGGCCATCGTCACCCGAATCGCGTCGACGCCGTACAGGTCGAGTTCGTCGCCGAGGTTGACTCCGCCCTTGCTCTTCGACATCTTCGAGCCGTCGGCGAGAACCATGCCCTGGTTCATGAGCGCGCTGAACGGCTCGGTGAACGACACGTAGCCGAGGTCGAACAGCACCTTCGTGATGAAGCGGGCATACAGCAGGTGCAGGATGGCGTGGGTCACGCCCCCGACGTACTGGTCGACGGGTGCCCACTTGTCTGCCTCTGCCGGGTCGAACGCCTTGGTGTCATCGTTCGGGTTCAGGAAGCGCAGGAAGTACCACGAGCTATCGACAAACGTGTCCATGGTGTCCGGGTCACGCAGCGCGGGAGTCCCGTCGATTGGGTTCGCGACGTTGACCCAGTCTTCTGCTGCACCAAGCGGCGACTGGCCCTTCGGCTGCAGGTCGAGTCCTTCGCTCGACGGCAGCAGCACGGGCAGGTCGGCCTCGTCGACGGGGTGCTCGGTGCCGTCGGGCGCGTGCATGATCGGGATCGGAG
>FSVR01000176.1_pt1 | contig 8922 bp, 6 predicted proteins | sample 1637811 | NCBI WGS metagenome assembly FSVR01 (sample SAMEA3914814, study PRJEB12502) | metagenome | biome: forest; material: soil | place: USA | collected 2011-09-16 | depth 0.1 m | reverse complement strand
GTCGTAATCGGTTGCCATGCCCATCCACTTCTTTTTTGTGCCTAAATGTTCCCAATCGGCGGCCACAGTTTGCATGAATGGGAGCCGAATAGCAAACCGCGAGCCGGGGGTTGCGGTCTGTGCGCTGATGTAACTTGCGGCACGCCCGGTCTATTCCCCGGATTCGCCCCCATTGCGTGTCATTCTTGACCGGAATCGTAAGGGCCGGAGGGCTTTCACCATGCAGGACCTACGCGTAATCGGGACAGAAGACGGCGCGCTGCTCGTCTCTGATGATGACGGCACGAGATACCGCCTGCCTGTCGACGATGTGTTGCAACTAAAGCTGCGTCAGGTCACGCCCGATCCGAGCATTGGTGCTCGTCTCGCGCCCCGCGACATCCAGGCGTATATCCGCTCAGGAATGTCCGCCGAGGACGTCGCAACCATCACCGGCGCGCCGCTTGACCACATCCAGAGGTTCGAGGGACCGGTACTGGCCGAACGCGAATTCGTCGTCACGAGCGCGCTCAACGTGCCCGTGCACACCGCGCTGGAGACGGACCCACTTGCACAGGGCGTCACGTTCGGCATGGCCATCCGCTCTCGGCTCGTCGACCTCAACGCGACAAGTGAGCGTTGGGCGAGTTGGAAGGATGCCGCAACCGGCTGGATCGTCAAGCTCTCGTTCAGCGCCGAGCAGATCGATCACGACGCGCGCTGGCGGTTCGACCCCAAGAAGCAGGCCCTCGACCCGATGAACAACGAGGCGATCACGCTGTCGCAACAGGGCAACGCGACCGGGAGCCTCATCCCCCGACTGCGCGCGGTGCACCAGGAGGAGCGCCCGCAGGATGCGAGCCGCTTCGACAGCGGTGCATTCGATCTGGGCGAACCGGATGCGCCTGAAGCGCGTGCACGCCTCGAGGCGGCAACCCGCAACGTGACCAAACCACTTCCGGATGCCCCGTCCGAACTGAACCAGACCGCGGACCTGCTCGACGCCCTGCGTCGCCGTCGCGGCGAGCGCGAAGCCGCATCGTATGAGGACGAACCGTACGACGAAACCGTTTCGCCGTTCGGTGCGCCCGATCCGGGTGAGCAACCGGCCGGCCCGATGCGCATCGTGGATGCGCCCGCCGAGACTCCGGTGCAGGATGCTCCGGCCGCCCGCAATACCGGTTCGCAGCCCTCGGCCCGCAATACCGGCGGGCAGCCGCGCGCTCGCAAGGGCCGTCCGGCAATGCCCAGCTGGGACGAAATCGTCTTCGGCGCACGCCCCGACGACGACCTGGCCTAACCCGTAGCCACTCCCGGACGTTGCCGGTCCCTGGGCGAGCTGCCGGTCCCTGAGCGAATTGCAGGTCCCTGAGCGAGCTGCCGGGTCCCTGAGGTTGTCGAAGGGATCCCGTAGTAGGCCCTTCGACAAGCTCAGGGACCTGCTAGGACTCGAAGACTCCGAAGCGGCCCAGCGGGACCTGCAGCTCGGCGGTCCCTGAGCGAATTGCCGGACCCTGAGCCTGTCGAAGGGATCCCGCAGTAGGCCCTTCGACAAGCTCAGGGACCTGCTAGGACTCGAAGACTCCGAAGCGGCCCAGCGGGACCTGCTAGGACTCGAACACTCCGAAGCGAGCCAGCGGGACCTGCAGCTCGGCGGCGGACCACGAGCCGTGTTGACCGATCATCGCGAGCGAGTGCTTGTCCGCGGTGCGACCGTCGTAGTAGGCAACGTTCTTGCGCGCCGCGATGAGAATGTCGCCAATCCGCGGCTTGACCTCGGGAGCGACCTCGCCGAACCAATCAGCCGCGACGGCCTCTTCGCGCGTGGCGACCCACGCTCGATCAGACTCTGCGTCGCGCCAGCGGGCGACCACCGCATCCCGCTCGTTGTCGGACAGGGAAGGCTCGAAATACAACTGGAGGCAGCGCGGCTCCCCCGCCACATGCCGAATCCCGGCGAGCAACTCGGGCGCAGTATCGATCAGCAGGTGCGCGCTCACCGGAATGTCAACGATCCCGTGGTCGGCGGTGACCAGCATCCCGTTCTTCGACCCGAGTACGCCGGCCAGCCGCCGCACCTCGGCATCGATGGATTCGAGCCTCTCCGTCCATTCTGGCGACTCCCAGCCGGATGCGTGCGCGATCGAGTCGAGTTCCGGAACATAGAGGTAGAGCACGCCCGCCGGACCGGGCTCCCGGAGCCACGCTGCCGCGACCTCGAACCGGTCGGCGACGGAGGCAGCCGAACGGTACTCCGCACCGCGAAGAACGGCCTGCGTGAAGCCGCTGTCGGCATACCTCGCCGGTCCGACCACCACTGCCGTGAATCCCTCAGCCACCGCCCGTTGGAACAGCGTCGGCGTGCGCTGCCAGGTGAGGGGATCCAGCCGGGCATCCCAGCCGCTCAGCTGGTTGATCACCCGGTCGTTCGCGGCATCCAGAACCGAATAGCCCACGAGACCGTGCTGTCCCGGCAGCTGACCGGTTGTCAGCGAGGCGAGGGCGGCGGCGGTCGTGGTTGGAAAGACCGTGTCTATCGAGGCTCCGGATGCCGCGCTCAACGTACGCGCGTGGCCGGCTCTGGCGCGAAGAGACGCCGCCCCCAGCCCGTCGACGAGAACGAGGACGATACGATTCGCCGCCCCAAGGCCGAGCCGATTGTGCTCGGAGCGCAGGCTTGCCAGACAACTCGGCAAAACCTCGGCAAGGCTCATCCGGTCGCGTGTTGGCCCCGGTAACATGGGGGCAATCTTATGGCTACTCCTCCTCCCCCCGTTTCTGGCGACACGACAGCAGAGGCCCCGGGCGAGCGCATCGAAGACGTCGATGTCTCGGCCGAGATGCAGGGCTCGTTCCTCGAATATGCGTATTCGGTCATCTATTCGCGCGCACTTCCGGATGCCCGCGACGGCCTGAAACCGGTCCAGCGTCGCATCCTGTACCAAATGACGGAGATGGGACTTCGGCCAGACCGCGGGCACGTAAAGTCGAGCCGGGTCGTCGGTGACGTGATGGGCAAGCTGCACCCGCACGGCGATGCATCCATCTACGACGCGATGGTTCGACTGACGCAGGACTTCATGCTGCGTGTTCCGCTCATTGACGGCCATGGCAATTTCGGATCGCTCGACGACGGTCCTGCGGCTCCCCGCTACACCGAGGTGCGGCTGGACGGCGCGGCTCTCGCGATGACCGATGGACTCGACGAAGATGTCGTGAACTTCGTCCCGAACTACGACAACCAGTTCACGCAGCCCGAGGTCCTTCCCGCCGCGTTCCCCAACCTGCTGGTCAATGGTGCGAGCGGGATCGCGGTTGGGATGGCGACCAACATGGCGCCGCACAACCTCATCGAGGTCATCGGCGCCGCACGGCACCTACTCGACAATCCGGACGCATCCCTCGATGAGTTGATGGAGTTCGTGCCCGGACCCGACCTGCCGACCGGTGGCACGATCATCGGTCTCGCCGGCATCCGCGATGCATATGCGACCGGGCGCGGCGCGTTCAAGACGCGCGCAAAGGTCGCCGTTGAAGCGATCTCCGCGCGCAAGACCGGCCTGGTCGTCACCGAGTTGCCGTACCTCGTCGGCCCCGAGCGGGTGATCGAGAAGATCAAGGACGGCGTCAACTCGAAGAAGATCAACGGCATCTCGGATGTCACGGATCTCACCGACCGCAAACACGGCCTACGGCTCGTCATCGGCATCAAGACCGGTTTCAGTCCGGATGCAGTGCTCGAGCAGCTGTATCGCCTTACCCCGCTCGAGGACAGCTTCAATATCAACAATGTCGCCCTCGTCGACGGCGGTCCGCGCACGCTGGGACTCAGGGAACTCCTGCAGGTGTACGTCGACCACCGGCTCTCGGTCGTCACACGGCGAAGCCAGTACCGGCTGGAGCGACGGAGGGAGCGCCTGCACCTGGTCGAGGGCCTCCTGGTGGCGATCCTCGACATCGACGAGGTCATTCAGGTCATCCGCACCTCGGACGACGGCGAGGCGGCCCGCGCGCGACTGGTCGAGGTGTTCGACCTGAGTGTCGTCCAGGCCGAGTACATCCTCGAGCTGCGACTGCGCAGGCTAACCCGATTCAGCCGGATCGAACTCGAGACCGAACGCAACCAGCTGCACCGCGAGATCGAGGAACTCGAGGCAATCCTGTCCGACCCGGCGCGCATCCGCAGAGTCGTCTCCGACGAACTCGAGGCGACCGCGGAACTGTTCGGAACGCCTCGCCGCACGCTCCTCACCGAGGCGCGGGCATCCATCGCCACGACCACCTCGCGCTCAGCGCGGGCAGCAGCACCCGACCTCGAGATCGCCGATGCGCCGTGCCGCGTCTACCTGTCGACGACCGGCCGCGCGATTCGCGTCGATCTTCCCGAGGACGGGACGGAACTCCCCGCCGCGAAACGGCGCAGTAAGCACGATGCCATCCGCTCGACGGTTGATACCACCAGCAGAGCGGAGATCGGCGCCATTACATCGCTCGGGCGACTCGTGCGATTCACCGCCGTCGACCTGCCATCGGTGCCAGCGAATTCGGTGCAGCTCGCGGCCGGTGCCCGGATCGCCGACTACCTGGCCCTCACCGACAAGAAGGAGCGGGTGATCGGCCTGGTGTCGCTCACCTCCGAGCAACCGATCGCGCTCGGGACGGCACAGGGTGTCGTGAAGCGCGTTTCGCCGGGATTCCCCGCCAAGCCGGACTTCGAGGTCATCGCCCTGAAACCCGGTGACGAGGTCATCGGCGTCACGCAGGCAGCCGAAAGCGACGACCTGGTCTTCGTGACAACGGATGCCCAGCTGTTGCACTTCCCGGCGGCCACAGTTCGTCCGCAGGGGGTTTCGGCGGCGGGAATGGCCGGCATGAACATTTCTGTACGCTCCACGGCAATTTTTTTCGGCGCCGTCGAGCCCGCGAGCGATGCCGTCGTCGTCACGATCTCGGGATCCTCCGAGGTTCTCCCGGGCACGGACCCCGGGCGCGCAAAGGTCTCCGGCCTGTCCGAGTTCCCCGGCAAGGGGCGCGCGACCGGCGGGGTACGCGCCCACAGCTTCCTCAAGGGTGAGGATGCGCTCAGCGTCGCGTGGGTCGGAGTCGCTCCCGCGACCGCGGTCGGGGCGGACGGCTCGGCGAGAACTCTGCCGGCAGCGGGGTCAAAGCGAGACGCCTCTGGCGCACCGCTGGATGCCGTCGTCGGTTCGATTGGGACCGCACTGTAGATGCGACCTCCGTTGCCCGTCTCGCGCGGCGACGCGTTCGAACTCATCGAATTCCTTCGCGCTGCGGACCTGAGCGTCGATGGCGTCGGCGACCCGGAGGTGCACCTCTGGGTCGACCTCGATCCCGACGGGCGCATCGTTGGAAGCACAGGGTTCGAGCTCGATGGGCAGGATGCGCTGCTGCGCGGCATTGCGGTGCATTCGACGCTCGTCGAGACCGGGCGCCGGATCGAGCTCGCCCGATTCGCTCTCGACCGTGCAACCTCAATCGGCGCAACTCGGGCGTGGCTGTTGGGTCGACGTGCCGGTGCGCTGTGGCAGGACCTCGGATTCGAGCCGGCTCACATCGCCGACCTCGAGGAGGCACTGGCCTCCACCCATCCGGTTCGATCGCTGGCCGCGACTAGTCAGCTGCGCTACCAGACTGCCTGGTCCCGTCCCCTTCCCTGACCCGCTGAAGCAGGCGATTGGATTCCTGCACGGCCGCGAGCATCGTGAGGTCGATCCCTTTGCTTTCGGCGAACCGCAGGATTCCCGAAACATCCTTTGGCAGGCACTTGCCGCTGTAGCCGCGCTGGGCGGCAAAAGCCGCCGTGTGGTCACGCTCGATTCGCGAATCGAGCAGCCAGCCCTCACGCACGGTGTTCCAGTCGAGCCCGAGTTCATCGCTGAGATCCCGGAACTCGTTCACGAAGATAACCTTCGAGGCGAGATAGCTGTTCTCCATGTACTTGATCAGCTCAGCCTCTTCCGACGCGCACTGGAAAATCCGGACCTCTGGTCCGAGCAGAGGCACGATCAGGTCGACGAGCACTCGACGAGCATCCTTCCCTCCGCCGATAATGGCGAACGGATGGGTCGACGCGAAGCGATCCCACGACGAGCCAATGAAGGACGACTCGCCCACATATTCGGGCCAGAAGCAGACGTTGCCGCCCTTGGTCTCGGCGATTCGGGCTGTTGTCCCGGGCGGGACGGTCGAGCGAATCAGGATGTTCGAGGAGGGCACCTGCGCGACCGCGGCTTCGACCTTGGACGTGTCGACCGATCCATCCATGGCGGCGGGGGTATCCACGCAGATCATGACGAACGCGCACTCCGACAATTCGTCGGAAGGATACGCTCCCTGGTCCCGAAGGTCGTACGACACAATCTCGTTCGCGCCGCCGAATCGGTCGATAACATTCTGGCCGACATGGCCCCTGCCGATGACACCGATCTTCATAGTCATGCTCCTCTCAGTCTCCCGCGCATGCCACAGCCACGGTACGGGTCGGAGTCGTCACGTCGGGCGCCGTTGACAAGGCACAAGACTATGACTAGGGCGCCGGGAGCGTCGAGTACCGCGCCTTGATCGCGGCGAGCTTGGATGGCTGCGTGTAGGTGAGGACGGTCCGGCCGGGTCCGCACGAGAAGGAGCTGTCGGGCGCGCCGAACCGGCTCTCCAGGTAACCGACATCGATCGGCGACTCATCGCCCCGATCGTTGATGTAGAAGAATCGACCGACGCTGTCGCGTGCGTAGTCGCGATTGGTGAGCCAGTAGGCCCGAACCCCGCTGCTCTTGAGCTGGATGAGTCGAAGATCGCGCCGCGAGGTGAGTTCGATCCGGCGGGCGTCGGAGAAGGTGGCGTAGCCGACGGTCATCCCGGCCGGCAGCTTCGCGTCGAGGCAGCGCGTCTCGGCGCTTCGGTACGTGAAATAGGTGGATGCGCGGGCCAGGTTCTCTGCACCACCCGTGATCGAACCCGCCACCAGAAGGCCGGCCGCAGCAACACCGCCCGCCCAGGGCACCCAGTTCTGAGGGAGCGGAAGCAGTATCAGCACGAGCGGGAGGACAACAACCGGCCAGAGGTAGAGATAGTCGGTGATGAGGAGGGCGAGGGTGCCCGCCAGTCCGGTGATCGGAACCAGGGCGTAGTAGAGGGCTACCGCGGGCACGGCGCGATTGGGAACACGCCGACGAATCATCCGGATGGCAAGCACGACCGCGACACCGAGCCCGGCCAGCACAAGCGTCCCGCCAAGTACCGTCACCGCCGCCGTGACCGGCTCGCTGAGAAGTGATCGGAGGTACGACACAAGCACCTGCATGCGGCCGGAAAATATCGATGTGGAGACGTACGCGAACGGCGACCCACCCTGAAGCCGGTCGAAGAAGATGACGCGAATCAGGAGGGCAAGCGCAATCGAGGTGCCGACCCAGAGCGATGGCCGACGAATGCTCCTCGGGCCCCCGGTTGCGCCACGCACGATCAGTACGCACACCAGCGCGGGAACCGCGAAGACCAGTGCCAGCGGATTCGATGCCGCGGTCAACGCAATCCCGATTCCGAGCGCAATCTTTACCCAGCGCGCGCATCCGAGGAACAGGATCGGTGCAACGAGGATCAGCAGGTACATCCCGAAGTAGTAGGTGGGCGCGAGCTGGTATTCGAAAAGCCACGTGCTGCCCAACAGCGGCAGCACCAACAAGGGAGACATGGCAACTCCGGCGCGGAGAAGTCGTCGCCCGAGCGACTCGGCCGGATAGAGGTACCGCAGAACCGCGAACAAGCCGAGAAACAGCAGCGTGCTATTGACCATCGCCACGACGAGGAAATACACCTGAACCGTACCGCCGGCCAGAAGGTACGCCAGGAGGCTGATGGGTATCTCGGGGAAGACAAAGACCTGTGGCGAGAAGCTCCAGTCCAGCGGGCGTCCGCGAAACACATCCTGAGCGAATTGGAACAGCACGCCGTTGTCGCTCGACCCAAGGTCGAAGTGGATCGGCCAGTTCGACGCGCCGGGATCGCCCGCGCGGATGAGGAAAATCAGCGCGGTCACCGCCGCGATCGTCAGCGCGCTGAGCCCAATCCAGAGCAGCCGTCGAGCCATTCCGCGAGTTTAGCTAGGAATCGATTCTGGACCGGTCAAAGCCATCCCCGGCAACGATGAACTCCTTTCGGGGTGCCACCTCGTTGCCCATCAGGAGCTCGAACACGCGGGTCGCCTCCTCTGCGGCCGCCGCGTCCTTCACCGTCACCCGTCGAAGCGTCCTGTTGCGTCGATCCATGGTCGTGGTGGCGAGCTGGTCGGCATCCATCTCGCCGAGCCCCTTGTAGCGCTGGATCGGGTCCTGGTATCGCTTGTTCGCGCGTTTGAGTCCCGCGAGCACGCCGTTCAGTTCGGCCTCCGAATAGGTATAGATCGTCTCGTTCGGCTTCGAACCCGGGTTCATGACGATCACCCGATGCAGCGGCGGGACCGCCGCGAACACGCGACCCTCCTCGATCATGGGTCGCATGTAGCGGAAGAACAGCGTCAGAAGAAGCGTTCGGATGTGAGCACCATCGACGTCCGCGTCGCTCATCATGATGATCTTGCCGTAGCGCGCCTGGCTGATGTCGAAGGTGCGACCCGAGCCCGCGCCGACGACCTGGATGATCGAGGCACACTCGGCGTTGGAGAGCATGTCCGCCACCGAAGCTTTCTGCACGTTCAGGATCTTGCCGCGAATGGGCAGCAGTGCCTGGTATTCACTGTCACGTGCGAGCTTGGCCGTACCCAGCGCTGAATCACCCTCGACGATCATCAGCTCGGTGTTGAGCACATCGGTCGAGCGGCAGTCGACGAGCTTCGCGGGCAGCGATGAACTCTCGAGCGCGTTCTTGCGACGCTGCGTCTCTTTGTGGGCGCGCGCCGAGATGCGCGACTTCATCTCTGCCACGATC
>FSVR01000085.1_pt1 | contig 8926 bp, 5 predicted proteins | sample 1637811 | NCBI WGS metagenome assembly FSVR01 (sample SAMEA3914814, study PRJEB12502) | metagenome | biome: forest; material: soil | place: USA | collected 2011-09-16 | depth 0.1 m | reverse complement strand
GATGAACATGCTGCCCTGGGTCGCGCCGTAGCCGATGACGTTGCCGGCGATCACGTTGCGCTCGGCGGGGAACAGCGCGCCGCGCGGCGGCCGCACGACGATCCGGCCGCCCGAGAGCCCCTTGCCGACGTAGTCGTTGCTGTCGCCCTCGAGGCGCAGCGCGACCGGGCGCCGTGGGGGTGTCTCGCGCTCCGGTACCTTGAGGAAACCCTTCGGATCAGCCACCCGTCACCTCCATAATCCGCGACCACACAACGTCGCCATCCGGGTCGAGACCCTCGGCAAGCGCGATCTCGCGCGTCTCGAGCACGGCGGCGTAGTCGCGCGGCACTACCTTCGTAAACTCCGCGACCACGGCGGGCAGGTCCACGAGCATTCGTGTCGCAACGGCGGAGTCGGTCTCGGCGAGGTGACGCTCGAGCAGATCCCGCAGGATCTCCACATCAGCGCTACCGAGAGCCTCGAGACGTAGTTCACCACTCGCGAGCGACTCGCGGTTGACGTGCTCTGTGCGCAGCCGATAGATGTAGGCGGTGCCGCCAGACATTCCCGACCCCAGGTTGTGCCCGGTCTCGCCGAGGATGACCGCGAGCCCGCCCGTCATGTATTCAAGGGCGTGATCGCCGACGCCCTCGACGACCGCGGTCGCGCCGGAGTTGCGCACGAGGAACCGCTGGCCGACGGTGCCACGCAGGAACATGCTGCCCCGCGTCGCGCCGTAGCCGATCACGTTGCCCGCGATGACGTTGTCCTCGGCCGTCATCGTGGCTCGAAGATCCGGGCGGACGATGATCTCCCCGCCGCACAGCCCCTTGCCGACGTAGTCGTTGCTGTCGCCGAAGAGGCGCAGCGTGATTCCACTCGGCATGAACGCTCCGAGAGACTGGCCGGCCGAGCCCCGAAGCGTGACGTCGATCGATCCGGTCGGCAGACCGTGCTCGCCGTGGCGTCGCGTTATCTCGTATCCGAGCATCGTTCCGACCGCGCGCTCCGTGTTGCGAATGGGCAGGTCGATCGTGACCGAGCCACCATCCTCGAGTGCGGCGGCGCTCAATCGGATGAGCTCATTGTCGAAGTGCTTCTCGAGTTCGTGGTTCTGACCGCGCTCGTTGTGCCGCGGCTCGTCGTCGGCGAACTCCGGTCCGACCAGCACGGGCGACAGGTCGAGGCCGGACGCCTTCCAGTGGTCGATCGCGCGGTCGACGTCGAGCAGCTCGGAGTGACCGACGGCCTCCTGGATGCTCCGGAAGCCGAGCTGGGCGAGGTATTCGCGCACCTCCTGCGCGAGGAACTCCATGAAGTTGACGACGAATTCGGGCTTTCCCGTGAACCGCTCGCGCAGGACCGGGTTCTGCGTCGCAACGCCGACGGGACAGGTATCGAGGTGACAGACCCGCATCAGGATGCAGCCTGAGACAACCAGAGGCGCCGTCGCGAAACCGAATTCCTCCGCGCCGAGGAGCGCGCCGATGATCACGTCGCGGCCGGTCTTCAGCTGGCCGTCGACCTGCACCACGACCCGGGATCGCATGCCATTCAGCATCAGCGTCTGCTGAGTTTCGGCCAGGCCGATCTCCCACGGCGTTCCGGCATGCTTCAGTGAACTCAGCGGGCTCGAACCCGTGCCACCGTCGTGGCCCGAGACCAGTACGACATCCGCGAGAGCCTTCGTCACTCCCGCCGCAACAGCACCAATTCCGGACTGGCTGACGAGCTTGACGTGCACCCGAGCCTGCGGGTTCGCGCGCTTCAGGTCGTAGATCAGCTGTTTGAGATCCTCGATCGAGTAGATGTCGTGATGTGGCGGTGGTGAAATGAGCCCGACACCCGCCGTACCGTGACGCGTGCGAGCGATCCACGGGTAAACCTTGCTCGACGGCAACTGTCCGCCCTCGCCAGGCTTCGCACCCTGCGCCATCTTGATCTGGATGTCCGTTGCATTGGTCAGATAGAGGCTGGTCACGCCGAATCGACCGGACGCGACCTGCTTGATCGCGCTGCGGCGGCTCGGGTCGAGCAGGCGATCGACATCCTCGCCGCCCTCGCCCGTGTTCGACTTCGCGCCGATCGAGTTCATGGCGATCGCGAGAGTCTCGTGCGCCTCGCGCGAGATGGAGCCATAGCTCATTGCCCCGGTCGAGAATCTCTTGACGATGGACGAGACCGGCTCGACATCGTCGATCGGAATCGGCTTACGCACACCCGTCCGCAGTGTGAACAGCCCGCGGAGCGTCATCAGGCGCTCGGCCTGATCGTCGACGAGCTTGGTGTAGTCGCGGAAGATGTCATACCGTCGCGCCCTGGTCGAGTGCTGAAGCTTGAACACGGTCTCGGGGTTGAACAGGTGCGGCGGTCCCTCTCGACGCCACTGGTACTCGCCCCCCGTCGCGAGACGTTCGTGGATGCTCACGGCGCCGTCCTCCGGGTACGCGGCAGAGTGACGCGACGCGTTCTCGGCCGCGATGATTTCGACACCGACCCCGCCGAGCAGACTCGTGGTCCCGGTGAAGTATTCGTCGACAAAGTCCTGCGAGAGTCCGATGGCCTCGAACGCCTGGGCGCCCGCGTACGAGCCCACCACGGAAATGCCCATCTTGGACATGGTCTTCAGTACACCCTTGCCGAGCGCCTTGATCAGGTTCTTGACCGCCTTCTCACCGGTGATTCCCGTGAGCATGCCGCTGCGAACCAGTTCCTCGGCAGTCTCCATGGCGAGGTATGGGTTAACCGCCGATGCGCCGTATCCGATCAGCAGCGCAACGTGGTGAACCTCGCGCACGTCACCAACCTCGGCCACGATGCCGATCTTCATGCGGTTTTCGGCGCGGATGAGGTGGTGGTGCACGGTCGCGACCATCAGCAGCGACGGGATCGGCGCATAGTCCTTGTTGGAGTCGCGGTCGGACAGCACGATGAACTGCGCACCACTCTCGATTGCCGCGTCGACCTCCGCGCACATTTTCGCGAGCCGCTTCTCCATCGCACGGGGCCCCTTGTCGACGCGGTAGAGCCCACGAATCGTTGTGGTCAGGGTCGAACCGGGAGTCGGATCGATGTGCTGGATCTTGGCGAGCTCGTCGTTGTCGATCACCGGGAAGTCGAGGATGACCTGCTTGGCGTGCTCCGGGGTGGCCGTCAGCAGGTTGCGCTCGGGTCCGAGTCCGAGGCTCATCGACGTCACCGTCTCCTCACGGATCGAGTCGAGTGGCGGGTTGGTGACCTGCGCGAACTGCTGAGCAAAGTAGTCAAACAGCAGTCTCGGTCGATCGGACAGCACCGCTATGGGCGTGTCCGACCCCATCGCGCCGAGCGGCTCTGCACCGTTCTGAGCCATCGGCGCGATCAGCACCCGCACCTCTTCTTCGGTGTAGCCAAAGGTGCGCTGGCGGCGAGTGACCGACGCGGGCGTGTGGACGATGTGTTCGCGGTCCGGCAGGTGCTTGAGGTTGATCCGGCCCTGGTCCAGCCACTCGCCCCACGGCTTGGACGCAGCAAGCTCCGACTTGATCTCCTCGTCCTCGATCAGGCGCCCGGCCTCTGTGTCGACGAGGAACATCTTGCCGGGGCGCAGCCTGCCCTTGCGAACGATTCGCTCCGGGGCGAAGTCCAGAACCCCGATCTCGCTGGCGAGCACGACGAGGTCGTCGTCGGTCACCAGGTAGCGACCGGGGCGAAGTCCGTTGCGGTCCAGGGTCGCGCCGACGAGAGTGCCATCCGTGAAGACGAGCGCGGCGGGGCCATCCCATGGCTCCATGAGCATCGAGTGGTATTCGAAGAAGCTGCGAAGTGTCGGATCGATGTCTGGCTGGTTCTCCCAGGCCTCGGGCACCATCATCATGATCGAGTGCGGGAGTGAACGGCCGCTCAGGCTGAGAAGCTCGACCACCTCATCGAACGAAGCCGAGTCGCTCGCGCCGGGGGTCACGATCGGGAACAGCGGCTTGATGTCGCCGAGAAGTTCGGACTCGAGCTGTGATTGGCGCGCCTGCATCCAGTTGCGGTTGCCCTGAACGGTGTTGATCTCGCCGTTGTGCGCGATCATTCGGAACGGCTGGGCGAGCGGCCACGACGGGAAGGTGTTGGTGGAGTACCGGGAGTGAACGAGTGCCAGCTTCGAGGCGAACCGCTCGTCGGACAGGTCGGGGTAGAACGGCTCAAGCTGGAGCGTCGTGACCATGCCCTTGTAGACCAGGGTGCGACAGGACAGAGACGGGAAGTATGCGCCGAGCTCGCGCTCCGCGCGCTTGCGCAGTCGGAAGGCCAGTCGGTCCAGCTCGATTCCGCTCGTGCCCGTCGGACCACTCGATGCGATGAACAACTGCTCGAAAACCGGCATGGCCTCGCGCGCCAGGTTTCCGATCTCGTCGGCGTTCACAGGCACCTCGCGCCAGCCGAGGACGGCGAGGTTTTCGGTCGCGGCGATCGCGGCCACACCCGACTTGAGCAGCTCTCGTTCGTCGTCGTCCGTCGGCAGAAATGCCATACCGACCGCATACGATCCGACGACGGGGAGTTCGAACTCGACGGAAGCACGGAGAAAGGCATCCGGAATCTGGGTGATGATGCCGGCGCCGTCACCGGTGCCAGCGTCGGAGCCGATTGCGCCGCGGTGCTCGAGATGGCGCAGTGCCTCGAGGGCGAGGGCAATGATGTCGTGGCCCGCCGTGCCGCGAAGGGTCGCGACCATTGCGAGGCCGCAGGCATCCTTTTCGCGCGCGGGGTTGTACAGGCCGACCTGGGCGGGCAACGAACTGAAGCTCGCTCCGGGCAGGCCCGCCTTGAACGCGGAGGGTGGCGTGAGAGCCATGGATACCGTCCTCACGATGACGCTAGGCAAGAAAGGGACTGCGGCGGCCCAAACATGGAAAAGTACTTCGCGCAGCGCCGGGATACGTGGGCTGGAATGCGTTGCTGTAGCGAGAGTTGGTACTAGCTAAACGCCTGCTCCGCTTGTGGCGGTCAGTTCGGTTGACGGGGCGGCATCATTGTCGTCGTCACTGTCCGAATAGGTCTCCTCGGAGTCTACCTTAGAAGCGCTCGGGGACCATTCCTTGCCGGGCCGGTACACGCTGGGCTCGAGCCCAGGGTGGCGGCGCGACTGGACGAGGAAGATCACAATGCCGAGGGCGATCGCAACCAGCGCGCCCCAAACGTTGGATCGGAGACCGAGAAAGACCTGGCTCGGGTCGATGCGGATCGATTCGAACCACACCCGACCGATCCCGTACAGGATGAAGTACAGCGCGATGAGCTTGCCCCAGCGCAGTCGATAGTGGCGCTCGATCAGCAACAGCACGGTAAGCACGAGCAGGTTCCAGATGATCTCGTACAGAAATGTCGGGTGGAACAGGGTTCCCGGTGGCAGTCCAATCGGATATGCGGCGTTGGTCGACTCGATCTGCAGGCCCCAGGGCAGGGTGGTGGGCTGACCATAGAGCTCGTGATTGAAGTAGTTGCCGAACCGACCCAGTGCCTGGGCAAGAATCAGACCGGGCGCAAGGGCATCCGCGAAGCTCCAGAAGCGGATACCGGTGTACCGGCAGCCGATGTAGACCCCGAGTGCGCCGCCAAGGAGCGAGCCGAAGATTGCAATTCCGCCCTGCCAGATGTAGAACGCGGTCAGTGGATCCTTGCCGGGACCGAAGTAGTCGTTGTAGTGCGTGAACACGTGGTACGCGCGGGCGCCGATGATCCCGAAAACAACGGCGGGAATAGCAATGTCGAGTACGACCCCGGGCTCAGCGCCGCGAGCGGTCAGCCGTCGCCCGGTGACGATAACTGCAGCAATAATGCCGGCGAGCAGGCAGAGGGCGTAGGTCTTGATGTCGAGCCGGTAGTCCGTCGTGACCGCCGGAATGATGTTGTGCACCCAGCCGAGCGGAATGTAGATATCCGCCCACGATTTCGGCGGACTGGGGATGCTGAGGGGTACGAACAGCTGGGAAGCAGACAACGAACCGGCGCCTTTCATAACTGGTACTGGCTTAGGTCAAGACCTAGGCAAGCCTAATGCGCTGGCGCGGGCGATTTGCCCGTCGCCAGGAGGGCGGCGGCCGCGGCGACCGCGTCCACTCCGCCGTCTGCAAGCGCGCTCACCAGGAGCGAACCAACGATCGCGCCGTCGGCATACTCGAGAACCTCGCGAACCTGCTGGGGAGTGGAGATGCCGAGACCGACGCACGCGGTCGTCGCACCGACCGCTCGAAGGCGCGCCACAAGTCCACGCGCCGCCGAATCCACGTCGGCTCGTGCGCCCGTAATGCCCATGGTGGAGACCGCGTAGACGAAACCGCGGCTCCGCTCGACGGCCTGTCGCAGGCGCTCGTCGGTCGAGGATGGCGCCGCGAGGAACACACGGTCGAGGTCCGTGCGATCCGAGGCCGCGAGCCAGTCGGCAGCCTCGTCGGGGATGAGATCGGGGGTGATGAGACCGGCGCCGCCGGCGGCGACCAGTTCGTCCGCGAAGCGATCGACGCCGAACTGCACGACCGGGTTCCAGTACGTCATCAGGAGGACGGGCGTATCAACGCGCGCCGTGATGGCCGCAACCGCCTCGAAGCCGTGCCGCAGCCTGAATCCGCCGGCGAGAGCCGCCTGGGTCGCCTTCTGGATGACCCGGCCGTCCATGACGGGGTCCGAGTACGGGAGGCCGAGCTCGATCGCGTCCACACCGTTCTCTGCCAGCGCGACGGCGGCCTCGATGCTCGTGGCAAGGTCGGGGTAGCCAACCGGCAGGTAGCCGATGAGAGCGCCACCCCCGTCGGCCTTACGAGCGGCGATGACCTCCTCGAGCCGGCTCACTCGCTCGCTCCCGCGCCGAGTTCGTCCGGTCGAACCGATGCGACGTCTTCGGCGGCGAGGGCCTCGGCATCGAGGATGTCGAAATACTTTCCCGCTGTCTCCATGTCTTTGTCGCCACGCCCGCTCAGGTTCACGAGGATCGTTGCGTCACTTCCGAGTTCCTTGCCGAGCTTGATCGTGCCGGCGAGGGCGTGGGCCGACTCGATGGCAGGGATGATGCCCTCGGTGAGGCTCAGCAGGCGCAGCGCCTGCATCGCCTCGTCGTCGGTGATGGGCAGGTAGCTGGCTCGGCCGATGTCGGCGAGCCAGGCGTGCTCAGGGCCAACCCCCGGGTAGTCGAGGCCCGCCGAAATCGAGTGTGATTCGATGGTCTGACCGTCTTCGTCCTGGAGCAGGTAGCTGCGCGCACCGTGCAACACGCCCGGCCTGCCGCGCGTGATGGTCGCGGCGTGGCGTTCGGTGAGGTGTCCCTCGCCGGCCGCCTCGTAGCCGTACAGCTTGACGCTCGGGTCGTCGAGGAACGCGTGAAAGATTCCCATCGCGTTACTGCCGCCGCCGACACAGGCGGTGACCGCATCCGGGAGTGCACCGGTCAACTCGAGCACCTGCGCGCGCGCCTCTTCGCCGATGAGTTTGTGGAAGTCGCGCACCATCACGGGAAACGGATGCGGGCCGGCGACGGTCCCGAGCAGATAGTGCGTACTGTCGACGTTCGCAACCCAGTCGCGGAGTGCGTCGTTGATCGCGTCCTTGAGCGTTCGAGACCCGGTCGTCACGGGAATGACGGTCGCCCCCAGCAGGCGCATGCGCGCGACATTCAGCGCCTGGCGCTCCGTGTCGACCTCGCCCATGTAGACGACGCACTCCATGCCGAACAGAGCGGCGGCCGTCGCGGTAGCGACGCCGTGCTGGCCCGCGCCCGTCTCCGCGATCAGTCTGGTCTTGCCGAGCCTCCGCGCGACGAGCGCCTGGCCGAGCACATTGTTGATCTTGTGCGATCCGGTGTGGTTGAGGTCCTCGCGCTTGAGGATGACGCGTGCGCCGCCGGCGTGCTCGGCGAAGCGCGGTACCTCCGTGATGATCGAGGGACGGCCCGTGTAGGTCTTGTGGAGGTTTGCGAGCTCCTCCTGGAACACCGGGTCGACCTTCGCCGCCTGGTACGCGGCATCCAGCTCGTCGAGTGCGGCGATCAGGGACTCGGGGACGAAACGCCCGCCATACTCACCGAAATAGGGGCCGACCTCGTCTCGCAGCGCCACTAGATCGACCTGAATTCCTTGAGCGTGGCCACGGGATCGCCGCCGGTCACGAGCGCCTCACCGACGAGCACGACGTCCGCGCCCGCTTCGCGATAGTGCGCAACGTCGGCCGAGGTCTTCACCGCGGACTCCGCAACACGGATGACGCCGGACGGGATGGAACCCGCCAGGCTGCCGAACAGGTCACGGTCCAGTCCGAACGTGCTCAGGTTTCGCGCGTTGACCCCGACGATGGTCGCGCCAATGTCGAGGGCGCGCTCCACCTCTTCGGCGGAATGGGTCTCGACCAGGGCGGTCATTCCCAGCTCGCCGATGAGGTCGAACAGCTCCTGCATGCGCGGCTGCTCGAGCGCCGCAACGATCAGCAGCACGAGGTCCGCTCCCGACGCGCGGGATTCGAAGACCTGGTACGGATCCGCTATGAAATCCTTGCGAAGGACGGGCACCGAAACGGTCGCCCGGACGAGCTCGAGGTCCTCGAGAGAACCGCCGAATCGGCGGCGCTCGGTGAGAACACTGATCGCGCTCGCTCCCCCGGTCTCGTACGACTCGGCAAGCGCCGCGGGGTCTGGGATGTCGGCGAGAGCGCCACGGGACGGGCTCGCCCGCTTCACCTCCGCAATGATCTTGACGCGATCCGCGGGCGCGAGCGCGGTCAGGACATCGAGGGCGGCCGGGCGCGCAGTTGCGGCGGCCTCGATACGGGCGAGAGGAACGGCAGCGCGGCGATCCGAAGCATCCTCTAGGGCTCCGGCAACCAGCTCGGCAAGCATGTCGTGTGAAATGAGCCGGCTTATGAGTGCGGTTTGGGCTGGTAGCGATCGCCGCCGACGCCGAAGCCCGCGAGCTTCAGGACGAGCCCAACG
>FSVR01000269.1_pt1 | contig 8988 bp, 11 predicted proteins | sample 1637811 | NCBI WGS metagenome assembly FSVR01 (sample SAMEA3914814, study PRJEB12502) | metagenome | biome: forest; material: soil | place: USA | collected 2011-09-16 | depth 0.1 m | reverse complement strand
TGTTCCATCTGGCGTGCGGTACACGCTCTTCTTTCGCGGCGAAAACTCGACGCCCTCTTCACTTTGAAGGCTCTGTGTTCCAAGTCGCATGCCGCGCAAACTACGGTCTGCCATTGTGTGGCCTCCTAACCTGGCTAATGCACTCCAAGTTATAAACCCCTTGGCTGGACGATTCCTTTCAACCGCCTGCTGTTCACGACAAGTTCCCAGCTAATTGGCAGGGAAGGAGTCAGGCGCTTTTGCCGAGTAATCCGAGTGCAAGATCGATGCGATCGGTGAACAGGCCGTCGACGCCGAGGTCGAGAAGTCGTTTCATCTGAGCCACATCGTTGATGGTCCAGATGTGAACCTCAAGCCCCGCCGCGTGAAAACGGGCGATGACGCCTTTGGTAGCGATGCGCACGCCCGCGCTGCGCACGGGAACCTGCACCGCCGTCACGTGCCGGAACGCCCACCGAACGACGGCAGAGAGACGAAGCTTCGCCGCAATGACGGCGATCACGATCTCGCCGGGGGAGGACGAGCTGGCCACACCGGGAAGCAATCGAACGGCCGAATGTCTGCGTTTCGCGTTGAAGGACGTGATGAGCACCCGGTTGGTCGCGCGCGCCTTCAGGATCGCCTCGGCGGCCGGCCGGCCGGCATCCAGCGACTTGATGTCGATGTTGAAGCGCGCCTCGGGAAATGCGTCAAGCAGTTCGGCAAGCGTCGAGAAGGTCTGCCCCTCGCCGAGGTCGATCTTGCGAAGCTCGGCCAGCGTGAGCTGGTTCACGCGCACCTTGTGACCAGCGGTGCGAACCAGGTTCGGGTCGTGCGAGAGCACCGCGACGCCGTCCTTGCTCGCGTGCACGTCGGTCTCGAGATAGGTCGCACCCGCAGCCAGCGCCTTCACGAACGCAAGCAGGGTGTTCTCCGGGGCATCGACGGCCAGTCCGCGGTGGGCGAGCAGACGCGGTAGCGCCGGCTCGAACCACGCGGAACGGGTCGAGGTCTTTTCGGGTTTCGGCACGCTATTTCTTCGGAGCCGCGGTCGTGCGGGATCGGTTCGCAGGGGTGCTGTCCGATGCCGTGGCCGGGTTCAGCGATCCGGAGAAGCCTCCGGCGATTCCCTTCAGGGCCTCGCTCAGCTCGCTCGGAATGATCCAGAGCTTGCTGGCTTCACCCTCTGCGATCTTCGGGAGGGTCTGCAGGTACTGGTACGCCAGCAGGGGAGCGTCGGGGTTTCCGGCGTGGATCGCACCGAAAACCGTCTCGATTGCCTTCGCTTCACCTTCCGCACGAAGAACCTGCGACCTGGCGTCACCTTCTGCGTTCAGGATGGCGGCCTGCCTGGCACCCTCGGCCTGCAGAATCGCGGCCTGCTTGGTGCCCTCGGCGGTGAGGATCGCGGCGCGCTTGTCACGCTCTGCGCGCATCTGCTTCTCCATCGAGTCCTGGATGGAGAGCGGCGGGTCGATCGCCTTGAGCTCGACTCGTCCCACGCGGATACCCCACTTGCCTGTGGCCTCGTCGAGCACGATGCGCAGCTGACCGTTGATGTTGTCGCGGCTGGTCAGCGCCTGCTCGAGGTTCAGGCCACCGACCACGTTACGAAGCGTCGTGGTGGTCAGCTGCTCAACCGCTCCGAGGTAGTTCCGGATCTCGTAGGTTGCGGCGCGGGCGTCCGTCACCTGGAAGTACACGACGGTGTCGATCGACACCACGAGGTTGTCCTCGGTGATGACCGGCTGCGGCGGGAACGAGACGACCTGCTCGCGCATGTCGATCAGGGGGCGCATCCGGTCGATAAACGGAACCAGCAGGTTCAGGCCAGGCGTCAGCGTCTTGTGGTACTTGCCGAGGCGTTCGACGATGCCTGCAGTTGCCTGCGGCACGATCTTGATGGCGCGGAAGATCGTGACGATCACGAAGATGATCACAAAGAGGATGACGATCCCCAGGATCACCTGCAGGACGATATTCATTTTTTGGCGGTCCTTGTCTCGGGTTCGACGATTGCCGTCGACCCATCGATGGCTGTGACGACCACGTGGTCGCCCTCCTTGAGTTCTGGTTCTGAGGTCTGTGCGCGCTGGGCGGTCCAGGTCTCGCCGTTGGCGAGCTTGACGATGTTCGGCTTGCCGTTGAAGTCGAGTGCGACGACGCCCTTCATGCCCATCAACGCGTCGACGAGGGTCCGCGCGTGATCCGAACCTCGACCGAGAGCGCGTTTAAGCGGTGGTCGAACGGCGAACAGGAGCAGCAGCGAGAGCACTGCCGCGATCACTATCTGAAGCCAGAATGGCGAGTGGAAGAGGCTCGCGACCAGTCCGCCGATGCTGCCAACGGCAAGCATGAGCGAGGTGAAGTCGATCGTGATCACTTCGAGGATCACGAACACGAGAATCACAACTAGCCAAATAATCCATGCGTATGTAGTTAGAAAATCCATGGGACGCGTAAGCCCTCCTGTGTATTGCTCGATTGACGGTATCACTCGCACTACTCAGAATGTGTTACTCAAAAAACTGGCTCGCACGGGGTAGCTGTAATGTCGTCTCTCGTGACTGACTCTCCAATGGCCGGCCCGCTGGCCGCAGGCTCCCTCGCAGGCAAACGCGCACTCGTCACGGGCTCGTCCCGCGGCATCGGCGCGGATACGGCACAGTACTTTGCCGCCGCAGGCGCGACCGTCGTGATCAACTACCGCAACAAGGAAGCACGCGCACTCAAGCTCGTCGCGACGATCGAGGCCGCAGGTGGGAAAGCCGTCGCGATCGGTGCGGATCTGACCGATCCGGAGTCGTTGCGCGGAATGTTCGCGCAGATTCAGGAGCAGCTCGGCGGACTGGACATCCTCGTGATGAACGCCTCGGGCGGCATGGAGTCCGGTATGGGCGAGGACTACGCGATGAGGCTCAACCGCGACGCACAGGTGGAACTGCTGAACGCCGCGAGGTCGCTGCTGCACGACGGTTCGCGCATCGTGTTCGTGACGAGTCACCAGGCGCACTTCATCAAGACCACGGAAACGATGCCGGAATACCTCCCCGTCGCGCTGAGCAAGCGCGCGGGCGAGGATGCACTGCGCGAGCGGATCCCGGCGCTGGCAGACGACGGCATTGGGTTTGTTGTCGTGTCCGGCGACATGATCGAGGGCACGATCACCGCAACCCTCCTGGAGCGCGCCAACCCCGGTGCGATCGGGCAGCGCCGAGAAGCAGCGGGCCGCCTCTATGACGTGAGCGAGTTCGCCGCGGAGGTGGCGCTGGCCGCGGTCGAGCCGGTGCCAGCGGACAACACCCGCTACGTGGGCGACGTCAGCGACTTCGGCGCCTGAGCCGCGCGCGATGACGATCGGGCACCGGCTCACGTCGCGCATCCTGTTGTTCGACGAGCGCGGGAGCATCCTGTTGTTCCTGACGACGGCCCCCGACACGAGTCTGTTTGCCAGGTGGGTGACGCCCGGAGGGGGAGTGGACCCGGGCGAGACGCAGGTCGACGCCGCGATCCGTGAATTGTTCGAGGAGACGGGACTCGCGATCACTGATCCGGGAGAGCCGGTCTGGCAGTATGACTTCGTCGTCGAATGGGACAACGCGGACCACGACACCGGTCACGCGGAGTACTACGTCGTCCGTACGACCCGCTTCGACCCATCCAGCGAGGGTTGGACCGACGATGAGAAGATCGACACTCTCGACTCCCGCTGGTGGAGTCTGGAGGAGCTTCAGACCACCGACGAACCCTACGAGCCTGCGCAACTGCTGGAACTCGTGGCCCGCCATCGATTCGAACGAGAGAGCTAGTCAATGACGCACGCAATCCCCGAATACACGCTCGAGCAGCTCGAGTCCGCGGGCCGCATCGAACTCGACCACTTCACGAACGAGGATGCCTTCGATCTCGGGACGCTCGCTGCTGTTGTGACTCAAGAATGGGGAGTCAGCCTTTCGGTCGACATCGTGATTGGTGACTACCTCGTCTATCGGGCTCGCCTCGGCACGACCGGACCGGGCAATGATCCATGGCTGACCGGCAAGGCGGCCGTCGTAAATCACTTCGGCGACAGCTCGCTGCTGGTCAAGTTACGCCAGGAGGCGACGGGCGTGCCGTTCACAGAACTACCCCTCGACCACGACGTGATGAAGGCGCACGGAGGCTCGATTCCCATCTATGTCGACGGCGTGCTCGTTGCAACGATCACGATGTCCGGCGAGCCAGATGTTGTCGATCACGAGGCCGCCGCCGAGGCGCTGCGCCGCTACGTCGACCTCCGGTCGTAGCAGATTCGGCCCTGATTTGAAGCGGTGCCTTCAGTGCTGCGACACTTGAGCATGAGCACCGATCGCGGCATGACCCCAGTTCTGAGCAACGCACTCGCTGTGCAGCTCACGGCCTGGCCGATTGACGGCGACAGCGCGTTCTCCGTGTTCGTACACCTTCGCGAGATTTTTGGCGAAAACGAGGTGTGCCTGTTCGAGTCGCTCGGTGGTCCGGCCGCCGACACCAACCGCGCGATGATCGGGATTTCGCCACTCCTCGACGTCACCGTGCACGATGGCGCGATCACCGTAGCCGGAGTGTCCGCTCTTGTCGCGTGGGCCGATGCTCGACTGTCTGAGCTCGACATCCTGAGCTCGAACGGGCGGGGCTCCCACACACTCGACGCAAAGTCGGATGTCTGGACCGCGCTTCGGCATCTTCAGTCCGGCTTCGACGCAGCCGGTGTCGACGATTCGAGCTTCGGATTCGGATTCGTGACCGTGCTGAGCTACGACGCCGTCCAGTACATGGAGAATCTCCCGGAGCTGATCGTCGAACGCGGAACCGACCCTGACATGGTTTTCCGAATCTATGCCGCGACGATCGACATCGACCTGCCCGCCGACAGGGGAGTGCTCACGGTCGCCTCGAGCGATCTCTGGGAGCGACCCGACGGTGCGCGCATCGTCCAGCTCGCGGCGGAGGCGCCACACATCGCGACCGAGCATGACGCCGCGATAGCGCCCGTGGCCGCGGCAAAGTCCGGCACCGCGACCATGAGCCAGGATGAATATGTCGAGCGTGCGCGAGTCGCTCTCGGCCACATTCACGCCGGCGACATCTACCAGGTCCAGCTCGGTCATCCGATCCACGTCACGGCTCCGCGGCGCGACCTGGACGTCTATCGCCGGCTTCGCGCAATCAATCCGTCGCCCTACATGGCGTTTTTGCCTCTGGGCGAGCTCGCGGTCATCAGCGGCAGTCCCGAGTTGCACGTTCGTGTCGACCACACGCTCCTGACGATGCGACCGATCGCGGGGACCGCGCGGAAAACGGCGGATCCGGTCGAGAATGCCGCGTCGGTCGCCTGGCTGCAACAGGATCCCAAGGAAGCCGCCGAACACATCATGCTCGTGGACCTGTGCCGGAATGATCTCGGTCGCGTCGCCGTTCCGGGGTCGGTCGCCGTATCAAACCTGATGAATGTCGAGGAATACTCGCACGTGTTCCATCTCGTCTCGACCGTGACGGCGACGCTCGAGCGCGGGCAGGACGCCTACGACGTCATCCGGGCGACCTTCCCGGCGGGCACGGTGACCGGCGCCCCGAAGATCCGGGCGATGGAAATCATCGAGACGCTCGAAAAGTCGCGCCGAGGGATTTATGCCGGTGTCTTCGGCGTTCTCGGTTTTGGCGGCTTCACCAACCTGGCCCTCAGCCTGCGCACGATCGTGGCCACGCCGGACGGATATTCCGCGCGAGCGTCCGCGGGCATCGTCGTCGATTCGGCGCCGGACAGCGAATGGCTCGAGACTCTTGCGAAGATGGGTTCAACGATTCGCGCGATCACGGACGGAGATGCGGCATGAAGGCACTACTGATTGACGCATACGACAGCTTTTCGCACATCATCTACCAGTACCTGAGGATGATCGATGTCGACACCGACGTCGTCCGGTCGGGGGACCTGACACCCACCGATGCGCTCGAACACGACTCGGACTTCGTGCTACTCGGCCCTGGGCCTGGCACACCGGAGGCATCAGGACACGTCGAGATGGTGCTCGAGCTCCGTGGAAGCAAACCAGTGCTCGGCGTCTGCCTGGGGCTGCAAAGCATCGCGACAGCGTATGGCGCCACAGTCGCGCCGGCGGCCCACCAGATGCACGGCAAGACCAGCACGATCGACCATGACGGCTCGGGTGTGTTCGCTGGCCTCGAGCCGGGCTTCCTCGCCACCCGCTACCACTCGCTGATCGTTGAGGAGCAGACCATTCCCTCAGAGCTCGTCGTCACCGCCCGGTCGCGCGACGACGGCTACGTGATGGCGCTGCGGCACCGTACCGATCTCGTCGAGGGCGTGCAGTTCCATCCGGAGAGCATTCTGACCGCGCACGGGCTCGAGCTGTTCCGAAACTTCACTCGGCGCGTAGCCGAACAGCAGAGGGTGCCGGCCTAACCGAGCGCGCACAGACCTAACGGTTGCGGCCCCGCGCGTTGACCGGCCACCACCGGGCCGCGCCGTCCGCCCCCGCCGCCAGGTATTCGTCGGCGAGATTGACAGCCGCGCAGGAGTGGTTGGGGACGACCCGCACTCGCCTTCCGCGCTCGAGTTCGACACCGGTCACCGTCGCGTGGTGCTCGGAGAGTGCAGTAATACGGGCATCCGGATAGTCGAGGAGACGACCGAATCCGCTTGAATACGCTCCCCGATCTGCGCCGAGAACTTTGCTACCCGCGTCGAGGATGAGGTGGTCGGGGGAGTGGGACACCACCGTCGCGATCACGGTGAGGGCGATCGTGCTCGGCTCGATCGTTCCCAGTTCCCACTGCTGGGCGTCGCCGAACACGTACACGCCTGGGCGTACCTCGGTGAGAACTGAGGGTTCGGCAAATTCCAGCGACGGGGTCGATCCGCCGCTCACGACCCGGGCAACGATTCCCTTGTCGGCCAGTGCGGCTAGGGCCTCCGACAGGGCTCGGTGCTCGTCGCGCGCCGCGCTCTGGCGAGTTTCTGGGGCGTAACTGTGGCCGGGAAAGGTAAAAACACCGGCAACATCCAGACCCGAATCCCGGACAGCCGCCGCGAGAAAGCCCGCCTCGTCGGGCTGAACGCCGCTGCGGTGATGCCCGGAGTCGACTTCGATCAGAACGGCGAGGCGACCCGACTGGGCGAGTCCGCTATCCGCGATCTGGGCGGCTCCCTCGATCGAGTCCACCCCGAGCAGCACGGAGCTGTGAATGAGAACGCGCCCGAGCATTGCGGCCTTCGACTCGTCGAGCCAAACCGGATACGCGATGAAGATGTCGGTGCAACCGGCCTCAGAGAAAATGAGCGCCTCGGATAGCGTGGCGACGGTTATGCCGACGGCGCCCGCTGCGAGCTGTCTGCGCGCGATCTCGATCGACTTGTGCGTCTTCACGTGCGGGCGCAACGAGAGTCCAGCACGCTCAGTGAATTCCGCCATGTGCGCGATATTCGCGTCCAGGACAGACTCGTCGATGACCAGTGCTGGCGTCGGCGCTCGGGCTACCGTCGAAGCCGGATTCATAGCCGTTATCGTATTGCGGCGAATGAGCGGGGGCTACGAGGTCGGCGTTGTTGGGTTGTCCTTGTGAAATTCCTTCATTCCGCGTCGCACGGCCCGCCAGATCACGCTGTACGAGATCCAGATGCCGATGAGGAAGACCACCAGGCTCGCGACAAAGTAGACGATGACGAAGACCAGGCCGCCGGCCGCGAGCAGATCGGTTGGATTGCTCGCGGAGTACACGTTTTCAAAATTGATCATGCGGGAAAGCTATCGCACGGGCGCCATGCCGCACTATGGCCGACGAAGGCTGCCTCTCGCTCCCGCGAGCACGGCATCCGACACCGAGTCGAGCAGCGCGGACTCCAGGTTCCACCTCTGCCAGTAGAGCGGGACATCGATCGGGTTCTCGCTGGCCAGCTCAATCAGTGAACCCGCCCGAATCTCGTCCGCGCACTGCTGCTCTGGGAGTAGCCCCCAGCCGAAGCCGAGCCGCACGGCAGTCGCGAAGTCGGCGGAGGTGGGAATGTAGTGTCGCGGGCCAGTCAGCGGCACGCCCGTGATTGCCTCATGAAACCGATGCTGCAGGTCGTCATTGCGGTCGAACACCACAACCGGCGCGGTGCCGAGGGCCGAGAGGGCGGGGGAGTGGGGCGTCCACCTCGCAACGAATCCCGAACTCGCCACAGCCCGGTACCGCATGATGCCCAACGGCACGGAGGAGCAGCCCTGGACCGCGTCGGCGGTCGACGAGACAGCTGCCGACACCGCGCCGGAGCGAAGGAGCGAAACGGTGTGCTCCTGATCCTCGCGGTGGAGATCGAAGACTACATTTTCTGCGGCGCCCAGGGGAGCCAGGGCATCCAGAAACCACGTGGCCAGGGAGTCGGCGTTGACCGCGATTGCCACCGTGAGCGCGTTGGCATCCTGGCGCAGGTCGCGCTCGAAATCTCTCTGCAGCAGCTGCACCTGGCGCGCGTACCGCAGCAGGCTGTCGCCGGGGGCCGTCATCCGCACCGGGTTGGTGCGCTGCACCAACACTTGTCCGGCGGCGATCTCGGCGGCGCGAACCCGCTGCGAGATGGCGGATGCGGTGACATGGAGCCGTCGTGCGGCCGCCTCGAAAGTTCCCTCGTCGGCAAGTGCGACGAGCGTGGCGAGCTGGTCGAGTGCGATGTCCATGATTAGCCCAGCTTATGCAATGTAAGAATCATTAGCTGGAGTAAATGAGCACCGACACTTAGCGTTGAGGGGTGAATCCTGCCACGACGCTCCTGCCGGCAGTGTTCGGCCTGCTCACCGGTCTCTCACTCATCGTGGCGATTGGGGCACAGAACGCCTTCGTGCTTCGAGTGGGAATCGATGGTCGCAATCGGATCATTGGGCCCGTGGTGCTGATCTGCGCTCTCTCGGATGCGGTACTGATTCTGGCCGGGGTGGCCGGGATCGGCGCTCTGGTCCAGCAACTTCCCGTCGTGCTGATCCTGATTCG
>FSVR01000134.1_pt1 | contig 9009 bp, 6 predicted proteins | sample 1637811 | NCBI WGS metagenome assembly FSVR01 (sample SAMEA3914814, study PRJEB12502) | metagenome | biome: forest; material: soil | place: USA | collected 2011-09-16 | depth 0.1 m | reverse complement strand
GAAGATCGGCCTCACCGGCCAATTTGCGAGCGTGGACGAAGACCTCACCGGCATGCAGAACCTGGTCATGATCGGCCAGCTTCTCGACCTGACCACCGCGCAGGCGAAGGTCCGCGCAAAGGAACTCCTCGAGGAATTCGACCTCACCGAGGCCGCTGGCAGGCTCGCCAAGACCTACTCGGGCGGAATGCGCCGGCGCCTCGACCTGAGCGCATCGCTCATCGGCCGCCCCGCCGTCGTCTATCTGGATGAGCCGACCACCGGGCTCGACCCGGCCAAGCGCGACGATGTCTGGGACATGATCCGAGTTCTCGTCAAGCAGGGAACCACCATCCTGCTGACCACTCAATACCTGGAAGAGGCGGATGCCCTCGCCAACGAGATCACGGTCATCGACCACGGCAAGATCATCGCGCACGACACCCCTCAGGGCCTCAAGCGCCAGACGGGCGGCCAGACGCTCGAGGTCCGACCAACCCTGGTCGACTCGCTCCCCCGCATTCGCGAGCTGCTGATCAAGTTCGGGACGCGCGAACCCGAGCAGCCCGCGCCCGACCTGCTGACGGTTCCCGTCGCGGACGAGTCCGCTCTGACCCAGGTCGTCGCGGCTCTCGCGGCCGAGAAGATCTCGGTCGCCGAGCTCTCGCTGCGACTGCCAAGCCTCGACGAGGTCTTCTACTCACTCACCGGCCAAAAGAAGAACGATGACTCGAAGGAGGCGGCAGCATGATCCGCGACTCATTCATCCTCGCAAAGCGGACCGTCACGAAGATGTTCCGCAACCCAGAGCAGTTCGTCGACGTGACGCTGCAACCGATCCTCATGACGATCATCTTCGTGTTCATCTTCGGCGGCGCAATCGCCGGATCGACTGGCAAGTACGTCGAGTTTGCACTTCCGGGCATCATCGTGCAGACCATCATGTTCACGTCGCTCACTATCGGCGTCAACCTCAACACGGATATCCAGAAGGGCATCTTCGATCGGTTCCGCTCCCTGCCGATCGCGCGGTCGGCTCCGCTGTTCGGCGCAGTCCTCGGTGACATTGTTCGTCACTCGATCGCCATCACGGTCACTCTGGTCTTCGGCGCCATCATCGGCTTCGAGTTCAACACCCCGTGGTGGCACACGGCGCTCGCGATCGTGGTGATGATCGCCTTCGCCGTCAGCCTGTGCTGGGTCTCCGTGCTGATCGGGATGCTCGCGCGCAGCTCGGGGGCCGTCCAGGGCTTGTCGTTCCTCATCGTGTTCCCGCTCACGTTCGGGTCGTCGACGTTCGTGCCGGCCTCGACGCTTCCGACCTGGCTGCAGGGCTGGGTTTCGATCAACCCGGTGACCCACGTGATCGAGTCGATGCGCGGGCTCCTGACCGGCAACACGGGAGTGGTCGGCGACACCCTCACCGGGCAGTTGCTCTGGGTTATCGCGGCGTGTGTTGTTCTGTTCGCCGTGTTCTTCCCGCTCGCGCTCTGGGCATACCGCAGGAAGATCTAGCTCCCCAGCAGCTCCTCCAGCGAGGAGAGCGTGATCGGGCGGTCCGGCACTTCGGTGCTGGGCTGCCCGATTCCCGCATTGTAGGCGGCCTCGGCGATCGCGATGACCTCCGGATGTGACGCGTCATACGCCCCGAGCATCGACGTCGCGAAGTTCACCGCACGCACCGCGAGTTCGACATTCCCGCGGGCGAGAGCATACGTTCCCACGTTGATGGCCAGGGCACCGATGACGGGTTGATCCTGACTGCGAACCGCGCCAACCACCGCCGCGCGAAGGTGTTTCTCCGCCTCGTCGAGGTCGCCCCTGCGGGTCGCAATCAGACCCCTGAGTGCTTCGACCATGGCGGTGATCTGCCCGGGCTCGTGGTCCCAGCTGTCGCGAACGTTCTCGATTGCGAGGAGGCGAAGGGACGCCTCATCCACATCTCCAAGTTGGGCGAAGAGGCTCGCCGAAACCAGGTTTGCCTGAAGGATGCTCCGCCCGTTCCCGCTCTCGTCGGCCGCGTCGGTCATCTGGTTGACGCGCTCCAGGGCCTCCGGCACGCGACCGAGCCGGACCAGCATCTGGATGGCGAGGCCTTGCTGCTGGGCGAGATCCCAGTTCGTCGTGATGTCGCGCATGTGTTCCGTCGACTGGTCGCTCAGCACGAGCGCCTCCTCGAGCCGACCGATGGCGGCGAGCCAGATTGCGTGCATCTGCTCCGATAGCGCGATCCCCCAGACATCCCCGATTTCGGTGAAGGTGTGAAGCGCCTTCGCTGACTCCTCACCGAGCTCGGCGAGCGCGCCGCGGTTCTGGGCCATCGCCGCCCTACCAACGTGCAACAGCGCCGTCGGCCATGGGGCAAGGTCCAGCGCGTCATCCTCGGGGATCCGGATGGCGCTCATCCACTCGCCCTTGCCGATCGCGTCCGCGAACGCGCCTACGAAGGGAAGCACCAGTTGGATCAACTCGTGGTCGTCCCGGGTGACAGGGAGACGTTGCAGCTCGGCGATGAGGTCGGCGACCTCCTGCGGTATGCCGTCGGTCATCGTCTGGAGTTCTACGCCCTCGTTCGCCTGAATTGCGGACAGCACCTTTCCGACCACGGAAATGAACTGCGCCTCCGTCCCCTCGGCAGCCACCGCGAGCGGAGCAACGCCGGCGAACCACTGCTGGGCTTCATCGTTTCGATCACGGATGATCCAGTACCAGGCGCAGGAGACGACGAGACTCACGGCGAGATCCGGAAGCGGCACGCCGATGGCGTAGCGGAGAGCGCTTGCGAGGTTGTCGTCCTCGGCATCGAACCAGGCGATGGCATCGACAATCCGCGGGCCGCGCAGGGTTCGATCGACCTCGCGCGCGCGACGCGCCATGAATCGCACCTGCAAGGCGAGAGCCTCGGAGAGGCCCCCGGTTTCGGACAACCGGCCGATCCCGTATTCGCGCACGGTCTCGAGCGCGCGGAGACGTCCGCGACCGCGTTGGATCAGGGACCGATCGATGAGGGAGTCGAAGACGCCGGTATCCCGGATCCCAAGGTCGCGGGCGAACTCGCGGGCCTCGGTCGCGGCCAACCCGGCGGGAAACACCGCGAAGTGCAGGAGCGCACGGCGCTCATCCTCGGACAGCAGGCTCCAGCTCCAGTCGATCATCGCCCGCAGGGTCTGGTGCCGCGGAAGCGCCGTACGGTATCCGCCGGTGAGGAGCGTGAACCGGTCGTCGAGTCCGGCCAGGATCTCGTCGACGCTCATGGTCCGAAGCTTTGCCGCGGCCAACTCGATCGCGAGTGGCAGGCCGTCGAGACGCGCGCAGATTCGCGCAGCCGCCCGAATCTCGCTCTCGGCGAGAGCCTCGCCGCGAGCGGACATCCCACGCTGGCAAAACAGCTCGAGAGCAGCGAACGCCGCAAGGTCGCTTGGTCGCAGCGCGTCGATCTCTGGGTCGGTCGGATGCGGAAGCGAACCAAGACCGACGAACGCCTCGCCGGGCACTCCGAGCGGTTCCCGACTGGTAGCCAGGACGCGCAGTTGCGGGAGTGCGCCAAGGAGATCCTGCGCGATCTTCGCCGCCGCATCGATGACGTGCTCGCAGTTGTCGAGCACGAGCAGCACCTCACGCCCGCGAAAGGCGTGAACTACGCGATCGCGAGTGCTGGCCTGCTCGGTCAGAGCATCCGCCATCCGAATTTCACGCCCCCACGCGGCGAGGATCGCACCCGTAATCTCGCTTGGACCAACCGGCGCAAGCTCGACAAGGATTGCGTTCTTGCGGCCGGATGCGGCCTCGATCGCGAGCCTGGTCTTCCCCGCCCCACCCGTACCGATAATGGTGACGAGCCGGTTGGCAATGAGCTGATCGGCGACGATGCCGAGTTCGAGTTCGCGTCCGATGAGGCTCGTCAGCTGGGCCGGCAACTCCGACCGCTCGAGCGTCGGGCCGATGGACCCACCGAGGTCGATCGCTCTCGCTCGGTCGGTAGCCAGGTCGCGCACAAACCAGTCGAAATTGGCCGACGGGGTCCACGGCTCACCCACCCAGTGCTCGAGCGCGGCAGACGCCAGAGTGGCCGCATCGCCGCTCTTCTCGGCCGCCGCGACAAGGTCCGTGAACTCGAGCGCATCGACGTCCGCGCGCGCGATGTTGAGGCGGTAGCCCCCCACGGTTGACTCGATGAGGCCGGCGGGGAGCTGCGAGCGGAGACGCGACACGATCGACTGCAGCGCCGCCTTCGTGTTTTCCGGGGCATCCATTCCCCAGATGTCCTCGGCTATCGCGCGGTAGCTGACCGCCGTTCCCGCATCAACGGCGAGGCGAAACAGCACCGCCAGCTGCATCGCTCCGGAGACTGGAATCGTGCGACCGTCGTGCTCGACCCTGAGGCCGCCCAGCAGTCCGATTCTCACCCGTCAACTCTATGGCGACCCGGCGACGAGTCACCTCGTCCGCAGGGAGTAACCCGGGCTACTCCCGGCTACGCCCGACTACTCGACCGCGAGGGCGTCCACAGGCGTCACTCTCGTCGCGCGCCGGGTGGGAGCGACCGACGCGAGCCAGGTGAGAACCGCTGCTGCAACGACAATGATGGCCAGCAACACGGGCGGGAATGCGGGCCAGATGACACCGGGGCTACCTGGTGCCGAGCCGAGCAGGGCCTCGGCGCCGGCCCAGCCGTAGAACGTTCCGAGCAGAAGGCCGACGACGACCGCGGCGATGGTGAGCTGCGCGCTCTCGGCGACGATCATTGCGCGAATCTGGCGACCGGTGAAGCCGAGCGCCCGGAGGAGCCCGAGTTCGCGGATGCGCTGCAGCACGCTCAGCGACAGGTTGTTGACCATTCCAATCGCCGCCAGTACCGCGCTGAACGCGCTGATCACGCTGAAAATGACGGCGATGACCGTGAGGATCTGCCCGGTCTGCTGTTCAGACGACGGATGCGCCTTTCCGACGGCGTCGAGGATGACGATCGCCGTCTGCACCGCCACCGAGAACATGGTCACCAGGGTCACGCCGATGACGATGCCGATGGTCGTCCTCGCGCTCCGCTCGGGGTAGCGCACGGCGTTCTGTGCCGCGAGCCTCGCAGTGGAACTGGTGCCGAACAGCCGCCCGACGAGACGCAGCGCCGGCGGCATGACAACCTCGGCCGAGAGCACCACCGCGGTGAAGGACAGCATTCCGCCGACTACCCCGACCAGAATCCCGAGGGGACTCTTCTGCCCAACGACGACCCCGAGCAGCAGCAACGCGATGCCGATCACAAAGAGCGTGATGGATGCGCCGTTCCGCGTGCGCCTGCCCGCCACCTCGCTCGCAGTGCGCTCCTGGGCGGCGCCCGTCGCCTGGATCGGCGACACCACGAGTACCCTGCGGGACCCGATCCACGACGCAAGCCACGTCGTGAGAACGACGGCCACGACGGGCAGCAGTTCGATCGCCGAAATGTAGCCGAATGCCAATGGCGGAACGAACGCGGTCGCGATGCAGATCCACACCAGCAGAGCATTTACAGCGACGCCGATCGCGAGTCCGAGTACCGATCCGAGAATGCCCACGATGAGCCCCTCGCGTGCGACCGACCTGCGCTGGCTGCTCGCGGTGGCACCGATGAGGCGCAGGAGAGCAATCGTGCGCGTCCGTCCGGCGATGATCGTCGCGAAAGTATTCGAGGTGACCACCGACCCCGTGTACAGCGCAATGGCGATGAACACGAATGCGACGATCCGAAGAGCCGCCTGAACCACAGCGTTTCCGCCGGCGTTGGAGTGACCGATGAAGGTCACGAGGTCGTCGGTAACCAGCAGTAGAGCGACCCCGAAGGTCGAGCTAAGCGTCGCCACAAGGATGCTCGCTGCGTGCTCACGAATGACGAACCGGTTCACGAGCGACGCTCCATCCCGAGCATGAATGTGCTGATTTCCTCGGCGGACGACCGCTCGCGGTCGGCCGTCAGTGCACCGTCCGCGAGGAACAGGATGCGGTCCGCGTAACTGGCCGCGATCGGGTCGTGGGTGACCATCGCGATGGTCTGGCCGTAGTCGGAACTTGCGGCGGCGAGGAGCGACAGCACCTCGCGGCCGGTGCGGGAGTCGAGGTTTCCTGTGGGTTCGTCGGCCAGGACCAGGTCCGGGCGAGTCGCCAGCGCCCGAGCGATTGCGACACGCTGCTGCTGGCCCCCGGACAGCTCGTGCGGGCGGTGGCGCAGTCGCGATGCCAGCCCGAGCGACTGGACGAGCCGGAAGATCCACGCGCGTTCGTCCTCGTTCGGGCGCCGCCCGTCGAGCTCGAACGGAAGCAGGATATTGCTCTCGACGTCGAGCGTCGGAACGAGGTTGTACGACTGGAAGACGAATCCGACGCGGCGGCGGCGCAGAAGAGTCAGGGCCGTGTCATCCAGGTCCGTAATGTCGGTGTCCCCGAGCCAGACTCGGCCAGACGTGACCGTGTCCAGCCCGGCGAGGACGTGCATCAGGGTGGACTTGCCCGAGCCGCTCGGACCCATGATCGCGGTGAACTGGCCGCGATCGATGCCGATCGTGACGTTGGAGAGGGCCTCGATCCGGTTGGGCTCCGAGCCGTAGACCTTGCTGACGTTGTGGACCTGCGCGGCGAAGGGCGCAGGCGGGGCATTCGTTTCCATGTCTCGACAGTAGGAGCCGCAGCCGGCGGGCGAATCCGCCTCGGGATGCGACCGCGTCAGCCGTGAGGATGACCTTCAGTCGACGAGGCCGTTTTCGAACGCGAAGACCACGAGCTGTACGCGGTCCCGGAGGCTCAGCTTCGAGAGGATCCGGCTGATGTGGGTCTTGACCGTCGCCTCGCTGAGAAACTCGCCGCGAGCGATCTCCGAGTTGCTCAGACCACGCGCGGCGAGCAGGAAGATGTCGTTCTCGCGCGACGTGAGCGTGTGGAACTCGGCTGGAACGGTCCTGCCGCCTGCCTGCGAATCGAAGTGCTGGAACAGTTCCCGGGTGGCCGCCGCGGCAATAACCGAGGTACCGGAATGTACCGTGCGGATGGCTGCCAGAAGGAACTCGGGGTCCGCGTCCTTGAGCAGGAATCCGCTCGCTCCCCCGCGGATGGCACGCGTCGCGGCCTCGTCGAGATCGAAGGTTGTGAGAACAATGATGCGGGGGCGCGCTCCGCCGCGGGCGTCCGCCGCTCTGAGGATCGCCTCCGTGGACTCGATCCCGTCCATGACGGGCATCCGGATGTCCATCAGGATCACGTCGGGCCGCGACGAGGCGGCGAGCGCGATTCCGTCGACCCCGTTTGCCGCCTCTCCAACGAATTTGAGGTCGGGCTGCGACGACACCAACATCCGGATTCCCGTGCGAAACAGCGCCTGGTCATCGACCAGTGCGACCTTGATCTGGGCGCTCATGCCCGTGCCGCCGCGGTTGCCGGAATGCTCGCCGTGACGACGAATCGGCGGTCATCGACGCTCGTTGCGAGCCGTCCGCCGACGAGCGCCGCGCGTTCCTTCATGCCGGCGAGTCCGTGTCCCACTCTCAGCTCTGCCGTCGCAGGCGACGACGTGACGGCGCTGCTGATGGTGATCTCGAGCTCGTCGATTCCCCACTCGAATCTCACTGTGACCTCCTCGTGGACGTCTCCGTGGCGCAGCGCGTTCGTGAGCGCCTCCTGGACGATCCGATAAACGGCAAGCTGCTGGCCCGTGCCGAGCTGAAGGGGCTGGCCCTTGGTCGTAAATGCCACAGTGAGGCCGGATGCGCGCAACTGGTCCAACAGCCGCCCAAGATCGGCGAGTGCCGGCTGTGGTCCCTCTGTTTGCGGATGCCGCAGCTGGCCCAGAAGCAGCCGAACATCGGCGAGCGCCTCCCGCGCCGTCGACGAGATCGCACTGAGCGCGCCGTCCACCGCCTCCGGGTCGTTCGCCTTCGCGTACCGGGCGCCATCCGCCTGCGCAATGACGACCGCGAGCGAGTGTGCCACGACGTCGTGCATGTCCCTGGCGATCCGGTTGCGTTCCTGCTCGACGATCACATCCTGCTCGGCGGCCTCGGCCTCGGCCTGCGCCGTCTGCTCGGCGAGACGGCTGGCGCGGGCGGCAAGGCGCGTGCGGGTGAGCGTGCCCGCCGTCCAGGGCAGGCCGAGCAGACCGATAAGCAGGCCGAGATTGAAAACGAGCTTGACCAGGATGCCCGCGGCCTCCGCCACGGACCGAACCCCGAAACTGATCCCGATTGTCGGCGTGCCGGTGCCCCACTCCAGGTAGATGGCGCCGAGGATCGCACCAACGAAGACGGACGCGAACCCGATCCAGCGGATTCGACGATCCCCGTACCGCGCGTTCGTGTACAGGACGAACAGAATCGCGAGATCGGCGATACCGGGCTGCACGTTGGCGATGTACATCTGGAAGAGAGCCGCGACCCACGCGACACCGAGCGAAAGCGCGGGAGAGAACCGCCGAAACCCGAGCGCAATCGCGAAGAGAAGAGCGATGATGGTCTGCGCAAGCTGGTCGGCGCGGTTGAGCGGAGCGGAGCAGATCAGGAAATAGATGAGCGCAACGCCGACGTCGAGCGCGGTCTGGCCGCGCGTCAACCTGGTGAACATGCCTCAACGCTAGAGGTGTGTCCGGCTCGCGAAGGCGAAAACCGGGTCAAATCATCCGCACGATGTAGGCGATCGCGCCGATCGGACTAGAAACCGAGCCGCCCGAGTTGCTTCGCGTCGCGCTGCCACTCCTTCGCAACTTTGACGCGCAGGGAGAGGAAAACCTGTTTGCCCACGAGAGCCTCGATCTCCACTCGTGCGCGGGCGCCGACATCCGCGAGCCGTTCGCCCTGGTGGCCGATGATGATTCCCTTCTGGCTGTCGCGTTCCACGAACAGGTTGGCGTAGATGTCGAGCATGTCCCGATCCTCGCGCTCGGTCATGTCGTCGATGGTCACCGCGATCGAGTGCGGGAGCTCGTCCTGGACACCCTCGAGCACGGCCTCCCGGATCAGCTCGGAGATGCGCGACTCCAGGCCCTCGTCGGTGACCGCATCGCTCGGGTAG
>FSVR01000019.1_pt1 | contig 9319 bp, 9 predicted proteins | sample 1637811 | NCBI WGS metagenome assembly FSVR01 (sample SAMEA3914814, study PRJEB12502) | metagenome | biome: forest; material: soil | place: USA | collected 2011-09-16 | depth 0.1 m | reverse complement strand
TATGCTCTGCACCTTCTGCCGAGCGGCATCCTGACCGAAGGCGTCGTTCCGGTCATCGCCAACGGCGTGGTCATCGACATCCAGGTGCTGTTCGACGAACTGGATGCGCTGAACGCCCGGGGCGTCGACACCTCGAAACTGGTCGTGAGTGCCAACGCTCACGTGATCACCCAGTACCACCGCACACTCGACAAGGTCACCGAGCGTTTCCTCGGCAAGCGCCAGATCGGCACGACCGGACGGGGGATCGGGCCGTCGTACGCCGACAAGATCAACCGGGTCGGCATCCGGATCCAGGACCTGTTCGACGAGAACATCCTCAGGCAGAAGGTCGAGGGTGCGCTGCATTCGAAGAACCAACTGCTGGTGAAGCTTTACAACCGTCGCGCGATCACCGTCGACGAGATCGTGGACGATCTGCTGTCCTACGCCGACAGACTGCGCCCCATGGTGGCCGACACCGGGCTGCTGCTGAACCAGGCGCTCGACGCCGGCAAGACCGTCGTCTTCGAGGGCGGCCAGGCGACCATGCTGGATGTCGATCACGGCACGTATCCGTTCGTCACGTCATCCAACTCGACGGCGGGTGGAGCCTCCACCGGCTCGGGCATCGGACCTGGCCGGATCGAGCGGGTCATCGGCATCGTGAAGGCCTACACGACGAGGGTCGGCTCGGGGCCGTTCCCGACCGAGCTGAACGACGAGTCCGGCGAGTGGCTGCGGGTCAAGGGCTTCGAGTTTGGGACGACCACCGGCCGCCCGCGTCGCACCGGCTGGTACGACGCACCCGTCGCGAGGTACGCGGCTCGTATCAACGGAATCACCGACTTCGTGATGACCAAGCTCGACGTGCTGACCGGGCTCGACGAGATCCCGGTCTGCGTGGCCTATGAGGTCGACGGCGAGCGCGTCGAGGAGATCCCGGTGTCGCAGAGCGACTTCCACCATGCCGTGCCGATCTATGAGAATTTCCCCGGCTGGACCGAGGACATCTCCGGGGCTCGCGTCTTCGAAGACCTCCCCACGAATGCGCAGAACTACGTGCTCGCCCTCGAGGCCATCAGCGGTTCACGCATCTCGGCAATCGGCGTGGGAGCAGATCGCGACGCCATAGTTGTGCGTCACGACCTGCTCGACTAGTTAGCCGTTACTGGCGCTAATAGCCTCGACCCAGAGCACTGCAACGTAGACGCCGCCTAGTGCCGCAATGATGAAGCCGAGTAGCGCGATCGCCCAGTCACCTGCCTTCGGCTTGACGGCGTCTGGCGGGTTCGGCATCTTGCGCGACGAGAACGACGGCTGTGCCTTCGGCCCCTCCTGGAACTGCTGGCCAAAGATGTTGAAGCTGCCGAGGAAGACCCGCTGAACGCTCGCGCGCAGCTCAATGATCAGCGGGACGAGGGCCATAACGACGAACAGCGCACCGATACCCCAGCCGACACCGCCGCCGGCGGCAATGAAGCCGGCCCCAAGGATGCCGAACCCCAATGGCCACGCCCACACCCGCAGCTGGAAGCCGATCCCGTTAGCAAACGCAACCGCGAGTGCGACACCGATGAGGGCGGTGAAAATGACCCACGGTACGAAGTCGACGATCAGGTCCGGGCATTGGTTCGCGATGACGTAAGGGGTGTTTCCGCTGGCGCATGAGCCAACTCCCCCCAAGCTGGCGATGGACAACACAAGGAGCGTGAAGCTCCCGGTGTAGATAAACCAGGACGCCAGATAGACAAGGAGCTTGAAGAGAGGATTGGAAAGGACGTTGGTGCGCTTGGCAGCTGCCGGTTCGGGTGTGGCCGGCGTCGGGGAGGTGTAGAAGGTCATGTGGATGAGGGTATTGCTCGCGCAAGAGCTCGGCACATGAGTAATTAGTACCCCGATTTGACCGTCTACAGGATGCTGTACCGCGCTCGCAGCGGTCGGCGACCCGTCAGCGCGAACAGGATCGCCTCACCATCGCCTTTTCGCACGGCCACTCGCGCGGCGAGGTCTGCGACGTTCGCGACCACGTCCGCCGGGATGCCGTGCTCCTGGTTGGTCGCGCGCGCGATATCCATTCCGTGAACAACCAACTCGAACACGCGGGTTCGCAGGTATTCGCCGAGGGGAATGCCGATCGGGCCGATTGCGACGATGCGGTCCGGACCGTTTGCGCCAATCAGGACGAGGGCTCGCTGCAGCGCGGCCTCCAGTTCGGCGCCGGAGTTCTCGTTGAGCGCCTTGCCCGCCTCGACCCCACGTGCGGCGATGGCGTCGTTGTCGGTGTAATCGTTGAAGACACGGACGTAGTACTCTTCGGCATCCGCGGCGGTGACCTCTGGCGCAGGATCCGCGCCAAGGTACTGCTCGACGGTCAGGATCGCGCGGGACGTGTGCCCGACGAGGCTGCGGACATCCCACACGCCGAGCGCGGGCTCCCCCCACTGCGAAACCTTCACCTCCGCGACGAGGTCAAGAAATGAGTGGGCTGCCGTCTCGAAGTCTGTGGCACTTGTCATGAAACCATCGTGGCACGATGGGTCTGGCAAGATGAGCGGATGACCGCGAAACGTCCCGGCCCAACGGTTCTCACCGGCAAATTCATTCGGCTCGAGCCGCTAACTTTCGAGGCGCTGCCGCAGTTGCATGCCGCGATCGGGACACCGGCCGTTTTTGCCGGCGGCTATGGCGGCGGTCCGCAGGGGTACCGGGCCGACGTCGACGACTTTGTCGAATGGGCGAAAACCTACTACTCGTGGGAGACCGGAAACCCGTTCCTCCTCCGCGCCGTGGGCGGCCCGCTGGATGGGGTGGCGATCGGGACATCCACGCTTGCCGACTTCGATGAGCGACGAGAGCACGCTCACATCGGCTGGACGGCTTTCGACCCCCGGGTCTGGGGCAGTCAGGTTAACGCGGAAGCGAAACTGCTCATGCTTGCTCACGCCTTCGATGCCGGCTTTGGTCGGGTCAAGATCCAGATGGACATCCTGAATGAGCGCTCGCAGGCAGCTGCTGCGGGACTCGGCGCGGTGCGCGAGGGGGTGGTGCGTCGGGACGTGTTGCGGGCCGACGGCACCTGGCGTGACACGGTGGTCTATTCGATCCTGATCGACGAGTGGCCTGATGTCCGCGCAGGCCTGGAAGCGAGACTCGCCGAATGGGGCGATCGCCCGGTCGAGTACCGCGAGCGCTAGCCGGGCGACCGACTAGATTCGTTCTATGGAACGGACGAAAGCGGATGGCTCACTCCCCGACGTCATGGACGAGCTGACGGCCATCCGGCTCAGCATCGACAACATCGACGCGGCTATCGTGCACATGCTCGCCGAGCGGTTCAAGTTCACGCAGCAGGTCGGTCGGATCAAGGCCCGCGGCGGGCTGCCGCCGTCCGATCCGGAGAGGGAGCGCGTGCAGATTGGTCGGCTGCGCGTCCTCGCCGAGGAGTCGCAGTTGGATCCCGCATTCGCCGAAAAATTCCTGAACTTCCTGGTCGCCGAGGTCATCCACCACCACGAGCAGATCGCCCGCACAGGCAGCGTCAGCACCCAGACGCAGCAGCAGTAACGGGTTATCCCCCGTATTCGGCGTTCACATACAGGGCGTCGCCGTTGTCGGAGCAGACCTGATTCACGATGCTCATCGCGTTCGTGTAGTTGGACGGACCGTCGAACGCGCCCGGCGCAATTCCCGGCGCGACAAGCGCATCCTCGATTGTTTTCAGCGGTGCGGTCACAACGTTGGCTTTGTCCGACAGAACCGGCCGGAGCGCCGCCGCTGCACCGGCCATCTGCTGTTTCCAGTGGGCGAGAGTCAGGGCGCCGCGAGTGAACCCGTCTTCCGCATTGAACACGTCGGAGCCGACCGCGATCATCTCGGCGCACTGTGCCGCGAGCTCGGCGTTCGCCACGAACCGGTCGGGAGAGAAGCGCGTCTCGACGACGAAGGAGCCGTTCTTGGTGACCTTCATGTGGAGGTCCAGCGCCTCGCCGCCCGCGACCGCGAGGTTGTAACGATGGCTGCCGTAGCCGCACCCACCGTTCAATCCCGACTGGTCCTTGTTCAAGGCTCCGTCCAGGCCGAAGAAACCCTCTCCGCCGCACACGACACTGATGGTGGCCGAACGCGCGCCCTTCGGAACGATGAACGTCTTGTCGCCGTCCACGGTCCCCGAGAAGACCACCGGCGCGAATCGTGGGCCGACGGCGGGCTTCGGAGTCGAGGCCGAACATCCGGCAGTCGAGATGAGCGCCGTCAGGGCGACAACAGCAAACACCGCCGGAGTTTTTCTCATCGTGATGCGACTGTACCAGCGCTTCAGCGTTCGGTAGACAGCTCTGTGCAGCACGGCAGGTGTGACTCCTGCGTCCACCTAGGGTTGAGGCATGGCAAGTGCTGATTTGTGGGACCCGACCCACCTCCCATCCCAGTCGGGCAAGACCATCGTCGTGACGGGAGGCAATGCCGGGATCGGGTATTTCGTCAGCGAACAGCTGGCTGGCGCGGGCGCGCGCATCATCATGGCGTCGCGATCGAATGAGAAGGCGGATGTCGCCACCAATTCGATTCGGTCGAGAGTGCCGGGCGCGCAGGTCGAGTTCGTCAAGCTCGACCTGTCGTCATTGGGCTCCATCCGCGAGGCGGCCGACAAGATCCGAAAGCTGGGTCCGATCGACGTCCTGGTCAACAACGCCGGCGCAACGAGCGGTTCGAGCAAGCGCACCGTGACGGAGGACGGGCTCGAGTTCGTAGTCGGCTCGAACGCATTTGGCCCGTTCGCGCTGACCGCTCTCGTGTTTCCCGGGCTCGCGTCGTCGGCCCGCGTGGTCAGTCTCGGCAGCATGGCGACCCGACTGGTGAAGCTGGATCCCGCGAACCTGCAGTCGACGACGGGTCGGTACAACTTCTTTCGGGCATACGCATATTCGAAGCACGCAATGCACGCGTTCGCGCTGGAACTGCAGCGCAAGCTCGCCGCGGCGGGCAGCCCGATCGAGTCGCTGCTCGCGCATCCGGGATCCGCGGTCGACTTGCTGTCCTCGAGACGTCCGGGAATCAATGACCGGACGAAGCCGCTCGATGTCCTGTCAGCGATCATTTCGCAGGGCAAGGATCGCGGCGCCTGGCCGATCGTGCGCGCAGCCATCGACCCGGCCGCGAAGGGCGGAGAGTTCTACGGCCCGCATCGGAGCGTGGCCGGACGGCCGGTTCTCCTGGACCCTGTCGCGTCCAGCGCGAGCGAAGAATTCGGCGACGAGTTCTGGCGCCAGGCCGAAACGGCCACGGGCGTCGAGTTCGAACCACAGGCCTAGGTATTGACGTGACCGCTCAAGCGCGGCCACGATGAGTGCCATGACGGACGACAAGGTCTACGGCGACTCCGGACTTGCCGGCCTGAAGGCTGCGCTGAGTTTCACCGATGCCGACCTCGCAGAAAATCGACTCGGCCGGATGTCTGCCTCGCAGGCGGCGCGGATGGCGAAGGGGCAGTCGCAGAGCCGCGTCGCCACGATTGTCGTGATGATCATCTTCATCGTGCTCCTCATCGTTATCGCTGTCATCGTGCTTCCGCCTACGCTCGCGCCGCAGCCCGCCAACTCGTCGGCGATCCCACCGTGGATCATCGGCCTGGTCATCCTCGTTGTCGCGGGCGTCATGGCGATCTCATTCCTCCGCACCCGTCGCGGCATCCGCGGGCTCACCGGCGCGCTGCTACAGGTCGAAGGCGAGGCGAACCCGAAGGCCAGCACGTTCGGCGACGCGAACCAGGGCGGCTTCGACACCATGTACCGCGTTCACATCGGCGGCGTTAACTTTCCGGTTGCGAGCAATGTGCAGGTGAACGCGTTCGACAAGGGCCGCCGCTATCGCGCGTACTACGTCAAGAGCACGCTGCCGGTCATCCTTTCGGCCGAACCCCTGGACTCGTAGTCCGTCGGGTCGCGCTCAGCATCGTGAGACACGACTCTGATTTGCTAGAGAGATGGATGCTCTCTACACCGCCATCGCTCACGCCACCGGGGGTGGTCGCAACGGCCACGTCCTCAGCGAAGACAACAGAATCGACATGGATGTCCGGACTCCGAAGGAGATGGGCGGAAGCGGGGAGGGGACGAATCCCGAGCAACTGTTCGCCGCCGGCTACGCGGCGTGCTTCCTTAATGCGGCGCTGGGTGTCGCTCGCCGCATGAAGCTCGACGGCACCGATGCCGCCGTGTCCGCCAGCATCAGCATCGGCAAGGTGTCCGAGTTCGCCTTCGGCCTGTCGGGCGAGCTCGACATCTACCTCCCGAACATCCCGGCGGATCAGAGGCAGCAGGTCGTCGACCTCGCCCACGCGAACTGCCCGTACTCGAACGCAACGCGGGGCAACATGGATGTCGTCCTGACGATCGTGGACTGATCGTCAGGCTGCGTCGAGCACGGCAATCTCGTCGGCGGTGAGGACGACATCCACCGCGGTCGCGGAGTCGATGATCGTCTCAGGGCGCGACGAACCGGGGATCGGAATGACCACGTCCGACTTGGCGAGTTCCCACGCGAGGCAGATGACCTGGGCGCTCACGCCGTGCTCGGCCGCGACTGTCTGGAACGGCGCGAATCGGTCGCCGAGACGACCGGCGCCACCGATGCCACCGAGGGGGCTCCACGGCAGGAACGCGAGCTTCAGTTCGTCGCACAGCTCGAGTTCGGGTTCGCTTGATCGAAACGCCGGCGAGAACTGGTTCTGCACCGATACGAGCCGGCCGTGGAGGATCTTCTGGGCGAGCATGATCTGCGCCGGGTTGGCGTTCGAGATCCCGGCCATCCGGATGATGCCCTCGTCGAGAAGATCCCGGATCGCGCCCACCGAGTCGGCGTAGTCGACCAGCGGGTCGGGGCGGTGGAACTGGTAGAGGCCGATCACGTCGACGCCGAGGTTTCGAAGGGACGACTTAGCCGCTTCCTTCAGATAGTCGGGATGCCCGTTCTGCTCCCACGGTCCCTCTTGCGGAATCGTGCGCAGGTGGCCGCCCTTCGTCGCCACGAGCACGTGGGAGGTGTCGCCCGAGTAGGTCTTCAGCGCTTGCGCGATGACCAGCTCATTGTGTGACTCGTCCTCACCGGCGAGACGATACGCATCCGCGGTGTCGATGAAGGTGATGCCGGCATCGAGCGCGGCGTGGATGGTCGCAATCGCCCGCTCGTCGTTTGGCCGTCCTTCGATGGAGAGCGGCATGCCGCCGAGGCCGATTGCCGAAACCGTTACATCGCCGATGGTGCGTGTCTTCATGGATCTTCCTGGGTTGGTGGTGCGGGTGGTGGAGTTGGGCCTTGGACCTATGCGCCGATGGTGGCGCCGAAACGACTGGTGAGCGGTGAGCGGTGGGCCCCGCGCAGCTCGTCGAGCGTTGCCGTGAAAACATCCTGGAGTTCGAACGTGTCGCGAGAATCGGTGACGCCGATGCGCAGCATGGGGTAGCCGCGGCCCTCGCAGAGGCCGACGAAGCGCACATCGTCCTCGCGCGGGACGGAGACGATCACGCGTCCGGTCGACTCACTGAACAGGGCGGTCGCGAGATCGATTCCGTCCCGCTCGAGCACCTCGCCAAGCCAAATTCGCGCTCCGACACCGAAGCGCAGTGCGCTCTCGATCAGGGCCTGACCCAGTCCGCCGTCGGCCAGGTCGTGCGCACTCGAGATGATGTTCTGTTCGTTGCCGAACCGGATCAGGTCGGCCAGTTTCTGCTCCTGAGCGAGGTCGACGACTGGCGGACGGCCGCCCAGGTGATCGTGGATGACCTCCGACCACGCCGACCCGTCCAGCTCCGCGCGCGTGACCCCGAGGAGGTAGATGTTGTTGCCCTCGTCCTGCCAGCCCGAGGGGATGCGCTTGGCGACGTCATCGATAACACCGAGCACCGCGAGCACGGGGGTCGGGTGGATGGGCACATCACCGGTCTGGTTGTAGAAGCTCACGTTGCCGCCGGTCACCGGAATCTCGAGTTCCATGCACCCGTCGGCGATTCCCTCGACCGCGCGGCTGAACTGCCACATGACCTCAGGGTTTTCGGGGCTTCCGAAGTTCAGGCAATCGCTCACCGCGACCGGGGTCGCGCCCGTGACCGCAACGTTGCGGAAGGCCTCCGCAAGCGCGAGCCGAGCGCCCTGATACGGATCCAGTTGACAGTACCGCCCGTTCGCATCCGTCGCCACCGCGAAGCCGAGCCCGCTCTCTTCGTCGACGCGCACCATCCCGCCGTCGTCCGGGAAGCTCAGCGCGGTGTTGCCGAGCACGTAGGTGTCGTACTGGTTGGTGATCCATCGCTTGTCCGCGAGGTTGGGGCTGCCCAGTAGCCGGAAGACCTGGTCCCTGAGGTCATCCGGCGTCGACGGCCGCGGGAGCGTGGATGCCGAATTCGCGTTCAGCGCATCGATCCACGTCGGGTAGGCCACGGGACGGTCGTAGACGGGCCCATCGACGGCGACAGTGCGGGGCTCGACGTTGACGATCTCCTCGCCGTGCCAGTTGATGACCAGGCGGCCCGTGTCGGTCACCTCGCCGAGAACGCTTGTCTCGACATCCCACTTCTCGACGACCTTCATGAAGCCCTCGAGCTTCTCGGGCGTCACAATGGCCATCATCCGTTCCTGGCTCTCCGACATGAGGATCTCCTCGGCCGTGAGCGTGGGATCGCGGAGCAGTACCCGCTCGAGCTCGATGAACATGCCGCCGTCGCCGTTGCTGGCCAGTTCGCTCGTTGCGCAGCTGATGCCGGCGGCGCCGAGGTCCTGGATGCCCTCTACAAGCCCCTGCTGGAACAGCTCAAGGCAGCACTCGATCAGGACCTTCTCGGCGAACGGGTCACCCACCTGGACCGCGGGGCGCTTAGTCGGGCCGCCCGCAGAGAATGAGTCGCTCGCAAGAATGGATGCGCCGCCGATGCCGTCGCCACCGGTGCGCGCCCCGAACAGGACCACCTTGTTGCCGACACCTCGGGCGTTGGCGAGGTGAAGGTCCTCGTGCCGGAGCACGCCGACGGCGAGGGCGTTCACGAGTGGGTTCGCCTGGTAGACGGAGTCGAAGTAGGTTTCGCCACCGATGTTGGGCAGGCCAAGGCAGTTGCCGTAGAAGCTGATCCCGGAGACGACCCCGTGCACGACGCGGGCCGTGTCCGGGTCGTCGATGTTGCCGAAGCGGAGTGCATCCATAACCGCGACCGGGCGCGCACCCATCGAGATGATGTCGCGCACAATTCCGCCGACGCCGGTTGCCGCGCCCTGGAACGGCTCGATGTAGCTCGGATGGTTGTGGCTCTCCATCTTGAACACCACCGCCTGCCCGTCGCCGATATCGATC
>FSVR01000080.1_pt1 | contig 9475 bp, 8 predicted proteins | sample 1637811 | NCBI WGS metagenome assembly FSVR01 (sample SAMEA3914814, study PRJEB12502) | metagenome | biome: forest; material: soil | place: USA | collected 2011-09-16 | depth 0.1 m | reverse complement strand
TAGGCGGAGAACTCGGTGGATGACCCCATGGCGAACTCGTCCATGTTGGTTTTGCCGAGGAGCACGAGGTTGGCTGCGCGGAGGCGAGCCACGACCGTCGCGTCATACGGCGGTATCCAGCCCTCGAGGATGCGCGAGCCCGCGGTACTCGGCATGCCGAGGGTGCAGAGCACGTCCTTGATCGCGATCGGGACGCCGGCGAGTGGGCCGAGCTTCTCGCCTGCCTTGCGCTTGGCATCGACGGACGCGGCGGTGTCGAGCGCCCTCTCGTTGAGGTGCAAGAAGGCGTGCACGCCCTCGTCGACGGCGGCAATGCGGTCGAGGTGTGCCTGAGTGACCTCGACGGAGCTGACCTCGCCGGCCTCGAGCTTCTGCGAGAGTTCGGCCGCGGTGAGAGTGTTCAGGGCGTCGGCGGTTCCCGTCGCTCCGGTGGTCGCGGCCATTACTGCTCCTCGCCGAGGATCGCGGTCACGCGGAAACGGCTGCCGTCGTGGTCCGGCGCTCCGGCGAGCGCCTCTGTGGTGGTCAGGGTCGGACCGGGAACGTCATCGCGATAGACGTTTGTCAGCGGGATGGGGTGGCTCGTGCCGGGGACATCCGCCGTCGCGACCTCGCTGACCTTGTCGATGCTCGCGAGGATGATGCCGAGTTCGCCGGTCAACTTGACGACCTCGTCCTCGGTCAGGCCGATGCGCGCGAGGCCGGCGAGGTGGCGAACCACATCGGGCGTGAGCGCCTTCTCAGGCGTGGACTCTGACATCTGGCTCCGGACGGCTCGGTGGACAACCCGTCAATTCTACGGGGCGCACAAAGCCCGCCCTCCCGTTTCGCTCGGAGGTCTGTCAGAGTTAAGGTGCGGCAAACGAAGCAGGTGGTGCGGCGATGCACAACGCGAGGTGGACGATGGCGGTTGTCGGTGGCCTCGCCTGCGCCCTTGCGGTGTCTCTCTCGGTCTCGGGATGCGCCGCCGAAACCCCCACCGCGGGTGCCCCAGACCCGGGTCTCCGCGGGCAGTGGGTGCTGACGAGCGGCCATGACGGCTACGGAGCAATGGATCTGCTCGGCCAGGACATCACGCTGACGGTCACCGGCAACACGATTTCGAACGGGCGCGGAAGCTGCTCCAACTACACGGCGACCATCTACGGTTCGGAGCGATCGCTCTGGGTGACGACCACCGCGCCGCGCAGCTTCGCCTGCGCGACCGCAGAACAAACGGTGCTGCAGCTCCAGTACCTCGCCGACCTGAAAGCGGTGCAGCACTCCACGGTGACGGGCACGGGACTCCAGCTCACGGGACCCGACGTCGTGCTGCGATTCACCCGCGCTGCGCGGCTATCCCTCACCCAGCTCATCGACAAGACGTGGCAACTTAAGACCGGCATGAACCTCAGCCTCCACGGACCCGCGAAGTTCGCCGCTGAGACCGGTGGATACATCCGGTTCGAGTCGAACACGTCGCTGTCCGGAGTCACGAAGTGCGTGTACTTCACCGCCGACTACCGGCAGGTTGCGAACGAACTCGTCGCCAGCAACGTGCTGGCCATCGACAGCATCGGATGCGACCGCTCCAACGACCAGGCTGCCAAGGACTTCACGCGAGTCTTCGACGGCGGATTCAGCTTCTCGCTGGACCGCAACTCGCTGAACCTGACCAGCTCACGGGCCGGGCTGAGGCTCGGCTTCAACGAACTGGGGACATCATGAAAAAGGTATCGCTCGGGAGCCGAATCGGCGCGACGCTTGGTACCCTGCTGATCGTGACCGCCCTCGCCGCATGCGCCGGCGTTGGCGGATCGACGTCCGGCGGTTCCGGCTCCTCGCAGGACATCACCGGCAACTGGAAACTCGTCAGCGGCACCGATGCCAAGGGTGGCTTCACTCCCGGGACCGCCGCCGTCACGTTCAAGCTCAACGGTCACAGCTCGGGCGGGCGGGGACCGTGCAACTCGTACGGTGCGACCACCACGGGGGCGACCACCGGCACGATCTCCATCGTGGTCGGTATCCATACCGAGATGGCCTGCATGGATCCCGAACTCAATTCGACGGAGGCCCGGTTCTTTGCCGCCCTCGACAAAGTAACCACCGCGGCGCTCGACAGCGGCACGCTCACGCTCACCGGCCACGGCGACGGCCTCGTGTTCACGCGGGCCACGACGTGAGAGCCCGGACGTCGATGGCCGCACTTGCGGTCGTCGCCGTGCTCGCGGTGACCGGATGCGCGACCGCGCCGCCGACCTCCAACCCGGATCCACAACTGCTCGGCACCTGGCACCTGGTGCTCGCCACCGACCACGGCGCCACCATCGCATCCGGTGCCGAGGACATCACCCTCACGATCGGCGACTCGAAGCACACGGGTGGAGCGTCGCCGTGCACCCAGTACCGGGCATCCATCACCGGCGGACTCGGCGCCGTATTCATTGACGCATCCGTCTCGGGGCGAAACATCCGGTGCAACGATCCCGCCCTCACGGAGATCGACAACCAGTACCTCGGTGCGCTCGGCTCGTCCAGCGTCGCAAGCATCGACGACGGAGTGCTCGTGCTCAGTTCGCCGCACTCGTCCCTCGTCTACCTCAAGCCGGCGCTCAGTTCCACGGGCACGCTCCAGAACACGAGATGGGAGTTCGTCCAGCCGCCCGACCTTCGGGAGCCCACTTCGGTAGTCCTGACGTTCGGAGCGGTCAACCAACTGACGATCACCACCCCGTGCGCAATAACGATCGCCCACTACGTGCTCGTCGAGGACATCATCATCCTCCGAGGAGTAGCAACGACGCGGAGCGGAACCCACGCCTGCACGCCCGCCGACCGCGTCGCGCAGGGGGTGCTGACCGGGCAGCTCACGGCGGACGTGAGCTCGGCGACGATCGCCGGTCCGGCGACCCTCATCCTCACCAACCGAGCCAACGAAGAGCCCCTACTCTGGCGGGCCAACTAGCAATGCGCGTCGGCGTCCTGGCTCGGACAGCGCGACGGATGGCGTGCCTCGCGGCGGCGGGCGGCGCAGTCGCGCTCGTCCTGACCGGGTGCGTGGCGCCAGGCAGGGTGTCGGTGTCCGACCCGAAACTGCAGGGCACGTGGCACCTCGCATCCGCAAGCGACCACGGACTCGGCATCCCCCTCGCCGGCAACAGCATCACGCTTCGGATCGGGGACGCCGCACACACCGGCGGTGACTCGCCCTGCAGCAGCTACAGTGCCACGGTGACCGGCGGGGTCGGCGTCGTCTACGTTCGAGCGAGGCTCACCGGCGGCGCACGCGATGACTGCGCGACCACCCAGCTGAACCTCATCGAGAAGAACTACCTCGACGCCCTCAACTCCTCGCGTTACGCCGAGGTCGATCAGGGATCGCTGATCCTCAGCTCGCCGCAGTCGTACCTCGTCTTCGTCAAGGTGGCAGCGACGCCGGCGGTCGCCCTCGCCAACTCGAGTTGGCGGCTGTACGCGCTGCCAACGCAGGTCCCCAATGAGACCGTCGGTCCCGGACTCAACCCGGTCTACCTCCGGTTCGACGGCGGTACGGGACTGACCATCACCTCGCCCTGCGCCACCTTCGCCGCCAACTACCAGGTCGAAGGCGAAAACTTCGCGGTGTCCGTGCAGCACGTCGTCCCCGGGCACGACCCGCTCTGCACCCGCGCCGAGCGCAGCCTCGCGGCGGCGGCGGCCGTGCTCTTCGACGGACCGCTGCTCATCGACGTCAGCTCGGCCGGAGACGGCGACCCGGCGACACTCGTCGTGACAAATCTTGACGAAAACGTGCCCGTAGTCTGGCGCGCGGCCGATTGAGATCTGCGAGAGTTAACGGCATCCAGGAGGTGGCCTCGTGCACATGGCGAAGCGGCTGGTAGCCGGTGTTGGCGCCAGCGCCATCCTTCTGCTGCTGCTCGCTGGCTGTGCCACGCCACGGGATGAGGGCGGACCGGACCCCGGACTCCGCGGCCAGTGGGAACTCCAGAGCGCAAAGGACCAGAGCGGGATGATTCCGCTCGCGAACCAGCTGATCAGCCTGACGATCGACGGCGACAACTCCACCGCGGGACGTTCGACCTGCAGCGACTACACCGCGCACGTCTACGGCAACGTCTCGACGCTGTGGGTCACCGCCGCTCTGCCCACCGTGCAGAACTGCGGCACCGAGATCCAGAAGGCCATCGAGTACCGCTACATCACGGACCTCAATCAGGTGCGCACGTCGACCCTCACGGGTGGAGTGCTGCATCTGCTCGCGCCGGGGATCGACCTCCAGTTCCACCGCGCGCTCACCGTCCCGCTGGAGCTGGTGGTCGGCAAAACCTGGAATCTGGCAACCGTTGCCCCCGACAGCTATTACGCGACCACAAACCCCATCCCGGAGCAGGAAACCGGAGCGTCCATCCGCTTCTCACCCGACGGGACCCTGACCGGCAAGACCTCCTGCAACACGTTCACGGCGCGATACGAGCAGAACGCCGGTGAAATCGTCGTGAACAACCTCTCGCAGAGAAGCAACGGGTGTTCAGGGGCGGAAGCGTCGGCGGCGCAGACGCACCTGCTCCTGGTACTGACCTCCGGGTTCACGTTCCTGTCCGGAGTCAGCGATCTGAAGATCTCCAGCCCGCGCGCCGAACTCTCGCTCGGGTTTGTTGATTAGCACAGTGTCGATTAGCACAGTGTCGACTAGCGCACCGTCGACCAGCGCTGACTAGCGCTGCACAAGGCCGGCGTGATCGATGCCGATGAGCGCCATGTTGCGCATCGACTCCGTGCCTGGATCGAAGTACTCGTTGTGGCCGATCGACTGGCCGAAAGTCGCGCCGGTGATCGGATCCGTGCCGCCATTCACACCCATGGTGTGCGCGCCATAGCTCGGCGCCGAGGGATCGCTGCCGAAGAAGGCGCTCGTGGGCACCGGATCCCACGCGGCCGAACCCACCCAGACGTTGGTGTTGTCGACGTGCAGGTCCTTTGCCGACTGGGCCGAACTCCCAGGCGTACCCACCAGGACGAGCGCGTTGACCGAGAAGTTGTACTGGGTCAGCGCCATCAGGGCGGCGGTCGACCCGTAGCTGTGCGCGACGATCGTCGTGTACGGGAGGTCACCGGCACGCTGAAGCTGCAGCGTCTGCACCGAGCTGGCGAGCGCATCCCGGGCCTGGTTCGCCAGCTCGAGCGAACCGATGTTGGTGAGATCCGGGGTCTGGTACCCCATCCATGCGACGACAGCGACGCTCTTGTGCGCTTGGGAAGGATCCGTCGCGGCAAGGCGCTTCAGCCAGGACTTCTGTTGCGCGTACAGATCGGCGGCGTCGCCGGTCCACGCGGAAAGCTGGCCGTCGACTGTGTAGAACATGCCGGGAACGAGGTACGTCACATAGTCCGCAGTCTGCAGGTCGCCGAGGACGATCACGGCCTTGCCTTCACCCGTGGGGTCGGCCGACAGGAGGGTGCGCTTGGGGCCATCCTTGGTGGGCTTGAGCGCCGCCTCGACCATGGTGAGCATGTGCAACTGGTGCTGGTTCGATTCGGCGACCGCGCGTCCATCGACGGTCGGCAGCTGCTTCTGCAGGTCCGCGATGGACTGGCTCACCCACTCGCGGTTCGCCTTGTCCCGCACCGCTGCAGGGAACCCATCGAGGCCTCCGACGAGTCGCGGCGCAGAGGTGGCGAGCTTGGAGCGGGTCGAGACATCCATTGACGTCCAGAGGGCGGCAACGTCGCTCGCGCTCGGCGGGGTCTGCAGGAGTTTGGTGACCAGATGCGGATCCGACGCGATCAGCTTCCGGATTTGGCCAGACGACAGCGCGGCGAGCTCGCGAACCAGCGAGATTCCGCTGAGGGTTCGCACCTCCGCTGGGCTGGAAATGCCGAGAGCCAGGCTCGAAACCGGGGTTCCGTGGGCCAGCGCGCCCGGGTCGACGAGGATGCCCGAGCCGACGTTCGTGGCCGGGAGGGAGGCGCTGCCGGGGTCGACGGGAAGGCTGATGGAAACGCTTTCGGGCGCCACAGAGGCCTCGGCCGCGGGTCCCAGTGCCGCCGAGGTGATAAGAAGCGCTGCGACGTCAAACAGCAATTCGGGTCAATCCCCTCGTTCACAGACCTGCCGGTTCTTTTCCCAGAGTGCATACAGGTCTGCAGTCCCATGTTAGGGGGTAGAACCGCCCGTATGGGGGACACGCACGTTAAGACCGCGTAACGGTTAGCGAAAGTCTTTCAGCAGTGCGTTACTCGTCGAGAGCCGCCGGACCGCCCTCGAGGAGCCTCGCGAACTGCTCGGCATCGATGATTCTGAGGCCAAGCTCCTCCGCTTTGCCCAGTTTTGAGCCGGCCCCGGGACCCGCAGCGACGAAATCAGTTTTCTTGCTCACGCTGGACGCCGCCTTGCCGCCGGCGGCAATAATCGCCTCGATGGCGCCCTCCCTGGAGAAGCCCTCAAGGCTTCCCGTCGCCACCACGGTGAGACCGGCGAGCGGCCCGTCCGCGCCCGCGGCCGCGCCAGGACCCGGGTGACCGGGCGTAGTGAACTGCACGCCGGCATCCGCCCAGCGCTGGATGATGTCCTGGTGCCAGTCGACGGCGAACCAGTCGATCAGGGCATCCGCGATGATGCCGCCGACCCCCTCGACGGCGGCGAGTTCTTCCCGGGTGGCGCCGCGAATGGCGTCGACGGATCCGAAGTAGTCGGCGAGCGCCCGAGCGGCGACTGGGCCGACATGACGGATGCTGAGGGCGACCAAGATGCGCCACAGCGGGCTCGTCTTCGCCTTCTCCAGGTTCGCGATGAGGTTGGTGGCGTTGCTCGACGGGACGTAGTCTTCGTCACCGTCGAAGGTCATGGCCTCGGGGTCAAAGGCGCCGTCCTTCTTCTGGCGCTTGCGCTTGAACGGGGTTTCCCGCTTCAGCCCGCCGTCATCGTCGAGCTTCTGCATTCCCGTCTCGTTGTCGCGCACGACGACGGCGACCGGGAAAATCTTCTCGAGCGTCAGGTCGAACAGCCCGGCCTCGTTGTGCAGCGGTGGTTCGGACGGCTCGTACGGCTGGGTGAGCGCGGCGGCGGTGACCTCGCCGAGAACCTCGATGTCGAGTGCCCCGCGGCTGCCGACATGTTCCACGCGACCGCGCACCTGGGCAGGACAGCTGAACGCGTTCGGGCAGCGAAGGTCGACATCCCCCTCTTTGGCTGGGGCGAGCGGGGTGCCGCACTCCGGGCACCGGGTCGGCATGACGAACTCGCGCTCGGTGCCGTCCCGCAGCTCGACGACCGGCCCGAGCACCTCGGGGATGACGTCGCCCGCCTTGCGGAGCACTACGGTGTCGCCAATCAGCACGCCCTTCGCTTTGACGACGTCCTGATTGTGGAGGGTGGCCTGCCGCACGGTGCTGCCCGAGACCCGTACGGGCTCCATGACGGCGAACGGCGTCGCGCGGCCGGTGCGACCGACGCTCACGACGATGTCAAGGAGCTTCGTGTTGACCTGCTCGGGCGGGTACTTGTATGCGATCGCCCAGCGCGGTGCCCGGCTGGTCGCGCCAAGCTCGTCGTGCAGCGCGAGCTCATCGACCTTGATGACGATGCCGTCGATCTCGTGTTCGACGCTGCCGCGATGCTCGCCGTAGTACTGGATGAATTCGGCGGCCTCCTCCTTCGACTTCACCACCTTGTAGTGGGGGCTCGTCGGCAAACCCCACGCCTTAAGCAGTTTGTAGGTCTCGGATTGGCTGTCAACCGGCGGATTCGCCCACGCGCCGATGCCGTGCACGAGCATGCTGAGGCCCGCGAGCCGACGATCCATTCGCTCCAGGGCCGCGCCGGTTTTGCCCTCGCGCACCTGGCGCAGGCTCCCGGATGCGGCATTGCGCGGGTTTGCGAAGATGCGCTCGCCATCCGCGACCTGCTGAGCGTTCAGTTTTTCGAACGTCGCGACCTCGAAGTACACCTCGCCGCGTACCTCGACGAGCGGCGGATGATCGGTGCCCGCCAGCCGCGTCGGAATCGACTTCACGTAGGCGATGTTCTCCGTGACATCCTCGCCGACAACGCCGTCGCCGCGGGTGGCCGCACTCTGCAGTACGCCGTTCACGTAGCGCAGGTTGATGGCGAGGCCGTCGATCTTCAACTCGCACAGGTAGTCGACGCGGCGGCCGGCGTCGCGCTCGACCTTGGTCGCCCAGGCCAGAAACTCATCGATCGAAAACACGTTATCGAGGCTGAGCATCCGCTCGGCGTGGGTGATCGGGTTGAACAGGGTCTTCTCGGTGGGGCCGCCGACGGTCTGCGTCGGGCTGTCCTGGCTCTGCAGCTCCGGGAATAGTCGCTCGAGCTCTTCGAGCCGGTGCATGAGTCCGTCATACTCGGCGTCGGATGCGACGGCCGCATCTTTGTCGTAGTAGGCCTCGCGCAGCTCAAGAATTCGGGTGATCAGGCCGTCGGCCTCCGTCTTTGCCGCGTCGAGTTCGCCAATCGAGTAGTTGTCCGCCACATCCTCACTTTACGACCGACCCCCGACCCTCCCGCCACTCTCGTAATACAGCCTCCCGCCACTCTCGTAATTCAGGAGGTGAAGGTTTTGCTCGCGCGAAAATGCTGGAATTCACATGACATACGCACCGGCAGACACACCAGTCACGCGCTCTCCTGAATTAGGAGAGCGAACTCCTGAATTAGGAGAGCAGAGGGACGGCAGAGACGGTGCGGTCGATGGTGCACTGACCGAGGACGCGGGTGCCGATGTACAGCACCGCGGACTGGCCGGGCGATACGCCGTTGAGCGGATTGACGGGGCGGATCACGAGCTCCATGGTTCCTGCGCCGATCCCCGTCCCCGAACCGATCCCGGTCCCTGAACCCGTCCCGGTCCCTGAACCCGTCCCAGTCCCTGAACCCGTCCCGGTCCCCGAACCGATCCCGGTCCCTGAACCGATCCCGGTCCCTGAACCCGTCCCAGTCCCTGAACCGATCCCGATCCCCGAACCGATCCCGGTCCCCGAACCCGTCCCGGTCCCCGAGCCCGTCCCGGTCCCTGAACCGATCCCGGTCCCTGAGCCTGTCGAAGGGCGCACAAACGCGACCGCGGGAACCGGATCCGAGTGGGCGCGGACCTGCACGTCGCATTCGAACGGGACTGACGGGTCGGCAGGCGGCATCCCGGCCCAACTGATCTTCGATCCCGCCAGCTCGACGAGGTCGAGCGCCTCGCGCGGGCCAACGACGACCGTGTTGTCCTTCGGGCGGATTTCCAGAACGAAGCGCGGCTTGCCGTCGTCCGTCGGGTAACCGACGTTGATGCCCTTCCGCTGGCCGATCGTGAACGCGAGCGCTCCCTCGTGCTTCCCCATCACAGCGCCGCTCTGGTCGAGGATGTCCCCAGGTTGCGCCCCAACCCGGTCGGCGAGCCAGCCTCGAGTGTCACCATCGGGGATGAAGCAGATGTCGTGGCTGTCCGGCTTACTCGCAACGCTGAACCCACGCTCCGCTGCCTCAGCC
>FSVR01000223.1_pt1 | contig 9603 bp, 12 predicted proteins | sample 1637811 | NCBI WGS metagenome assembly FSVR01 (sample SAMEA3914814, study PRJEB12502) | metagenome | biome: forest; material: soil | place: USA | collected 2011-09-16 | depth 0.1 m | reverse complement strand
ATCCTTCACGACTCGACGCACGAGCTCGGACTCGACCCCGGACTGCAGAAGGATGGTGTCGAGGCGGACCTCCAGAAACTGCTGGCCGAGCAGATCGAGTTGCTCGGCGACGGGCATCGACTGGTGCGCCGCGAGTATATGACGGCCATCGGCCCGGTCGACATCCTCGCGACGGATGCAAACGGCGGTTCCGTCGCGGTCGAGATCAAGCGGCGTGGAGACATCGACGGGGTCGAGCAACTCACGCGGTACCTCGAGCTGATGAATCGCGACCCGCTACTCCAGCCGGTACAGGGGGTTTTTGCCGCCCAGGAGATCAAGCCACAGGCTCGCACCCTCGCCGAGGACCGCGGCATCCGTTGCCTGCTTCTCGACTACGACGCAATGCGCGGTCTCGACGACGCGCACCAGCGGCTTTTCTGACCGCCGCTTAGGCTTTCCCACAATGACCGCCCCATTCACGAGCATCCTGTTCGACCTCGACGGAACCATCATCGACTCCGCGCCGGGCATCACCGCGACGCTTGCCTACACGTTCGAGACGATGGGTCTGCACGTGCCGTCTCCCGCCGAGCTGCTCGCCTATGTCGGTCCGCCGATTCTCGATTCGTTCCGTGATCGCGCCGGGATGTCGATGGGCGAGGCCGCCGAGGCGCTGGCGATCTACCGTCCGCGATATCTCGAGAGCGGCGCTCTCGACTCGACGGTCTTCCCGGGCGTGCCCGAGGTTCTGCGAGCCGTCCACGCGGCCGGCATCCCGACGTCGCTGGCGACGTCGAAGCCGGAGACACCGGCCACGCTGATGCTCAGCCACTTCGGGCTGCTGGGCTACTTCGACATCATCACCGGAGCATCGGACGATGAGGTGCGCAGTTCGAAAGAGGATGTCGTAGCCGAAGCTCTCATGCGGCTCGAGGCATTTGGTGCTGACCTGACCCATCCGGTGCTGGTCGGAGACCGCGAGCACGACATCGAGGGCGCTGCGGCGAACGACGTCCCGACGATCTTCGTGGACTGGGGATACGGCTCCGCCGCAGAACAGGCCGGCAGCGTGGCGTTGGCGCACGATCCCGCCGAGTTGCGGCGTCTCCTTCTGGGCTAGTTGCCCACCGGGCAGAGCAGGCGGGTGGCGGTGCGGCCCTCACCGCGCTCGATCACGTGCGTGTCCATCCGCGCTCCACAGATCGGACACGACTTCGGCCCGGTCGGCGGAAGCGGTGGCTCGTCGTATGGTCCCAACGCCGGCGGCCCGAGGTATGGGAACAGCCTCCGGTTGAGTCGATCCACCCATGACAACTTTTCACTCACAACGGTTCCTTAGTAGACCAATACTTAGTGCACAAACAATTAGTGTAAGCCCTATAATTGGGACATGCTCACCGTCGACCCTCTCGCCCTCGATCGCCAGGTCTGCTTCGCACTTGCCGCGGCATCCAGAACCGTCATCGGTCTCTACCGCCCGGTACTCGAACCGCTCGGTCTCACCCATCCGCAGTACCTCGTCATGCTGGCGCTCTGGGAGCGCAGTCCGCGCATGGTTCGCAACATCGGCGACGCGCTTGCTCTCGACCCCGCGACGCTCTCGCCCCTGCTCAAGCGACTCGAGTCCGCCGGGCTGATCACGCGCAGACGCAAGGCGGACGACGAACGCTCACTCGACGTCGAACTGACCGACGCCGGTCGAGCCCTCCGATCCCGCGCCGAGGCCGTGCCTGCCCAGATCGTTAAGCGCCTCGGGATGCCGGTTGCCGAACTCGAGGCAACCCGAGATGCCCTGACGCGCCTTCTTGCGGCCGCCAGCTAGATGGTCAGCGCCGACCAGTCCGGAACAACCGTGTTGTCGCCCGCGTCGAGACCCGGCGTGAACTTGGCCGGAAGACTCGCGCCCGGCGTGACCTGCATCACGAACTGCTGAGGGATGTGCGTGCCAATTTGCGCCTGCACGTCCGGCTTGCCCGCGCGCCGCACGTTCAGGATGAGGCCGGTCATGAGCTCTCCCTTGGCGTTTGTCTGGTCGAGCGGGATCACGGACAGCACATCCACCGTGCACGGAAGCCCCTGCTCCAGCACCTGCGCGGCGGTGAGCTTGCCGACGTGAGTCGTGAGTGCCGTCTCGGTGCCATCATCGCTTTGCAGGATGATCTGCGCGCCATCCTTGGTGGCCGCCGTGTCCGCCGACGGGCTCTGTGGCTCGTCCTGGGACTCGCCGGTCGGCGCGTCGTGCTCGAGGTCGTACGCAATATCGGTTGGGTCGGTCGGGTTGACGCGCACCGCGATCGTCGCGCCCGGCTGCTGGAACTCGGGGATGTACGCATCGCCGATCGGCACGAGCGCCGTCGCCTCGTACGGCTCATGACCCTTGAGTCCGACGACTTTCACGGTTACCTTGCATACCGTCGTCGAGCTGCTCGAACCGTAGTGGCCACCACCACCCCAGGACATCCCGGTTGGCTCGACTGAAACGACTTCGCCGCGCGCCAGGATCCCCTTGGCGAGGAGGTTCTTGTCGACGGCCCCGAGGTGTTCGGCTACATCCTTGAAAAAGCCCATGACACGCGCTCCTGACGTTGGTGTCCGAAGCCTAGTGCCGGTGGGCGTCGCGCCAGCTAACGCGCGAGTGATTCCACTACCGCGCCGAACCGGCCGGGGAGCGCCGCCGAGAGCGGGACGATACCGCGACGTAGCGGCGACGTCGCAAACCGCACCAGCGCGGTCGTCGTCACCCTGAAGTCTCGAGTGATCCGCGTCCACTCGCCCTCGTACCGGCGCGGGTCGTCGGCGAGCACGCAGGCCACTGCGGCGGTCGCCTGGGCGAACCCCAGGCGGAGTCCCTCGCCGGTGATCGCGTCGACGTAGCCGGACGCGTCGCCGACGAGCAGCACTCGACCCGAGGTACGCGCACGCGTGCGCTGGCGGAATGGACCGGCGCCACGACGGGAGCTCAGGAGGGGCACCCCGTCCAACCGAGCAGCGAGCCCCGGGATGTCCGCGATCGCCTGGTCGAAGTCGGTGTGCTGGGCCCCGAGCATTGCGATGCCAACCTCGGTCGCGGAGATGGGCGTCACGTAGATCTCCGCCCGGTGACCGTAGTGGATCTCGACGGTGTCTCCCCACGGCTTTATGGCGTAGTGCTGTCGGATGCCGTAGCGCCGGCTCCGCTTGGGCGCGGGCTGGGCGAGACCCACTAGTCGCGCAACCGTCGAGTGGAGACCGTCGCAGGCGAGCAGGTAGCGGGCGGTCATCCCCGCCACGCTTACGTCGCCGGCCGTCTGCTCCAGTGCGTCCACCTTCGCGGTCACGCGCACCACGTCGAGTTCGTCGGCGCGTTTCGATAGTGCGGCATGAAGCGTCGTGCGCCGCACCCCCCGGCCCGGCGCACCCGCGAAGCGATGACTCACGGACCGGGTCCCCTGCGTGTAGGTGATGCCCATGATGGGCATCCCGTCCGGGTCGACGCCCAGCCGATCGAGCATCGGCAACGCCCCCGGCATGAGACCCTCACCGCACGCCTTGTCGATGACTCCGTCGCGTTGCTCGATCACGACGACGGTCAGCCCCGCTAGTCGCGCCTCGATAGCGGCGACGAGCCCGGTCGGCCCCCCACCCACAATCGCGACGTCGAAGCTCTGCATTTTCGAAACGTAACACTCGATGGTCGAAACCCGGCGTGTCGCATTCCGCAGTAGTGCGCATTGCGCGCTAGCGTGTCATCCGTTGAAAGGAGCGCAAATGGATTCCACCCAATTGCTTAAGGGCGTCCTCGATGTCGCAGTGCTCGCTGCGATCCAGGATGCCGACGGATACGGATACGACGTCGTGCGGCGGCTTCGGTCCGCCGGTCTCGAAGACATCGGCGACGCCTCCGTCTACGGAACACTGCGACGGCTCTACAGCTCGGGCGCACTCACCAGTTACGTGGTGCCATCCGACGGCGGGCCGCACCGCAAGTACTACGGCATCAACCCTCAGGGGAAGGCGATGCTCGCCGAACAGCGCGAGAGCTGGGCGGCGTTCGCCGCAACGATGAACGGCCTGCTCGATCCGGGCAAGGCTCCAACACTTCGCAAGATCGGGGAAAGATCATGACGACAACGGCCCTTCACCCAGTCGACGACTTCGCACGGGCGGTCCGTGTGGCACTCGCCGACCTTCCCGCTGATGAAGTCGAGGACCTGACCGATGGCCTCGAGGCGGACCTCGCCGAGCGAGCAGTCGACGAGGACTCCCCTGACTTCGGCGACCCGGTCGCCTACGCCAACGAGCTGCGATCGGCGGCAGGGCTGCCGGCGCGAACAAGCCGTCGGCCGTTGGCGCCCCGCAGCGTGATCGGGTCGGCCTGGGCAGAACTCGCCCGAGGGCTCCGGAAATTGCAGACGCATCCACTGATTGCCCGGCTCACGGCATTCCTCGTCGCGATCCGTCCGCTGTGGTGGGCCTTCCGCGCATGGGTGTTCTACGGCATTGTCACGTGGATGTTCGGGATCCCTTCGCTGAGCTTCAACCTTGCGACGCTTGTGATCGGGCTTGGAAGTCTCATTCTGAGCGTCCAGTTGGGCCGGGGGAGGTGGCAGCCGAAAGCATGGATGCGAGCCGCCGTGCTCGTGGTCAACGTAATCCTCGTCCTGACTGTCCCGGTGGCACTCATCGCGGGGAGCCAGGCCTTCAGTCATGAGATCGACAGCGCGTTCGCGGATGGGCTGACCCAGAGCGAGCTCAACCACAATGGTCTCGAATACAACGGCAGCCAGATCACAAACATCTTTGCCTACGACGCGAGCGGCACGCCGCTGACCGAGGTTCAGTTGTTCGACCAGGGCGGGAAGCCGCTCAACACCGTTGCGGACCCGGGCGTTTCGGTGGCCAGCGGACCCTACATGGTGCCCAACGGCAATGTGGCCGGCCACCGGGGCTGGAACGTCTACCCGCTGGAGCGCATCGGCGCGAGCGAGCTCAATGGTTCCGCCGAACCCAAAAAGAATGCCACGCCGAAGCCCGCGACACCGCCGTTCCTCATCGTGGCCCCGCTCGCAAACGCGACCCCCGCGACACCGACCCCTACGCCGACGGCAACTCCGACGCCGGTTCCGACGAACTAACCAGCGAATTCAGCGCCCGATTCTCGGTCGGGATGCGGAACCCCAGCAGCAGGATGGCGTTCAGTACCGTGAAGGTCAGGGCCGTGATCCAGGCGTCGTAGATGAGCGGCAGTGCGATGCCTTCGATCGCCACGATCAGGTAGTTGGGATGCGGCAGCCAGCTGAACCGGTACGGGCCGCGGGTGACCCGGCGGAGGCCGGGCACCACGATGACTCGCGTGTTCCACTGGTGGCCGAGTGTTCCGATGATCCACCAGCGCCCCGCCTGACAGAGCAGAGCAACGCACAGCATCGGCCACCCGAGCGCCGGCACGAACTGGCGGTGTAGGAAAAACGCCTCCGCGAGCGCGCCCAGCAGCAGTCCGAAGTGCAGGGCGACCATCCACGGAAAGTGCTTCTTCCCGTACTCGATGCCACCGCGCGCGAACGCCCACTTGGCGTTGCGCGTCGAGACGATCACCTCCGCCAGGCGCTCGCCACCGGTGAGCAGGATGAAGACGAGGTAGGCGATCACGCCGGCCATTCGAGGAGAACGAACTCCGCACTCACGCCGGGTCCGACCGCGAACAGCAGCGCCGTACTTTCGGCCGGCTGGGCGAAGCCGGCTGCGAGGACGTGAAGGACGGATGCCGACGAGAGGTTTCCGACCCGGGCGAGCGACTCGTAGCTCAGCTCGAGCGCATCATCCGAGAGTCGGAGCGAGTCCGCGAAGGCCTCGAGAATGCGCGGACCGCCCGGGTGCGCGAACCAGGTGTCGATGTCCGTCTGTGCGAGCCCATTGTCGGCCAGGAAGCTCGCAACGTTGCTCGGGAAGTGCTTCGCGATCACCTCTGCGACCTCCGATGTGAGGATGATCTCGAAGCCCGTCTCTCCGACGTTGAATCCGATGACGCCCTCGCTGTCCGGATAGACGACGCTCCGGGTATCCACGACGGTCGGTCCCGCCTGCGACCGGTTGTCGCCAACCATTACAACCGCAGCCGCGCCATCCCCGAACAGTCCGCTCGCGACGAAGTTGGCCATCGACTCGTCGTTGCGCTGAAGAGTGAGCGAACACAGCTCGACCGCGAGCAGCACACCGACCTCGTCCGGATGCCCGACCAGGTAGTCGTGCACGCGGGCAATCCCGGCCGCGCCGGCGACGCATCCGAGCCCGTATGACGGAATGCGCTTGATGTTGGGTCGAAGACCGAGGCGTGAAATCAGCAGACCGTCGATAGACGGAGCAGAAATTCCAGTCACCGAGGTGAAGAGGATGAAGTCGACGTCGCCGGGCGTCAACCCGCATTGATCCAGTGCCGTCGCGAGCGCCCGGCTGCACAGCTCGGTCGCGGCCTTGATGAACAGCTCATTGGTTTCGGTGAACGTTCCAAGGTTCCGATATCGCTCGAGCGGAAGCACCGTGTACCTGGTGTCGATGCGACTGTTGCCATGCACGCGCTCGAGAACCGCGCGGTGGGCGTCGCCGTGCGTGAGCATCGGCGCAACCTCGGCCGTGATCTCGGCCTGCGTGTAGCGGTAGTCGGGAACGACCGGTGCAACTGCCGCAATGCGGGTCATTTCCTGAACCTAGCACGCGGTGCGTCGCCTGTGGATGTTCGGTACAGCGAGCGGTCCTGTCGCTAGTTGCCGGTGGTCGGCGGGGCCGTCTTGTCGTCGGCCGATCCCGTCGGCGGCGCGTCAATGTCGTCGTGGTACGTCGCCGGTGCCGGGGGCAGGGTGGTCGCCTGACCGGTCAGGTTCGCAGGGGCTGCGGTCTGCCGCGCGGTCGCGAACGCCCGACCCAGGATACGGAATGCGCCAAGCGCACCGAACGCGAAGACCAACACGACCGACAGCAGGTTCTCGTTCACGATGTCGCCAAAGTGGTCGTTGAATTGTCTCCAGAAGTCGGGCGCTCCAATGTTGCCCAGCTGACCGAGGCCACCCGAGAAGCCGACCACCATTGCAACCCACAGTCCGAATGCAAGCGTGAACACGACAATCGCCGTGATGGTCCACGCTCCCGTACGAGATATCGCGCCACCCGATCCTCGGCGGTAGAGCCAGAAAGCGCTGAAAGCAACGAGAAATCCAACAATGGATGCGATAAACCCGATGCTCCACAGGAGCGTCAACGCGATCACACCGACCGGAATCGCCAACAGCGCGAGTAGCGCTCCACCGACGACGTTTTCTGGCTGAGGCTGCGACGTCGATGCGGTCATGCTGGCTCCCTGGTCCGATGCGGCTGAAGCTCTCACCCTATAAGAGTGACCCCGCCAGACCTATGGCGCACTCAGCCCGAGGCCATTGCAGAAACTCTCCGCGCTCTCTTTCGCTTTCGTCTTGCGGAAAGTGGAGACGATGAGGTCGTCCCTGAGGCAGACCTGGAGCTTGGGAACCGGCAACGGGCCCGAACTCGACGTCGAGTTGAAGACACCGTCGCGCCAGGCGCTCGTGCACAGTGCGGCGGCGTTCGCGACCTGTGCAGCGGTTGCCGTTGTGCCGGGCTTCGAGTCGAAGTCCTTGTTGTTGGGCAGCGTCAGTTGCGCGAGACGCGAGCCGGTCGTGTCCCCGCTGTAGCAGTACGCAAACTTGCTCTGCTGGGTTGGGCTCGCGATTGTGCCAGCCGCGACTCCTGCTCCCGCCACCACGAGCACCGCCGCGGCGGCGACGAGTCGATGCCGAAGCACCTGCCGACGATGGCGCACCGTGATGCGCTCGAAAAGCTGCCTCTCGAGGCGGACGAAATCGTCGGGACGCCGAAGGTTCGATTGTTCGGTCATCCTCAGTCCCCCTTCAACAAAGAAATCTCGGACCGCAGCCGCGCGCGAAGTCGGGACAGACGGTTGCGCACCGAACCGTGCGAAATGCCCAGCTGACGAGCTGCTTCCTTGTAGCTCAGGTCGCCGACAAGGCACAACCAGAAGATCTCCTGGTCGATGAGGGGCATCACTGCCATGACCTCCTCAATGTGTTGGCGAGCCTCTTTCGCTACCGCCGCATTGTCCGGCGCAAGTGCGCGGTCGAGAATGTCTGCGTTTTCGTCCAGTGGGTCTCTGCGCTTGCGAGCCTCGGACCGACGCCGATTCAAAGCGAGGTAGCGAGCAGTGGTTACCAACCAGGGCAGAGTTGACTCCCCAACCAGCTCGATCGATGCTCGCTTGTCCCACATGGTCATGAAGGCGTCCTGCATGACCTCCTCGGAGTCGGCCCGGGACTGGAGAACGCCGAAGGCCGCCCAATAGACCGACTGCATGTGACGTCGGAAGATCGTTCGGAACGCTTCGCGGTCGCCGGCCTGTACCCGATCGAACAGGGAGCGCTCGTCCGCGTCAGAGGCCACGGAAAGAAGGCTCAGCACATCTGCCCTCACGCTCACCCCCCTCGGCTCGGATAGGACCCTCACTTAGGAATGTGCGCGAGACACCAAAACGTCTCACGAAATCCTCATCTTTTTTGCAAATCCTGTGCGCAGTGTGCGCGGAGACGGATTCGTCTCAAACGCGACCGCCCGGCGGCGTGTCGTGGTGGTCAACCTTGACCCCCTTCTTACGCCTCCTGTTGCATGATTCCCTATTCGCTTTCTGGGAGCGAAGTGAACGGAAGTCTGACTCATGAATAGAAAACAATCAATTCTCACCTCAACGCTGGGAACGGTCGCATTGGTGGCAGCATTTGCTGTCATCGGCGGGGCCCCGGCCAATGCCTCACCACCGGATCCGTCATCCTCGGATCCGTCATCACAATCCTGTTGGCTGGACGTCGCGACGCAGCAAAGCCTGTGCGTCGCTGCGGGCGAGGATCTGATCGCCGCGGTTCAGAATGAAGCGGGCGTCACCCTTGTGGTGCCGACGGGTACGAGCGTCGGTGGTGTGACCGTGACCGACGGCCGCAACGCGGCCTTGGCGTTCGCCCCGGCGAGCACGCAGGTCGACACTGTCGTCAGCGGGATCTACGACGACATCAACTACGGCGGCGGCTCGCTGTTCCTGTCGACACCGGGGAGCGGCTGCAGCTGGAGCCTCTCCAATCTCGGCTCGGTGGGCTGGAACGATCGCGCCTCGTCGTTCAAGAGCTTCTCGGGATGTCACACCGCGCTGTATCAGAACATCAACTTCGGTGGCACGCACATCGGATACAGCACCAACCTCGCGTCGTTCGGTTCCTTCAACGACCAGGCGAGCTCGTGGCGCACACAGTAGCTAGCTGAGCAAAGAGAAGCGGCGCCGACCCTGGGTGGATCGGCGCCGCTTCTTGGTTTCGATGCGCGCTAAGCGCTACTCAACCAATCACATGATCAGTGTTTGCCCTGCGCGAGCAGCGTCAACAGGCCATAGGTGAGCCCCCCGATGCCGGTCACGTTGTCGTAGCCGTTCGCCGTGGTGAGCGACGTGTCGGTGTCGAGCGTAACCAACCAGCTGTGACCCGAGACCTTCGAGTCGTAGGCCAGAGCGAGCGGCGGATTCGCGTGCTTGACGTCACGGAACGTGTTCGGCGCGATGCGGTCGAGGCCGTAGAGCGT
>FSVR01000113.1_pt1 | contig 9641 bp, 6 predicted proteins | sample 1637811 | NCBI WGS metagenome assembly FSVR01 (sample SAMEA3914814, study PRJEB12502) | metagenome | biome: forest; material: soil | place: USA | collected 2011-09-16 | depth 0.1 m | reverse complement strand
GTCGAACCGAGACCGAGATCGAGCTCCGCGAGGTCGATGGCACCCTAATCGGATTTCGAACGCCGGAGTTCGAACACAGCATCGTGTCGCCGGGTACCACCTGCACTTCCTTGACAGCGCGCGAACTCGGGGCGGCCACATGCTCGACTTCACCCTCTCCCGCGGTGAGGTCGAGCTGATGGAACTCACCGAAATCCACCTCAGCCTTCCAACCAGCGGTGCCTTCCTGACCGCCGATCTCGACCCCGAAGATGGCGCGGCGCAGATTCACCATGTCGAGGGCAACTGAAACTCTTTATCATGGGCGAATGTCGACAACTGACCCCGATGCCCGAGCCGCGCGAGTAGGCGCCGTCCTTCGACCGGTCGCCCTGGTGGGAATCGCGATTGGTGTGCTGTGCGGGCCCGTTATCGCCATCTACGATTGGATCTTCCCCGCCGCCGCGCAGAGTGGTGTCGGACCGTTCCTGGTCTTCCTGTTCGTCTCGGTCGCCGCCGGCCTGCTCGCCTACTACGTGCCCGGGAAGCGCAGCCCTCTGGCCATCGCCGCGTACGTCGTTGCGTACGGGGCCGGGCTGTTCCTCGTCCTGACGTCCGGACTCGAGTTCAACGAGAAGAACGCGACCGACATCCGCAACAGCCTGATCGTGGTGGGCGTTATCTATGCGGTCGCCGTCCTTCTCGTCGTGCTTTACGTGATGCGCGATCTCAGCGCAAAGGAAACCAATGCAAACGGGGTCGACACCACGGCCACCGTGACGGCCGCCGGGGTCGATGGCATGGTCAATTACGTCCAGCACCAGCGACTGACGCTGAAGTTCACCGACGACAAGGGAGTCGACCGCTGGATCCACGTCGGACGGACCGGCGGCGGTTACAGCGTGGGCGACACCCTGCCGTTGCGATACAACCCGAAGTACCCCGGCCGCAAGCGCGCCATCGTCGTCGGATACTGACAGGAGCCGCTAGGGCGTTGGCACCGGTGTCGGCACCACCGGAGGAGACGGCGGAGCTGGCGGCGGCGTAGGTACGCCCGTCGAGCCGGGGGGACTCCCAATCGCCTTGCCACCCTTCACCAATGAGGGATCCGGAGGAGCAAAGGGGTCAGCGGCGCCCAGATACTGGTCGACGTTCGTCATCACCGCTCGAAAAACCTTGTGCCGCAACAGGGCGGCCTGGGTGCCCCCGACGGAGATCTTCCTTAGCTGCTGCATTCCCGAAATGTTCCCGACCCATACCGCCGTTGTCGCCTTTGTCGATGACGCCACGATCCAGGTGTGCAGCGAGTCATTCGTGGTACCGGTCTTGCCGAGAAACGCCGTACCGTCGTTCGGATTCGCGGATGATCCGGTTCCACCCTTCATGACGCCCTGGAGCGCAAGCGCCGCCGTGTTCGCAATGTTCGCCGGGATGGCCTGGTGGCACTTGGCATCCTGTGGCCCGAGATCCTTGCCGTCTGGGCCAATCAGCTTGTCCACCGCGACCGGCGAGCAATAGATGCCCTGGTCTGCGACCGCGGCAAACGCGGCCGCGAGAGTTTCGGGGGCGAGCGTGTTGTCGCATCCTCCAATGACGCAGGAGGGATATTTGACGCTCAACGGTTGACCCGTCGCGTTGTGGACTCCGAGAGATTCGGCGACATCCCGGATGTCGCACAGGTCGAGTTTCGACGCCATCTGCAGGAACACCGAGTTGATCGACCGCGCCGTCGCCGAGAGGATGGTCGTCGAGCCCTGCTCGTTCTGGTCATTCTTGAAGGTGTAGGTCGGACCGCCCAGCTTTTCGCCGCAGGCCGTGAAACTGGACATCGGGATCGAGCGGACGCTCGCGTTGAACGAGTCGGTGAGTTTGTGCCCCTTCATCAGCCAATCGATCAGCGTGAAGAGCTTGTATTCCGAACCCGGTTGAAATCCGCTCGAACCCCCGTTGTCGCGATCGACGTTGAAGTTGACTGCCGTCGTCGTGCTGCCGCCGCCGTTGAGGGTGTCGTCGTAGGTCTTGTTCTCGGCCATCACGAGGATCTTGCCGGAGCCCGGTTCCACGGTTGTCACCGCGCCGCCGAGATTGAATCGCGTCTCGGTCGCGGGCACGAGCGAGGCGAGAATGTTGGTGGCGTCATCCTGCATCTGCGTGCTGAATGTCGTGTAGACGTCGTAACCGCCGATTGCCCATGCCGCCTCTCGCGCCGACTTGGTCTTGCCAAGCTGGGTGAGGTTGTCGACGTCGTTGACGGCGTAGTCACAGATCCAGCGATACGAGACGGAGGCCGAGAGACAGCCGCTCTGGACGACCGATGGATGCAGGAACTTGGCATCGACGGGCGTGGCTTTCGCCTCGACGTACTGTGGCTTGGTGATGTCGCCGGCGGCGTACATCCGACCGAGAATGAAGTTGCGTCGGGCCTCGTTTGCGGCGTAGTTCGCCTTGTTGCCGAGCGAACGCACGGAGGGGTCCTGCACAATCGCAATGAGGCTGGCGGCCTGCGCGGGCGTGACCTTGAGCGCGGTGGTGGAGAAGTACGCCTGCGCCGCCGCCTCAACGCCGTAGTTGTTTCCGCCGAAGTTCGCGATGTTGAGGTATGCATTGAGGATTTGCTGCTTCGAGTACTGCTTCTCGATACCGATCGCGAGACGCATCTCCTTGAGTTTGCGGGTCACGGTGTCCGCGGTCGCGACCTTGTATGCGGCCTTCCGCTCGGCGACGGTCTTCAGTTGCAGCGCATCCTGGGTTTGGATGTTGCGCACGACCTGCATCGCGATCGTCGACGCCCCGCTCTGAACCGAGCCCGATCCGACGTTGCTGGCTGCCGCGCGAACAATGGCGGAGACATCCACACCTCCGTGCGAATAGAAGTCCTTGTCTTCACCGTCGACCGCGGCATCCTTCAGGTAGGGCGAGATCTTGTCCCACGAGTCCGCTTCGCGGTTTTGGTCGTACACCGTAGCGATCTGCACCGGCCCGGACGGGCCGTTTGCGAAGATTCGGTTGCGCTGGGGCAGCTGTCCGATCTGGATCGCGCCGGGAAGGCCCTGGAAGATGCCGGCGCCCTGGCCGACGGTGACGCCCGCCATGGCGAGACCCGGAGTGATGGCGACGGTGCACAGAATGCCGGCGAGGATGCTGAACACGACAATTCCGAGGATCGCCTGAACCGTCGTCGGCGTCCGTCGGGATGGCGCCGCGGATTCGAGAGGATGGCGCCAGTCGCTCATACCGATTCCGGGCGGTGGGACATCCTGCCACCGCATTGCACTAGACGTACCTGTCTTTGCCACGTTGTCGACGATAACTTGCGAACCTGAGTGAAGTTAGGCCTTGCAAATTCAGGTAGGCGGCGTTATTTCGCGCGCGTTCCGGTTGCGACGCCTGATCAACAGCTCAGTCAGCGGCGACGATTTCCAGGAGCGCCGTGCCGTACGCATCGAGCTTCTTTTCGCCCACACCGCTGATCTCGCCGAGCTGGTCAAGCGTCTGCGGCTTCGACAGTGCGATACCGCGAAGCGTGGCGTCGCCGAAGACGATGTAGGCCGGTACGGACTGTTCGCGGGCTACGCCCGCACGCCATTCGCGAAGCTTCTCGAACAGTGGGGCGGCCTCGGCAGGAACGGTGGCGGCGATCGCCGTCTTCTTTGCCGCCTTCGCCTGGCGCTCTGGCTCGCGCCGAAGGCTGACCCGACGGGAGCCGTCCAGAACTCCCGCGCTCGAATCGGTGAGCACGAGCGTGCCGTAGCCGTCAGAGTTCACGCCGAGCAGACCCTGCGCAAGCAGCTGTCGCACCACCCCCCGCCACTCCTGCTCGCCCAGTTCCCCGCCGATGCCGAATGTCGAGATCGAGTCGTGGCCCTGCTGTTCGATGCGGGCGTTCCGCTTGCCGAGCAGGATGTCGATGATGTGCTGCGCCCCGAATTTCTGGTTGCGTTCGCGCTGGAGCCGGACGACGGTCGACAGCAGCTTCTGTGCCGGGATGGTGCCGTCCCAGCCCTCGGGCGGGTTGAGGCAAGTGTCGCAGTTGCCGCACGCGGTCGAGGTCTCGCCGAAGTAGGCGAGGAGCTGGACGCGGCGGCACTCGAGCGTCTCGCAGAGCGCGAGCATCGCGTCCAGGTGCTGAGACAGGCGCATCCGATGTGCCCGGTCGCCCTCGGAGGAATCGATCATTCGTCGCTGCTGCACGACATCCTGAAGTCCGTAGGCGAGCCAGGCGGTCGATGGCATCCCGTCGCGGCCGGCGCGACCGGTCTCCTGGTAGTACCCCTCGACGCTCTTGGGCAGGTCGAGGTGAGCGACGAAGCGCACGTCGGGCTTGTCGATTCCCATGCCAAACGCGATAGTCGCGACCATCACGATGCCGTCCTCGCGCAGGAACCGGGACTGGTTCCGCTGGCGCACTGACGAGTCGAGACCTGCGTGATACGGGAGGGCGGGTATTCCGTTCTCGACCAGGAACTCCGCGGTCTTCTCCACGGACGCGCGCGACAGGCAGTAGACGATCCCCGCGTCGCCGGGGTGCTCGCCGCGGATCAGCGTCAGGAGCTGCTGGAGCGGCTGGTTCTTCGGCTCGATGCGGTACTGGATGTTCGGCCGATCGAAGCTCGAAACAAACTGCGCGGAGCCGCCCAGGTCGAGCCTGCGGACGATTTCCTTGTGGGTCTGCTCGGTCGCGGTCGCGGTGAGCGCGATTCTGGGCACCGATGGCCAGCGCTCGTGCAGCACGGACAGCTGCAGGTAGTCCGGCCGGAAGTCGTGGCCCCATTGCGAGACGCAGTGCGCCTCGTCGATGGCGAACAGGGCGATGTTCGCGCGGTCGAGCAGGTCACCGGTGGAGTCCATGCGTAGTCGCTCTGGGGCGAGGTACAGCAGGTCGAGCTGGCCGGCGAGAAACGCCGCCTCGACGCGCAGGCGCTCCGTGCCGTCCTGGGTGGAGTTGAGGAACGCGGCACGCACACCGAGTGCCGACAGCGCATCCACCTGATCCTGCATGAGCGCGATCAGCGGCGAGATCACGACGCCGGTACCGGGCCGGACGAGCGCGGGAATCTGGTAGCAGAGAGACTTGCCGCCGCCGGTCGGCATCAGGACGAGCGCGTCGCCGCCGCCGATGACCTGCTGGATGATCTCCGCCTGCTGGCCGCGGAACGAGTCGTAACCGAAGACCCGGTGCAGGATCTCGAGGGCGTCGGTGCGGGCGGGGGGCGCAGTGTCGATTGTCGTCATGGTGTCAGAGCACCCTAACGCCCGGCGCCGACTTCACGCGTCCACGATCACGCGGGAGGGCCCGAACCGAAGGGAAGTGGTTGATGGGCGGCTGTTGACGTCACAGGATCGTCGGCAACATCCGACATGCCCTCTTGGGTTCCCATTGCTCGATTGTCGCAAATCATCGGGCTCTGCCGCGATAACTACCCACAACTAGCCGACGCGGTCGTAGGCCTCTCGGAGCCAGCCGAGGAGTTGGTCATCAAGCTCGGCACCGTCGAAGAGCTGGACACGATGAGTGCACATCGCGTTCCAGCTGCCGGATGCGGTGCGGCGCTCGGTTACCGGCTCGCCCTTGAGCTTGAGTCCGACATCCATTCGTGTCGCGGTCGTCGCGACAATGGCAAACTTCTTGCCCGCGCGAACAATACCGATGTAGGTGTCGGTTGGCTGGAGCGCGATATCGTTTCCGAATTTCATGACCTTCGACATCAGCTCGTCCCAGGTCAGCTGCCACACTGCCCTCGGCCCAAGGAAAAACTTGTCGATCGCCTGCTCCCTGCTCGGCTGCGGCAGAAGGCTCTCTCGAAACACGGAGATCAGCGCCATCGAGTGGCCGGGGCCGAGATCGTAATCGTCCTTCAGCCACTTCTGGATGGGTCCAGCCTTGATGTCGCCGACCAGCAGGCCCTTTTCGGCCGCGATCTTCTGGAAGTCCTCCGGATCCATGCCGGTCTTCGCTTTGATCGTGTCGATGTAGGCCTGGAACGTCATGCGTTCAAGTTACTCGTGGCCGCACCTCGGGTCGAGGTTCGTGAAACCCCCGGGAAGATTGCGACTGTAACTTTGGGCGGGACGTGACCTGAGGGCTCACGTCACCCAAAAGAGGAAAAAGTGCAACACGCCGAGCTTTTCGGGTGAGCAACTCGGCGTGTCGCAATTCTTCCGAAGTTAGCGACGTTGCAACCCGGAATCGGAGGTCAGCGCTTCTTCTTGAGCGATTTCTCCATTGTCGGCGCGGTTCCGGATGCGCGCTGCTCGCGGTAGTACGCGCGTGCCTCGTCCTGTCGAATCGCCTCCGCGCCGGTCGCGATGTTCGCCCGCAGGTGCTCCGGGCTGTAGCCGAACGCATCCACGAGGTCCTGGGCGTGCGGACGAACTCGTGCAATTAGTCGATCGAGGTACGCGGTCACGGCCTGGGCGCGCTGGGGCGACATGCGTCCGTTGATGAGGTACCAGGAGAGGTGCTTCTCGAGCAGCCCAAGACCGAAGATGTCGCGGAGCCAGGTGAGCACCTGGCGCGTGCCGGCGTGCTTCACGTTGTCGAGTGCGCGGGTGAACGCCTCCCACTGCAGTAGCTCGGCGTGCGCCCGGGCGGCCTCGATGAGCTCGTTCTGCTGCGAATTGAACAGATCGGCGGCGGCCTTCTTCGACAGCTTCGAGGCCGGACGAAGTCGGGCAGCCAGCTCGGCGACCATGCTCTCGACCCGGTCGGTGAGCAGCTGGCGCTGGGTCTCCTCGTCGCGCAGCTCCTGAATGCTGCGCGCGGTCGAACCGAAGTCCCGAACCCGCTGACCCAGCGTGCGGAGCCCTGCGCCGTGATAGGCCTTCGCGGCCGTCTGGGCGACGGCGAAGCGCGCCAGAGCCGCGCCATCCGCGCCCTTGAACTGCGCTGCGTAGTCCGACAGCAGACGCTTCGCGACGAGCTGGAGAAGGATGTTGTTGTCGCCCTCGAAAGTGACGTAGATGTCGAGGTCGGCACGCAGCCCGGTAAGACGATTCTCGGTCAGGAATCCCGCACCACCGCACGCTTCGCGCGCCTCCTGCAGGATGTCGAGGGCGGCCCAGGTCGAGAGCGGCTTGAGCGACGCGGCGAGGGTCTCGAGGTCCTCCCTGTCGGAATCCGTGTTGGCTGCGCCGCTGAAGACCGCGTCGAACTTCACGAGGAACTCGTCGTGCGCGAAATTCATCGCATAGGCGGTGGCGAGGCGGGGGATCAGTCGACGCTGGTGGCGTCCGTAATCGAGGATGACCTGCTCCTCCTCGCCTGGACCCGCGAACTGGCGGCGCTGGTTCCCGTAGGTGATCGCGATGGCGAGAGCCATCGCCGAGACGGCGGTCGCCGCGCCGTCGAGTGACACCCGTCCCTGAACGAGCGTGCCGACCATGGTGAAGAAACGACGGCCGGGGCTGTCTATCGCGCTCGAGTACGAGCCGTCCTCCGCGACGTCGCCGTATTTGTTCAGCAGATTGGTTCGCGGTACTCGCACGTCGGTGAAATGGAGGCGACCGTTGTCGATGCCGTTCAGTCCGCCCTTGAGTCCATCGTCTTCACCGCCGATGCCCGGCAGGAACTTGCCCTGCTCATCGCGGATCGGCACGTAAAAGCAGTGCACTCCGTGGTTGACGCCGTTCGTGATCAGCTGCGCGAACACCGTCGCTGCCGTGCCGTCCTGACCCGCGTTGCCGAGGTAGTCCTTCCACGCGGCGCGGAATGGGGTGTTGATGACGAACTCTTGGCGCTCCACGTCGTAGGTCGCGGTCGTGGCGATGGACGCGACATCCGACCCGTGGCCGGTTTCCGTCATTGCGAAGGCACCGGGCACCTTGAGGCTCATGATGTCGGGCAGGAACTTTCGGTGGTGGCTCTCGGTGCCGAGCTGAAGGACGGCGGAGGCGAAGAGGCCCCACTGGACGCCGGACTTGATCTGCAGCGACGGGTCGGCGGCAACGAGCTCCTCGAAGCCGGTGATGTTGCCGCCGTTATCCTCACCGCCGCCGAGAAACTTGGGGAAGGCGCGATGCACCGCGCCACGGTCGACCAGCAGCTGAAGCTGGCCGCGAGCGCGGGCACGCTGCTCGGCGAGGCTTTCACCCGGGACGTTGTGGAGGGCGGGGTCCTTCGCCATCTCGCGTGCGCTGCGACGGATGTCCGCCCACGTCCCGAGGAGCTGCTCGCCGAGGGTTGCGACGTCGACGGATGCCTCCGAACCGGTCCGCGCGAGCTGCGCCTCGACCTCGGCCTCGACACTGACGGTGCGCGGCTCGCGCGTGATCTTCTCGCGTGGTGCGACGTCAACCATTGGTCTAACTCCTTAGCTGGCCCTTCGACAGGCTCAGGGACCGGTGTCCCAGGTCAGGCACCGTGTCCCAGGTCGGGGCACCGTGTCCCAGGTCAGGGGCCGTTTCCCAGGTCGGGGACCGGTGTCCCACGTCAGGGAACGAATTCATTCAACGGTAGGCATCCTCACGAGGATCGACCAATCCTTGAGCGAGGAGCTACAAAGTCGCCGGTGGCGACGGCGGCACGCGCTGTGCCTATCGGCAATCGGTGACCCAGTACCGTTATGGGGTGCTCCCCCTCGTCGTCCTCATCGGGATGTCCAGCGCACTCGTCTTCGGCTCCGCGGATTTCCTCGGCGGTCTCGCGTCGAAGCGCATCAGCTCCGTCCGTGTTACCGCGATCGCGGCCGGCATCGGCCTGGTTCTGCTGCTCGCCGCCTACCCGCTCATCGGCGGGCACTGGTCGGCGAGTGCGGTCCTCTTCGGCGGACTGTCCGGCGTGAGCGGAGCCCTCGCCATCTCGCTGCTTTACGCGTGCCTCGCGATCGGCCCCATGAGCATCCTGTCACCGGTCACCGCGGTGGTGTCGGCGATCGTTCCCGCGAGCGTCGGCATCCTGGTGCGGCACGATCACTTCGGGCTGCTCGGCTACATCGCGATTGGGCTCGCGCTGGTCGCCGTCGTCTTCGTCGGGTTCGTGCGCGACGAGCGGGCGGTGCGCCCGACCGCGCGCGGACTAACAATGGCCGCCCTCAGCGGAGTCTTCATCGGTCTCTTCCTGGTGCTCATCGACCTCACCCCGAAAAACTCGGGGCTGGTTCCGCTCATTGCCAATCGGGCGGTCAACACGACGATCATGTTTGCAACCATCGGGATCCTCGCGCTGCTCACCCGACGCCGCGGCGCGGCACCCGCCGCCGGTGCGTGGCGGCCCGGTATCCGCCTCGCGATCGCCTGCGGAATTGTGGATGCCGTAGCCAATGGTGGGCTGCTGCTCGGCATCCGTCTCGGCGATCTCACGGTCATTGCGGTTCTCACCGCCCTCTACCCGGCGGGGACGATCATCCTCGCGGCGATTGTGTTGAAGGAGCGGATCGCCCTCGTGCAGTATTTCGGGCTCGCGCTCGCGATCGCCGCGGGCGCACTCCTGGCCGTCGACTGACGGGTATATAGTTAACACATAGCAACTAATTCCCCGGCGGCCAATGACGACGCCTCACTAACTGGAGGCCTCATTCGTGGCTGAGAAAGCTGCCCGCAAGGGCGCGTTTCACAAGGATCACCCACGCTACAAGTGGATCGCCCTGAGCAATACGACGCTCGGCATCCTGATGGCGACCATCAACGGTTCCATCGTTCTGATCTCCCTGCCCTCGATCTTTAAG
>FSVR01000118.1_pt1 | contig 9859 bp, 9 predicted proteins | sample 1637811 | NCBI WGS metagenome assembly FSVR01 (sample SAMEA3914814, study PRJEB12502) | metagenome | biome: forest; material: soil | place: USA | collected 2011-09-16 | depth 0.1 m | reverse complement strand
TTCGACGGCGTTGAAATCATGGTCACCAACGACAAGGCAACACAGGATGCCGAGACGCTTCGAGCGCTCAGCCGCAGCTACGGCATCCCGATTCTCTCGATTCACGCTCCCGTGCTTCTCGCGACCCAGCTCGTCTGGGGTGTGAGTCCGGCGGCGAAGCTCGAGCGTTCCGCGGCGCTCGCGCAGGCGGTCGGCGCGACGACGGTTGTGGTGCATCCGCCGTTCCGGTTCCAGGCGTCCTACGCCCGGAAATTCGAGCGAAACACCAATGAGATCGGCGAACGGTTCGGTATCGACGTCGCGGTCGAGAACATGTTCACGTGGACGATCGGCGGGCGGGATATACGTGCCTATGCCCCCAGCCCGTACCCGACGGACCTCGACGTGCGCGCCATGACACTCGACTTCTCGCACGCCGCCCTTGCTGGGCGCGACGGACTGGAATTCGCGCTCGCGATGGGGTCGCGCCTTCGACACATCCACCTGTGCGACGGTCTCGGCGGAACACTGTTCGACGAACACCTCATCCCCGGACACGGCTCGCAACCGGTGGCCGAGGTTCTTGGCTACCTGGCCAGGACAAAGTGGAACGGGTCCATCGTCGCTGAGGTTCATACGCACAGGGCGCACACGACCGCGGAGCGCCTCGCGATCCTCGGCGAGACTCTCGACTTCGCTCGCGCGGCCGTCGGTCGTCTCGGTGCTAAGCAGTCACCGGTACCAGCCCGAGCGCGCGGGCGCGACGCACCCGCCGGACGGCGAGCAGCGCGATAAGCAGGCTGCCGGCGCCGAACGCGACGAGCGCAATGGATGCGCCGATCGCGGTTCCGACGCCGGAGTTCGCGATGATCGCTTCCATGCCCCGCACCCCATAGGTCAGGGGTAGCAGCGGACTGATGAACTGGAACGGCTTTGCGAGCAGCTGGATCGGATACAGGCCGCCGGTCGACGTGATCTGCACGGCTAGCAGGAAGATCGAAACGACGAGTCCGCCTCGGCCAAGACCAATTGTCAGCAGATAGTGAAAGGCGGTGAACGCGATCGCAGTCACCAGCGAGAACAGCACGGTCGCGGGCAGGAGGCTCCAACTGACGCCCACGGCCGTGTGAAGCAGCAGCACTAGGAGAAGCGCCTGCGCGGCCGTCACGACGGATGCGCGAGCGATCGAGGACAGAACGAGCCTGGCATTTCCGGCGGTCGACGACAGCGTGCGTCGAGTGAACGGTCGCAGGACCAGGAATACCGCGAGCGAACCGATCCAGAGCCCGAGGGGCACGAACAGGGTCGCGATGATCTGTGCAGCCGAGGAGACCTCGTGCTTTCGGTCGACGGAGACGCCGACCGGGTTCGACGCGACATCCGCGGTCTTCGCGATCTGGGACGACGTGTAGGACGGAGCCTTCGCCGCGCCGCTGTTGAGTCCTGTGGCGAGGGAGCTTGCCCCCGAGGCCAGCGATTGTGCGCCCGAGGTCAGCTGGGCGCCTCCGGACGCGAGACCCGCGGTCTGGCGCGCGAAGCTTCCGGTGTTCGCCGCGAGGGTGTCGAATGCGCTGCCGACGCCGCCCGCGACGGACGTGCCGCCGGCCGCTACGGCGGACAGGGTTCCACTGTCGACCTGTACCTGCTGCAGTAGTGACGCATTTCCGGGGTCGGCCGCGAGGGCGGCGACATCCGCGCTCAGCTTGGTTGCTGTGCCGGAGACGGCGGAGGTATACGGCGCAATCGCCTCTGACTCGACCGAGCTTTTTGCCTTCTCGATTCCGGACTGGAGCTGGCGAAGACCGGCGGGAACCTTGGCGGCACCGGCGGTGTATGAACTGATTCCGCTGGATAGTCCGGTTGCGCCCGTGGACAACTGCGTTGCCCCGGATGCGGCGGTCGTGAGCGAACTACCGAACCCGCCGATACCCGAATACAGTCCTGCGATGTACTGCTTTGTAACGGCCTGCCCGAACTCGTTTGAGAGGGTGCTGCCCACCACCTGGGCGACCGAACCGGTCAGGTAATTGTGCGAGTCATCCGTGGTGATATTGAGGTTCGCCTTCACGGGTGACTTCGATCCCAGCGACACGATCGACTTCGAGAAGCTCTTCGGCACGGTCAGGATCGCGTAGACCGTCCCGTTCGCGAGGTCTTTCTTCGCGTCCGCGCTGTTCGTGATAGTCCACTTGAAACCTGCCGACTTCTTGCCGGTGAGCTCGGTGACGAGCTGGCGACCGGCAAGCACCTGCGTGGTGGTGCCATCCGCACCGGTCTGGGTGACGACCTGGTCATTGTTGACGATCGCCGCCGGGATGTCGCTGATGCTGTGGCTGACCTGTGAGACGGCCCCGATGAAGAGCCCAGCAAACGCAAGCGGAACGAGCACGACGGCGGTCAGGGCGGCATAGCGGAACCAGCCGCGGCGGGTCGGGGAAAACAGGGACTGGCTCATGCGAGCGCGTCCTTTCGGTCGAGAGCGGAGAGTTCGAGGTCGTCAAGGTCGAGCGCCACGACCGGGCGACTGAGCACGGGAGACTGCCGCGGCGCGACCGGCGTGCCGAGCACGATGGTGGTCGTCGCCGGGGCGAGACGGTCAAGCGCCTTCAGGAACTTGGCCTCATCCGTTGTGTCGGCGAACGCGTCGAGCAGGTCGAGCATGACGACCGGTGTGTGCTCGGCGAGCGCGACCGCGGTGAGCGCGACTGCCCGCTCGAGCTGCGGTAGCTGCTCGATGCTCGCCCGACCCGGGATGGCATGCCCCTGGCCCAGCACCGCATCCACGCGAGCCAGCCAGGTGCGCGCTCGGCGATGGACGGCAAATGCCCGATACCAGGGCTGCGTGAGCCGGAGACGTTCGACCAGGAGTTCCGCGATTCCAACTCGAACCTCGGCCCGGTCGGTGCCTCCGATGTCTTCGAGCGCGACGAGCCGCACGACGTTCGCGCTTTCCGAGGGAAGCGGATGTCCGCCCACCTGCGCTCGACCGGCTACCGGATCCAGACGGCCAGAGAGCGTGGCCGCGAGCAGACGACGATCCGCACTCTGTCCGCTGACCAGCACGAGGGATCCCGGAGCGAATCCGACGCTGACGGGTCCGACCAGCCTGCGACCGGATCCCGCGACGAGCCCAGAGGTCGTGATGATCTGCCCGGCGCACTGTCCGGACGCCCAGCTCACTGCATCCCGGTGTTCACGCAGTTTCTCGCCCTCGATGTCGACGTTCGGGAGGATGCGGCCGAGCCACTTCGGCATCCACCACGCGGCCTTGCCCAGCAGGGCCATTGCCGCGGGAACCAGGGTCATCCGCACGAGGAACGCGTCGGCGAGGATGCCAACCGCGAGGCCCACAGCCATCGCCTTGATGATGCCGGCGCCGTCAGGAATGAACGAGGCGAACACGAAGAACATGATGAGCGCCGCGCTCGTGACGACCCGCGCCGCGCCCGAGAATCCCTTCACGATCGCCTTCTTCGCATCTCCCGTGTGCACGAAGGACTCCCGCATCCCCGAGACCAGGAACACCTCGTAGTCCATCGCGAGGCCGAACAAGACGGCCATGAGGAGGATCGGCAGGAAACTCAGGATGGGCCCGGGAATCACCCCGAGCGCATCGGAGAACCAGCCCCACTGGAAGATCGCGACGACGACCCCGAACGACGTGAACACCGACAGGAGAAACCCGATCGCCGCCTTGATCGGCACGAAGACGGAACGGAACACCATCATCAGCAGGAGGATCGAGAGTCCGACGACGATGAGTCCAAAGGGCAGGAGCGCGCTGTTCAGTCGCTGTGAGATGTCGATTTGGACGGCGGTGGCACCCGTCACCTCAAGCGGTGTGTGCCACTTCCGGTCGACGGACGTCGACAGGCCGCGGATCTCGTTGACAAGTGCCGTGGTCCTCGGCGAGGTGGGCGCGCTCGACGGGATGACCTGAAGGATCGCGGTATCGAACGTCGCGTTGGGCAGACCCTGGCTCACGTAGGTCACGTCGGGGAGTTTCTGCAGGTCGGAGCGGATGGCGCTGAGGTCCTGTGCGATCGCGGTGGTCTGCGTGATGTCGACGAGAACGATCAGCGGCCCGTTTCGTCCCGGGCCAAAACTCTTCTCGATCATGTCGTAGGACGTCCGGGTCGTCGAACCCACGGGCTCGCTCGCCCCGGATGGGAGCGCCAGTTCGAGGGAGAAGGCGGGGATCGCGACGATTCCGAGCAGTCCGACCACGGCCACGACGGCGATGATCGGGCGCCTGATTACGCGCCGGACCCAACGCTCGCCGAGCGACTTCCTGGCTGCACCTTCGGCTGCATTCGCACGAAGGAAGGCTCGCGAGCCCGGCTTCGGGATGAGCCGACGGCCGGCTAGCCCGAGCAGGGCAGGGAGCAGGGTCGTCGACGCGAAGATCGCGACCAGGACGCCGGCGGCGGCCGCGACGCCCATTGCACTCAGGAAGGGGATGCCGACAACGAGCAGGCCGAGCAGGGCAATAATCACGGTGCCACCGGCGAAGACGACGGCGCTTCCGGCGGTCGCAACCGACGTCGCGGCAGACTCCTCGACCGTCATGCCCTGAGCGAGCTGGTTCCGGTGGCGCGACAGGATGAACAGTCCGTAGTCGATTCCCACGGCGAGGCCGATCATGAGGGCGAGGAGCGGGGTCGAGCTGCCAATGACGAGGAATTTCGACGCGGCAAGAACGCCGCCGATCGTGACACCGATTCCGACAATTGCCGTGAGCAGGGGCATCCCTGCCGCGAGAAGCGAACCGAAGGCGACGAACAGCACGATGCCGGCGAAGATCACGCCGATGCCTTCCGTGGGCGAGATGCTTACCGACGAGTCCTGGTACACCGATCCGCCGTATCCGATCTTCATGCCCGCATCGGTCGCGATGTGACTCAGGGACTTGAGGTCGGCCAGGCTCTTCGGCGTGACATCCGACTGCTGGTGGGTGAACTGCACCTGCACGATGGCGGCAGTCTTGTTGGCCGAGATCGCGTCAGAAGAATATTTGCCGAAGGGCGAGCTCGCATTGTCGACTCCGGAGACCTTTGCCGCTCGGGCAACGAGGTCGTCGATCGCCGATCGGTACGGCTCCTTCTCGACGGATGCCCCGTCGGGGACGGTTACTACGAGCTGCGCGCTCGCGCCCGCCGCGGACGGGAACACGGCGGCCAGTCGATCGATCGCGTTCTGCGACTCGGTGCCGGGGATTGCGAACGAGTCATTGGTCTTGCCACCGAGGGCGACGCCGCCGCCGAGGATGCCAATCATGAGGATCAGCCAGACGGCGATCATGCGCCAGGGATGACGGAACGAGAACCGGCCGAGCCGGTAAAGGAGGGTGGCCACGAGCGACTCCTGGTTGGTTATTTGGTGCGGACTGAGACAGGCGCGAGCAGTTCGCTCACGATGGTGACGAGGGCGGCCCTGACCTCGTCGATGGGGAGCACTTCCAGCGATTCGTCTTGCTTCACCGAAAGCACGTACGCTGCGCCGCCGAGAGCAATCCCGAATCGCAGCTTGTCTTCGACGGTCGAGACCGTCGACGAGAAAAACGTTCCGAGCTTCAGCACGAGGGAGTTGGCCCGGTCGATGACCGGCACATCCTCGAGGCCCGGACCCTGGTTGATGAACATGTGCACCTCGAGCCGATTCGCCAGAAGGAAATCGACAAACTGCTGGATGAAGATTCGCCGGGTGTCTTCGACCAGCAGCACGCCCTCGACCGAATCGAGGATGGCGCCCATCTTGTCGATGGCTGGGCCGATCGCCGCCTCGAGCAGCGCCTCCTTCGAGTCGTAGTGGTAGAGCACGCTCGACTTCGACAGCCCGGCGATCTCGGCGATGCGCTGGAGGGACGTACCGGCATAGCCTGCGACGGCGAACTCGTTCAGCGCGATGTCGCGAAGATCGTCGTGAGTGGACATGTCTTCCACGGTAACTGACCGATCGGTCAGAGACTGTCCGATCGGTCAGTTTGCCAGCTTGCTCCCAGTGGTTTCGCAGCTAGTTGGCTCCCGAACGAGGGACTATCCCGCGAAATACAGCGCCAGAGTCGCTGCCCCGACGGTCAGCGGAACCACGATGAGACCCAGTCCGGCGAATTTCCACCACGAGATTTCAACTTCGAGAGAACGAAGTCGGTGCCCCCAGAGCAGGGTCGCGAGCGATGCCCACGGCGTGATCAGCGGCCCGGCGTTCACGCCGATGAGCAGGGCAGCGATCCGCAGTGGAGACCCGGCAGTGGACTCGAGCGCCAGGTAGGCGGGCAGGTTATCGACGAGGTTCGCCGAGACCGCGCCAACTCCTGCGAGGCGCAGAAGTGCGGGCAGCCCATCGCCCCGACCCGCGACGGCCGCAAGCACGGTGCCGAGACCGAGCGCGCTGGCCGAAGCGATAACCAGAAATAGACCGCACGCGAAAAGCACGAGCTGCCACGGAAGAAGGCTCAACCGGAACACCGATCGTTTGCGTACCAGAAAGAAGAGAGCGAGCACGACGGCCGCGACCAGCGCGGGCATCCAGACCGGTAACCCGGACACCAGCGCGGGCAGCACCAGGACGACGACGATCGCCGATGCCCACAGAAGCACTCGGTCATTCGGTGAGTGCGGAGCGGGCGGCTCGAATCTCGCGAGAAGTTGGCGTCGGTAGACGAGGAACAGAACGACGCACGGAGCCACAATGGCGACCAGCGCCGGAATCATCATCATCGCAGCGAAGCGGAGCGGTGGATAGGCCACGAGTTGGCTGGCGGCGAGCAGGTTGGTGAGGTTCGACACTGGCAAAAGGAGCGACGCCGAATTCGCAAGCCACACGGTGGCGAGGGCAAACGGCATGACCGGCAATCCCACGGACCGTGCTACCACGATGACAACGGGAGTCAACAGGACTGCGGTGGTGTCCAGCGACAGGAAGATCGTGGAGACGCTCGCGAGAAACACGACGAACAGCCAGAGCAGCCACGCACGACCGAGACCCCAGCGTGCCAACCGATCGGCGATGACAGCGAACAGGCCTGCAGCGGCGGCCAACTCGGTAACGATGGTGATCGCAACGACGAACAGGAGGATCGGCCACACCCGCTCCCCCAGCGCGAACGCCGCCGCCGGAGCGAGCACGCCGGAAAGAACCGCGACGACGCCGAGAAAGAGGAGTGCCGCCCCCAGGATCGCAATGCGCACTCGTCTCCCTTCGCAGACTGCTACCACTATGGCATTGCCTAGAATTCCTCTCATGGCAATCGAGTTTTCCAGTGTGCTGAAGCAAGCTGTTGGAGTGAACGCGACCGGCATCCCGGTGCCGGATTCGGTCGTGACGGACCTCGGCGGTGCGAAGAACGCGTCCATCGACGTGAGAGTGCGCAAGGCGGGTTCGGGGAGCGAGTGGTACGAGTACCGCGTTTCGATCGGAAATCGCGGGGGCTACATCCTCTCGTTCAGCGGTGCTCATCGGACCGCATCCGGACTTGTCGCGGGCGATCAGCTGGACGTGTCCGTCGAGCTCGCCCCCAAACCGGATTAACTCAGCAACCCCTTGTGCCACTCCCAGCCGCCAGGGGTACCGTTGAACCCTCACGACGGGAGTGACTGTGCGCAAATTTCTTTTCAGCGGTGCCGTTCTCAGCGCCGTGTTCGGTGGCGTTAGCGCGATTCGCGCTACCCGCGAGGGACCAAGGGACTGGCGCACCGCGCTGCTCTGGGTGAGCTGGGCGGCAACCCTGGCCAGCGCAATCGGCACCGTCGTCATCGATGCTCGACAGGCAGAACTGGAAGAGGACTAAGGCATGCGAATCCCACACGGCCCAGGCATTGGAATGATCGGCGGCATCTTCGCGGATGTCCTCGCCGGCCTCGTCTTCATCATCTGCTTCATCATCGTGGTCGGCCTGTTGGTCGTACTCGTGCGGTTCCTGCTGGTGGCAACGAAGGCCGCGGAGATCTACGTCTCCAAGAACGGCGGCGCTCGCCCGGTCGAGACCGCGACTCCGGCTACAGCTCCTGCTCCGCCCGCCGCCGCGACGACCACGACGCGCACTCGTACACCGAAGACCCCGCCGGCGACCTAACTGAGGAAGCCGCGCAGGAGCGCGCTCGACCCCTCGAGATGCTCGCTCATTGCCGCGGCCGCACCGTCGGCATCACCGGTCAGGATCGCGATCACGATCGACTCGTGCTGCTGGTTCGAGTGCGCGATGTTGGCGCTCAGCAGCGGGATGCGATCCAGCAGCTCGTTGAGCCGCGAGCGATTGTCCGCGAGCAGGGAGACCAGTGAGGGTGTGCCGACGAGCTCGCCGATGGTGAGGTGGAGCCGCGAGTCCAGTCTGCGGTAGTCATCCACGGTTGCGGCGCTCGCATCCCGGAGCCGGGACCAGAGCAGGTCACGTTCGGCCGCGCTCAGCGTCCTGGCTGCGGCCGCCCGCGCGGCACCGAGTTCGAGGATCTCACGCAGGCCAAGGACATCCTCGATCTCGCCTGCGTCGAGCGGCTCGGCGGCGGGAGCCGGCACCGGGACCGGATCGGTGACGAAGGTTCCGCCGTAGCGTCCGCGCTTGCTGACCAGGTAACCGGCTTCGGCGAGCTCGCGGATCGCCTCCCGGACCGTGTCGCGACTAACCGAGAATCGCGCGGCCAGGTCGCGCTCGGCCGGAAGAGCCTCCCCCGGCGCGACAATGCCGAGTCGAATCGTCTGCAGGAGCCTTGCGACCGTGTCTTCGAAGGCGTTCCCGCTGCGCACCGGACGAAACAGCGCGCCCTCGACGACGCTCTGCGAGAGGTCCGCGCCCTCGGGGTCTCGAAGTGTCACAGCGGCGTGACGTATGCCGAACTGATACCACCGTCGACGAGGAAGGTCGAGGCCGTGATGAAGCTCGCGTCATCGCTGGCGAGGAACGCCACGGCGGCGGCCAGCTCCTCGGGTTCTGCAAATCGGCCCTTCGGGATGTGAACGAGTCGGCGCTGGGCGCGCTCCGGATCCTTGGCAAACAGCTCCTGGAGCAGCGGGGTATTGACCGGACCGGGGCAGAGCGCGTTGACCCGGATACCCTGCCGCGCGAACTGCACGCCCAACTCCTTGGTCATCGCAAGCACGCCGCCCTTGGAGGCTGTGTACGAGATCTGGCTCGTCGCCGAACCGAGCACCGCGACGAATGACGCCGTGTTGATGATCGAGCCGCTCTGCTGCTTGACCATGTGTCGAAGCGCTGCCCGCGAGCAGAGGTAAACGGACTTGAGGTTCACGTCCTGCACCCGCTGCCAGGCGGGCAGCTCTGTGGTTTCGATGGAGTCGTCGTCGGGCGGCGAGATGCCGGCGTTGTTGAAGGCGATGTCGACGGAGCCGTATGTGGCCTGCGCGGTGTCGAACAGGTTGTTGACCTGGTCCTCGTCGGTGACATCCACCTGCACAAACAGTCCGTCGACCAGCTTCGCCGCGGCCTCGCCGCTCTCGGAGTTGAAGTCACCGATCACGACCGTCGCGCCTTCCGCAGCAAAGCGCTTCGCCGTGGCCAGACCGATTCCGCTTGCGCCGCCGGTGATGACGGCGACCTTGCCCTTGAGGCGCTGCGTCAGGTCGATCTTCGCGATTGTCATGTGGTTCCTCTAGTCGGTGCTGATGAAGACGTTCTTGGTTTCCGTGAACGCGGATGCCGCATCCGGACCGAGCTCGCGCCCGAGGCCGCTCTGTTTGAAGCCGCCGAACGGGGTCGAGTAGCGCACGGACGAGTGCGAGTTGACCGACAGGTTGCCGCTCTCGATTCCACGGGCGACCCGGATGGCGCGCCCAACGTCGCGGGTCCAGATCGAGCCGGACAGACCGTAGATGCTGTCGTTCGCCAGCGCGATCCCGTCGGCCTCGTCGTCGAACGGGAGAACCG
>FSVR01000084.1_pt1 | contig 10012 bp, 7 predicted proteins | sample 1637811 | NCBI WGS metagenome assembly FSVR01 (sample SAMEA3914814, study PRJEB12502) | metagenome | biome: forest; material: soil | place: USA | collected 2011-09-16 | depth 0.1 m | reverse complement strand
GCCGAACTCGGCGCCGACGAGCTCGCTCGACCTCTCGACGACCCGCGACACCAGCTCGGCGACTCCGGGTGATCGCGAGAGAAGCCACTCGAGCAGGGGTTCCAGCGACTCATCGTCGACGAGGCGCGAGCGAAAAGCGGCGATCACCGGCTCGTCGCCGAGGGCCTCGAGCAACTCTCGCGTCGCGGGCACCGACCTGAAGCCGCAGAGGGCAACGAACTCGTCGCTCAGCGCGTAGATCAGTTCCGGTTTGTGCCTGCCGTCCCGGTAGTTTCGGTTCGGAGAGTCAAGCGGAATGCCTTGTGCATTCTCGCGCTCGAAACCCTCCTTCGCCTGTGCCGACGTCGGATGCGCCTGGAGCGAGAGCGGGGCATCCGCCGCGAGAACCTTGAGCAGGAACGGGAGCGTCGTCAGCTCGGACAGTAAAGTCACGCCGCCCTTGTCTTGCGGATCGACGAGCTGACTAGGCGAGCCGGGATGTGTGCCCAGCCAGTACTCCGCTTCGGGGTGTCCGGAGGCTGGGCGACCCAGAAGCTCCGCGATCGCCGTCGTAGAGCCCCATGCGTAGTCGCGCGGCTCGTTGGTAATGCCCAGAATCATCCGGCTGTCTCCTCCTCGACACGTTGGACAAAAGTACCAACCGCGATAGTGCCTTCCGTACGTGCGACCTGCCGACGGTTGTTACGTGATGTTCTCGAGTTCGGCTTCGACCATCAGTCGGGCAAGATCTGTGAATCCCACGGTGGGCGCCCAACCGATGCCGCGCAGCCTGCTGGCATCGCCCACGAGTCGTACCGGATCCGCCGGGCGGAACAGCTCGGGGTCGATGACGACATAGCGAGTCCAATCCGTGACTCCGACCGCGGCGAACGCTGCCGCGACGAACTCGCGAACGCTGTGGGACTCGCCGGTGGCGACCACGAAGTCCTCTCCGTCGTCATGCTCAATGATCCGAATCATGGCGTCCACGAAATCCGGCGCGTAACCCCAATCGCGTTCGACATCGAGATCGCCCAGCGTCAACGTCGTGGCTGCTCCGGCGGCGATTCGGGCAACCGCGGCGGCGATCTTGCTCGAGACGAAAGCGTCCCGCCGACGCGGGGACTCATGGTTGAACAGGATCGCGATGCCGATGAACATGCCCCTGGCGCGGAAACTCTCGGCCATCTGGTCGGCAAAGTTTTTGGCCGCGCCATAGGGGGACACCGGACTGCGGGCGGTGCGCTCCGACTGCGGGACCTCCCGCGTAGCTCCGAACACTTCCGCGCTGGAGGCCTGAAGCATCCGAACCGGGATACCGCTGCGCGCCGATGACTCCCACAACGATTGCATGATGCGCGCCGCACCGAGGCCGATAACGTCCGCCGACTCGACGGGCGCCTCCCAGGATCGCGCGACCGACGAGATGCCGGCAAGATTGAAGACGCGGGTTGGCTCAACCGTCTCGATGAGGCCGCGAACGGCTTCAGAATCGATGAGGTCCGCGACATGAGCCACGACTGCCGGATAGCGGGCTCGCAGCTGCGCCGCACCCTCCACCGTGCGGCAGGAGCCGTGTACGTCGTCGCCGGCTGCGAGGAGTCTCTCGATCAGATAGCCGGAGTCCTGGCCGTTGGCTCCGGTCACCAACGACCGGTTAGCTGGTCTGGACGTCATCCACGTAATAGGAGCCGCCGAGTTCCAACTCCATCATGTCCGCATCAACCATGATCTGGGCGAGCCGTGGGGCAAGGATGCGTGGGCTCCAGCCCAGCGCTTCCTTTGCCTTGCTGAAGTCCCCGATCAGCGCATCGACCTCGGACGGGCGCAGATAGCGCTCGTCGAATCTCACGTATTTCTCCCACTCGAGTCCGACGTGTTCGAAGGAGAACTGAAGAAAATCGCGCACGGAATACGCGGTGTTTGTTGCCAGCACGTAGTCGTCAGGGGTGTCCTGTTGCAACATCCGCCACATCCCCTCCACGTAGTCGGGCGCGTAACCCCAGTCGCGCACCGCATCGAGGTTGCCCATGTAGAGGAAGTCCTGTTCCCCAGCCACGATCCTGGCGACCGCCCTCGTAATCTTGCGCGTGACGAAGGTGCCTCCGCGACGAGGCGACTCGTGATTGAAGAGAATCCCGTTGCAGGCAAACAGGTCGTATGCCTCACGGTAATTGCGCGTAATCCAATGCGCGTAGAGCTTGGCAACGCCGTACGGTGACCGAGGATGGAAGGCGGTCTGCTCGTTCTGCGGAGGGGACGTCGCTCCGAACATTTCCGAGCTGCTCGCCTGGTAATACCGTGGCGAAACCCCCGCCGAGCGGATCGCCTCGAGGAGGCGAATCGTTCCGAGCCCCGTCGTATCCGCGGTGTACTCCGGTTCATCGAAGCTGACGCGAACGTGCGACTGTGCCGCGAGGTTGTAGACCTCATCCGGCTGGATCTGATTCATCAGCGTGACCAGCCGTGAGCCATCCGCCAGGTCGGCAAAGTGCAGGAACAGGTGACTGTCGGGGTCGTGCTCATCCTGATAGATGTGGTCGATGCGATCTGTGTTGAAGGTTGACGATCGGCGGATAAGCCCGTGGACCTCATACCCCTTGGCGAGGAGCAACTCGGCGAGGTAGCTGCCATCCTGTCCGGTGATCCCGGTGATAACAGCCCGTCTGAGCTTCTTGTCCGCCATCTGCGTTCCCTTGTATGTACGTCGCCGACTCGTGCCATCGCGCGGTGCTCGAACGCACCCCGCGCATGGCGGCCCAAGCATATCCCAGCAGCGATCGAGCTCTTTCATGCACCGATAACACGGTGTCGACGCACGTGGGGCCGGCAACATCACGGTCACAGCCGCCTTCGTATAACCTCGTGCTCATGGTCAGAAAGCGCGCGTGGCTGTCGGTCTACGCAGTTCTGGTCTTCTTCACGGTGCTCTCCGGCGACACGGAACGCTACGCACTGACCTGGTTCGGCTGGGGCGCAATCATCCTGGTGATCTTCGTCGTCGCGCTCGTAATCCTGATTCGCGCCAGGGCGCACTGGCGGCTCACCGCGCTCCCATTTCCGCTCCTCGCGTTCCTCGCTCTCGCCGTGCTCTCGATAATCTGGTCGGACTACCGCCAGTGGACAGTGACCGCAGCGTTCCTTTCGATCGTGACCGCCGTCGGCGCCCTGAGCCTCGCCGTGACCTTCACGCTCCCCCAGATTCTCAGGCTGCTCGGTCACGCGCTGCGCATCATCCTGGCCGCGTCGATCCTGTTCGAACTCGTCGTCTCCGTCTTCGTACGGCACCCCTTCACCCCGTGGTGGACGGACTATACGGGGGTCAAGATCCATCCGGCGGAGTACTGGTCGCGCGACCTGCTTCTCAAGGGCGACCGAATCCAGGGCATCATGGGCAATTCGGATCTCCTCGGCTTCGTCGCACTCCTCGGCGTCATCGTCTTTGCCCTCGAGTTCTCGTCGCGCTCGATGAAGCGAGGCTGGAGCGGATTCTGGATCGTCGTCGCGCTCGCCGACATCGCGCTCACCCGCTCGGCAACGGTCTTCGTTGCGGCGATCGTCGTCGCTGTTGCCGCAGTCGTGCTTGTCTTGCTTCGGCGAGCGCGGACGGCGCGCTCGCGCCGAACGGTCTCGCTCACGTCGATTGTCGTCGTCCTCGCAGGAATCGCCGCTGTGGTCGTTCTTCGGGCGCCGCTGCTTCGAATCCTCGGAAAGAGCGGCACCCTCACTGGTCGCACCGGTATCTGGAACGAGGTGATCGCCATCGCCAGCGAACGCCCGATCCTCGGATGGGGATGGATCAGCTACTGGGTTCCGGGGCTCGCACCCTTCAATCGACCCGAGTTCAGAATCGGCGGCATCCAGTACCTTCAGGCACACGACGCCTGGCTCGACCTCTGGCTTCAACTCGGGATTATCGGCGTTGTCGTCTTCGCCGCATTCGCGCTCGGGGCGCTCGTGCGCTCGTGGGCGCTGGCCGTCGATCGCCCGCAGTTTGGGGCGGGTTCCGCGGCCAGCTACGAGGCAGCGACCCTACTGCCTGTGCTCGTGCTGGTGGCGCTCCTCGCGCAGAGTGTCGCGGAGAGTCGGCTGCTCATCGAGTACGGGTTCCTGCTGCTGGCGCTCTTCGCAATCAAGACGAAACGCCCGGACCCGATCGGAGCGCTGCAGGGGTGACGCGCCCATCACCGCCACTGTCCGCCTTTGGTCTGACTAAGGCGGCGCTCGCGTCTGCCGTCCTCACGCGGGCGCTCGCCACGGCTTCGATCGGCACCGCGGTGTTCGCGTTCGCGATCCATCAGTTCATCGGCTGGCCCGGCCTGATCGCGATCATCTCGGCGCTGGTTGTTCTCACAACGCTTTCGCTCGCCGCGCAGTGGCGGGAAATCGGATGGAACGGACTGCTGCCGATCTCACTCATCGCGTTCGTTGGTTGGGCCGCGATCTCCATTTTCTGGAGCCAGTACCAGTGGGCGACCCTCGGCGGTCTCGGCTACCTCCTGGGTTTCACGGTCCTCGGAATCGCCGTCGCGCTCTCTCGCGACACCATCCAGATCGTGAGAACGTTCGGCGATGTACTTCGGTTGGGCCTCGCGATCTCGCTGGGTCTGGAGATTTTCTCCGGGCTCCTCATCGACACGCCGATCCACTTCCTCGGCATCACGGGACAGATCGGTGGCCTCGGCCCGATCCAGGGGCTATTCCACACCCGTGACCAACTGGGACTCATCTGTGTGATTGCACTCATCACCTTCGGCACCGAGCTGCGGACGAAATCGGTGACTCGCGGCGTTGCCACGGCGTCGATCGCCCTTGGCGCGATCATGCTTCTGCTCACGCGGGCACCCCTTGCCTTCGGGGTCATGCTCGTCGTCGGCGCCGCGGCCGCTGCGCTCTACGGACTTCGCCGCACCTCGGACGGTTCCCGGCGCTATTGGCAGGTGGGTGTCCTCCTGCTGGCGGCGATCATCGCCGTCGTTGGTTGGATCTATCGCAGCCCGATTGTCGCGACGTTCAATGCGGGCGGCGACCTCACCTACCGGCTGTCCGTCTGGCACTCGGTCTGGGACCTGACCCAGGCGAATCTGCTCCAGGGTTGGGGATGGGTGGGAGCCTGGCCGAGCATTTCCCCGTTCGATCTGATCACGGGTCCGAGCAGCAGGGTGCCGGGTTCCGCCCTGAACGCCTATCTCGACGTGTGGTTCCAGTTGGGTGTCATCGGGTTCGTGGTCTTTGTGGGATTCCTCGGACTCGCTTTTACTCGCTCCTGGTTTCTTGCCTCCCGTCGGCGCAGCGTCGTTTTTGCCTGGCCGGCGCTCGTTCTCGTCGTGCTGCTGGTCGGCTCACTCGCCGAGAGCTGGATCCTCGTCGAATTCGGTTGGACCACCCTGGTGGTCTGTTCGGTCAAGGCATCCCGCGAACTCAGTTGGCGGAGGGCATTCGAGGCCGCGACCCCGTCAGCGGACGCCAACTCCGAGAGCTGAACGCCGGCGTCGCCCTCGCGCCGTCAGCAGCCCTCGAACTCCTCGATGCCGGAGGTCAGGGACCCGGTGCCACCGAGGATAGTCATCGTCGCGGGCTTCAGGTTGAGGAAGTCATCGATGACATACGACGGAATGCAACTCGTCTGCACGATGTAGAGCGGGTCGTGGTGGGCTCCCGCGACGGCAGCGCCGGCGAGAGCATCGGGGAACGTTACCCCGGTTGCAACATAGACACCGGCCGCCGATCCGAACTCACCGCGGTTCAGGGCGCCCGATACCTGATAGCGATCCTCGCCGGCGTACCGGATGACACCCGTGACACCGGGCACCGCCGCGAGTTGGGCCTGCACGGTCGGCAGGACGGATGCCGGCCCGCCGGCGATGTCGATCTGCTTCACGCCCAGGGCGGTAAGTGTCGTCACCAGGTTCGGATCCAGGGTGGGGGCGAGCCCGTCGATCAGGATGACCGGAATCGACTCGGAACCCGCCGCTGCGCTCGCAGACAGCGCGTCGGGGAATGTTCCGCCGGTTGCGATGAACACCTTGGCCGCACCGCTCGTGCCGAAGACCGTCTGCGCGACCCCGCGAGACACCGCATACCGATCGATTCCACCGACGCGCGTGATGGTCGGGGCGAATGCCGAGAGCGCCGTGAACACGGCGGGTGTCACCGAGGCCGGACCGCCAACCACGACAATCCTCTGCGGCGCCAGCCGCGTCAACTCCGCGGACACCTCGCTCGGTATCAGGTCGGGCTGCACCAGCAGCAGCGGTCCACCCTGTTTCGCGGCTGCCGCTCCGGCACTCAGGGCGTCCGGGAAATTGGCGCCGTTGGCGATGTAGACGACGGGAACACCGGGAGCGAAGTTTGCCTGCGAAAGGCCCACCGCAACGCCATAGCGATCGTCGGCGCTGATCCGGGACACCGTGACGCCGGGCGGAACCGTGGTCGTGGGGCTGCCGAACCACTCGTTGTAGTACACCCAGAAGTTGCGATTGCCGTAGGACGCGCAGTTGTCGCCGGAGCCGGTCACGTTTGCCAGCGCGGACGGATCGGGGGTGTACGGCGTGTAGTAGTAGAGGGCGGTGGTCGCCTTGTTCTGCACCGTGACTGTCCTGGTGGCGCAGGGGACTCCGTGCTCGTCCAGCCTGCCCGCCGGTGCGTAGGCGATCGGATACGGCACACCGATCTGAAACTTGGTGTGGAAGCTGATGTTGTCGGGTTTGGGGAGTCCGTAGCGAACGAACTGGCTGGCGGCGTCGTAGATCTGGTTGAAGAGACCGTAGTAGAGGGAATTGCACGCGGGCGCCGAGTCGGCACAGCCGTATCCCATCGCCTTGCGCAGCTGCAGGGCGGTCGGGTTGCGCGCGGTGATGAGCCCCTGCTCCTTCTGCAGCGTCACAAGCATGACTTTTGCGCTGATTCCGCAGGACACCTGAACCCGGTAGATGATCTCCGCCGTCGTCTCGGTGTCGGCACTCGTGTAGCCGCCCGGGCACATGTTGGACGCGGCCCGGACGTTCGTGGGCGCGGTCACTGTGTTAATGCAGTTGTTCGTGGGGCATTCCTTGTTCAGGAAGGTCTGGATCTCCGTCTGGGTCATCGCGCTCTTGTTGTAGAACGCGTAGTCGCTGATGATGTAGCCGGGCTGGAATGACGAACCGGACAACGCAGCATGCACCGCTGTGGAGGGTGCGGGGACCTGCGCCGAGGCCGTCTCCTGGAGTGCCATGAGCGCGCCCGCCGAGACCGCAACCGCGAGGATAGCAGCGACGACGCGCCGCACACTCCTTCGCCATAGCGTTGACATGGACCGCTCCCCTTTTAGACACACTCCGTTGTCGACCCTACGTGATGCGACGAAAAGGTCAACGACCGCCACTCCCTCATCGCGGGCGCTCGAGCGCGAGCGTCTAGACTAATCGGCGGACGAGCGGACGTCTCCCCCTGGCCGCCTGGAGCGCACAAGTGAATCAACCATCGACGCCCCGTCGCATCCTGATTGTGGGCAGCGGCGCCGCCGGCAATGGGCTAGCCAAGGACGCGATTGCGCACGGAGACACCGTTGCTGGATTCCTCGACGACGTCCAGACCGGGGCGCAGGTTCTGGGAACCCTTGCCGCGGTCAACGAAGTCATCGCGGCACACGACATCGACATGGTCTATTTCGCGATTCCGTCTGCGCCGGCAAAAATGGTCCGTGCGTTCATCAGCACTATCGAGGCCGAGAACGTCGATCTCGCGATCATCCCCCGCACGTACGAGATCATCACCAAAGATACGGTCGACATCAACGACCTCACCGATATCGATGTGTTGGACCTCGTCGGCAGGCAGCCCGTCAAACACGACCTGCTTGCCGCACGCGACTTCATCGCCGGCAAGACCATCCTGATCACCGGCGCCGCGGGTTCGATCGGATCCCGGCTCACCAAGCAGGTGGCCGCCATGGATGCCGCCCGGGTGGTTTGCGTGGACTGGTGGGAGAACGGGATCTTCTTCCTCGAGCGGGAGCTCGGCGAGGGTCGGAACACCGTCTTCCGAATCGCCGACATCAAGAACGAGAAGCTCATGGCCTCGATCTTCGAGACCTACCGACCGGACATCGTCTTTCACGCCGCCGCGTACAAGCACGTGCCGCTCATGCAAGAGAATCCGGCGGCGGCAATCATCAACAACATCGCCGGCAGTCTTGCCTTGATGAAGCTCGCTATCGCGTCGTCGGTTGCGAATTTCGTCTACGTGTCGACCGACAAGGCGGTCAACCCCGTCAACGTCATGGGCGCGACGAAGCGAGTCGGCGAGCTCCTGATGCTCTCCCTCGCGCGGGAACAGTCGACAACGAAATTCAACGCAGTGCGCTTCGGCAACGTGATTCAGAGCAACGGGAGCGTCATGCAGATCTTCCGTGACCAGATTGCCCGGCGGTCGCCACTGACAGTGACCCATCCCGACGTCACGCGATTCTTCATGACCGTCGACGAAGCGTCGCAGCTGATCATCCAGTCCGCACTGGTCGGGAACGCCGGCGAGATTTTCGTGCTCGACATGGGGGAGCCGGTTCGGATCATGGATCTCGCCAGGAGCCTCGTCCGTGCCGTCGATCCGTCTCTTTCCATCGAGATCGTCGGCATGCGGCCCGGTGAAAAGATGTACGAGGAACTGAGCTACGAACCGGATGATGTCGACTCGACCAGCAACGAGAAGATCTTCGTCGTCCGCGAGCCGGCGGACTCGGCGAGTCCTCAGTTTCTTGGCGCGGTCGAGGCACTGTTGCGCGACGCCGCGGCGTACGACCTTACGGACGACGCCCTGATCGGACGGCTTCGGGAGCTCGGTTTTGCGATCCAGTAGTGGCTCACGCGGCGCGATCCCCGGCCGGACACTGTGAGGCTCCTGGTCACCGGCGCGTCCGGGCATCTGGGTCGATCACTCCGGCGACGCCTCGAGGTCGACGAATCCGACATCGAGCCCGTCTACTGGGGCAGCCCGCGAGCGAGCGCGGACGGCTCGCAGCCCATCGACCTGCTCGACTCCCCAACAATCGAGCGCGAGATTCATAACCTCGCGCCGGACGCCGTCGTGCACCTCGCGGCGCTGACAGGTGCCGGCTGCGATCGGGATCCCGCCCTTGCACGGGACGTAAATGTCCGCGCCACCGAGGTCCTGACGACCGCGGCAGGTTCAGCGGGGGCGACCAGATTCGTGTTCGCATCGACCGCGGCCGTGTACGGGGACACCCGCCCCGAACCGCTCTCCGAACTCGACCCACCCGCACCCACCAGTATGTACGCGCAGACGAAACTCGAGGCCGAGGAGACGTTGCGCACCGTGGCGGCGAGCACCCACGAACTGTCCGTCGTCGCGCTGCGGATCTTCAACGTCTACGGCGACGACTTCATGGACTCCCTCGTTGGTCGGCTCGAGCGGTCGAGCGCCGAAAGCCCCGTGACCCTGCGCGGCTTCGACACCTTCGTTCGCGACTACGTGCATGCCGACGATGTGGCGGATGCCCTCCTCGCCGCGCTGCGGCTGCCGATGACCGAGTCCTTCACGCCAATCAACATCGCGAGCGGGACCGCGACGAGCAATCGAGAGCTTGCGGCGATTCTCAGTGGGGCCAGAGACATCCACTACGAGGTTGTGCCGGGAACGCCAAGTTACTCGTCCGCGCGGATCGAACAGGCGCGAGCGATCCTCGAATTCTCACCCACACGCCTCGAAGAGCACTATCCCGCGTAGGGCGGAATCTTCGGAACCGGGTGCTGGTAGCTGCCGTCCAGCACCGCGTCGAGTACCTCCCGCAGCGCCGGCCCTGCCCCATCCTGCGAAGCGTTCCGGCGCGCCCAGGCCAGTCCGCGCGCAGCGATCTGTTCGAGCTCTTTCGGAGAAGTATCGAGCAAACGCTTCAGGTTGTCGTAGACCTCGAAGTGACGGGTAACCACCCAGGCTCCGCTCGATCCGGGCGGAAGATCCGGCTCGACCTTGTCACCCGAACTCATCATGACGACGCAATTGTGCATCAGGGCCTCGGCGCCGAAAACGGCGG
>FSVR01000086.1_pt1 | contig 10274 bp, 11 predicted proteins | sample 1637811 | NCBI WGS metagenome assembly FSVR01 (sample SAMEA3914814, study PRJEB12502) | metagenome | biome: forest; material: soil | place: USA | collected 2011-09-16 | depth 0.1 m | reverse complement strand
CGTGATCTTCGGTGGCGGCATCCCCATCTTCGACGGGGAGACGGTGCTCGGCGGAATCGGTGTCAGCGGCGGCGAGGTCGAGCAGGATGTCGCGTCTGCCGAGGCCGGCCTGGCTGTAGTTCAGCGCCGGTAGCGCCCGTGAACCGCCCCGGGGCTATGCGTTTGCGGCAGTCGGGATGGGCGCGGTCGGCGTTCCGGTGCGTCGCCGCTCCCGCGCCCAGACGAAGAATCCGACGAGCGTGAACACGCCGTAGAAGACATACATCGAGGCCGACGCGTAGTAGCCGGCGCCGATCAACAGGGGCACCCCGACGACGTCGACCGCCACCCAGATGAGCCAGAACTCGACCCAGCCCTTCGCCATCCCGTAGGTGGCGAGGAGGGAGCCGACGAACACCCAGGCATCCGACCAGACCGGTTCGTACGAACCGAGCAGACGAAAGAGGGGCGTAATGGCGGCGGTGCCGCCGACCAGCGCCACGACCAGGATGATCCGTGTGCGCCAGCTCGCCCACCGCGGCGTCACCGGTGCCGCACCGGTTTCAGCCCGGTGCTGCCAGCGATACCAACCGTAGATCGAGACGACGATGAACATGATCTGACGGCCGGACTGGCCGAGCAGGTTGACGGGGTTGGGATTGTCGAACACCGCGCCGAGGAACACCGTGAAGAGGAGCACGTTACCGGCGATGCCTACGGGCCACGCCCACACCCGGCGCCGCATCCCGCCGAGGGCGCTGGCCAGGCCGAAGACGTTCCCCACGACCTCGCGCCAGAGGACGGTCTGGTTTCCGATGGTGAAGGTCGCCGTGAACAGCCAGTGCAGCACGCTCATCAGCTGGTCAACTCGTCGACGGGCTTCTTCCAGCGAGCGGCGATGATCGCGGACGCCAGTGTGACGATCGAGAGTGCGGCGAGCACGATGGCGGGATGCCACCACGCCGAGTTGGTCGCTGCCGCGAGTCCCGCGGTCGCGAGCGGGACGAGACCGGAGATCACCGCGGCCATTGCGTATGCGATGGACAGCGCGCTATAGCGGATGGGGCCGCCGAAGATGTCGGCCATGAGCCCGCCGAGTCCCGCCCACGACAGGGTCGGAAGGATCCCGCCGATGATCATCGTCGCGACAAGGATGGGGAACGTTGCGAACTGCAACAGGTAGTACATGGGGAAGGCGATGAGCAGCGTTCCCGCGGCTCCTATCGCGACCACTCGCGCCGAACTGATGCGATTGGCCCACAGTCCGAACAGGGGGATCGTGACGAGCTGCAGAACGCTGCCGATCGTCGTCGCGACCAGAAGGTTCTGGTAGCTGAAGTGCAGTGTGACGACACCGTAAGTAATCGTGTACGTGTTCATCAGCGAATACGATCCGATGCCGAGCACTGCCGCCCCAATTGCGACGACGATCGCCACGGGATGCTTACGCAGGGCCGCGAGTACCGGGATGCGTTCGCGCCTGTCCGTCTTCACGAGCTCGCGGAACAGCGGCGTCTCGTCGATGGCAAGGCGTAGGTAGAGCGAGACAGCGAGCAGAGGGAACGCCGCCAGGAACGGCAGGCGCCAGCCCCAGGCCGCCATGTCCGATGACGACAGGACGAGCGGGAGAATCAGGTACAGCGCCGCCGTCAGGATGGTACCGACCGGCGAGCCCAACTGGGGAAGCGCGGCATAGAACCCTCGACGCCGCGGCTCGACCCGCTCGACGGCGACCAGGATGGAGCCGCCCCACTCGCCACCGAGCGACAGCCCCTGCACGACGCGCAGCAGCGTGAGCAGGATCGGCGCGCCGATCCCGATGGCGGCGTACGTCGGCAGAAGACCGATTGCGCCGGTCGAAACACCCATGATCACGATCGTGATCAGGAGGGTTCTGCGCCTGCCGATCCGGTCACCGAGGTTTCCGAAAATGATGGCGCCGATCGGCCGAACGATGAACGACACTGCCAGAACGGAAAACGCTCCAATGGTCGCCGCGGTTCGATCGAGTTCGGGGAAGAACAGGGAGCCGCTGAAGATGGCACTGAAATAGGCGAAGACGTAGAAGTCGAACGACTCGAGAGACGTTCCGACGAACGAAGCCCAGACAACCCGACGTGCGGAGCTGGGCGAAGGCGATGAAGTGGTTGGCGCTTTGCCACTCGTAGTAATGGTCACGTGGGTACAGCACCGGAGGCGGGCCGGGAATTCCTTGTGACGGGGGTCCTTGTGGAGCGAGTGACGGGAATCGAACCCGCGCTATCAGCTTGGGAAGCTGAAGTTCTGCCATTGAACTACACTCGCGCATCGCCGCAGCGACACATCGATGCTACTTGAAGCGTCGGGCAGGATGCTCCTTCGCAATACACTGTCCGTCATGCCCGATGATCGCGCCGCCGCACCAGCAGCCCGCCGCTCCACGCTGCTGAGGGTTGTCGGCTGGGTCGCCTACCTCATAACCATCGTGCTGGTTGTGCTCTTCGTGATCCTCTCGATTCGTGGCGATATCCCGAAAGGGCAGCAGCTGTATCCGCTCCCGGGCATCGCGAGTGTGTTCCTGATCCTCGGCGTCTGGACCGTTCTCGGTCCCGCACTCTACCGGTCGCGCAGCACCGCGACCAGGGCGGGCAAGTATGTGATCGCGGGCATCCTGACGATCGTCTTCTACCCGATCGTCGTCACCGGCGTCAGCTCGCTGGCTGCCTGGATCGTCTCCCTCATTCACTAGTCCGGTAGTGCCCGGCGCGACCGGGTAGTGTCGTGGCCATGCTTCTGAGTGACCGCGATATCAGGGAACAGCTCGAATCCGGCCGCGTCGGCCTCGACCCGCTCGACTTCGGGATGATCCAGCCGTCGAGCATCGACGTGCGGCTCGACAAGTATTTCCGGCTGTTCGACAACCACAAATACCCGTTCATTGACCCGCGCGAGGCTCAGCCGGAACTGACGCGACTCGTGGAGATCCAGGATGGCGAGCCGTTCATCCTGCACCCCGGTGAATTCGTGCTCGGTTCGACCTACGAGTTGGTCACCCTGCCCGATGACATCGCCGCGCGTCTCGAGGGCAAGAGCTCACTGGGTCGTCTCGGCCTGCTCACCCACTCGACCGCGGGTTTCGTCGACCCCGGATTCTCCGGTCACGTGACGCTCGAGCTCAGCAACGTCGCAACTCTTCCGATCAAGCTCTGGCCGGGGATGAAGATCGGTCAGCTCTGCTTCATCCGCCTCAGTTCGCCCGCCGAGAAGCCCTACGGTTCGACCGAGTACAGCTCGCGGTACCAGGGACAGCGCGGCCCGACGGCGTCACGCTCGCATCTGAACTTCCACTTGACGCCCATCCCGGCGACCGAGGGACGCCTTGAGGACGACCCGCTCTCTTGAACCGCGGGCTCTCAGAGGCCCAGTTGCTCCAGCTGCCAGACGAGCCACGGACTGAAGGCGTATGGCGCGGCACTCGCCGCGGTGGTGAGCGAGGCGGGGTCGACCCATTCCCACTCGGAAACCTCGTCCGGATTGGCGTTCACGGCGCTGTTTGAGGTCGCCCGATAGACAGGACAGATCTCGTTCTCAACGATTCCGGATGCGTCGATCGCGCGATAACGGAAGTCCGGCAGGACGAGCTGGATATTTTCGACGGTGATGCCGAGCTCATCCGACGCCCGTCGCGCAATTGCCTGCTCCTGGGTCTCGCCGGGCGCCGGATGACCGCAAAACGAGTTCGTCCACACCCCTGCCCAGGTCACCTTGCTGAGCGACCGCCGCGTGACGAGCAGGCGTCCGCTCGCGTCGAAGACGTGACACGAGAAGGCCAGATGCAGCGGAGTGTCGGCGGTGTGGACCGTCGCTTTGTCGGCCGAACCAACGACGATTCCGTCGCTATTAACGAGTACCACCTGCTCAGGATGTACAGCCATGGTCGCGATAGTCTGCCTAAATGGACGGTTCTGGCCTGCTGTTGGGTGATCAACTCGGGCAGGCGCGGGCCGACGGGGTTCTCGACCGCCCGTTCAGCCTAGCCAAGATCGATGCTGTTACCCGTGGCGCGGGCTCCGGTTCACTGGACGCCTGAAATGACTTCCGGGCAAGGTCCCGAGGTGCCGGACTCTGCGCATCCGAAGTCGGTGGCAATCATCGGCGGTGGCGTCGCCGGGCTCGCATCCGCTGCTCTTCTCGCCCGCGCCGGGTATTCGGTGACGCTGCTCGAGGCGCACGCGACTCTCGGCGGTCGGGCGGGCAGCTGGGCGAAGGGTGGCTTTCGGTTTGACACCGGCCCCTCGTGGTATCTGATGCCGGAAGTCTTCGACCACTTCTACCGTCTGTTCGCCACGACTGCCGCCGAGCAGCTGGAACTCGTCACGCTTGACCCCGGTTACCGCGTCTACTTCGAGGGGCGACCGGTCCCGCTCGATATCTCGGCGAGCCGTGAAGAGAACCTCGCGCTCTTCGAACGAATCCAGCGCAAGACCGGCCTGCGGCTCGAGAAATACCTCGAATCCGCGGCGCTCACCTACGACCTTGCCAGGCGCTATTTCCTTTACACGACATTCGCGAAACCATGGCCGCTGCTCAATCGAGAGCTGCTTGGCCATCTTCCCCGGCTGGCCGGGTTGCTGCTCCGTCCGCTGTCATCCCGTGTCGCTCGAACGGTGCGGGACGACCGCCTGCGCAAGGTGCTCGGCTATCCGGCCATATTCCTTGGAGCGTCGCCGTATAGCGCGCCAGCGATGTACCACCTGATGAGTCACTTCGACCTCGCCGAGGGCGTGATGTATCCGATCGGCGGTTTTGCGCGTGTGATCGAGAGCATCGAGCAACTTGCCGTCGCCGAGGGCGCGACGATCATCCGGTCTGCGCGCGTGACCAGGATCCGCGTGCAGGATGGAGCAGCTACGGGTGTCGACTACGTGGATGATCGCAAGCACTCGCACACCCTGACGGCCGACGTCGTGGTTTCGGCCGCGGACCTGCACCACAGCGAGACCGAACTTCTGGAGCCGAGCCAGCAGACCTACCCGCAGGCCTACTGGGACAGGGCGACCCCGGGGCCGAGCGCCGTGCTGGTCTACCTCGGCGTTCGCGACGACCTCCCGGAACTCGAGCACCACACGCTCCTGATCGCCCGGGACTGGCGCGGCGGATTCGATTCGATCTTCGGCACCGATCCGCACGTTCCCACCCCCGCGTCGCTCTACGTGTGCAAACCGAGCGGGCTGGACTCGGGGGCGGCTCCGGATGGCTATGAAAACGTGGTTGTGCTGGTCCCGGTCCCGGCCGATATCGGTCTGGGGAAGGGTGGCATCGGCGGCAAGGGAGACCGTGCAGTCGAGGAAGTCGCCGACGCGGCGATCGAGCAGCTCGCGGAATGGGCGGGCATCCCTGACCTCGCGGCGCGGATCACCCTGCGCCGCACCGTCGGGCCGGCCGACTTCGCGAGCGACCTGAACTCGTGGCGCGGATCGGCGCTCGGCCCGGCTCAGATCGTGAGGCAGAACGCCATGTTCCGCGCACGCAACAAGAGCAGGAAGGTGCGGGGCCTCTACTTCGTCGGGGCCTCGACGATCCCTGGGGTGAGCGTTCCGATGTGCCTGATCAGCGCCGAGGTGCTACTAAAGCGAATCACCGGAGATAGCTCGACGGCGCCCCTGTCCGAACCGCTCGAACGGCCAGTTCACGCCTGAGCGGGTCACCCTGTCGCTGACCTGCTTTGGACGGGCTCCTCAGCGAAGTCGACGATCGCACTGACCACCGCGGGGTCCGAGAGTACGCGCGTGTGGCCAAGACCGGTCGTGTAGAACTCCCTCGTCGGTCCGAGGTGGGCGGCGGCGATGTTTTCGCTCTCGGCGAGGTCGATCGCCCGGTCGTCGCGGTCGTGGATGATCAGTAGCGGCGTCTGGTCGGTGGGATCCAGTTCGGAAACGAAGCGACGCCAGATCGAAGTGTCACCACCAAACGTTTTACGCTCGATCTTCGTGCGCAGTCCAGCGTTGACCCGCGGTGGCAGGGCAGCCGCGCGAGCGAACGTCTCGAACGTGTAGCTGATATTGGAGATGCCGGCGATAGACACGAGGCGGTCTGCGCGCACTCCCTCGCGCACCGCGACGAAGACAGCCATGACTCCGAACGAGTGACCGACGAGCAGCTCCAGCCCGTTCGAGCCAGCGGCTATTGTCCGGATGGCGCCGATGTAGTCACGAAGGTCAGTCCGGTCACCCGGCGAGGCGCCATTGCCTGGAGCATCGAAGGCGACGATCGTGCGGTCGGGCGACTCGAGCGCCTCGATAATCGCCGCGAACTGGGAGGCTCGCCCTCGCCAGCCGTGCACGAGGAGCACCACTTTGGGCCCGGTGCCCCAGCGATATACCACCACCTCCTTTGCGCCGACGGCGATCGTCTCCGTTTGCGCACGAGCGTGCAATGCTGCCGCATTCGGTCGCACCGCCATCGGCACCCCGAGGCTCCAAAACATCCGGTACGTGATCGCGACCACGAGCGGCGGTATGACGGTACCGACGATTCTTACGAACGAACGGAACCATCCTGGCAGCGGTTTCATTGGAGGCCTTTCGACGAGCGCTCGGAGGTGTTAAAATAAACACGAACGGTCGTACACTAATAACACGATCCCGAGAATGCAAGGACAAGCCATGACTGTGACCGACGGGCGTCTCGTGCGCGGAGCACGGTCACGCCGCGCCGTACTCGCGATTGCGGTCAACATTGCGTCGGTGGAGGGGCTCGACGGTCTCTCGATCGGTGGGCTTGCCGCCGAGTCCGGGCTCAGCAAGAGCGGTATCGTCGCGTTGTTCGGAACCAAGGTCGAGCTGCAGCTCGCGACCATCGAAGCGGCGAGGGCGATCTTCGTTGCGGAGGTCGTCGATCCGACGCTCGCGGTTTCCGGCGGTGTCCCGCGATTGGAGACGCTCCTGGCCACCTGGCTGGAATACAGCCGAACCCGCGTTTTCGCCGGCGGATGCTTCTTCGCGGCTGGAATCGCAGAGGTTGGCTCGAAGCCGGGTCCGGTGCGCGACGCTATCGCAACCGCGGTCAAAGACTGGTATGAATTTCTCGCGCGCACGGTTGCGCGAGCCCAGTCGAAGCTGGAGTTGCGCGCGTCGATTAACTCGAACGAACTCGCGTTCGCGCTCGGGTCCTTCCTGGAGTCCGCGAACGCGCGATCGCTGATCAGCGGGAGCTCGGAGCCCTACGAACTCGCTGCAGCAGCGGGGCGCAATTTGCTTGACGCTTCGCGCGCCTAGCTGCCGTCGCTCCAGCCGAGGTTGATCGCCATCCGCTCGAGCGTGCCTACCGTGGTCAGGTAGTCGGTCTCGCTCACGCCGGCCGACATCACGGTGCGCTGTTCCGCGACCACGTTAGTGAGGCGGTCGAGCGCGCCATGTCCTCGTTCGGTCAATTCGTAACCGGTAGGCGTCGCATCCACCCACGCGCTCTCGATCAGCTCAGTCAGATGGTCCAGCGTAGTCTCCCCGCCGGCGACGAGAAACGGTGCTACCGCGGCATCGAGCATCTCCACCGATGCCTGCCCACGAGCGAGAACGTTGAGCAACTGCCACTGCATCCGCGTCACGCCGTGCTCGTCGAGAGTCCGTGCGAACTGCTCGTCGATGAGACCGTCGACGAGCCTGAGCCAATATCCGATCGGGCGTTGATCAGCCATAGCGTCAGGCTAATACTCGAAGTCGAGCTCCGGCGGATATTCGCCCCGTGACGCGAGGACAGCGACCGCGTCCCTCAGGTGCGAAAGGGTGAGGCCGAGCATCCCGGGACCGAAACTGACCCGAGAGACGCCAAGCGCGGCGAGCCGGGCCAGAGGGACGGATGTCGCCCCCGAGACCACAGACACCCTTCCGTCGATCTCGGCGAGAGCCTGCGCCACCTGGTCCTCGGTGCGGAGTCCGAGGACGAACGCGCAGTCGCCGCCCGCGGCCAGATAGGCGTTGGCTCGGGCGACCATGTCGTCCCAGGTCCCACCGCGCACGAGCGCGTCGACCCGGGCATTGATGACGAGCGGGACGCCGCTGAACTCGGCGGCTGTGCGGGCCGCGGCAACTCGGGCAGCCGCAACGTCGATCGGGAACACGCTGGAGCCATCCACGCTGTCTTCGAGGTTGAGGCCGACAGCTCCGGTCGCGATCAGCCGACCCACATTGGCCTCGACACCCGCCGGGTCTGGCGCGTAGCCCTTCTCGAAGTCGATTGTGACCGGAAGTTCGACCGCGCCCACGATTTCCCGCGCCGCAGTGAGCGCCTGGTCGAGCGTGAGCCCCTCGCCGTCGGGCACGCCGCGCGCGTACGAGACGGAGTGGCTCGCGCTCGCAATCGCCACCACACCCGGTACGCCGGCGACGAGCCTCGCCGTTACCGCATCCCACACGTTGGTCAGGATGAGCGGATCGCCGGGCACGTGCAGGGAACGGAGTAGCTCGGCCTTCTCGACTTGCGTTGTCATACCTTCAGCGTCGCAGGCAGCGGCGGACACTGCCAGCGGCTTTCTGCCATTACCTCGTCCGACGGTGCTATCGACTTTGCTGAAGAGGCTCCAAAATCCGCGCGAAACCGCAACTACTGCAAAGTCGGGAACGAGATCCGTTATCCAGCGTTCGCAGTAACCGACGGTCGCACTCGGATTAGGAACACGAGTCCCACGAGAAGGACCAGGACGATGCCGAGGATGCCCCAGTACTGTGCGCCGAAGATGCTGATGAAGAGGCCGAAAAGCACAGGTGCGAGGAAGCTAACACAACGGCCAGTGGTCGCATATAGCCCATAGACCTCGCCCTCGCGTGCCGCAGGAGCCACGCGCGCGAGGAAGGTGCGACTCGCGGATTGGGCGGGGCCGACGAACACGCTGAGGATCAGGCCGCATACCCAGAATGCAATCTGCCCCGCATCGTGAAGGAAGAAGACGGCGGTTCCGGCGACGATGAGGCCGATGAGTGAGACGACAATTACGGGCTTCGGGCCGAACCGATCGTCGAACAGGCCCGAGAGCAGCGTGCTGACTCCGGCAACAACGTTGGCTGCAATCGCGAACGTGATCACTTGTGTCTCGCTGAATCCGAACGTTCCTGCGGCGAGGATGCCGCCGAACGTGAACACGCCAACGAGGCCGTCACGGAACAACGCGCTCGCGATGAGGAACCAGACAGTATTCCGGCTTTCACGCCAGAGGGTCGCCACGTCTTTGAACAGCACAAGGTACGACGCGAAGAAGCCGACGCGGTCACGACGATTTTCGGCGGGAATCTCCGGAACCGCGACAAATATCGGAATCGAAAAGACGAGCGTCCATGCCGCAGCGATGAGCGCAATGATGCGAATGTTGAGGCCGTCGTCGTGGGATACGCCAAAGAATCCTATGGAGCCAGCGCTGAGTCCAACCAAACCAAGTAGCACGAACAGCAGAAGCACGATGCCGCCCAGGTATCCGGATGCCCAGCCAAGGCCGCTCACTTTGCCGACAGTCCTGGGCGTCGAGACCTGGATCAGCATCGCGTTGTAGTTGACGGTCGCGATCTCGAAGAAGACGGTGCCAATTGCAACCAGGATCACCCCGAAGTAGAAGAAGTTTGGTTGCCCCTGCACGAAGAACATCAATGCCATCGTCACTACGACGACTGCGGTGTTGATCCCGAGCCAGAGCTTGCGCCGACCACTGGCATCCGACCGCTGGCCGAGCACCGGCGCAATCAGCGCGACAATGATTCCCGCGATGCCGAGGCCCCATGCGAGCCCGGACGACAGTGGCGCTTCTGCCGCAGCCGCGGCCACGTGCGCGGGACCGTGGAGGTTGGTTTCGTTGGCGAGGGCGGTGCGCAGGTGCGGCGCAATGAAATAACTGCTGGTGAGGTAGACCGTAAAGACAAAGGTCGTCGTGACGGAGTTGAACGCTGCCCCGCCCCAATCCCAGAACGCCCAGGCGACTACACGGCGGCGCGGGATGGTCTTACCCTCCTGCAACTCGAGGCCAATGATGGACGGCATTGTCGCCGTAATGGCGGGCGAGGTGCCGGTGACGGCGTTGTCGGGTAGTGCGTCGGTCATGGTCGAAACACTAACGTTCCGGGTCGACCAATGGGGGAACAACAGAGGTGGGTTTGTAGTTGAGTCAGTGTGGCTCAAGTTTCGACAAATCAGCTTGACAACGGAACTATCGCCCACCAAACTTGACAAAGCGAGACTCAAGTTCTCGCGCATACATTGTGGAGGAGTACAGAGCACATGGCTCGATCAGTAGGAATTGACCTCGGAACCACGAACTCCGTGGTCGCCGTTCT
>FSVR01000186.1_pt1 | contig 10349 bp, 5 predicted proteins | sample 1637811 | NCBI WGS metagenome assembly FSVR01 (sample SAMEA3914814, study PRJEB12502) | metagenome | biome: forest; material: soil | place: USA | collected 2011-09-16 | depth 0.1 m | reverse complement strand
CTTGAGATGGGAGCGGACGACTTCCTGGTAAAGCCGTTCGGAATTCGCGAACTCGTTGCTCGCATCCGCGCGGTCGGTCGTCGGTTTGATCCGGGCGCGAAAAGCCTCGCCAGCGAGCGCCGATTCGGCGATCTGGCCATCGACCTGCGAGCACAGCGAGTCACCCTGTCGATGGAGCCAATCCATCTCACGGCCAAGGAATTCGAACTGATGGCGTACTTGACAGCAGATCCTGGTGCCGTGTTTCGACGGTCCGAAATCCTCCGCGACGTGTGGAACACCAACTGGTACGGGACGACCAAAACACTCGACGCCCACATCGCGGCGATTCGAAAAAAACTCGGAAGCAGCCGGTGGATTGAATCCGTGCGGGGTGTCGGTTTTCGGTTTGGCTGGCCCCCGTGAAATGGAGAGTGATGGCGGCGCTGATGGTCGTGACTCTCCTCGCTCTTCTCGTACAGGACCTGCCTCTGAGCCAGTACCTGCGCCAAACGGAGCACGACAACATCATCGCGTCGCTCGAGAGGGACGCTCTTCTGCTCGCTTCGCGTTCCGAGCAGTCTCTGCGCTCCGGCACGACCACCAGCTCCACCGCTGTGTCCCGTGTCGCTCGGGCCTACCACACCGCCGGCGGCGCTCGAGTGATAGTGACTGACGCTCGTGGACTCGCGGTCTTCACAAGTGACACTGACGACTCGGTAGTGGGTACCTCATACGTCTCGCGCCCTGAGATCGCAAAGGCACTCTCAGGCCAAATAACCACAGGCACGCGATATTCGCAGACGCTATCCACGACGTTGCTCTACGTCGCAGTGCCCGTACTGAGCGGAACGAACGTATATGGGGCGGTTCGGTTAACCTACCCGGCGACTATTATCACCGATCGCGTGAATTCCCGTCTCGCGCTTCTGGCGCTCGCCGCCCTCGCGGCGGTACTGCTCGCCGGTGTCGTTGGCTACGTGCTCTCTTCGAGCATCGCACGTGCCCTCAACCGTCTCAGAGCAGTAACTGAACGCTTCGCGGAGGGTGCATTGGACGAGCGCGCCGACCAGTCGCGTGGCGCCGTCGAGTTACGTTCGCTGGCGACTTCGTTCAACTTCATGGCCGAGCGTTTGCACGCTCTCATCGCAGAACAGCGCGCCTTTGCATCCGATGCGTCTCATCAGCTCCGGACCCCTCTTACTGCGCTGAAACTTCGCCTCGAGCGCGCACGCGATCTGACCCACGACGACCCTTCGGCGGCAGCGGATCGGATTGCCGCGGCCGAAGTCGAGGTGGATCGATTGTCAGACATCATCGAGGGCCTGCTTCGACTCAGCAGGGCGGAGTTCGCCGAAGAGCCACTGGAGACGATTGACCTAACGTCTGTTGTTCGGGACCGGATCGAATACTGGACGCCGCTCGCTGCAGAAGCCGACGTTCGCATCCGCTTCCGCGGCGTGAACGCGTCATTCGTGATGGCCATCGAGTTCGCACCTGGCCAGATCCTTGACAACTACATTGACAACGCGCTCGCGGTCGCGCCCGCTGGAACCACTGTCGACGTGACGATCTCCGCCACGGGCGGCAGAACGACCCTCCGGGTTAAGGATCGTGGGCCTGGGCTCACCCGCGAGAATCGCGCTCGAGCGTTCGACCGTTTCTGGCGCGGCAGTCAAACTCCCGGAGGGAGCGGGCTTGGCCTCGCAATTGTTGCCCAACTCGCTGCGGCGTCGAGTGCGACAGTGGGCCTTGCGCCGCGCGACGGTGGAGGACTGATCGCGAGCGCCCAATTTACGAGCGTCGAGTCGCGCTCGCGACGCTTGTTCGCGCGTCGGGCACCAGCCACAATCGCCTAGAACAGCCTGCCCACGGACGCCATCGCGGCCTTGAGCAGCGACCCGCGGCCGCCCTCCATCTCGGAGGCGACCGCGTCCGACGCCGCCTCGATCGGGTTCATCCAGGTGAGCTCGAGCGCGTCCTGCCTCGGCTCGCACGTACCGGTCACCGGCACGACGTAGGCGAGCGAGACCGCGTGCTGGCGGTCATCCGTGAACTGGGCGCCCGGAAACGGAAAGTACTCGGCGACCGAAAACGGCACGGGCGACGCCGGCAGCAGCGGAAACGCCATCGGTCCGAGGTCCTTCTCGAGGTGGCGAAAGAGCGCCTCGCGAAGGCTCTCGCCGAACAGCACCCGGCCCGAAACCAGGGTGCGGGTGATGTCGCCCTCGGCGTTCGCACGAAGCAGGATGCCGACCTCGGTCACCTGGCCGACACCATCGACGCGAACTGGCACTGCCTCGACATAGAGGAGCGGAAGCCTGCGGCGTGCATCCGCAAGCTCGTCATCGGAGAGCCAGCCGGGGTTCGGGTCGGGTGTGCCTACTGAGCTCATGCTCCATTCTCACCCACGCAGGCCGACGGCACAGCGTCAACCGGTAGCGTGGAAAGGGTGAACCTCGACACCGCGGCCGTAATGTGGTCCGCTCCCGAACGCGAACGTGCCGGGCGACCGCTGCTCGTCCTCCTGCACGGCTACGCCTCGCACGAGGGAGACCTTTTCCAACTATCGCCGCGGCTACCCCTCGCCCCCGTGATCGCCTCCGTTCGCGCCCCGATCGCCGAGAACGGTGGATGGGCGTGGTTTTCGTTCGCCGAGCGCGGCGTTGCCGACCCGCCGGCCGAAGAGGTGGATGTGGCAACGGGCGCATTCCTCGACTGGCTGGACACCCTCGAGTTCACTTCGGTCAGCCTGCTCGGTTTCTCGCAGGGAGCGGTCGTCGCGCTGCAGGCGATGCGGGCGCGACCGAAGCAGTTCACCGCCGTGGTTGCGATTTCCGGTTTTGTCGCCGCGGGCGACAACCCGGGCGATCACGAGCTCGCGGAACTCCAACCCCCGGTGTTCTGGGGCCGTGGAACGCTGGACCGCATCATCCCGACCACCGCGATCGAGCGCACGACCGACTGGCTGCCGTCCCACTCGAACGCGACCATCCGCATCTACGAAAACCTTGCGCACTCTCTCTCGAGCGCAGAGCTCAACGACATCGCGGAATTCCTGGCGATCCATGAGTGACGCCGAGCTCTCCGTCGAGTGGTCACGACCGCCCGAGCACGGCGACGACCTGCTCATCCTTCTGCACGGCTTCGAGGGAACCGAGCATGATCTTCCTGAGCGCTTTCCGGACCTGCCGAAGTCTGTCGTGACCGCCTCGCTGCGCGCACCCGTCGAACAGCATGCCGGGCACGCCTGGTTCCTCGACGACTATGGGGTGAAGGACGCGGTCGACGATGTCCTCGACTGGCTCGACGGGCAACACGGATTCGCCACGGTCGGCGTGCTCGGACTGTCGCAGGGCGGCGCAATGGCTCTCGAGCTACTCCGTCAGGCGCCGGAGCGCTTCGCGTACGCCGTGCAGCTGAGCGGCATCCTGCTCGGCCTCGATGCCGCGCCGAAACTCGCCGAGCTTCGACCGCCAGTGTTCAGCGGTCACGGGGAGCTCGACGAGATTGTCCCGAAGCCCGACGTCGCCGCGACCAACGAGTGGCTCGCCGCGCACACGTCGCTGACGATCGGGGACTACGTCGGCATGGGCCACTGGATCTCGGCCGAGGAGGCGGGCGACGTGTGCGCGTTCGTCGCGGCGGTGTTGACCGACCGCCGTCGTGCTGCTGACGGCGGTTAGGGGCAGGATGATCGGATGAGCAACGCTCTCGATCGCTTCTCCCCGGCAACCCGGGAGTGGTTCACGGGCGCGTTCGCCGAGCCAACGACCGCTCAGGCCGGGGCGTGGGATGCGATCAGCTCGGGCTCGCACGCGCTCGTGGTTGCCCCGACGGGGTCGGGCAAGACGCTCGCCGCATTCCTGTGGTCGATCGACCGGCTGCTGTCGTCGCCGGCCACCGACCCCAAGCGCAGAACCCGGGTGCTCTACATCTCGCCTCTGAAGGCCCTCGGCGTCGACGTCGAGCGCAACCTTCGATCGCCGCTCGTTGGCGTGACCCAGACGGCCCGACGGTTGGGACTGCCCGCGCCCGACGTAACCGTCGGGGTGCGATCGGGCGACACGACGACTCAGGATCGGCGACTGCTCGCGCGGACGCCCCCTGACATCCTGATCACCACGCCCGAGTCGCTTTATCTGATGCTGACCTCGGCGGCACGCGAAACGCTGCTCGGAGTCGAGACGGTCATCGTCGACGAGGTGCACGCCGTCGCGGCGACGAAGCGGGGGGCGCACCTTGCCGTTTCACTGGAGCGCCTTGATGCCCTGCTCGCCAAACCGGCCCAACGCATCGGCCTGTCGGCGACCGTTCGCCCGCGCGAGGAGGTGGCTCGCTTTCTGGGTGGCATCGCGCCCGTGACGATTGTCGCGCCGCCATCGACCAAACGGTTTGACCTCAGGGTCGTCGTCCCGGTCGACGACATGAGCGAACTCGGAACCTCCGCCCAAGTCGATGGACCGCTCGCCGGAACCGGCTCTCAGGGATCGATCTGGCCGCACGTCGAGGATCGCATTGTCGATCTGATCCTCGAACACCAGTCGACCATCGTGTTCGTGAACTCGCGGGGACTTGCGGAGCGGCTGACCGGACGGCTGAACGAGCTGTATGCAGAGCGTATGTTTCCGCAGAGCGAGCTGCTGGCGGTGGGCCCTTCGACAAGCTCAGGGACCGGAAGGGGGCCAGGGACCGGAAGCGGGCCAGGGACCGGTAACGGCACCGGGGCATTGCCTGCGCTGATGCCGGGACAGTCGGGAACGTCCGTGGGCGCGTCTCCGCTGCTGGCGCGCGCGCACCACGGCTCGGTCAGCAAAGACCAGCGCGCCCTCATCGAGGATGACCTCAAGTCCGGCCGACTGCGCTGCGTCGTCGCGACTTCGACGCTCGAGCTCGGAATCGACATGGGTGAGGTCGACCTGGTCGTGCAGGTGGAGTCACCGCCATCGGTCGCGAGCGGTCTGCAGCGCATTGGGCGCGCAGGACACCAGGTCGGCGAGGTTTCCCGCGGCGTCCTGTTTCCGAAACACCGGGCCGACCTCATCCACGTCGCCGTCGTTACTGAGCGGATGGTCGAGGGCAAGATCGAGGCGCTCGCTATTCCGCAGAATCCGCTCGACATTCTGGCGCAGCAGACCGTCGCGGCCGTTGCACTCGAACCGATCCAGTTGGAGGAGTGGTGGGAGACGGTGCGTCGCAGCGCGCCGTTCGCCACGCTCCCGCGTAGCGCGTATGAGGCAACCCTCGACCTGTTGAGCGGGCTGTATCCGAGCGACGAGTTCGCCGAACTTCGGCCGCGCATCGTCTGGGACCGGGTCAGCGGCACGATAACCGGTCGACCGGGCGCCCAGCGGCTTGCCGTAACGAGTGGCGGCACCATCCCGGACCGCGGTCTGTTCGGCGTCTTCATGGTCGGCGCCGACTCGACGGGCTCACGGACCGAGAGAAACGGCGGCCGGGTCGGCGAGCTCGACGAGGAGATGGTCTACGAGTCCCGCGTCGGCGACGTCATAGCGCTCGGCGCCACGAGTTGGCGGATCGAGGACATCACGCACGACCGGGTGGTGGTGGCTCCCGCGTTTGGGCAGCCGGGCCGCATCCCGTTCTGGAAGGGCGACGGGCTCGGCCGTCCGGCCGAACTGGGCGCTGCGGTCGGTCAGTTCATTCGCGAGGTCTCGACGAGTGCGGCCGAGACAGCGCTCGAACGGGTTCGCGCCGGTGGGCTGGATGAACGGGCTGTCGCGAATCTGGTCTCGTTCATCGCCGAACAGAAGGTCGCGACCGGGCACGTCCCAACGGATAATACCCTCGTCGTCGAGCGCTTTCGCGACGAGCTCGGCGACTGGCGCGTCATCCTGCACTCGCCGTATGGGATGCCGGTTCACTCGCCGTGGGCACTCGCGGTGACGGCGCGGGTCCGCGAGCGCTACGGCTACGACGGTGGTGCGGTCGCAGCCGACGACGGAATCATCGTGCGACTTCCCGACACGGATGCGCAACCTCCTGGCGCGGAACTCTTCATGTTCGAGGCGGGCGAGCTCGAACAACTCGTGACAGACGAGGTCGGCGGATCTGCCCTGTTCGCGTCGCGCTTCCGGGAGTGCGCGGCTCGCGCCCTGCTACTCCCGCGTTACAACCCCGGCAAGCGCTCCCCGCTCTGGCAGCAACGCCAGCGGGCATCGCAGCTTCTCGAGGTCGCCCGCAAGTACCCGAGCTTTCCGATCGTGCTCGAGACGGTGCGCGAGGTGCTGCAGGATGTCTACGACCTGCCGTCGCTGATGTCGCTGACTGCGCAGATCGCGGGGCGCACCATCCGCATCGTCGAGGCCGAGACCGAGTCCGCCTCGCCGTTTGCACGCTCCCTTTTGTTTGGGTACGTCGCCGCGTTCATGTACGAGGGTGACTCGCCCCTTGCCGAACGCCGAGCCGCCGCGCTGAGCCTCGATCCGACCCTACTCGCCGAACTCCTCGGGCGCGCGGAACTGCGCGAGCTCCTCGACCCCAGGGTGCTGGAGCAGACCGAACTCGAGCTGCAGCGACTTGCCCCCGATCGAAGGGCGCGCGACCTCGAGGGCGTGGTCGATCTCCTCCGCGTGCTCGGACCGCTCTCGGTCGACGAGATCGTCACGCGAACGAGCCCTTCGACGAGCTCAGGGACCGGACTAACTTCGGTCCCTGAGCTCGTCGAAGGGTGGCTGGACGAACTCACCCGCTCGCACCGCATACTCCCCGCCCGAATCGCCGGGGACGACAGGTGGGCGATCATCGAGGACGCGAGCCGCCTCCGGGACGCGCTCGGTGTCGCCCTTCCGATCGGGGTGCCGACCGCGTTCGTCGAGCCGGTCGCTGACCCGGTCGGCGACCTGGTCAGTCGATATGCGCGAACCCATGGACCGTTCACGGCGGTTGCCGCAGCAGAACGGTTCGGGCTCGGCGTCGCGGTGGTGCTCGACTCCCTGCGCCGACTCGGCTCCGATCGACGAGTCGTCGAGGGCGAGTTTCGTCCGGGTGCTTCGGGCAGCGAGTGGGTCGACGCGGAGATCCTGCGACGACTTCGAAGCCGGTCGCTTGCCGCGCTCCGTCACGAGGTCGAGCCGGTCTCGCAAGACACCCTCGGCCGCTTCCTTCCCGCCTGGCAGCACGTCTCGACGGCTACCAACCGCAGCCTGCTGCGTGGCGCCGACGGCCTGCTCCAGATCGTCGACCAGCTCGGTGGAGTGGCGCTCCCGGCTTCCGCCTGGGAGACCCTCATCCTGCCCGTCCGCCTGCCCGACTACTCGCAGGCCTGGCTGGATGAGCTCACCGTGTCCGGCGAGGTGCTCTGGTCGGGTGCGGGGGCGCTTCCGGGAAGCGATGGCTGGGTGAGTTTGCACCTGGCCGAAACCGCACCGCTGACACTGCCCGACGCCACCGATGTGGAGACCACGGAACTTCAGCGCGACGTGCTCGTGGCCCTTGCAGGCGGCGGCGCGTACTTCTTCCGGCAACTCGGCACCGCCGTCGGATCGACGGATGACGGGGAGCTCGCGAGCGCGCTCTGGGACCTGGTCTGGGCTGGCCTGATCACCAACGACACGTTCGCTCCGCTGCGCTCGTTCCTCGGCGGCAAGGCCTCGCCGCGCCGTGCTCCTCGCGCCCGCTCGTACCGCGGCCGGGGGCAGTCGCTCGCCGTCGCGCAGTCCGGGCCACCGACGGTCGCGGGCCGCTGGTCTCTCCTTCCCCTCGCCGAGGGTGACACCACCGTGCGAGCGAAGGCCACGGCGGAGGCGCTGCTCGAACGGCACGGAATCGTGACCCGCGGCGCGGTGGCGAACGAGGGCATCCGCGGCGGATTCGCCCTCGCCTACAAGGTGCTCTCCTCGTTCGAGGAGACGGGTCGGGCGCGGCGCGGGTATTTCGTCGACGGTTTGGGCGGAGCCCAGTTTGGAACGGGAGCGACGGTGGATCGTCTCCGGCAGTTCACGCGGGACGATGACGCGCTGCCGGAGCTCGCGGCCGTCACCCTGGCTGCAACAGACCCCGCCAATCCGTATGGGGCCGCACTCGGCTGGCCAGCCACCGAGGGCCACCGCCCCGGCCGGAAGGCCGGAGCCCTCGTCGTTCTCGTGGATGGCCGGCTCGCCGTGTACATCGAACGCGGTGGCAAGACCGTTCTGACCTTCACAGCAGACGATGCGGTGCTCGCTGCGGCCGCGGTCTCACTCGCTGCGACGGTTCGCCTCGGACTTGGCAAGCTGCGCGTCGAGCGGGTGGACGGCGAGTTCTCGGTCGGCACGCCGTTTGGTTCGGCGCTGGCGGCCGCCGGTTTCGCCCCGACGCCGCAGGGCCTGCGCCTTCGCGCGTAGCCGGGCCGGTTACCCCCGTACGGTCCCGCTATCTCGTCATGAGCCAAGCCAGCAGGTAGGTTCGTGAGTCTGCGCCATCGATGTATTTGTCAGGTAACGATCGTGCGGCGGCGAGGTTGGATTCGGCCGTCGAGTGGCCCGAGAGTGCCGAGTACATCAACAGGTAGTCGCCAAACGCGACGTTGAATCCCCGGGGTGCCGCTTCTGTGACGTTCGAGGCGATACGGTGCGGATCCCCGCTCAGGAAACCCGACACCGGGCTCATCGGAATCAATTGGATACCGAGCTTCGCGTTGGCGTCCGGGCTGAACCAGGTTGCCGAATCTCGCTTCGCCCCCCAATTGATGCCGACCACTGCGTGTTCGAAACCCGCATAAACGGGTGAGGCGGTGTCGAAATTGGTCCAGTACGCCTTCTCCGATGCTGCCTCAGACGACAGAAGCCAGGTTGCCTCTGTCTGCAGCCCGGGGTTTCGGCTGACCGCACCCCAAAGGGCCAGTCCGTTCCAGGCATTGACCGCCTCAGAGCTGGACTCCTGGTTGTTGCCATCCGCGAACGGAGCGTACCCGGATGCCCAGGAGTGGCCGGCGTAGGCGTCGAAGACCCGAAGGCGCGGAAAGGACTTGGATGAACTCGGCGACGCGATATCCGCAGCAAGCAGATTCATCACGGGCTCGATGTGCGGGATGAGCGACGGGTCATACCGGGCGGCAACAGAGGCGGCATAGAGAAAGTACCCATAGTGAAAATGATGATCGTTGAATTGATCTGACCCGAAGGAGGCGGCCAGACCGACCATTCCCTTTGCGGCCGGGTCGTACACGAAGCACTGCACGGTGCGCGTCGTGCAACCGTTCGGAGTCGTCCATTTCCGGAGGGCGGCAGAGAGTCGGTTTTGGAGAGCGGTTGCGGCTTCCTTGTCACCCACGTCGTGAGCGATCGTCACCAGGTTCGCAAGCCGATAGAGCGCCTTGCCGCCAGAATAGCTGTCGGTCGGAAGCGCCGGTGTCGTCGCGGTGTCGCGTGCAAGCGATCTACGAAGCTCGACCTTGTCTGCGGGAGTCAGCTTGCCTGCATCCAGCCCGTCCGAGGGCGCCAGCGCGCGCGAACTCCACGACAGCCGCGGTCCCGCACAAAGCGACAGGGTTCCATAGACCGATGGATAGTGCCCGAGCGCGCAGGTCGCGGGCGTCAGCAGGGAGGCGTTCTGCGATGGCAATGCCGCAATCATCGTGTCTCCCGCTGAGTGGTAAGTGAGCGACGTTCTGGCACTGTGGCCGGTCACCCCGTAGGTCAGCGAGACGGACTTGAGCGCGGAGACGTGGGGCGCCAATCGCGCGGCGTCTCCTCCCTCTGGTACTGCGAACCACACGGCCGTCTGGCCCTTCAGCAGACGTACGCCGCCACTGCTCAGGTGACCACGCGTGAGCAACCCGTAGCTCGAGCCGCCAACGGTAGCCGTGGAGAGATCGTTGCCCTGGGGGTGATAGTTCTGGCCGAGCCGAATGCTCTGGGCGGCAGCCGCAGTGTAGGTCACGATCGGGGAACCCTCGGCGATGACGACCGAGCCGATCCTCGATCCGTTCGCGCCTAGCTGCGTGATCGTCACCGACGCCTCGTCGTATGCCGTCACCTTCGCCGACGCCGCCGACACGTCGACGGTCAACGAGGGCGCGAACTCACCAGTGATCGAGTTTGGTTGGGTGTTCACCGCCGGCACCCCGAACGCGAATCCCCCGCGGGTGAGACCGAACGACAGCGGAAGCGGAAACACGGGTTGCGGCTCAGCGCCAAATACAAGCCCCGAGAACCAGCGATTGGTCGGTGGAACGAGCTCCTTCGCGAGTCTGGCCGCTGGCATTGGGGATACCGACCGCTGCGGCACCCTCGAGAGCGCAGAGGCAAGCCCGCCGGTCGACGGCGGAGCGTCGGACGCGGGGGAAGTTGCGCATCCGCCCAGCGCAACGACGAGCGATGCAACGCAGCCGAGCCGGACGGCGAGGGGCACGCGAGCGCCGATCACAG
>FSVR01000116.1_pt1 | contig 10405 bp, 8 predicted proteins | sample 1637811 | NCBI WGS metagenome assembly FSVR01 (sample SAMEA3914814, study PRJEB12502) | metagenome | biome: forest; material: soil | place: USA | collected 2011-09-16 | depth 0.1 m | reverse complement strand
ACTGATGCGTCACAAACCCACCTCCTTCGGACTAGAACGGCTACAGACGATCTGTAGCAGGAGGGTGTTGACGTGTTGTGCCAGACCACACGGGTCCAGACAACCTGTCTAGCTTAGTCAGATTTTCGCAAGCCCATCAAGGAGCACTCAGCCCATGACCCTCAGGGTTGCCATCGCCGGAGTCGGCAACTGCGCCAATGCACTCGTGCAGGGCGTTACGTTCTATGCGGGCGCGGATGAGTCTGCCCCCGTTCCCGGCCTCATGCACCCGCGGTTCGGACCGTTTCACGTTGGGGACATCCAGTTCGTCGCCGCCTTCGATGTGGATGCCGCGAAGGTCGGCACCGATCTCGCCGGCGCCATTTGGGCCAGCCAGAACGACACGTTCCGATTCGCGGAGGTCGCACCAACCGGCGTCACGGTCCAGCGCGGCCCCACCCTCGATGGCCTCGGCGAGTTCTATCGCGAGCTGATCACCGAGTCGAGCGCGCCGGTGGTGGATGTGGCCGCCGCGCTGCGGGCATCCGGCGCCCAGGTGCTCGTCTGCTACCTGCCGGTCGGCTCCGAGGATGCCGCCCGCTTCTACGCCCAGGCCGCGCTGGACGCCGGGGTCGCGTTCGTCAACGCCCTGCCGGTATTCATTGCGAGCGACCCCGTGTGGGCCGAGAAGTTCCGCGCTGCGCGCATCCCGATCGTCGGCGACGACATCAAGAGCCAGCTCGGCGCCACCATCACGCATCGGGTACTCGCGCGCCTGTTCGAGGAGCGCGGGCTTGTGCTGGACCGCACCTACCAGCTCAACGTCGGCGGCAACATGGACTTCAAGAACATGCTGGAGCGGTCGCGGCTGCAGTCGAAGAAGATCTCGAAGACCCAGTCCGTTACGAGCAACCTCGGGGCGACGCTCGACCCTGACAACGTGCACATCGGACCAAGCGATCACGTTCCGTGGCTGCACGACCGCAAGATTGCATTCGTTCGACTCGAGGGCCACGGTTTCGGGAACGCTCCGACCAGTCTCGAATACAAGCTCGAGGTCTGGGACTCACCCAATAGTGCGGGGGTCGTCATCGACGCGATCCGCGCAGCCGGGATGGCGCTCGAGGCGGGCATCGGCGGACCGCTCGAGGCTGCATCCGCCTACCTGATGAAGTCGCCCCCCGTGCAGTATCCGGATCCTGTCGCGCGCGAGCTACTCGAGCAGTTCATCCGGGATCACGGTATCGCCGGCGACTCCTAGCTCGTCTTGATCGCGGCGACCAGCTTGGCGAGCGCTGCTGTGGCCTGAGCGTCGCTGTGGTCGTCCATGTCGATAACCACGAGCAGAGTCCCGATCGACACGGCTGCTTCGCACTCGTCTGCGTCACTGCTGCAGTTGCCGGCCGCGGATGTGGCGCCCTGAATAGTCATGGGTGCGTATGCACCGAGCATGTACGCCCTGGTGTTCAACTTTCCGGGCAGTGATGGAAGAACCCACCCGCCACCCTTCAGCAGCGCGACCGACACGAAGTCCCCGGAGGAGTCGTCGGTCTGCCACGCGCACTGCGAGTAGACATTCGGTAGCTGCGTGTACGACGCCGCGTCGGCCGGCCCGTCATCTTCGCCGAGAACGGTGAAGTCGTTGACGCCGAGCGCGGCGTTCACCTGCGCGGTACTGCCGGCGGCGGCGCAGAATCCGGGCAGCGCTGCGCCGGGCGGGTTCCACGCCGGGGCAGCCTTCGCGGTCGTGAGCGCGGTGGCAACCGTCGTCAGGACCTGCTGGATGCGTGTGGTCGCGATCGCCGGCGTCGCCGACGGGTTGTTCAACTCCAGAATGTTCGCGGTCACCCAGTACGAGCCCACCAGCATGTTGGCCACACAGTTGATGGCACTCTCGACGTCGCATCCATACACGGACTTATCGCCCGCCGTATTCGAGGTGACCGGGGCATTCTCATCCGAGAAGCCGGCAAGGTTCGCCGCGAATCCCGCGGCAGCATCGGGAGTCACATCGATCGTGAGGCTTTCGGTGTATCCGCTGTCCTGTCGGTCACCACCCCACACACAGTCGAGAGACCCGTACTGCCGCGACGTAATGTCTGTGATGTCGACCGGTGGCGTGGTTTCGTCCACGTGGACCTTGACCGGTGCATCAATGAGCGCTGCCGCGGCCGCATCCGTGAAGAGCGCGGAGCACTTCAGGGGCACCCGCACAGACGGAATCGCGGCTTGGGTCGCGGAAGGGTGGGGCGTTGCGGTGATCTGCGGGTGGGTCGACGGCGCCGAGGTTCCGTGTGCCGCGGGTGCGCACGAGCTCAGCACGAGAACGAGTGCGGCGGCAGCGAGCACGCTGGCAGCCGGGAAGATGCGCTTCATGCCGGAATTCTATGAGCGCCCGGTGCGTCGCCTGAATAGGTAAAGCTACTCAGAGCTGGTGAGGGCTGACACGAGGGCGGCCAGCGCCGCGATTGTCTTTGCCCCTCCGAGATCGTCGAGGCTGATCCTCGCCGCCGTGGTCCCGAAGCTCAGGTACGCGTCGCAGTCGCCGCTGTCACAGCCCATAAAGGCCCTGAGGGTCGGTCCAGGCGCAGGCGCTGTCCCGTCCGGCGAGGGCGATGGAGGCGTCGTCGAAGGTTCGTTTGCCTGCGGGGTACAACGCGAGGCCGGGCGCCGCAAAAATACTCCGCACCTGCGCCGTCGCGCCGGGATTCGAACAGAATTCCGGAGAAGCGCTCGCGGGTGCAAGAGCCGAGATCGAAACGGTCACCCAATAGGAGCCGACGAGCATTTGTGCCTGGCAGGGAGGGGAATCACTGCCCAGACCCTGCGCCTCGCACCGATAGCCGGATTTGTCGCCGACCGTGTTTTCCACGAGCGGTTCAAACCCTGCCGGTGCTCCCGCGGCGAAGCTCGGATAGTTCGCGGCAAAGGTGGAGCTCGAATCCGGCGCGATGAAGATTCTCACGTCCGCGAGGTAGCCCGCCTCAAACTGCTCTCCACCCGCGCACTCGCAGCCGAGCACACCCAGTTGAGCGTTGGCCGCGTCCTGCAGGTAGCCCAGAGCGGTCGCCTCATCCCGCACCACGTTTACGGTGGCCCAACTAACGGTGCGACGGTAGCCGGCGTGAACATGTCGGCGCACTTGACTAACTGGACGCGATGCTCCCGACCATCGCGGTGAGGGCGGCCGTCACCTGGGCGGTTCCCGCATTTCCGACCTCGATCTCCACGGCAGTCGACCCGATCGCGACGATGGCGGCGCAGTCCGTTGGGTTGCAGGCGAGGATGGCGGACGTCGTGCCCGGAATGGAGATCGGCGCGTACTGCCCGAACTGCCAGTCCGTCGGAGGGGACTGGGTCATCGCCGGAAGCGCCCACGCTCCACCCCGAAGCATGGATACGAGCAGGTAGGCCAGTTGGCCGGGTCCACCGCTCGTGAAGGTCGGAAGCCCCCATTCGCATTGCGCGAACGTGTCCTCGAACTGCGCGAGGGTTCTGGCATCGGCCGCCCCCAACTCGGGCGGGGCGGAGATGAAGTCTGACGACTTCACCGCCGACCGAACCTGGTCGAGATTGGTAGGCGATGTGCAGAATCCCAGCGCGGGACCGGGCGGTGGCACCCACGGCGCGAGGGCGGTGGCGCGGGAGAGCGATGTGGCAACAGACGTGAGTACCTGCTGAACCTTCTGCGATTCGGCCGCTCGCGAGAGGACCGTCCCGCGCTGGTTCTGCAGTTGCACCGTCACCCAGTCCGAGCCCGCGAGCATGTCCGCGACGCACAACAGCGGGTCAATGCCGGTATAGCAGCCATACGCGGATTGGCTGCCCGCGGTGTTGGTCGCGGTCGGATCAGTCGCCGTGTCTGTCTTCGGAAAGTCCGTCGCGAACTCGGCCGACGCATCCGGCACCACCGTGACGGTGAGACTCTCGTTATAGAAGCCATCCTTCTGGTCGGTCCCGCCCCAGGTGCACGCGAGGATCCCGCGCTGGCGAGCGGCGATGTCGGTGATGCCGACCGGGCTCGAGCTCTCATCGAGTCGAAGCTTTACCGCCTCGCCAACGAGCGACGAGGCGTCGGACTCGGAAAACAGGTCGGCGCATTTCACCCCGACTCGCACGACCGGGGCCGCCCTCGGGGTCGGAGTCGGAGTGGGCGACGGATGTGAGGAATGCGCGTCAGAGTGCGCAGGCGCGGCGCCCGTCGCGGGCGCACAGGCAACAACCGCCAGCGCGATCGCGATGGTCAGCGGCAAGACGAGGAGTCGCCGGGCTCGCTTCATGCCCGCAGTCTAGGAGCTATGCGTTCCCTGTGAACAGGCCCGGGTCAGCGCGCGCCCCACCAGTCGAGGAGGCGTTGCTTCGCCTCGTCGGCACCGAGCGGCCCCTCGTCCAGCCGCAGGTCGAGCAGGAACCGGTATGCCTCACCCACCTCACGACCGGGCTTAAGTCCAAGGATGCTCATGATCTCCTCGCCGTCGAGGTCGGGTCGCACCGCGGCGACGCCCTCGGCTTCGGCGATCTCCGCGATCCTGGTCTCGAGGTCGTCGTAGGCGAAACCGAGCTGGTCGGCTTTGCGGCGATTGCGGGTGGTGACGTCGGCCCGCGTCAGGATGTGGAGCCGCTCCAGCAGCGGACCGGCGTCACGCACATACCGGCGGACGGCCGCGTCTGTCCAAGCCCCCTCCGCATACCCGAAGAACCGCAGGTGCAGCTCGATCAGCTTCGCGACGGCGGTGATGGTCTCCTTGTCGAAGCGGAGTGCCGTGAGCCGCTTTGTCGCCAACTTCGCCCCGACGCTGTCGTGGTGATGGAAACTCACGACACCGCGGTCCTCGACCCGCTTGGTCGACGGCTTTCCGATGTCGTGGAGCAGGGCGGCGAGCCGCAGGATCAGGTCCGGCTCGTGGCCACGAGCCTTCTCGTAGCCGATCGCCTGGTCCAGCACCGTGAGGCTGTGCTCGTAGACATCCTTATGGTGCGCGTGCTCGTCGATTTCGAGTCTCAACGCCGGGATCTCGGGCAGGATGAGCTGCGCGAGACCCGTGTCGACCAGGAGTTGAATGCCCGCGCGCGGCGAGTCCGTCGTGAGCAGCTTGGACAGCTCGGCGTTGATGCGCTCGACGCTCACAATCGCGATGCGCGGCGCGAGCGCAACCATCGCCGACACGGTTTCGGCTGTCGCGGTAAACCCCAGCTGGCTGGTAAATCGGGCGGCTCGCAGCATCCGCAGCGGGTCATCGCCGAATGAGACCTCGGGTGGGCCGGGCGTTCGCAGGCGAGCCGCGACAAGGTCCTCCATGCCGCCCGACGGGTCGACGAGCACTCTTGCGGGCAGCCGGAGGGCCATCGCATTGACGGAGAAGTCGCGTCGGATCAGGTCTGCCTCGAGCGTGTCCCCGAATTCCACGACGGGCTTGCGGGTCTCGCCGTCGTAGGCGTCCGCGCGATAGGTCGTGATCTCGACCGGCTCGCCTCGCACGAGCGCACCGATTGTGCCGTATTCGCGGCCCACGTCCCACTGCGTTTCGGACAGCGGCGTCACGATGCGAAGGATCTCGTCCGGTCGCGCGTCCGTTGTGAAATCGAGGTCACTGACCGAGCGCCCGAGGAACGCGTCGCGCACGGGTCCGCCGACGAGCGCGAGTTCGTGCCCGGCCGCGGCAAACGCGGTCGCCAGGCGATCAACGACGGGCGAGGTCGCGAGGGCATCCAGCCGCTGAACTCCGGATGCGACGCTGTTCATAGTGCTTTAGCTTGCCACAGCGCCCCGGCGGAGCTTCCGAGGTCTCAGGGGTGACTCATAGGGGTGCCCATAGACTTGTGGGCATGCCAGCCGCAGGATTTCTCCCCCGTCGGCCGGGAAAACGACTCGCGGGTGTGTTGGCGGCGCTGGTAGTTCTCGCGCTTACCGGGCCGGGGATGCCCGCGGTCGCTGCGACCCCGGCGGGAGTGATCACGGTCGCCGCCGTTCCGGCGGATTCGGGTGACCTCATCGCGGGCTCCGCGCTGCGCCTCTTCGTTTCGATCACGAACGACACGATCACCGCCACCCAGGATGCGACGGTTTCGGTTTCGGTGGCCGGCGAGCCTGTCGCGGGCACATCGACGCTGGCGGACTGGTTCTCCGGTTCGAACAAGACGAATCTCGCCGCGCGGGGGGTGGGGACCGCAGACTTTCCGTCGGTCGCCGGCGGCGTGAGTTCCGGTGTGCTGGTGACCATTCCCGCGTCATCGCTTCCGTTTGGTTCGCCAGGCGTCTACCCCCTGTCGGTCAGCATCGCGACGAGCGGCAAGACGCTCGGTGAGGCGCGCTCGGCGGTCGCGTGGAACGTCGCCGGAGCCCATGCGGTGCCGGTAGCGATCGCGGTGCCGCTCACCGTCCCTGCCGGTGAGTCCACTTTTCTGACCGCGGCGGAACTCTCCACGTATACGGAGCCCGGCGGAATTCTCACGCGGGAGCTCGGCGACATTCAGAACCAGACCGTCGCGGTCGGAATCGACCCCCGGATCCTGGCGTCCATCAACGTGCTGGGGAAGTCCGCTCCGCAGACCGCGCTGGACTGGCTTGGCGAGCTGCGCGCCCTGCCGAACGAGACATTCCCGCTCTCCTGGGCGGACGCCGATATCACCGCGCCGCTGCATGCGGGGGCGTCGTCCGTGCTCGAGACCAAGTCGCTCGACTACGCGATCGACCCCAACCAGTTCCCCGTGGATCAGACGCCCCCGAGCGGCACACCGACCCCGACCCCGACGAGCGGCCCGACCACTCCCGTCGTTCCCACCTCCGCGACCCTCGTCGCCTGGAACTACACGCTGCCCCTGCTGTCCTGGCCCACCGAGAACAGCGTGCTCAGCTCGGATCTCCCGAAGCTGGACCAGGCCGGGCTTACGTCCGCGATCCTCGCGAGCACGAACGTGACCGAGGCCAACAGCGGCGGCCTCGCCGGCGCCTCGGCGAGGGTCGGCAACACGGCACTCGCGATCTCCGACTCGGTGCTGTCCGGATATCTTCGCACCGCCATCCAGTCCACGACCAGGGCCGCCTCGAGCGAAGCACTCACCCAGCTGACCACGTCCCTTGCCCTGATGAGCCTCGAATCCGGGGCGAGTCCGCATCCGGTTCTGCTCACGCTCGGTCGCAACTGGGCGCTCGCTGACACCAATTTCGAGCGAAGCGTCGGCCAGATCTCCGCGCACCCCTGGTCGACACCGGCCAGCCTGGCGAGCATCCTCACCGGCTCACCCGCGACCGTGACCATTGCGAAGAAGACCCAGTCGAGTTCGCGCATCGCGCTGGTCGCGTCGATGCTCGCCGCCGAGAAGGCGGTCGTCGTCTTCGCCCCCATCGCCAAGGCGCCGGATGTCCTCACGTCGAGTACCCGGCTAAAGCTGCTGTCACTGCTCTCGAACGAGTGGACGCCCACCAGTTGGCGAACGGCTGGACGAGCATTCCTCACCGAGTCGAGCAAGGTCGTCGAATCCGTGAAGGTCAACCCGAGCAACGAGATACTCGCCATCGCCGACCAGACCTCGCTCCCGGTGTCGGTGAGCAACGGTCTCGACCAGGACGTCACGGTCAACCTCGTTGTCACGTCGCTGTCAACGCGAGTGACGCTTGACGAGAAGGACAGTGTCCAGACGGTGACCGTCGACGAGGGGGCGCAGAAACGCATCCTCATTCCGATGTCTGCCCTCTCCAACGGAAAGGCATCGATCGTCGTAACCCTGCGGTCGAGTACGGGTGTTCAGGTCGGCAAGTCGGTGACCATCAACATCAACGTGCAGGCCGGCTGGGAAACCGCGGGCACGCTGATCTTTGCCGCGCTCGTCGTTGGGCTTTTCGCGTTTGGAATCATCCGCACCATCCGTAAGCGCCGCAGGGCCGCCCGAGCACCGGATGCGGCGTGACCAGCGATCTGGCAGCGGACTCCCCGTCTTCTCCCCCGAGCGGTATCGGCCGGGCCAGCGCGTTACTCGCGAGCGGCACGATCGTGTCGCGGGTTCTCGGTTTCATCAGCGCGGCGGTACTCGCCAACACGATCGGCACCCAGGGCGCCGCGGCCAATACTTTCACCATTGCCAACCAGCTGCCGAACAACATCTACGCACTCATCGCGGGCGGGCTGCTGAGTGCGATCCTGGTGCCGCAGATCGTTCGGGCCGGTCAGGACCCGGATGGTGGCGAGAAGTTCATCAACCGCATCGTCACGCTCGGCATCGTCACCTTCCTCGCGATCGCGCTAGTGGCAACCCTGCTGGCATCGCCGCTAGTGCATCTCTACGCGCAACAGCAGGTCGGCAACTCCAACAAGGGTCTGAGCGCCGCTGATTTCCAACTCGCGACCGCCTTCGCATACTGGTGCCTCCCGCAGATCTTCTTTTACGCCGTGTACAGCCTGCTCGGCGAGGTGCTCAACGCCCGCCGCGTCTTCGGTCCGTTCACGTGGGCACCCGTCGTCAATAACCTCGTCGCCATCGCCGGGCTCCTCACCTTCAACCTGCTGTTCGCGTCGGTGCAGCACTCCGACTCGTCGGCGCGGACCTCCGGGATGATCGCCCTTGTCGGCGGCTCGGCTACCCTTGGCGTCGTCGGCCAGTCGGTATTTCTCGTCCTGTTCTGGCGCCGGGCCGGCCTGCACTATCGGCCCGAGTTCCGTTGGCGAGGGGTCGGACTCGGTCGCGTCGGCAAGGCGGCGTTCTGGACGTTCCTGATGATCCTGATCACGCAGCTGGCGGGCATCGTCCAGTCAAAGGTCGCCACCCTCGCGGGCTCGCACAACGCATCAAACGCCGTGCTTCGCTTCGCCTGGCTCATTTTCATGCTCCCCCACGGGATCATCACCATCTCGATCGCGACGCCATACTTCACCCGCATGAGCGGGCACGCGCATCGCGGAGACTTCGATGCACTGCGACGCGACATCGGCGCATCGCTGCGCACCATCGGCATGCTCCTGCTGTTTGCGTGCGTCGCCTTGATTGTGGTCGCGAATCCCCTCTCGGCGGTGTTCGCTCGGGAGTCTTCCGCCGCGCACGCCATGGCAGCCGTGCTCGTCGCCTACCTCGTGGGCCTCCTTCCGTTCAGCATCGTGTTCGTGCTCCAGCGCGCGTTCTACGCCCTCGAAGACACCCGCACACCGTTTCTCTTCCAGACCTTCCAGTCCGTGCTGCTCGTCGGCGGCATGCTGGTCTCTGCGACGTTGGCGAGCAGCTCGATCGCGTTCGGCATCGCCGTGTCGACGACGGTCGCCGACTTCGCACTCCTACTGGTTGCTGCGTTGCTTCTCCGTCGTCGGATGCGGCGGTTGGGTACCGGCAGGGTGGCGCGTGCTTACCTGGTGTTCCTGATCGCACTCGTCCCGGCGACCGCCGCGGGGATTGGGCTCGACTTCGCTCTCGGCGCCTTCTCGCGCGGATTCGCCCTGTCGGGCATCCCGCAGGCGATCGTGTCGGTTGCGGCCATCGGTACGGCCATGGCGATCGTCTATCTCGCGGTGCTCGCGCTCCTCAGGTCGCCGGAACTCCGGGAATTGAGCGCACCCGTATTGCGCCGCCTGCGGCCCGGTCGGTAGTGCGAGCAACCCGCCTGGATGCTGATCAACATGCGGAATAGCGCGACCATAGGATTGGTTGTACACCGCGAATAACTCTTCGAGGAGATGTGCCTACGTGCGCGAAGTAATCATTGTTGGTTCTGGCCCTGCCGGGTACACGGCGGCGATCTATGCCGCTCGCGCGAACCTTCGACCCCTCGTGATCGCCAGCTCGGTCGAGGCCGGCGGCGAACTCATGAAGACCACGGAGGTCGAGAACTACCCGGGGTTCCCGGATGGAATCCAGGGCCCAGAACTCATGATCAAGATGCAGGAGCAGGCCGAGCGCTTTGGCGCCGAGATCGTGCTCGATGATGTCGTCTCGCTCGACCTGGCCGGGGATGTCAAAACGGTCACGCTGGGCAACGGTGACGTGCACGAGGCGCTCTCGGTGATTTTCGCGACCGGTTCCGCCTATCGCAAGCTCGGGATCGCGGACGAGGAGCGCATGAGCGGCCACGGCGTCTCGTGGTGTGCGACGTGCGATGGCTTCTTCTTCCGCAAGAAGACGATCGCCGTCGTCGGCGGCGGCGACTCCGCCATGGAGGAGGCGACCTTCCTGACGAAGTTCGCCGACAAGGTCTACGTCATCCACCGCGGCGACACCCTTCGGGCCTCCATGGTCATGCAGGAGCGGGCCGAGGCGAACCCGAAGATCGAGTTCCTCTTCAACAAGACCGTCGAGCACATCTACGGCGACGAGCTGGTGACCGGAATCGGCATCGTCGACACCAGGGATGGCAAAGAAACGACTCTGGATGTCAGCGGACTCTTCATTGCGATCGGCGCGGATCCACGCACCCACCTCATCCACGATCAACTCGACCTCACGT
>FSVR01000025.1_pt1 | contig 10431 bp, 10 predicted proteins | sample 1637811 | NCBI WGS metagenome assembly FSVR01 (sample SAMEA3914814, study PRJEB12502) | metagenome | biome: forest; material: soil | place: USA | collected 2011-09-16 | depth 0.1 m | reverse complement strand
GCATCTCACACGTAGTGAGAGGGTGGGTCGCTATCGCACGCTGTTGAGTTGTCAAACCTGCGCGACTCGCACGCGGCCCTACAGAATACAACACGGAGGGTGATGCGGGCATTTCCTTCGCAGGCCACTGATCACTCCCACTGCACTGATCACTTCGACTGCACTGACAGGCAGTGACAGTGTCGTGACAGCGACCGGGACGAAGATAGTGGGAACGGTTACCCGACTGAAGGGGGAAGCTCATGAGCGTCACCGCGGCTATTGCGGCCATGATTCACGATCCGGTGGGCCGACCCAGTCGGCGTGCGGTGCGATTCTGGACGCTCGACGCGATCATTGGCTGGACGTTTTTCGCGGCGCTTCAGGTGCTCTGGATGCTGGTGGGCAACTATTGGACTGATCCGATTCACCTCGGCGGCCTCGGGCTCACGATTATTGCCGCGATCATCCACGCGTCGATCATGCCGAGATGGCGTTACAGCGTTCACCGCTGGGAGGTCACCGACGACGCGATCTTCGTGCGCTCGGGCTGGCTGACCCAGGAAACCAGGGTGGCCCCGATCTCACGCCTGCAGACCGTGGACTCGCGCCGCGGATTCCTGTCCCGGATCATGGGACTGACGACGGTGAAGATCACCACGGCGTCGTCGGCGGGAGCCCTGACAATCCACGCGCTCGACGATGCCGTCGCCGAGCAGGTCGTCGCGAAGCTGGCGGCGATCGCGCAGCAGAACGCGGGCGACGCCACGTGACGGCCGAGCAGGTGGACGACTCCGAGCAGGTGGATGACTCCGCCCTCCCCTGGATCCGGCTCAACCCGCGGATGCTGCTCGTGCATCCGCTTCGTGAACTGATCCGCTATCTGCCGATCATCGTGCTCGCACTCATCGCGGGCTCAGTAGGCGGCGAGCCCTGGTGGGTCTACGTGCTCTCCGGCCTCGGAATCGTGATCGGCGTGCTGCGCTGGGTCACGACGACCTACCGCATCACCGACTCGCACGTGCAGATCAAGCGCGGCATCCTGAACCGGCAGCTGCTGTCGGTTCCGCGGGACCGCATCCGCAGCGTCGACGTTGATTCGACTCTCCTGCACCGGATCTTCGGACTCTCGGTCGTGAAGGTCGGCACGGGAGCGTCGCACGGGACGGACAATCTCGAGTTCAATGCGATGCGAACCGAGGACGTTCCTGCATTCCGTCGGGAGATGCTGAGCCATGTCCCGAAGGGTGTCTCTGTTCAGTCGGACACCGCAGACGAAACCGAAACCGCCGGGCACAACTTCAGTCGCTGGCGACCGGCGTGGGTGCGCTACGCGCCCTTCACCCTGAGCGGTGTGAGTTCGATCGTCGTCGTGGTGTTCTTCGTACTGCAGACGCAGTTCTTCGAGAACGGCCTGCTGACTCGGCTTCCTGTCGTGAAGCAGGGGCTGTCGCAGGTCGAGCACCTGCCGACCCTCACCCTCGTGGTGTGGGCCTCGTGCATCCTGATCGTTGTCGCGTCGATCGTCGCGGTGGTGCGCTATCTCCTCAGCTACTCGGGGTTTGCGATCAGCAGGGTCGACCAGTCGACCCTGCACATCACGCACGGGCTACTACACACGCGGCAGATCACACTGGATGAGCGACGACTGCGGGGCATCCTGCTCTCGGAGCCGCTTTCGCTTCGAGCAGTCGGCGGCGCCTGGACGCACGCGATCATGACCGGGCTCGGGCGCCAGCGCGGCGGCGTGGCACTTCTGTCGCCGCCCGGTCCCCGCGACGAGGCGGTGCGCATCGCCGCGGAGATTGTCGGCGTCGAGACCGCGCTGACCGAAGACTTGGTGTCGCACGGACGTCGAGCCCATCGACGCCGCTACACCCGCGCCGCGACCTTCGCGGGGGTACTCGCCGTGATCGCCCTGGGCGCACAGTTGCTGGGCTATGTGACGCCTGCGGTCTGGTGGGCCTTCGTCGTCATCGTGCCGTGGTCCGCATTCCTCGCCTGGGACCGATACCGCGGCCTCGGCCACGCGCTGCGTCCCGGCTGGGTGATCGGCCGGAGCGGCTCCCTCGACCGCAAACGCTTCGTGCTGGCGACGGAGGGAATCATCGGCTGGACGATCCGTCGCAGCTTCTTCCAGCGGCGCGCCGGCCTGGCAACGCTGATCGCCACGACCGCCGCGGGTCGTCACCGTTACACGATCCCGGACCTCCCGTTCGACGAGGCGTGGCCGCTGATCGAGGCGGTCAACGATCAGCTCAGGTCTGCCACTGCTGCACCGGGCTCAACCAGGTCAGTTGCGACGCCCCGCCCCGCACGAGGTGGACGAGCTCGGCATTGAAGGCACGGCCGTGCTCCTGTCCGAGGTGAAGTTGAAATGCCTCTTCATCCCGATATATCTCGTACACGAAGAATGAGGTCGGATCTTCTCGCTTCCGATACGCGTCGAACGCAACATTTCCCGGCTCCGCCCGCACGGCGATCGCCAAGGCAGCTAGCAGCTCAGCCACTCTGCCCGCCACGAGCTCGCTCGTTGCCGTGAACTCCGCATAGAGAAACCTGCGTTGGTCAGGCAGTGGAACATCAGCCACTGGCGGCACCCGTCATGATCGCCACGGCATCCGTCATGGAGTGCGAGCTGGGAGTGATTACCGCTGCCCGCTTGCCCAGTCGCTGAATGTGGATCCGGTCGGCAACCTCGAACACCTGCGGCATGTTGTGGCTGACAAGGATGACCGGGATGCCCTCATCCCGGAGCCGGCGAATCAGGTCGAGCACCTGGCCCGACTCTCGGACTCCGAGTGCGGCCGTTGGCTCATCGAGAATCACGACCTTCGACCCGAAAGCGGCCGCACGCGCGACGGCGACGGCTTGCCGCTGGCCACCCGACAGGTTCTCAATGGCGACGGTGACATCCTGCAGTGTCGAAATTCCCAGACGATCGAGCTCGCGTTTCGCGTTCGCTCTCATTAGTTTCGTGTCCATCATCCGCAGCACCTTGCCTGTAAACCCCGGCCGCCTGAGTTCGCGCCCGAGATAGAGGTTCGACGCGATATCCAGCGCGGGCGACACAGCCAGTCCCTGGTACACGGTCTCTATCCCGAAGTGCTTGGCATCCTGCGGGCGGCGGAACTGCACCCGTCGACCGTTCAGCCAGAGCTCCCCAGTATCGGGCACCTCCGCGCCGGTTAGGCATTTGATGAGGGTGGACTTGCCCGCTCCGTTGTCACCAATTACCGCGAGCACCTCCCCCTGAAACAGCTCAAGGTCGACGCCGTCGAGCCCGACGACCTTCCCGTAGGTCTTCACCAGCCGCTTCGCCTGTAGCACCGGCTGGGTGAATGGGAGTGTCGAGCCCGGGCGGGTGTCTTCTGCGATGGTCAATTGCGTGCCTTTCGAATCCACTGGTCGAGCGAGACGGCGACAATGATGAGGACGCCGACCGCGAGGGTTTGATAGAGGACGTCGAGTCCGGCGAGCGCCAGTCCATTTCGGAATACGCCGACGATGAGAGCTCCGAGAAGCGACCCCCAGATTGTCCCCCGGCCGCCGAACAGGCTTGTACCACCGATGACCACGGCGGTAATCGAGTCGAGATTGAGGTCTGTGCCCGCGTTCGGGCTCGCCGCATCCGCTCGTCCGATCTGGATCCACGCCCCGATCGCGAGGATCGCTCCCGCGGCGATGTAGACGCTCAAGAGCACACGGTTCACGCTGATGCCCGCCAGCCGCGCGGACTCCTTGTCGTCGCCGACCGCGTAAACGTGGCGGCCCCAGGCGGTCTGCGTCATGACGAACGCCATCACCACGTAGAGAGCGAGCATGATTACGACGCCGTACGTAATCCCGATCCCCCCGACACTGAACGTGTTGCCCGTATTGGTAATGAGTGCTGGAATGTCCTGGCCGATCACGGAGGCACTATTCGAGTAGAGAAGGGAAAGGGCCAGGAAGACGTTCAATGTGCCCAGCGTCACGATGAACGGGGGCAGTTTGAGTCTGGTCACCAACACGCCATTGAGCGCACCCGCCGCCAGCCCCACAAGAAGACCGAGTACCAAGGCCAGAGGAGCAGGCACGTGGTTCTGGCTCGCGGTTTGCGCAATGACCAGAGAGGACAGCACCATGATGGCGCCGACGGACAGGTCGATTCCGGCTGTGAGGATGACGAGCGTCTGGGCAATCGCCAGGGTTCCGACGACCGCGACCTGTTGAGTGATGAGCGAGAGATTGTTTGCGAAGAAGAATCGCGGGCTCACGAGCCCGAAGACGATGAGCGAGACGACCAGCACAATGCCGGGGCTCAGCGCCGGGTAGCGATGAAGGAGGTTTCTGACGCGACCGAGCGGTGTGCTTCGATCGAGAAACTCGGTTGCCAGGTCGACCGGCCCAGTCGCTGGACTCGCACCCGCGGCGGACGAGGATGGCGGCGATTTCGGACTCACGATGTCTCCTGAACTGCTCTGTTCGTATTTGTACTCTACGGAAAGGCTGGACGCCCTCGGGGAGGGCGTCCAGCCTTTCCGCGTGGTGTTACTAGTGCTTAGTTACCCCAGCACGTCTGCGTTCCCGCAGCGCTGGTGATGCTGGACAGGCCGGCGACCGGCTTGTCGGTGATGAGCTTCGAGCCGGTGTTGAAGAAGTCGAGCCCGGCGGAATCCGACGGCTTCTTGCCTGTCTTCGCCAGCTTCACGATTGCCTCCATACCGAGCTGCGCCATCTTCGATGGGTACTGCTGGCTGGTCGCACCGATGATGCCCTGAGAGACCTCTTTTACTCCGGTGCAGCCGCCGTCGATCGCCACCAGAATGGTCGACTTGTCCTTGCCTGCGGCCTTGAGTGCTTCGTAGGCACCGAATGCCGCCGGCTCGTTGATCGCGTACACGACGTTGATGTTCGGGTTCTTGGACAGCTCGGTTTCCATGGCGGTGCGGCCGTCGGCCTCGTCACCGTTCGAGGGCTGGTTGCCCGCGATCACATAGTCGCCGCCCTTGCCACCGGTGTACTTACCGGCTTGAGCCTCGTCGCCATTCTTGTTAGCGTCGCCCAGCGGAATTCCCATGCCTGCGAGGAAGCCTTGGTCGCGGTCGTAGTCGACGGATGCGACCTGGTTGCTGAATAGGTCGACGAGACCGATGACCGCCTTCTTGCCATCGAGCTGCGCAGCCGCCCACTTGCCGATCGCGACACCCGCTGAGCGGTTGTCGGTGGCAAAGGTGATGTCCACGGCGTTGGCCGGGTCGGGCGCGGTGTCCAACGCGATCACGTAGATGCCGGCCTTGCGAGCCTTGGCGATGGCCGCGTTCACCGTGTTGTCAGTCGGGGTGATCAGGATGCCTTTGTCGCCACGGCTGATCGAGTCCTCGATTGCCTGGATCTGGGTGGTGGCGTCGCCATCCTTCTTGCCGGCGGCGAGCGTGAGTGAGACGCCATCCTTCTTGGCTGCAGCCTTGGCTGCATCTTCCATCGCGACGAAGTAGGGGTTCGTCGTGGTCTTGACAATGAGGGCGACGCCGACCTTCGAGCTGCTCGAAGTCGTACCACCGCTGCTCGAACAGGCCGCCAGGCCCAGTGCGGCAATCGCCGCTATCGAGAGGGTGGCAATGGCGCGACGCGCGGAGGAACGCCTTGCTGTGCTATTCATCATTGAATCCTTCTGTTGAGGGGCACGTGGCAATGTTGACAACGTGGTCAAGGTATAGGTCTAGAGCATTAGTGCTATATAGTCAAGCCGAATCGTTTACGTCGAAATGAAAGCGTGACATCGTTGTCCACTCCTCCGAATGACCGGCCCGTCGTCAGCCAAAGGCCAACGATGCGCCACGTCGCGGCGCTTGCAGGCGTCGGAGTGAAAACCGTCTCGCGGGTGATCAACGGGGAGCCGAACGTAACCCCAGAGACAATTGCCAGGGTGAAAGCGGCCGCAGAGCAGCTGAACTACGAGCCTGATTTGCACGCCGGAAACCTTCGGCGAGGGGACGGCAAGACAAAGACCCTCGGCCTGCTGGTCGGAAGTGTCGCCAACCCCTTCTCCGGCGCGCTGCACCGTGCGGTCGAAGATGCGCTGCTCGAACGAGGCATCGCCGTGTTCGCATCCAGCCTGGACGATGACCCCTCCCGAGAACGAACCCTCGTGTCTGCGTTCCTCCGACGTCGCGTCGACGGACTCATCCTGACTCCCGTGGCGAAAAGCCAGTCGTTCCTGCTCCCCGAGCAGAGTCACGGCACTCCCCTCGTCTTCGTCGACCGCGAGCCCGTCGGGATCGAAGCGGACGCCGTGGTGTCCGACAATGTTGACGGCGCCGCTGCTGCAACACGACACCTGCTTGCATCCGGGCATCGACACATCGCCTATCTCGGCGACCGTCACTCCATCCAAACGGCCCGCGACCGAAAGACGGGGTTCCTCACCGAGATCGGAAAGGCCGGCATTGCGACAAGCGACATCGTGGTCGTGGACGATCTGGAAAGTGAGGATGCAGCGCATCACGCTGCCATGGGGGTTTTGTCGGCGGACTCCCCCCCGACGGCAATCTTCAGCAGCCAGAACCTGGTAACAATTGGTGTGATTCGGGCGCTCAGGCAGCTCGGAATGGAGTTGGGCACGGCGCTGGTCGGGTTCGACGATTTCTCCCTCGCCGACCTTCTTGTCCCGGGCGTGACAGTCGTCGCGCAGTCTCCGGATCGCATCGGCGCTCTCGCCGCCGAGCGCATTCTCGCGCGCCTGGACGGCGACACCCAGCCCGAGCGCACATACGTGATCCCGACGGAACTGATTCAGAGGGGCTCTGGCGAGATCCGACCGCGCGAGCATCCGGGGGTCGGTCGCGCAGGATGACCACGACGGCACCAACAGACGCCGACGAAGAACGATTCATCGTAGTGATCGGCGATGCCCTTATTGACGAGATTCATTTGAGCGACGCGACGACCGAGTTCGTCGGGGGTGCGGCGCTCAACGTCGCGGTGGGGCTCGCGACGCTTGGCGTTAGAGCGAAGCTCATCGCGATGATCGGAGATGACGCTGACGGTGCGACCATCCGCGGGTTCCTGTCGGAACACGGGGTCGACCTGATCGCGACTGTCGGTCGGCACGGCAGTTCGCGCGGCATTTCGGATCGCGTTGATGGTGAGCCGCGCTATGCGTTCAACTCTGCCGCTCGAGCACGTCGAATTGAGTTCGGTCCGCTCGAGCGCGACGCCATTGCCTCCGCCGCCCTGGTCGTGGTGAGCTGCTTCCCATTCGATGACACCAGCCAGTCGGCGGATCTGGTCGACGCGATCGCGGATCCCAAGAACAGGCTCATCATCGACCCAAACCCGCGCCGGGGCATGCTCGCCAGCCCGGAAGCTTTTCGCGAGAACTTCGACCGGATTGCGGGGCACTCGTTGCTGGTTAAGGTCGGCGATGACGACTCGGCACTGCTCTACGGATCAACCCTTGACGAGCTTGAGTCACATCTTCTTGCGGTTGGTTGCCACGCAATCCTCGGGACCGCGGGCAAAGACGGCGCCGAGATAGTGACATCGAACGGGATGGGATCCCACGAACCAATCGCGACCCTGCCCGGCCCGATCATCGACACTATGGGCGCGGGCGATGCCGTCCTCGCGTCGGTGACCGAGTCGATATTCGCCGACGGGCTCCCGAAAGACGAATGGACCTGGCACCGCGTGATCGAGCGCGCAATGAGGGTCGCCGCGGCAACCTGCCGCCACGAGGGCGCGCGCCTCAGGCTGCCCTAGCCTGCGGGGGTGTTCAGAATACCGGCAAGCAGAGTCTTGAGCATCCACTCGCCGCGTGCATCCCCCGAGCCCGCCAGAATCACCCGCCCAAGACTGAAGATGTGGGGGTAGTCGGCGGCCGAGAGCGTCTCGTACACCGCGTCGATTCCCTCAACGTACGACTGCTCAGTGTCGCGTGTGATCAGGCGACGCCGGTACGCGCTGTTCTCCGCGGCTGTTGCCGTCGCGTAGAGATAGAGCAGGTCAACGGCGAACGAGATCGTCTCTTTGTCGAGACCGCTGTGCATGAGGGCGGCAATGAGCTTGTCGAGGATCTTCAGCGCGTTCTGGCTGGTCGGGATGGCACCCAGCGCGACGAGAGCGAGCTGGTCATGGCGAGACATCGCCTCAATCGTTCGCTCGACGATCGTGGTGAGGCGCTCCTGCCACGTGCCCCCGTCGACCGGCGGGAACTCGACGTCACCCAGCGCGCGGTCGAGCATCGCGTCGAGGAGGTCCTCGCGGTTCGTCACGTAGACGTAGAGTGACGCGGCGCCGGTGTCGAGTTCCTGCCCGACGCGACGCATGGTGAGCGCATCCATCCCGTCCTGGTCAAGGATGCGGAGGCCGGTCTCTACGATGAGCGCGCGGCTCAGGGCTTCCTTCGCGGGGCGGTCGCGGCGGCTGATCGGCGTTACTGACATGGCTTCAGTGTATCGCCTGACGAACACCGTTTGACACGAACAATGTTCGTGATCTAGAGTTCTGACTGCTTGAACGAACACTGTTCGTTGAATGGGCATCCACTACTTACGCGAAAGGGCGACACCGTGTCGACACTCACCGCTCCCCCAGACCTGGCCACCACGCGCGGCTATCGACTGCGCTGGGTCATCCTCGCCCTCGTCCTGGCGGCCGACGTCCTCGACCTCATCGACTCGAGCATCACAACCATCGCGGCCCCGACCATCGCCCGCGAACTGCACGGCGGGCACGGACTCATCCAGTGGCTGAGCGCCGGATACGCCCTCGCGCTAGGCGTGCTACTTGTTGTCGGCGCGCGGCTCGGGGACAGGTTCGGCCAACGTCGGATGTTCCTGATCGGCGTCGTCGGATTCACGCTCGCGTCGCTCGCGTGCGGACTCGCCTGGAACCCTGAGTCGATCATCGTCGCGCGGATTGTGCAGGGCTCATTCGGCGCACTGCTGATTCCGCAGGGCTTCGGCATCCTCACTCGCATCTTTCCGCGCGACGAGATGGGCAAGGCGTTCAGTGCGTTCGGGCCCGTGCTCGGAATCTCCGCCGTCGGCGGCCCCATCCTTGCGGGCTTCCTGATCAAGGCCGACCTGTTCGGACTGGGCTGGCGTCCGATGTTTCTGATCAACATCGTGATCGGAATCCTGACCTTCGTCGGTGCCGTGCTCTTCCTGCCCAAGAGCGAGGGATCGCGGTCGGTCATTATTGACGGCGTCGGTTCCTTGTTGCTCGCCGGCACAATGCTCGGGCTGCTCTACGGGCTCATCGACGGATCCAACAACGGTTGGACCGCGGTCCCCTTCCTCTCGATCGGAGCGGGCGTGGTACTTTTCGTGCTGTTCTGCGTTCGACAACGGGTCGCCGCCAACCCGCTCATCGAACCGTCGCTGCTCCGGAATCGCGGGTTCACCTCCGGCCTGATCCTGGGGATAGTATTTTTCGCCGTCGTCGCGGGACTGCTCTACGTGATCTCGCTGTTCATCCAACAGGGTCTGCACTACTCGGCGTTCTCGGCGTCGATCGCCCTCGCGCCTCTCGCGGTCGGGATCATCGCGGCCTCGTTCGCGAGCTTCGGGCTCATCCAGAAGCTGGGTCGCATCCTCACGTTCATCGGCCTGGTCGTGACGCTGCTCGGTGCGGTGTGGATGTATGTGCTCGTCGCCGCCGACGGGTTGAGCGTTCCGGGCTGGGCGCTGATCTTCCCGCTCTTTGTCATCGGACTGGGGATGGGATCCTGTTTCGGCTCGATCTACGATGTCGCCATTGGCGACATCCAGCCCAGCGAGGCCGGGAGTGCGTCGGGGTCGCTGAGTGCGGTGCAGCAGCTCGCGAACTCGATCGGAGCCGCCGCGATCACGACGGTCTATTTTGGGGTGGTCGCGACATCTGGTGCGCCGAGCGCGGTGCTGGTCAGTCTCCTCATCGTCGGCGCCGTCGTCTTGGTCAGCTGCGGCCTCGTCTGGCTGCTCCCCAAGAAGCCCCAGCCGGGGGACCACTAGCTCTACTGCCGTTTTGTGACTGTCCCGCCGATTCGCCCCGGCGGGATTAGTCACAAAACGGCACTGTTAATCGCCGAGGTTGCGCTTGGTGCCGATCGCGCGGTCGGCCTCGCGCTTGTCCTGACGTTCGCGGAGGGTCTGGCGCTTGTCGTATTCCTTCTTGCCCTTGGCGACGGCGATCTCGACCTTCGCCCGGCCATCGAGGAAGTAGAGGCGCAGCGGGACAAGCGTGTATCCGCCCTCCTTCACCTTGTTGTGGATCTTCAGGATCTGCTGCTTATGAAGGAGAAGCTTGCGCTTACGACGCGGCGGATGGTTGTTCCAGGTGCCCTCGTTGTATTCGGGAATGTGCACCGCATCCAACCAAGCCTCGCCGAATTCGACGAAGGCGTAACCGTCCACGAGGGATGCACGTCCGGCCCGCAGCGACTTCACCTCGGTCCCGGTGAGGACCAGTCCGGCCTCATAGGTG
>FSVR01000078.1_pt1 | contig 10847 bp, 9 predicted proteins | sample 1637811 | NCBI WGS metagenome assembly FSVR01 (sample SAMEA3914814, study PRJEB12502) | metagenome | biome: forest; material: soil | place: USA | collected 2011-09-16 | depth 0.1 m | reverse complement strand
TCTCGCCGAGGAGCTCCACATCGGAGACGAGGTCGCGCACCAGCAGGAGGGAGGTGTGGCCGCCGGACACGAGCAGAGCGATGGTGGGGAGCTCGAGCTCTGTCCCGTCGTCGCGTAGCAGGTCGGCTCCGACGTGGCCCACAAGGTGGTTGACGGCGTAAATGGGTTTGTGGATGGCAACCGCGAGGGCCTTTGCTGCACCAACGCCGACCATGAGCGCGCCGGAGAGGCCGGGGCCAGACGTGACTGCGATGGCGTCGAGGTCCGCGAGACCGACGTTTGCTTCCGCGAGCGCCGCTGTCAGCGCGGGAGTCAGTGCCTCGAGATGGGCGCGTGCGGCGACCTCGGGAACCACCCCGCCGTAGCGCGCGTGCTCCTCCATCGAGGACGAGATGACGTTCGCCAGCAGCTGCGTGCCGCGCACGATTCCGATCCCGGTCTCGTCACAGCTGGTCTCGATGCCAAGTACCAGTGGGTTATTTGCGGTCCCTGAGTTCATCGAAGGGTCACCCGCATGATCTGCGCATCCACGCCATCCGGCTGGTAGTACTTCGCGCGAACCGCGATCTGCTCGAACCCCAGCGAGTCGTAGAGGGCTCTCGCGTTCGGGTTGTCTGCACGGACCTCGAGAAACACGTGGCTGGCACTCCTCGCGGCAGCCTCCGCGAGCATTGCCGTCACGAGAGTGCGCCCGAGACCTTGACGGCGGGCGGCGGGCGCGACCGCGATGGTCTGGATGTCCGCATCGTCGCTGCCTCGGGGGGCGAGCAGTCCGCCGTAGCCGGCGAGCGCATCCGGTGTCGCGGGATCGAACGCGAACAGGTAGTAGGTGTGCGGACTCGCGAGTTCACTGAGCATCGACTCGGTCGACCAGGCATCGGACTCGAACGTTGCGGCCTCGAGTGCCATGATCGCGGCGAGGTCGTCGGGAGTCGCCGTGCGCAGCTCGTACGCCATCAGCTCACCCGCTTCGGACCGGGCGAGATCGTGACGTCGGGCGAACGCAGGTAGAGCGCCTCACCACTCGCGAACGGGCGCTTGTGCAGGTACAGCAGCTCCGCGACCAGGCCGATGGATGCGGCTGACACGACCCCGGCATCGACACGGCGATAGGACGCAAACGCCGGCACGATCGTCTCGAGGGCATCGGGCGCGGCAAGCCCGGGGCCAGACTCGCGGATGGGCAAGCCCTCAGCGTCCGTCCCGGAATATGCCGACCAGTAGACCTCCCGGCGGCGGGCATCCGTGACCACCAGGATCGGGTCAACGTGTCCGAATGCGACGGCGTCGTGACTGACCACGGGCACAACCGGTCGACCGATCCCGAGAGCGAATGCGCGCGCTGCGGCTATCCCGACGCGCAGACCCGTGAACGGCCCCGGTCCCATGCCCACTGCAACACCGCTCAAGGCGGTTACGGCGATACCAGCCTCGTCGAGGGTGTCCCTGATCATGGTGCCGATCACCTCGGCGTGCCGGCGCGTGTCGGTTTCGATCAGCTCCGCGAGCACTCCAGCGTCGCGGTCCACGACAGCGACGCTTGTGCCTGCGGAGGTATCAATTGCGAGCAGCACCGACCCACCCTAAGTCCTGCCAGCGTTCGCCGTGGCCTGTGAGCGTTACCGCGCGAGATTCGGCGCCGTCGAGCCCTTCGACACGCTCAGGGACCGCGAGAGTCCCCACCGGCCGCACGATGTCGACCTCGAGCCAGTTCTCAGCAATCCCGTCGAGCAGCCCGGCTCCCCACTCGACGACGACGATCGACCGCTCGAAGTCGATGTCGAGGTCGTCGAGCTCGAGGGCGCTTCGCAGCCGGTAGGCGTCGACGTGAACCAGCGGCACCCCCGTCGCTCGCGGATGCGTTCGCGCCAACACGAACGTTGGACTGGTGACGGCGCCGCGCACCCCGAGTTCTGCACCGAGTCCCCGGGTGAGAGTCGTCTTGCCCGCTCCAAGCTCACCGTTCAACAGCACGAGGTCGCCCTCGCCCAGCTGGCGTGCGATCGTCGCGCCAAGCCGCTCCATCGCCGCCGGGGTCGGAATCGTGAGTTCGGTCACGGTGCGAAGACGCGCGTCACCCGGGGGCCGATCCTGGTGACGATCTCGTAGTTGATGGTTCCTGCTGCGTCGGCCCAGTCATCGGCCGACGGCACGCCGGTTGCCGGATCGCCGAACAGGATCGCCCGGTCCCCGAGCGCGACACTGTCGTCACCAACATCCACGACGAACTGGTCCATCGCCACCCGTCCGCTGATTCGATAGGTCTTCCCGTTGATCGAGACCGGCGCGGAGGAGGACGCCGACCGCGGGATGCCGTCGGCGTACCCGAGCGGGACCAGCGCGAGCGTCGTCTCTGCGGGCGTGCGATAGGTGTATCCATAAGAGACCCCGCTGTCGACGGGAACCCGCTTGACCGAGACGATCTCTGCGCTGAGTTCCATCACGGGACGAAGGCCGAGGTCCGAGCGGCCACTCCGATCGAACGGCGAGAGGCCGTACGCACCGATGCCGAGGCGAACCAGGTCGAGACGCGACTCGGGCAGCGAAAGGGCGCCCGCGGTTGCCGCAAGATGTCGGACTTCGGGCCGCAGCCCGGCTTCCTCGGCCATTGCCACCGCCGTCTCGAAGCGCCGCAGCTGCTCGCGATCCTCCTCCGCGCCGGCGTTGGCCAGATGGCTCCAGATGCCACGAACGGTCAGGCGACCCTCGCGCTCGAACTCTGCGGCGCGCCGGAAGAGCTCGCCGGCCTGGGACTGCGGGATCCCGTTTCGCGATAGCCCGGTGTCCACCTTGATCTGGATGGTGGCGTGGCCGGCCGTGTAGGCCGCGCGATCGAGCTGCGGAAGGGTACTGATGCCGAGGTCGATGCCCGCGTCGACCGCGGCCTGGAAATCGGCGTCGTCGCCGTGCAACCAGGTGAGAATTGGCACGGAAATGCCTGCCGCCCGGAGCGCCAGCGCCTCCGCGATGTCGACGACCCCGAGCCACTCGGCGCCCCCCTCGACGGCCGCGGCGGCTACCTCGCGCGCCCCGTGCCCGTAGGCGTCCGCCTTGACGACGATCATGGTCTGCGCGGGAGCGACCGCCTTGCGCAGCAGCCGCACATTGGACTGCAGCGCCTCGAGGTCGATGCGCGCCTCCCTCGTCGGTCGCGCCACTAGCTGACCTGCGCCGTCGACTCGACAATCACGTAGGCCACCGCGATGCCCGCATCGTGCGACATCGAGAGGTGGATGCTGTCGATGCCTCGCGCCTCGACAATTGCAGCGACGGCGTTGTGGAGAACGAACGAGGGGTTCCCGAGGTCGTTGGAGACGACCTCCATGTCGTGCCAGCGCACACCGGTCGAGTCGCCGATCGCCTTGATCAGCGCCTCCTTGGCTGCGAATCGTCCCGCCAGCGAATGCAGCGGCAGGCCCCTCTCATCCGGGGTGAAGAGGCGCACCAGAAGCGCAGGCGTTCGAGAGGCCGCGCGCTCAAAGCGGGCCAGATCGACGACATCAACCCCGATGCCGGAAATCATTACTCGACCGTCACCGATTTTGCCAGGTTGCGAGGCTGGTCCACATCGAGTCCCTTCGCCGTGGCGAGCTCGAGGGCGAAGATGTGCAGCGGCACTACCGAGAGGAGCGGCTCAAACAACGGGGCAGCCAGCGGGATCGGGATGACCTCGTCTGCGAACGGCAGAACGGCGGCATCGCCCTTCTCCGCAATCGCGATCACCCGGGCACCACGCGCGCGTATCTCCTGGATGTTCGAGACGACCTTCGGATGCAGCGAAGACGGGTCACGCGGTGACGGCACAATGACGAAGACGACCTGGCCAGGCTCGATCAGCGCGATGGGCCCGTGCTTGAGCTCGCCCGCCGCGAAACCCTCAGCATGGATGTAGGCGAGTTCTTTGAGCTTGAGCGCACCCTCGAGCGCGACCGGGTACCCGACGTGGCGGCCGAGGAAGAGCACCGAGCGAGTGTCCGCCATCCAGCCCGCCAGCTGGCCGATTCCCGCCGACGCGACCAGCACCTCGGAGATCTTTGCGGGGATCGCCTGCAGCTCCTCGACATTCTCGGCGACCTCGGCGGCAGAGAGGGCGCCGCGCACGGCTGCGAAGTGCAGGCCAAACAGGTAGAGAGCGGTGATCTGCGCAACGAAGGCCTTGGTGGATGCGACGGCAACCTCGGGCCCGGCATGGGTGTAGATCACGGCATCCGATTCGCGGGGAATCGATGAACCCTGGGTGTTGCAGATGGAGAGTCCGTGCGCGCCCTCGTCTTTGGCGTATTTGACCGCTCTCAACGTGTCGATGGTCTCGCCGGACTGGCTCACCGAAATAACGAGAGTTCGCTCGTTCAGGATGGGGCTGCTGTACCGGAACTCGTGGGACAGCGCCACCTCGACGGGAACGCGAGCCCAGGCCTCGATCGCGTACTTTCCGAGCATGCCGGCGTAGGCCGCGGTGCCGCAGGCGATGATCACGATTCGGTCGATCGCCTTCAGCACATCGTCGGTGAGATCGCCGAGGTCGGGGAACGCGACGACGCCGTCGGTGACGCGACCGAGCAGCGTGTTGTACACGGCATCGGGCTCCTCGCTGATCTCCTTGCGCATAAAGCTCGACCAGCCGCCCTTCTCCGAGGCGGAGGCATCCCACGCGATCTCGTACTCGCGGGTCTCGACCGGGGCGCCCGCAAAATCGGTGACCTCGACCGAGTCGGGGCGAATCGTGACGATCTGGTCGTCGCCGATCTCGACCGCGCGACGGGTGTGCTCGACGAATGCGGCAACATCGGAGCCGAGGAAGTTCTCGCCGTCGCCGAGTCCGATCACCAGCGGGGAGATGTGACGCGCGCCGACGACTTCTCCCGGCCGGTCCTGGTGCACGATCAGGAGCGTGAATGCGCCGTCGAGCCGCGCAACGACCTGGCGCATTGCGAGCGTCAGGTCCCCGGTCTCGCGGAACGCCCGCCCGACGAGCACAGCTGCAACCTCGGAGTCGGTCTCGCTCGTGAACGACTCACCGGCATCCAGCAGTTCCTGCTTCAGGGGAGCGAAGTTCTCAATGATGCCGTTGTGGATGAGCGCCAGCTTGCCGTCGTCACCCAGGTGCGGGTGGGCATTGCCATCGGTTGGCCCGCCGTGCGTCGCCCACCGGGTGTGGCCGATGCCGGTCTGTCCGTCTACAAGGGGTTTCGCGTCCACGTCGTCGACCAGTATCTGGAGCTTGCCGGCGTGCTTGCGGGTCTCGAGGATGCCGTCCGAGCCCAGAACGGCCAGCCCGGCGGAGTCATAGCCCCGATACTGGAGTCGACTGAGACCACCAAGCAACACGGCCACACTGCTGTTTGGGCCGACGTATCCCACGATTCCACACATCCCGCAATTCTAGGATGCTCCGGCTGGGCAAGGGCCGAGCCGGCGACCCTGCCCGTGCCGACGGTAACGTTGTCGGCACAATGCATGACTCAACATCGGCTCAGCCTTCGCCATTCGTGGAGATCGAGCGGCAGACCTGGGCCGAGCTTGCCCCCTCGACGAAACTGCAGCTCAGCGAGGCCGAGCTGGTCCAGTTGCGCGGGCTTGGCGACCGGCTGGATACGAGCGAGGTAAGCGACGTCTACCTGCCGCTCTCGCGGCTCATCAACCTCTATGCGGGCGGCGCGCGCGCGCTGCACCGCTCGACGGCTCAGTTCCTGCACGACCCGGGCCAGAGCACTCCCTTCGTCATCGGAGTCGCCGGTTCCGTCGCGGTCGGCAAATCGACGACGGCTCGGTTGCTGCGCGAGCTGCTCGCGCGCTGGGACGACACTCCGAGGGTCGAACTCGTCACCACCGACGGTTTCCTGTATCCCAACTCGGTACTTGCGACGCGCGGGCTCATGGACCGAAAGGGCTTCCCGGAGAGCTACGACCGCAGGGCCCTACTGCGATTCGTCACCAATGTGAAGAGCGGAGTCGAGGAGGTGCGGGCGCCGTTCTATTCGCACCTGAGCTATGACGTGGTGCCGGATGCCGAGATCGTCGTGCGGCGGCCCGACATCCTGATTGTCGAGGGCCTCAACGTGCTGCAACCGCCCGGCCCGGGTGGTCGACTGGCCGTGAGCGACCTCTTCGACTTCACGGTTTATGTGGATGCTCGCACCAGCGATATCGCCAACTGGTACGTCGACCGTTTCCTCTCCCTCCAGCGCAGCGCCTTCTCGAACCCGAAGTCCTACTTTCATCGCTACGCGAATCTCAGCGAGGAGGATGCCACCGCAGAGGCGAGGCAGATCTGGGCCGCGATCAACGAGCCGAACCTGCTCCAGAACGTTCTCCCCACCCGTGCGCGAGCCTCGCTGGTGTTGCGCAAGGGCTCGAATCATGCCGTGACATCCGTGCTGCTGCGCAAAATCTGAGGTCTGGGGACGCGCGGTTCAATCCTCCCGATAAACTGCGTTTGCTGAGGATCTGTTAGGGAGGCATTCGTGGCAACCGGTATCGCGGTCCAGTCACAGTGGCCCCTCACGGGCCGGGACGAGCAGCTCGGTCAGATTACGGCGGTTCTGCGCTCCCACTTCGTTTCCATCGTCGTGCTAACGGGCGAATCGGGCGTCGGCAAGTCGCGCCTGGCGGCCGAGTCGGCCGCCACTCTCACTGTCGACGGATGGGCGGTCATCCGCGTCGCCGCGAGCGCGATGCTGACCGCGACGCCGCTGGGTGCGCTGATTCCGGCCATCTCCCCGGGGCGCGACGCCATCGACGTCGTCGTTCGCGATTCGCTCGCGATCTTCGACCTGGTGCGTGAATCGATCGACCGGCTGGCCAAGGGCAACCGCGTCGTCATGATCGTGGACGATTTCAGCCTGCTCGATCCGCTGTCGATGACCGTCATCATCCAGCTGGTTGCGGCGAATGTGGTGCGCCTCATCGCCACGGTTCCGTCCGGTGAATCGCTGCCGGACGCCTTTGTATCGATGTGGACCGACGACTCGGCGCTCGTGCTCGAGGTGCAGCCGCTCACGATCGAGGACTGCGAGACGCTGCTGGGCTCTGTTCTCGGCGCACGCGTCGCGCATCGCACGGCGGTTGCTCTCCACGAACGCTCGGGGGGCAACGTGCTGTTCCTTCGTGAGCTCGTGATCGGCGCCGTGCAGGATGAACAGCTGCAGGAACACGATGGCGTGTGGCAGCTCCTGGGCAAGCCGCTGGGGACGCCCGCACTGCACGACCTGATCCGCACCCGGCTCCAGCACCTGAATGCCCCGCAGACCGCCCTGATCGAGCGACTCGCTGTGTGTCATCCGCTCACCATCGACGACCTGCCTGCCGACGCGCGAGAAAGCCTCGTCGCGCTCGAGCACGCCGGCCTCGTCATCGTGGAAGAGCGGCGCGGACGAACGTGGCTCGCCCTGTCTCACCCGCAGTACGACGAATCGGTGCGCGGCTCGATGTCGCGGCTCGCGACCGTCGACCTGCTCATCGACCAGGCCGCTCTCGTCTCCGAGCGCGCGATGACCCCCGAGGACGAGCTGCGGGTCGCCCTCTGGCGACTGGATGCCGGCGTCGAGTCCGACCCGGACATCCTGTTTCGCGCGACCCACCTCGCGGTTCTCGGTGGGGACCATCCGAGGGCGGAGCACCTCGCCGCCGCCGCCATCGAGGCGGGAGCACCACCCGCCGAGATGCTGCTCCTTCAGGGCGAGTCCATCTGGACGCTCGGCCGGATCTCTGAGGCACTTGCCGTCCTGGACCGCGCTGCGCTCGAGGACGAGGCACATCCGACGACCGTCAAGCTCACCGGGCAGATCGCCGCCGCGCGGGCGAGCGTTTTTGCGGGCGAAGCCGATGGCAACGCTCTCGGGCTTGCCGTGATCGATCGCGCCATCGAACGTCACCCTGAGCTGTCGATCACGCTCGCTTTCCCCAAGTCTGTCCTGCTGCTCAATCTCGAGGACGCGGCGCTGTCTGAGCTCGCGCTCGAGGTTGCGGCTCCCGGCGCGGGCGCCGACGAGACCGAGAGAGCAGTGTTCAACCTCGCGCAGGGGTTGCCGCTGTCGGCACTCGGGCAGGTCGATCGGGCGCTGGCCGCGGCGCGGGCCGCCGTCGCACACACCAGTGAGAGCCTGCAACCCGCATTTTCCCTCCGGCGTGCCCAGATGGTTCTCGAGACCGTGCTCCTCCAGGTTGGGTCGCTCGAGGAGGCTCGAGAAATGGCGGTCCACTCCCTCGAGGCGTGTATCGAGGCCGACGACGAACTAGGCACCCGCTACAACGAGCTTCTCCTCGGCCAGTGCTACCTCGGCATGGGTCAGCTCACTACCGCCGCCAAGTGGCTCAGCGATGTCATCAGTGGATCGCAGGCACGCGGTTCCGTCTTCTACCTCGATCAGGCGCGGGCGCTGCTCGCGCTGACCCTCCTCTGGCGCGGCAAACCGAGCGACGCCGCCAGCGTGCTCGCCGGGCTTGACCAGAAAATGGTCGCGGCCAGTTCCTACGCCGCGGCATCCACTCTCTGGCTCGATGCCGTGCGCGGCGGTCGCGACCGCGCGATGGCGGGGATGCTTCGTCGCGCTCGTTCCGCCGCCGACCGTGGACACGTGATTCACGCCGCGAGCCTGCTGCACTGCGCCGTCCGGCTCGGCGCCGCGACGCAGGCGGCGCCGCAGTTGGTCGCGCTCGCATCCGGCACGACATCCGAGCTGCTCAAAGCGCAGGTTGCGCACGCAACGGCGGAGGCGTCAGGCGATCTGGACGCGCTCGTTGCCGCAGGCGAGAAATGGGAAGCGCTCGGCTTCGCACTGTTCGCGGGCGAGGCGTTCGTCTCGGCGAGCGCGGCCGCTCGTCTCGCACACAACTCGCGGATGGCCGTCAGCCTGCAGAATCGCGCGGACGACATCCTCGCCAAATGCGAGGGCGCGGCCACCCCGCTCCTCCAGTTCGCGGAACGCGGCGAACGTCTCACCGGGCGGGAACGTGAGATCGCAGCCCTCGCCGCACAGGGGTTGAGCAGCCTCGAGATCGCGAAGCGGCTCCAGGTTTCACCGCGCACGGTCAACAACCACCTGCACGCCGCCTACTCAAAGCTCGGGGTGCGCGGGCGCAACGAGCTTTGACCGCGCCATGCGTCGAGCCCCGTCACGTACCACGCTCAAGTGCCCCGAATTGACCCAAGCGTCACTCGATGTGTCTATTTGGGGGAATTCGATTGCAGAGGGTGACGCCAGCCCGCAACCTGTCGATTCGCGCTAGGCGCTGAGTTCGGCCCTGACCACGTCGGCGAGTTCGTGGGCGATGCGATCCGCGGTGGCCTGATCCTGCGCCTCGACCATGACGCGGACCATTGGCTCGGTGCCGGATGGCCTCAGCAGAACACGCCCGGTCTCTCCCAGGGCCTCCTCGGCCACCGCGACAGCCGCCGCGATGGCCTTGTTGCCGTCCAGCCCGTGGTGGTCGACGCCGCGAACGTTGACGAGAATCTGCGGGTAGATGGTCATCACCGATGCGAGCTCGGCGAGGGACTTGCCGCTGCGAGCCACCTCCGCGACGAGGTGAAGTCCGGTGAGGATGCCGTCACCGGTGGTGGCGAAGTCGGTCATGATGACGTGGCCGGACTGTTCGCCGCCGAGCGAGAGCCCGTGCTCGTTCAGGGCCTCGAGAACGTAACGGTCGCCTACTGCGGTCTCCAGCATCCGGATGCCGTGGTCGGCCATCGCCCGCTTCAGCCCCAGGTTGCTCATGACCGTCGCGACCAGGGTGCTGTCCTTGAGCACGCCGCGCTCGTTCATTGCGACCGCAAGGATCGCCATGATCTGGTCGCCGTCGACGACGTTGCCGTTGGCGTCGACCGCGAGGCAGCGGTCGGCATCGCCGTCGTGAGCGATTCCGAGGTCGGCGCCGGCGTCGAGCACCGCCTTGGCGAGGTTGTCGAGGTGGGTCGATCCGACCCCGTCGTTGATGTTCAGGCCGTCCGGCTCCGCGCCGATCACGGTTACCGTCGCTCCGGCATCCGCGAAGACCTCCGGGGAGATGCCGGCCGCGGCGCCGTGCGCGCAATCGAGAACGAGGTGGATGCCGTCGAGCCGGTTCGGGAGGGTCGAGAGAAGGTGAACGACGTACCGGTCCTCGGCATCCGAGAATCGACGGATGCGACCAACGTCGGCGCCGGTCGGTGCGAGCTTTGTCTCACCGAGTGCGACCTCGATGCGGTCTTCGACCTCGTCGGGGAGCTTGGTGCCTCCCGTCGCAAAGAACTTGATGCCGTTGTCGGGAGCCGGGTTGTGTGACGCCGAGATCATGACGCCAAGGTCGGCCTTGAAGTCGCCTACCAGGAACGCGAGTGCGGGCGTGGGCACGACGCCGGCGTCGTATACGTCAACCCCGGAGCTCGCGAGACCGGCGTTGACCGCGCCGGCGAGGAACTCGCCGGAGATGCGTGGGTCGCGTGCGACGACCGCGATCGGTCGGCGACCGGACGCGCGCCGCCCGTCGGCGACCCTGCCCTTTCCGAGCACGACCGCTGCGGCCTGTGCGAGACCGAGCGCAAGCTCGACGGTGAGGCCGGAGTTCGCTCTACCGCGAACGCCGTCCGTACCGAACAGGCGTGGCATCGTCCTGTGCCCCAGAACCGAAGCGGGCTAGCGCTTCGAGAACTGCGACGCCTTGCGAGCCTTCTTGAGACCGGCCTTCTTGCGCTCGATGACGCGGGCATCCCGAGTGAGGAAGCCGGCCTTCTTGAGCGCGGGGCGGTTGTTCTCGCGGTCGATCTCGTTCAGCGAACGGGCGATCGCGAGACGCAGTGCGCCCGCCTGGCCCGAGGGGCCACCGCCGGTGATCTTCGCGATCACGCTGTAGGAGCCGAGCAGGTCGAG
>FSVR01000173.1_pt1 | contig 10885 bp, 9 predicted proteins | sample 1637811 | NCBI WGS metagenome assembly FSVR01 (sample SAMEA3914814, study PRJEB12502) | metagenome | biome: forest; material: soil | place: USA | collected 2011-09-16 | depth 0.1 m | reverse complement strand
GCGCTGTGGGCGGTAATGACGCCGTCGTGAAATAGTCGGAGATAACAAACAGAGGTTCGATGAGGAGACGCACTGTGAGCAAGGTGCTGGAATCCGCGGCGGCGGCGATCGCCGGATCGGTCACCGACGGCATGACGATCGCGGTCGGCGGATTCGGCCTGAGCGGTGTGCCGGTCGATCTGATCCGGGCCCTTCGCGACTCCGAGGCGACGGGCCTCACCATCGTGTCCAACAACATGGGCGTCGACGGCAAGGGCCTCGGCATCCTTCTCGAAACCAGGCAGGTCGTGAAGGTCATCGCCTCATACGTGGGCGAGAACAAGCTGTTCGCCAGCCAGTTCCTGAGCGGTGAGCTCGAGGTCGAGTTCGCGCCGCAGGGGACGCTCGCCGAAAGGATGCGTGCCGGTGGCGCGGGAATTCCGGCGTTCTACACCCGCACTGGAGTTGGCACACAGGTCGCCGAGGGCAAGCCGACCGCGGAGTTCGACGGTCAGCTGTACGTGCAGGAGCGGGGAATCGTGGCCGACGTCGCGCTGGTTCGTGCGTACCAGTCCGACACCGAGGGAAATCTGACCTACCGCTTCACAGCACGCAACTTCAATCCGGTGGTCGCCACCGCGGGACGCGTCACCTTCGCGGAGGCGGAGAACATCGTGGCGCTGGGGGAGCTGGATCCCAACGTGATTGTGACGCCCGGCATCTTTGTCACCGGGATCGTTCAGGCGGAGGCACGGGAGAAGGACATCGAGCAGCGAACTGTTCGTCCGCGGGACCTGGAGGCGGCGCAGTAATGGCCTGGACCAGAGACGAGATGGCGGCGATCGCTGCGGCGGAACTGCGTGACGGCGACTACGTCAATCTCGGTATTGGCATCCCCACCCTCGTCGCGAACAACATTCCGGACGGCCTCACCGTCACCCTGCAGAGCGAAAACGGTCTGCTCGGGATGGGGCCGTTCCCGTTTGAGGGCGACGAGGACGCCGACCTTATTAATGCGGGCAAACAGACCGTGACCATCCTTCCCGGCGGCAGTGTGTTCGATTCCGCCGAATCGTTCGCGATGATCCGCGGTGGACACGTGGATCTTGCGGTCCTCGGCGCGATGCAGGTATCGGAGCGAGGGGATCTGGCGAACTGGTCGATTCCGGGCCAGCTCGTGAAGGGCATGGGCGGCGCGATGGACCTCGTCGCCGGCACCAAGCGCGTCGTGGTGCTCACCGATCACCTGGCGAAGGATGGCAGTTCTAAGATCGTGCGCGAGTGCACGCTGCCGCTTACGGGGGTTGGGGTTGTGCAGCGGATCGTCACGGACCTGGCCGTCTTCGATGTCACCGATGATGGGCTGGTTCTGACCCGGATAGCGCCGGGAGTGTCGATCGCGCAACTCAGGTCATCCACCGAGCCCGACTTTCGAGTTGATCCAAGCGTGTCGGTCTGACACAATTACTTTCCGAACGACCGGTAATAAAATAGATTCCGGATCATCCCGATGGAGGGTTGTCGAGAAATGACTGAGGCCTTTCTGATTGGGGGCGTCCGCACGCCCGTCGGCCGCTACGGCGGAGTGCTCTCGAGCGTTCGGCCGGATGACCTCGCGGCACTGGTCGTCGCCGAGGCCGTCGCTCGCGCGGGCATCGACCCTGCCCTCATCGACGAGGTTATTCTCGGCGGTGCGAACCAGGCCGGCGAAGACAATCGCAACGTGGCCAGGATGTCGGTTCTGCTCGCGGGACTCCCGGACTCCGTTCCCGGCATCACCGTCAACCGCCTGTGCGCATCCGGACTCTCGGCCATCACCATGGCCGCCCAGGCAATCCGCGCAGGCGACGCCGACATCATCGTTGCTGGCGGTGTCGAATCAATGAGCCGCGCACCGTGGGTGCAGGCCAAGCCCGAGAAGGCCTTCGCAAAGCCCGGCGACCAGTTCGACACCTCGATCGGCTGGCGCTTCCCGAACCCGCGTCTCCTCGCCCGCGACAAGGCAACCTTCTCGATGCCGGAAACCGGCGAAGAGGTCGCACGCGTCTACGGCATCAGCAGGGAAGACGCCGACGCGTTCGCCCTCGCCAGCCATCAGCGGGCGATTGCGGCCGTGGACGCGGGACGCTTCGATGCCGAGATCATCGGTGTCGAGACGGCGCGAGGCACCGTCGTCCTCGACGAGGGACCGCGACGCGACACCAGCCTCGAAATCCTGGCCGGTCTGAGGCCCGTCGTGAAGGGCGGCTCCGTCGTGACGGCCGGCAATTCGAGTGCGCTCAACGATGGTGCGTCGGCCATTGTGGTCGCCAGCGCGGAGGCGGTCGAAAAGTATGGACTGGTGCCTCGAGCACGGATCGTCGGAGGCGCCAGCGCGGGAGTCGCACCCGAGGTGATGGGAATCGGACCGGTGCCCGCGACGCGGAAGGCGCTGTCTCGAGCCGGACTCGACGTCGCCGTCCTCGACGCGATCGAGCTGAACGAGGCTTTCGCGACCCAGTCGTTGGCGGTCATCCGCGAACTTGGGCTCGATCCCGCGCGCGTGAACGCGGATGGTGGCGCGATCGCGCTCGGTCACCCGCTCGGGTCGAGCGGGTCGCGACTCGTGGTCACGCTGCTCGGGCGCATGGAGCGCGAGAACTCGCACTACGGCCTCGCGACGATGTGCGTCGGAGTCGGACAGGGCACCGCACTGATCATCGAGCGGGTCGGCTGACCGTGCCCGCATCGATCGGTGAGGCGGAGACGCTCGCGACCATCCTCGTCACCCGTCTCGCCGACCGCGTGGTCGTGCAACTCAATCGCCCGGATGTGCGGAACGCCATCAACCAGGCGATGGTGGACGAGCTGCACAGCGTCTGCGCCGAGCTCGAGGTTGTCCCGCGCATCCTTATCCTGATCGGCGGCGACGGCGTATTCGCGTCCGGAGCCGATATTGCCGAGCTGCGCGAGCGCGGGGAGACGGATGCGCTTAAGGGCATCAACACGCACCTGTTCATCCGGATCGCCGACCTGCCAATGCCCGTTATTGCCGCCATCGACGGCTACGCGCTGGGCGGCGGCGCAGAGCTCGCATACGCGGCGGACTTCAGGATTGGTACCCCGCGCCTGAAAATGGGCAACCCGGAGACGGGACTCGGAATCATTGCGCCGGCGGGTGCGCTCTGGCGGTTGCCCGAGCTCGTCGGCGAGTCGCTCGCAAAGGAGATCCTGCTCGCCGGCCGGGTCCTCGGCGCGGATGAAGCGCTCGCGGCCCACCTGATCACGCGGATCGCGGAACCGCCCGAGCTGCTCGCTGCGGCGCACGTCCTCGCCGACGAGATCGCGACCAAGGACCCGCAGGCGACCCGACTCACGAAGTCGATCATGCGGACGTCGCGGGGCGATCATCCTCGAGCCGACCTCGAGTCACAGGCCGTCCTGTTCGAGTCGCCCGAGAAGAGGCGCCGCATGACCGAGTTTCTCGAGCGGAGAAAAAAGTGACCGACATCCCCGCCGTGATCGGCGTGCTCGGCGGCGGACGCATGGGCGCGGGCATCGCGCACGCGTTCGTCGTCTCGGGTTCGAGTGTGCGAATCGTGGAGCGGGACGACGAGCAGGCTGCCGCAGCGCTGGACCGGGTGACCTCGGCGCTCGCCGCGAGCGTCGAGCGAGGAACGACGGGCGAGTCCCTTGCAACACTCAACGCACGGATCGAGACCGGGACGGATGACGCGCTCTTCGACGAGTGCGAGCTCGTGATCGAGGCGGTGCCGGAGGTAACCGACCTGAAGATCGCCTCGCTTCGACGCATCGAGGATCGGGTCGGGGCCGAGATCCCGATCGCGAGCAACACCTCGTCGATGTCGATCGATTCGCTCGCCGCCTCGATGCGGTTTCCACAGCGTTTCCTCGGACTGCACTTCTTCAACCCGGTTCCCGCGTCCGAACTGGTCGAGATCGTCGTGGGTAGCGCCACGGACGCGTCCGTCCTCGCGGATGCTCAGGACTGGGTCGCGGCGCTGGGAAAGACTCCCGTCACCGTCAGGGACTCGCCCGGCTTCGCATCCTCGCGACTCGGCGTCATCATCGGGCTCGAAGCCATCCGGATGCTCGAGGAGGGCGTCGCCTCAGCGGAGGACATCGACGCCGCCATGGTCCTCGGCTACAAGTTCCCGGTTGGGCCGCTGCGCCTCACCGACATCGTCGGGCTGGATGTCCGGCTCGGCATCGCCGAGTACCTGCACTCGCAGTTGGGCGAGCGATTTGCGCCACCCCAACTGCTGCGCGACAAGGTGGCCGCGGGCGAACTCGGTCGCAAGACCGGCACAGGTTTCTTTATCTGGGACGACCGTCCCAGCCAGAAAGGCACATCATGAGCGCAATTCTTCCCAGCTACGTGTCGGGCAAGTGGTGGTCGCCGAAGGCAGCTGCCCCCTCCACCATCGTCCGCGACGCATCAACCGGCGATACCGTGACGACGGTCAGTACCAGTGGCCTCGACCTCGCGGCCGCGCTCGACTACGCCCGCACCGTCGGCCAGGCTTCGCTCGGTCGGCTCACCTTCCATCAGCGTGCGTTGCTGCTCAAGCAGTTCGCGCAGGCGCTGACCGCGCGCAAGGACGAATTGTACGAACTGTCGAGCCGCACGGGCGCGACCCGCGGCGACTCGATGGTCGATATCGATGGTGGAATCGGCGTGCTCTTCACCTACTCGTCGAAGGGGCGTCGCGAGCTTCCGAACTCCCGTGTCTTCGTGGATGGCGCGGTCGAGCCGCTCTCGAAGGATGGCTCGTTCCTCGGCCGTCACGTCTACACGCGCCTCCCCGGTGTCGCGGTGCAAATCAACGCCTTCAACTTCCCGGTGTGGGGCTCGCTCGAGAAGTTCGCGCCCGCGTTCCTGGCCGGCGTTCCATCGCTGGTGAAGCCGGCGACCCCGACCGGCTACCTGGCGGAAGCGTTCGTGCGCATCCTGGTCGAGTCCGGCCTGCTGCCAGACGGGTCGCTGCAGCTGGTTTCGGGTGCCGTCCCCGACCTGTTCGAGAACCTCCGTATCGGAGATCTGGTCGCCTTCACCGGATCCGCGTCAACCGCGGAGCGGCTGCGCGAGAACGAATCCGTTCGAACGGGTGGCGTTCGCTTCACCAACGAGACCGACTCCATCAACGCGTCGGTTCTCGGCAGGGACGCGGTCGCCGGAACGCCGGAATTCGACGCTTTCGTGCGCGGCGTGGTCACCGAAATGACCGTCAAGGCGGGGCAGAAGTGCACGAGCATCCGGCGGATCATCGTGCCCAGGACCTCGATCGATGACGTCACCGCAGCAGTCGCCGCGCGGATCGAGGAGCGCATCGTCCTCGGCGACCCACGTGCCGAGGGCGTCACGATGGGACCGCTCGCCTCCGTTGAACAGCGCGACGAGGTACTGCGCCAGGTCGGCCGGCTGGTCTCGGCCGGTGGTCGCATCGTTGTCGGGTCGACGGATGCGCCGAGCGCGCTGCACGCGGACGGTTCGCGATCGGTCGACGAGAACGGGGCGTTCACCTCGCCGGTACTGTTGCGCTTCGATGCCTCGAATGAGGATGCCGTGCATGAGGTCGAGGCGTTCGGCCCGGTCGCGAGCCTGATCGCGTACGACACGACCGACGAGGCGATTGCGCTGGTCGGTCGGGGCGGAGGCTCGCTGGTCACGAGCATCGCGACCCATGATCCGGAGGAGGCGATCGCGCTCCTGAACGGAATCTCGGTCTGGAACGGCCGCGTGCTCGTGCTCGATCGCGATGACGCCAAGACGTCGACGGGTCACGGATCGCCGATGCCCCAGCTGGTGCACGGTGGCCCGGGTCGCGCCGGGGGTGGCGAGGAACTCGGGGGCATCCGCGCGGTCCTTCATCACATGCAGCGAACTGCACTCCAGGGCTCGCCGCAGATGCTCACCGCAATCACGGGGATCTGGCACGCGGGTGCCGCGTCGAACTCGGATGGTCGCCATCCATTCCGCAGGACCCTCGAGGAGCTCAGCCTCGGCGACAGCGTGGTGTCTGACAGTCGCGAGATCACCCTGGCCGACATCGAGCACTTCGCCGAGTTCACGGGCGACACGTTCTACGCGCACATGGACGAGGATGCTGCGGCCGCCAATCCCTTCTTCCCGGGACGTGTTGCCCACGGCTACCTGCTCGTCTCCTTCGCTGCCGGCCTGTTCGTCGATCCGGCGCCTGGGCCCGTGCTCGCCAACTACGGGCTCGAGAACCTGCGCTTCCTGACGCCGGTGTCGCCCGGCGACAGCATCCGCGTTGTGCTCACGGCCAAACAGATCACGCCGCGCGAGACCGACGAGTACGGCGAGGTTCGCTGGGATGCGGTGCTGATCAACCAGCGGGACGAGGTGGTCGCGACCTACGATGTACTGACCCTGGTCGCGAAGGACAGCTACGTTGCCGAGAGCCCCTCGAGCGCCATCGCCAGTACCTCGTTGGCGAGCTGATCTCCGGACTCGGGGCCATCGGCTCGATACCACTCGACGATCGAGTTGATCATTCCGAAGAGCAGTCGAGTGATCACGCGCGGGTCGATATCGGCTCGCACCGAGCCCTCATCTCGTGCCTCCGCGACGAGCGCCGTCACCGAGCGGTCGAAGTCTCGCCGCCGCCGAAGTGCCTCCCGCTCGACGTCGGTATTGCCCCGCACCCGTAGCAACAGCGTCACGTACGGGAGCCGGCTGGTCAGGATGTGCACGGCTCCGCGAAGGACATAGGCGAGGCGCTCCTCGGCGCTGCCCTTCAGCGCGCCATCTTCGAGCAGCACTCCCTCGAGCCCGCCGAGCGCCTCATCCAGTGCTGCCCCGAGCATCTCGGCCTTCGCCGGGTAGTGGTGGTAGACGGCCGCCTTACTGAGTCCGAGCCGCTGAGCGATCATGCCCATGGATGTCGCGTCGTAGCCGAATTCGATGAATGCCGTCACTGCGGTATCCAGCACGAATTGCCGATCGAGGCCTGGTCGACCCTTTTTCGGCGCTGGTGCGGCATCCGTTTCTGACATCACAGCCCAGTCTGACAGAGCACACAGCCGGTTCGTTACGGGTTCGTGACCGAAGTCGTCGAATTGGGCATTCCGCTTTGTGAGGTGAAGTGGTAAACATGTAACCACTTCTTTACATGTTTATGTATCCCGAAAGGATCCCATGAAGTATCAAGTGAAAATCCAGATCGCGGCACTCGCCGCGATCACCGCACTCGCACTCGCCGGATGTTCAACGACGTCCCCGGCGAAGACCGACACCACGCCGATCAAGATCGGCCTCCTGACCGATCTCTCCGGCGTTCAGAAGCTGTTCGGCACACCGACCAAGGATGTCTCGGAGCTCGCCGTCAAGCAGATCAACGCGGCGGGAGGGGTTAATGGCCGCAAGGTGGAACTCGTCGTTGGCGACGGTCAGGCCACTCCGAACGTTGGGGTGGCCGCGGCACAACGCCTCATCAGCCAGGACCACGTTTCGGCGCTCTTCGGGATGCACGACAGTGCCTCGCTTCACGCCGTGATCCCGGTAACGCAGTCGGGCAAGGTCCCGTACTTCTACACCCCACTGTTCGAAGGCGGCACCTGCTCCGCAAACCTCGTGACAAACGGAGAGGTTCCCGCACAGCAGCTGAAGCCCGAGATCCCGTGGGTCCAGAAGCAGACCGGGAACAACAAATGGTTCCTGCTCGGTGACGACTACGCCTGGCCGCAGCAGAGCCTCAAGCTCGCCGCGGGGTACATCAAGGCGAGCGGCGGAACCGTCGTCGGAACCCAGTTCGTTCCGCTCGGCACGACCGATTTCCAGAGCGTCATTTCCCAGATTCGGGCGAGCGGGGCCAACCTGCTTCTTCCGGCGCTGGTTGGTGGCGACGCGGTTGGCTTCGAAAAGCAGGCTGCTGCTGCAGGCCTTGGTAACTCGAAGATCCAGCGCCTCGCGTTGCTATACGAGAACGCCACGCGTGGAGGTATGGGTGCGGACGTTGCCAACGGGGAGTACAACACGATGAGCTACGACCAGAGCGTCAGCTCGGCCGTCAACACCAAGTTCCTCGCCGCGTACACCAAGGAGTTCGGTGCGACCGCGCCGCCGGTCACGTCGCTGTCGGAGGAGACCTACGTCGCGATCCTCGCCTGGGCCGAGGCTGCCAACAAGGCAAAGTCGGTGGACGAGCACGCTGTACTGACTCACGTAGCTGGCATCAAGATCGACAGCCCCGCAGGCACGGTGACCTTCCTCGCGAATCACTTCGCGAAGCAGAACATCAACGTGACACAGGCTCAGCCGGACGGCTCGGTCAAGGTCGTCAAGACCTTCTCGCAGCTGGACCCCGAGCAGACCTGCACCACCCCGCTCGGCTAAGTCGCAAAGCGCCTCACAATGACGTCCGCATTTCTTATCAACCAGCTTCTTGGGGTGCTCGCCACCGCATCGATATCGGCGCTTGTCGCGATTGGTCTGGCGATCTCCTTCAGGTTGATGGGCGTCATCAATCTGGCACACGGGCAATTCATCATGCTGGGGGCTTACGCGGTAGTCGTAAGCCTCCAGCACGGATTGCCATTCCCTATCGCAGTACTCGTCGCGTTGGTCGCGGGATTCCTACTCGGCGCTCTCACCGAGGTGGCACTCATCCGCCGCTTCTATGACTCGCCTGAGCTCGCGATTCTCGCGACGTTTGCTCTGGGCATCCTCATACAGCAGGTCGTCCAGATCATCTTCGGCAACAGCTACCAGAACCTAGCAAACCCGCTGCCGGGGACCGTGTCGATAGCCGGAGCTTCCTTCCCCGGCTATCGACTGGTTCTCATTGTCATCACCATTCTCGTTCTGGGGGCGATCATCTACCTGCTCTCGGCGACACCGGTCGGCATGCGCATTCGCGCCGTCGCGACCGATAGCTCCCTGGCCGACAGTCTCGGCATCAGGTCCGCGGTGCTGAAGACTCTGATCTTCGCGCTCAGCACCGCACTCGCCACCCTCGCCGGTGCACTGGTGGCTCCGACGACCAACGTCGAGCCAGCCATGGGAAGTAATTTCCTGTTCATCGCTTTCGTCGTCGTGATTATCGGGGGCAATCGGGTCTCGATGGTCCTGGTGGCGGCGCTGCTCGCCGCGGCGGTCGAGAACACGCTGACCTACTACGTCGCGCCGCTCGTGTCCGAGCTCGCGGTCCTTGCCCTCGCCTTTCTGGTGCTGGCATCCGCACGCACCGGTGGCAAGGGGGCAACGATATGAAGCGCAAGATCATCTCTCTCGTTGCCGCCATCGCCATCCCTGTTCTCTGCCTCGCGCTTGGCGACTATCAGGGCGGACTATTCGCGCAGTTTGCGATGTACGGAGTCGCGACGGCGGCGCTGGCATTCAGCTGGGGTTTCACGGGCATCCTCAACCTCGGTCACGCAGTTTCCTTCGGCCTCGGCGCGTACGTCACGGCGTGGTGCGGCGTGAACGCCGGCCCATTCGGAATTCTCATCGGCATCCTCGCCGGGGCCGTCGCCGCCGGGCTCGTGTCTCTCGTCGTCGGCTCGATCGGCCTGCGAGGACGGGTAAACCTCATCACCTTCGCATTGCTGACCTTCGTCGTTCTCTTCGCGGCGGGCGACGTCGCCAACGACTGGACCCAGGTGAGCGGCGGCTACAACGGGGTTAGCGGCATCCCAGCACTGAACCTTGGCGCGCTGTGGTCCGCGGATGCCACCTCCCAGCGGGTCATCCTGACGGTCATCGCGGCGGCCCTCGTGCTGATCATGGCCGTAGTCGCGCGCGGCCCGCTTGGCGCGCTACTCGCACTGATTCGTGACAATCCGGTTCGGGCAGCTTCGCTCGGCTACGACGTGCCGAGGGTGCGAATCGGAGTCTTCGTCGCTACAGGCGTCGTCACAGGCCTGGCCGGTGGGTTGTTTGCGACCCAGGTGCAGTTCGTCTCCCCCGCGGACATCGGAATCGTGCTGTCGACCAACTTCGTCGTCTGGGCCATGATCGGTTCGCGCACGAGCATTGTCGGTAGTTTCGTGGCGGCCGTGGTGATGAGCTTCATCAGCAACCAGCTCAGCACAAGCCTCAACGACTACTGGTTGTTGATCGTCGGCGCAATCTTCCTTCTCGTTGTGCTGGTCATACCTGGTGGCCTGGCATCCGCCCTTCTGCGGCTGGTGCCGAACCGGCTGCGGAGGCCCGATGCGATCTCTTACCGGATTCAGGACGATCTGCCGCGACCGGAGACGGGTTCGGATCTCACCATCGAGTCGGTCTCATCCACGTTTGGCAGTTTCAAGGCCGTCAGCGACGTGAACATCGTGATCAACAGCGGCGAGGTGCACTGTCTGATTGGTCCCAACGGCGCGGGAAAGTCCACACTGCTCAACGCTCTCTCGGGCACCCACCGGCCAACGGCAGGCCGGTGGAGACTCGGAGAGATCGAACTATCAATGCTGCCGCCGTGGACGATGGCCGCCCTCGGGGTCTCCAGAAAGTTCCAGGCGCCGTCGGTCGGGCCCTCGCTCACGGTCTTCCAGAACATCGCACTCGCGAGTTGGGGTCCCACCGCGAGCGCGCTCTCGCTGGTGCGGCGTCGATGGGACGTCGAAGTGTCCCACACCACGTGGGCGATACTCGAGGCAGGCGGCCTCACCGACAAGCTAACGGAACGTGCGGGCTCCCTGTCGCACGGTCAGAAGCAGTTGCTCGAGCTGGCGATGGTCTTCGAAGGCAGGCCGAGGGTGGTCCTTCTCGACGAACCAACGGCCGGAATGACCAAGGGCGAGACGGATGTCGTCGCGACCCTGCTTCGCGAGCAGGCCGACCGTCTCAACATCCCCATCGTTGTCGTCGAGCACGACATGTCGCTCATTCGCGGAGCCGCGACCACCGTGACGGTACTGCAGGCGGGTCGAGTGCTCGCCGAAG
>FSVR01000137.1_pt1 | contig 11114 bp, 8 predicted proteins | sample 1637811 | NCBI WGS metagenome assembly FSVR01 (sample SAMEA3914814, study PRJEB12502) | metagenome | biome: forest; material: soil | place: USA | collected 2011-09-16 | depth 0.1 m | reverse complement strand
GGTCAATCTCGTCGCCTGGCAAAGCCGTCACCTCCGTCTGTCATCCATTCTGTCCCTGGCTCGCCACCGATTCGAGGGCACGACCCCCAAACAGGTCACATTATTTCCACGACGTTCACCCAAACGGGGCGCCGCTGTGATGAACTGAAAAGGAACCCGAGTTCGTCATTCGCAGCTTGCCCCTACGAAAAAGGAGAATCTCGGTGTCCCATCTCGCACACCCTCGGCTGCGCCTTGCGGCGCTTGCCGCCATCCCGGCACTCGCCCTCATCGCCAGCGGGCTCGCGGTCGCAGCTCCCGCGGCGGCGGTCGATACCGCATCCAGTGTCGTCATCACCGAGGTCTATGGCGGCGGCGGCAACAGCGGTGCGCCGTTCAACAAGGACTTCGTCGAGCTGTTCAATCGTGCGAGCTCGCCGGTCGACGTCACCGGGTGGTCGGTGCAGTACTCGTCGGCCACAGGAACGACCTGGCAGTCGACTGCTCTCACCGGGTCGGTTCCGGCGGGCGGGTTCTATGAGATCTCCGAGTCGGGCGGTGCGACCGGCGTCGACCTGCCAACTCCCGACGTCGCGGGCACGCTGGCGCTCTCGGCCACGAGCGGCAAGGTCGCCCTCGTCTCCGGCAGCGCAACCGCCCTGACCTGCGGCGCGACCTGCTCCAGCGCGGCGGGGGTCGTCGACTTCGTCGGGTACGGCACCGCGAACGACTCCGCGGGGGCACCGACGCCCGCGCTCAGTAACACGACATCCGCGCAGCGGATCACGAGCCCCCTGACCGACACGGGCAACAACCACGCCGACTTCGTCGGGGCCGCGCCGACCCCGAAGGCCGCCACGGCGACCGCCACCGGCGGGACGGACTGCACGGCCACACCGATTCCGGATGCGTGCGTTCCTGGAACGACGACGATCCAGGATGTCCAGGGTGACGGATTCAGGTCGACGCTCGTCGGCCAGACGGTCACCAAAGTCCCCGGCGTGGTAACGGCGGTGAGTTCGGGCAGTAGTCGCGGGTTCTGGCTGCAGGAGCAGAATCCCGACGCCTCGAGGGTCAGCGCGTCATCCGGTGTCTTCGTATTCAGCTCGAGCGCGAGCGTCTCGGTCGGGGACGACGTGCTTGTCACCGGCAAGGTCAACGAGTTCTACCCGCTGAGCTCCGGCGAGACCCTCGCCGACACCGCGAGCCTGTCGACGACCGAACTCGATCCGACGCTCGTGACGACGGTCAGCTCGAACAACCCGCTGCCGACACCGGTGGTTCTCACGTCGACGACCGTGCCCGATTTGTATGCGCCAACCGTCAGCGGCGGCAACATCGAGACCCTGACGCCCCTCGACCCCACTCACTCGGCGCTCGAGTTCTGGGAGTCGCACGAGGGAATGCGCGTTGAGGCGGATAACGCTCGCGTGGTCGGCCCCGGCGACGTCGAGTTCGGGGAGATCTACGTGACGACGAAGCCCGCACAGCAGGCGACGCCACGGGGCGGAACCTACATCGCCGGTTACGACGCCGTGCCCAGCGGCCGGGTTCTGGTGAAGCCGTTGAACGGCGTCGTACCGCCGGCCAACGTTGGTGATGTGCTCGCCGGTGCGACGATCGGGCCCGTCGACTGGTCGACGTTCGGCGGCTACGACATTGCCGCGACTGTAATCGGCGGCCGACAGGACAACGGTCTGACCGCCACCACGGCAACGCCACAGGCGAGCGACCAGCTCGCTATCGCCACCTACAACGTCGAGAATCTGGCGCCAACCGATCCGGACTCCAAGTACGCCGCACTCGGAAAGGGCGTCGTTACGAACCTGGCCTCGCCCGACATCATTTCGGTCGAAGAGATTCAGGACAACTCGGGCGCGACGGACGACGGGGTCGTCGCCGCGGACCAGACGCTCACCAGATTCACGGCTGCAATTGCCGCGGCGGGTGGCCCGAGTTACCAGTGGAGCGAGATCGATCCGGTTAACGACGCGGACGGTGGGCAGCCGGGAGGCAACATCCGAGTCGTGTTCCTCTACAACCCGGCGCGAGTCAGCCTGGATTCGGTTCCCGGTGGCAGCACGTCGACGGCGGTGGGAGTAACGGCCGCGCCCGATGGGACGGCCGATCTCACGGCATCGCCCGGACTCGTCGACCCGACCAACACGGCCTGGACCAGCAGCCGCAAGCCGCTCGCTGGCGAGTTCGTGTTCCAGGGCAAGAAGGTCATCGTGGTGGGCAACCACTTCGCCTCCAAGCTCGGCGACCAGAACTCGGATGGGCGCTTCCAGCCGGCGGCACGCTCATCCGAGGTGCAGCGCGACCAGCAGGCGACCGTTCTGAACGGGTTTGTGAACTCGGTGCTCGCTGTCGACCCGAACGCGAACGTCGTGCTCGCAGGCGACTTCAACGACTACCAGTTCTCGCCGGCGGTCACCACGCTGACAAACAATGGTTCAACGCTGACCGACCTGATCGGCACCCTGCCGGAGAACGAGCGCTACACGTACGTGTTCAACGGGATCTCCCAGGTGCTCGACCACATCTTCGTGACGAAGGCACTTGTCAGTGCCGGGCCAGCGGCGGTGCAGTATGACGTCATCCATGTGAACTCTGAGTTCGCCGACCAGGCGTCCGACCACGACCCGCAGGTCGTGCGCATCCGCCCGGTCGCCGCGACGCCGAAGACCAACGGCACGGTGACGGTCCTGCCGCACACCACCCTGCAGGGAACCCTCGTGCTGGTTCATCTCGAGAAGTTCGACGCCAACTCCAGGTTGACCGTCGCACTCGACAGCACAAAGGTGACGACCGTGACCACTAACAAGCACGGCACGGCGGATGTCATCCTGCCGCTGCCGTTCACGAAGGTGCTCCCGGGAGTGCACACCGTGACGGTGACGACGCCGAGCGGTGCAAAGGCGTCGGCGACGTTCACAGTTATCGCGTGGCCATTCGGGGCGCGAACGGCGATGTAGTCGCGCGCTCCCCGGGGCGCGACGAGTCACTAGTACTGTGTGGTGAATTGTCGTCGCCCCGAAAGGATCGAACGTGCCGGACGGTTCGCCGCTTGTCGTATTCGATCTTGACGGTGTGATCGCCCGCACGGACACGATGGCGTTTCTGCTTCAGAAGCAGTTGCTTTCCCATCCGCTGCGAGCGATCGCCGGGGCGCTTCCCGCGGTCGCGTGGTTCGCGCTGCATCGCTATCCGCGCGCTCGACCACTCCTGTCGCGGACCCTTGGCCGTGCCGCCCTGTCCGGGCTCACCGCCGACCAGTACCGAGCGCTGGCAGTTCGGGTCGGCACCTCGCTCGGGACTGACCCGGATTGTCACATCCCCGAGGGCGTCGCGGCGATCCGCAGACATCTTCTGGCTGGCGATGACGTGGTCGTGACAACGGGTACCGAGGCGCTCCTCTCACGCACATTCCTCGATTCCATGGGGCTCTCGGATGTCAGGTTGATCGCGACCACAATCCGGTTCGGGCCTCGGATGGTGCATTACGAGAACCACAACCTCGGGCCAGGAAAGGTCGGCGGGTTTGTTGACCGGGACATCGATCTTTTCTACACGGATTCGGAGCTTGACCTCCCGGTTGCCCGACTCTCCCGCCACACTGTGCTCGTGAATCCGAGCCCCCGCCTGGCCGGGCGCTTTCGATCCCAGATCCCGAGCCTCGAGATCGTGCGCTGGGCATAGCGGCGTCCACCCGACGCAGTTGAGTTGTCAGTCGTCAGACATTAGACTGCCGTCGTGGCGCAGAATCTGGTGGCAACGGGGTCCGGGCGTGCCGTCGTCGCGCCCCTGTTCCGCGGCTACGCGTTCGACCTGGACGGGACCGTCTACCTCGGAGACACGTTGATCGAGGGTGCCGCGGATGTCGTCGAGCGACTTCGTGTGACGGGCGCGCGCGTGGTGTTTGTCACCAATAAGCCGCTCGAGACTTCCGCCGACTACGCTGCGAAGCTGACCAGGCTCGGGATCCCCACGGCCCCGGCCGACGTCATCTCGGCGGTCGACGCTCTGATCGGGTACCTGGGCACCAATCATCCGGGCGCGAGGCTTCTCGCCGTCGCTGAGCCGCTGCTGATAAGCGAGCTCCAGCTCGCGGGATTCGAGGTGACGACTGACCCCGATGAGACGGACGTCGTCGTGGTCTCGTTCGACCGCACGTTCGACTACGACAAGCTCACCCGCGCGTATCGTGCGGTCAATGCGGGTGCCGTCATAGTGGCGACCAACCCGGACCCATACTGCCCGACGCCGGACGGCGGCCTGCCGGACTGTGCCGCAATGCTCGCGGCGATCGAAGCGTGCACGGGCGCGCGGGCCGAAGCGATTGTCGGCAAGCCGAGCGTTCACATGGCGGCCGCTTTCCTTGATCGGCTTGGTGTGCCGGCCGACGCAGCCGTGATGGTCGGCGATCGCCTGCTTACCGACGTCAGCATGGGGCTGAACGCTGGGATGGCGACCGCGCTCGTGCTCAGCGGTGCAACCACGCGCGAACAGCTTGCCGGATCACCCGTCAACCCGACCTACGTGCTCAACGACCTTCGCGGGCTGCTCGAGCATTGATATCCCGCGCGTGGTGTAGAAAAACCTAGAGAAAGAAGAACCACACTTGTCCGAGTTCATTTTCATGCTGACGCACAACGACAGCACCGTCGACAACGCGCTCGAGGTGCTTGAGCAGGTCGCGTCCACGGGTCTTCGCCACATCGGGTTCAAGGACGTCGGGGCGACGGCGGCGAAGCAGCGCGAGCTGGCGGATGCTGCGCACGCAGCCGGGCTCATCGTCTACCTCGAGATCGTGTCGGTCGACAAGGCCGACGAGATGAATTCGATCGACGCGGCCATCGCGGCGGGCGTGGACTGGATCCTCGGCGGCAAGTTCGCGGACGACGCGGTCCGAAAGCTCGCGGGTACCGGTATCAGATTCGCCCCCTTTCCCGGCCGCATCGTCGGTCATCCGAGCGCACTCGAGGGAACGATCGAGGAGATCGCCGCTCACGCCGCCGAACTCACCAGCATGGACGGCGTCGACGGCGTGGACCTTCTCGCCTATCGACACTCGTCGGTCGACGTTCTCGAGCTGACGGCCGCCGTCGTCAAGGCAAGCCACGGACCCGTCATCGCAGCGGGCTCCGTGGTCTCCGAGGCGCAGATCACGGGACTCGCGAAGGCCGGGGCGTGGGGGTTCACGATCGGTGGTGCCATCTTCGATGGTCTGCTCCCGGGCGAGAAGGACGTAGTGTCGCAGGTCCGTACCGCTCTCGCGTTCGCCGGAGGCGCCTAAATGTCCTGCGGCTCCCCGAGCACCTACACTTGATCGACTATTGCGGGAGGGTGTTATGGCTGGTCGCCGACCGACCCTGGTCGATCAGGTGCGCGAGGAGCTCACCGAACTCATCAGCGGCGGAACCTATGGGGTCGGCGACAGGCTGCCCAACGAGCAGGAGATGTCCGACCGATTTCGGGTCAGCCGCGCAACGGTCCGCGAGGCTTATCGCGCGCTGATCGACGCGGGGTATCTGTCTCGCCGCCACGGCACCGGGACGTTCGTGAACCGGGTCCCGCAGCGCCACGCGCTCGACCTCAATCTCAGCTACACGGCGATGATCCAGGCGGCCGGGTTTACGCCCAGCATCAAGCTCATCTCGCAACGGATCGAGACCGTCGGCGACGATGATCGCGGACGACTCCGCCTCGAAGCCGGCGATGAAATCGTGATTGTCGAACGGGTGCGGCTGGCAGACAAGCGTCCGGTCGTGTACAGCGTGGACCGCATCCCGCTCGGCATCGTGCCCGAATCACTCCGCGGCAATCTGGGGCCCTCGCTGTTCGACATGCTCGAGGAGGCGAATCGTGGCGCTCGGGCCGGACGCACTCGCCTGCTGCCGGTGCTCGCGGGACCGCGCGAGAGCGACCTGCTGGGTGTCAGCGAGGGTGCCCCCCTGTTGTACTTCGACGAGGTCGATTTTGATCGGGAGGGTCGCCCCGTCATGGCCTCCTTCGAGTGGCACACGAGCGACGTCTTCGAGATGTGGCTGAATCGGCGCTCCCAGGAGCACTAGCCCGGTGCGACCGATTGACGGTGCAGGTCGATCCCGTTAGAGTCGACATCAGACGTCTGACGACGTTCGAAAGGCGCATAGCGCTTGGTGGCTTTACCGGCGTACGAGGGAGTATTTCGTGGGATACGTCGTCGGCTGTGATCTCGGTTCACAGAGCGCCAAGGCCGTCCTCCTGACGCCCGATGGGGCGCTGCTCGGTGCCGCGAGTGAGCCGTATCCGATGGAGCATCCGCACAGTGGCTGGGCGGAGCAGGATCCGGCGGTGTATCGCACGGGCCTCGCGGCAAGCATCCGTGCCCTCCTGGCCCAAACCGGTGTCGCGGGGAGCGAGGTTTCCCACATCGGACTCTCGAGCCAGGTCGACGGAGTCGTCGCCCTCGACGCCCGGCTGCAGCCGCTTCGCTCAGCGATCATCTGGCTCGATCGTCGGGCAACTCAGCAGGTCTCCCGACTCGGTGAAGCGATGGGCGCCGAGGAGATTTTCCGCCGGACCGGTCTCAACCTCGACGCCTCCCACACGGCGCCCAAAATGATGTGGCTGGCCGAAAACGATCCAGAGGTCTATCGCCAGGCGGTCTCCCTGCCGTCGGTCGGCGGATACGCGGTCGCCTGGCTGACGGGACGCTCGATCCAGGATCACGCGAACTCGTCGTCGACCCTGCTTTACGACGTCGTCAGGCGGGACTGGAGCGACGAGCTCATCGACGCGGCCGGTCTCGACCGAGCCAAGCTTCCCGAGATCGGACGAGCGACAGACGTCGCGGGAAATCTGACCCCGGAGGCGGCGGAGGCGCTCGGACTCACCACCGCGTGCCGGGTGGTCGTCAGCACGGGCGACGACCACGCCTCGTGCCTCGGGGCGGGTGGAGTCCTCCCGGGAGTTGTCATCGACATCCTCGGCACCGCGGAGCCGGTTGGCGTCGCGAGCCTGTTTCCCGTCTTCGACGACACTCGCCTCGTCGAGACGCACGCCCACGCCGTTGACGACATGTACCTGATCGAGAATCCCGGTTTTGTATCTGGCGGGAACACCCTGTGGTTTGCGAAGAACGTGCTCGGGGTGAGCCAGCAGGAGTTCTTCGATCTCGCCGGAAGGTCCGAGCCGGGCGCGCGCGGGGTTCGGTTCATCCCGGCGCTGACCGGTTCGATGGCTCCGCGCTGGAACGACGCCATGCGGGGCACGTTCGCCGGCCTGTCGATGAACCACGACTCATCCGACCTCGCCCGGGCCATCATCGAGGCAAACAGCTTCGCGTTCCGCGACATCTATGACCGACTCAGCTCCCTCGGGCTCGCCGACTCGGTGCGCGTCGTCGGTGGCGGGTCTCGCAGCGAACTCTGGCTGACCATCAAGGCGACCATGTGCAACACCGCGGTGAGCCGAGTGACGACGCAGGAGACGAGCGCGGCGGGCGGTGCGCTGCTCGCGGCGGTCGCGGCCGGGACGTACGGCAGCCTGGGCGAGGGGGTCGACGCGGTGGTCGAGGTCGATCTCGCCGCTATCGAACCCGATCCAGTCGGTGCGGAGGCTTACGAGGATGCCTACGGCGACTATCGCGCGCTCTTTGATGCACTGGAGTCGGTCGAGACGAACGGGGCAACGCCGTGACGCTGGCATCCGACCTGGATCGATATGGACGCCACCCGGCCGTCGGGATCGAGCGCATCGAGATCGGCTCGCACGCGCTGGGCACCCTTCGGGACAGCATTCTGGCACTCCCCACGCACGATTCGATCGCATTACTCGTGGACACGGTCGAGTACGAGTCTGCGTCTGGCGTTCGGGTGAAGGCCGAGGTTGCCGATGTACTCGCCTCCCTCGGCACCGTGCAGTTGGTGTCGCTCGACGGGGACGTGCACGCGGATGAACGCACCGTGGCGACCGCGGTTGCGGGATGTGTGGGCGCCGACGTCGTCGTGACCGTCGGCTCGGGCACGCTCTGCGACATCGGAAAGGTTGCGGCGGGCGGTCGTCCGCACGTCGTCGTGCAGACTGCGGCATCCGTCAACGGGTTCGCCGACGACCAGTCCGTGCTCCTGATCAACGGGGTCAAGCGCACGACCCACTCGGCATGGCCCACCGCCCTCGTCATCGACACCGACGTGCTCGAGGGGGCGCCCGTCCTCCTGAACCGGTCGGGCCTTGGCGACATGATCTCGATGTTCACGGCGCCGGCCGACTGGTACCTCTCGTCCCTGGTCGACATGGATCGCGGCTGGTCGAGCGACGCCGCACAAATGACCCGCCGCTACGGAGACGACCTTCGGCGCATCGCGGGCGGCATCGGGTCCGCGGACCCCGCCGCGCTCGCGACACTCGCCGAATTTGTCACGCTGAGTGGGATCTCGATGGGCGTCGCCGGACAAACCTCCCCGTCGTCGGGGATGGAACACACCGTCAGCCACATGCTCGACATGGCAAATGGTGCCAAACGCCGGGGCAATGCTCACCACGGAGCCCAGGTGGGTGTCGCGACGGTGATCGTCGCGATCCTCTGGCGGCGGATTCGCGAGCAGCTCGCTCGGGGGGATCTCGATGCTGTCACGCTCGCCGATGCCCCGGACGCCGAGCGGATGGTTCGCGCCGCGTTCGCGTGGATGGACGAGGACGGCGCGACCGCGGCCGAGTGCTGGGCCGACTACTCGAAGAAACTGGAGCACCTGCGGGCGGTGGATGCGCCGTCCCGCATCCGTGCAGCGATCGCGGAGTGGCCGCGCCACGATGCTGTCCTCGGCACCCTCCTCGAGACGCCGGAGAAGATAATTGCGGCGCTCCGCGACGCCGGCGCACCCACCCGGTTCAGTGAACTCGAGAACCCGAGCGATCCGAAAGACGTGGTCTGGGCGCTCCAGAACTGCCACCTCATGCGCAATCGGTTCACAATCGCAGACCTCGCATTTCTCACCGGCAACTGGACACCGCAGGTCGTCGAATCGGCGCTCGCGGAGGCGGCTCAGCTGGGCGCGGGACTCTAGCGAGCGCCGCGAAACACATGCATCACGACCAGAGGAACGGAGGCTCTCACGATCATTGACAGACGTCAGACGTCTGGCATAGCATTCATTCGATCCCGATGGGGCGACTTACAAAGGAGAGCAGCGTAGCTCATGTCAAAGACCGACAGTTCGACCACTAAATCCCCCGGCGCAGCACCCGAACTTCGACGAAATTCGGTCGGGCTGCTTGGCACGGTCATCATGTCAGCGGCCATCATGGGGCCGGCCGTATCCACGTTCTTCAACCCGCAGTTCTCGACCCCGTTTTCGGGGTTCGCGACCCCGTTCGTCTATCTCGCGACACTCGTAGTCACGCTGATCGTCGCCAACGGGATCATGGAAATGGCCCGCGTCGCGCCCAGCGCCGGATCCTTCTACACCTACATCACGAGGGCTCTTGGCCCGCGCGCCGGCTTCACCACCGGTGGACTCATGTTCGTCGCATATGCGCTGCTTGGCCCGATCGAGGTCGGACTCATCGGTGGCTACCTGCAGCAGACCTTCCTTCAGGAGTTCGGCATCAACATTCCGTGGATCCTGATCGGGGCGGTGCCGTGGATTCTCATGGTCATCCTCGCCTTCGAGGGCATCCGTGGATCACTTCGAGTCGCGACCATCCTGTTCGCCGCCGAGGTCGTCGTCGTAGTCATGATCTCCGTGATCGTGATTGCTAGCGGTGGCAAGCACGGCATCACAGGTGGCGGCTTCAACCCGGCAGAATCGTCGCACGGCGTGGGAGGCCTGGTCACGGGCTTCGTCTTTGCCGCACTGAGCTTTGTCGGGTTTGAGGGCGCGACGGCGCTCGGTGACGAGGCCAAGCGTCCGAGCCGAACCATCCCGATGGGCATCCTGCTCTCGACGTTGCTCGTGGGCGCTATCTACACGCTGGGAACCTGGGCCCTGTCGATCGGACTCGGCAAGGAAGGCATGAATAAGCTGACCGGCGCCGATACTCCGTGGAACACCCTCGCGCAGACCTATGCGCCATGGATGAAGTGGCTGCTGATCATCGCCGCGGTATCGAGCATGTTTGCGGTCATGATCAACTCCAACAACGGCATCGTGCGCATCATCAACACGATGGGTCGCGAGGGGCTGCTGCCCAAGCGTCTCGGCACCATCAACGAGAAGCGCAAGACGCCTACCGTTGCGGTCGTGTGGGAGGGCGTCTTCGTGATCGTCGCAGCCGTCGTCGTGGGTCTGCTGGCGGGTGGTCTCACCAACCCGGTTGCCGGCGACAATGTCTACGGCTACCTCGGGTTCGCGCTCACGGTTGCGATCCTCCCGGTCTACGCGCTCGCGAACTGGGCGGTCATCGTGTACTTCCGCAAGCGCAATGACTTCAACTGGCTCCGCCACATGGTCTTGCCGGTGATCGGCGGGTTGCTCATGGTGGGCCTGCTCGTCGGGCAGATCATCGAGAACCAGACGCCTCCGTACAGCTGGATCCCGTGGGCGATTCTGGTCTGGCTCGTCATCGTGATCATCGGGGCCGTTGTTCTCGGTCGCACCCGGCCCGATGCGCTGAAACGCGCTGGAGCGATCATGGCGACGGGAGAGGTCGAGGAATCACTCGCGGCGCACGGCGCCCCAGAGGAAATCCGCAGCGAATAGTTAGCACGGTCGGTTCGCGACCGCTACTACCCGAACCAGAGCCTCCGTACCGTCACACGCGGTGCGGAGGTTCTGGTTATCCCGCAGGTAAGGACACCAGGGAATGGAAATCACTACCGCCGTAGCGCAGTCGATCGTGCAGGCGGCCATGGACAAGGCCGAGTCGCTCGGCGCCCGCGTCTCGGTCGCCGTTGTCGATGCGGGCGGCAACCTCGTCGCCTTTGCGCGCATGGATGGCGCCGAGATCGCCGGCCCAACCCTCGCGGTCGACAAGGCGTACACCGCGGTCTCCAATCGGATCAGCACGCAGGAGCTGTCGGTCCTCGCCGCTCCCGGCGGACCGTTGTTCGGCCTCAATTCGAATGGGGGTGGCCGCTTCGTGATCTTCGGTGGCGGCATCCCCATCTTCGACGGGGAGACGGTGCTCGGCGGAATCGGGGTCAGCGG
>FSVR01000212.1_pt1 | contig 11596 bp, 9 predicted proteins | sample 1637811 | NCBI WGS metagenome assembly FSVR01 (sample SAMEA3914814, study PRJEB12502) | metagenome | biome: forest; material: soil | place: USA | collected 2011-09-16 | depth 0.1 m | reverse complement strand
GGACCGCGTTTCTCGGTTCGGTCCCGCATCCTGACGGCCATCATCGTGGTGGCGGTGCTCGGCCTCGCCGGCGCCGGCTTAGCGACCTACCTGGTGCTGCGGATGCACATTCTCACGGGCGTCGACGTGCAACTCACCTCGCGGGTCGCGGTAGCGCGCAATGTCTCCAGGAATGCGACATCCCCTGACGCGGCACTCAGCGACATTCTTGCCAGGCTCATTCCGAACTCACACGAAGGCTCGATCGGCATCCTCGGTGGGGTCCCTCGGTACAAGCCTGGCGTTTCGACCGACCTGCCGCTCGATGGCTCGCCAGCCTTCATAGCGCGCGTCGGCCACGAGGTCGCCGACGGTTCGGTGTGGCTCGGAACGACGAACCTCGATGGTCACCGAAGCGTCCGCTACATCGCGGTTCCCATCAGCGTAAAGGGAGCCAGCCAGACGGGCGTGTACGTCGACGCGGTCGATCTCGACGCCGAACTGGCCGACCTGAACTCCGCGGTCACCACCTACTTCGTCGTCGCCCTCATCGCGTGCGCTGCCATCGGGTTGGTCGGCTGGTTCGTCGCGGGACGACTGCTCCGGCCGATCCGCAGACTCAGCGCCGCCGCATCCCGAATTACGGCCAGCGAGCGCAACGAGCGGATTCCCGTTGCTGGTCGGGACGACATTTCGGAGCTCACCGAGACCGTCAACGACATGCTCGATCGACTGGACGTCGCGCTCACGAGCCAGCGGCAGCTGCTCGACGACGTGCGCCACGAGCTCAAGACACCGATCACGATCGTGCGCGGTCACCTCGAGCTTCTCGACTCCGCGAGTGCCAGCGATATCCGCGCGACTCGTGCGCTGGCACTCGACGAACTCGATCGGATGTCTCGCCTCGTCGATGACATCGAAGCGCTCGCCGATACGCAGCGGGGGAGTATCGACCCGCACGAGACGGATGTCGACGACCTGACGAACGAGGTCTTCGCCAAGATTTCCGTTCTGCCCGGACACCGCTGGACCCTCGGCCAGGTCGCCCACGTGCGCGCATCGGTCGACGCAGGTCGGATCACCCAGGCCTGGCTCCAGCTCGCCGACAACGCGGCAAAATATTCGCCGGAGAATACCGAGATCACCATCGGATCGCTCGTTAGCGATGGCTGGCTCGAATTCTGGCTCGCGGACCACGGTCCCGGGATTCCCGCAGAATCTCGTGAGCGAATCTTCGAACGATTCGGGCGCGTGGACACCGGCCGCGGCATTCGGGGCTCAGGTCTTGGCCTCCCGATCGTCGCGGCCATCGCAGACGCTCACGGTGGGCGAGTGGAGCTCGCGTCCTCGGCAAGCGGATCCCGCTTCGCCATCCTTGTGCCGTATGCGAGTGAAACTGCCGACGTTTCGGAGGACGAATGACGCGAATTCTGATCGCTGAGGACGAAGACCGGATCTCGAGCTTCATCGACAAGGGTCTGAGAGCAGCCGGCTACTCGACGGAGGTGGTCGCGAACGGCTCGGTTGCGCTGGAGTTGGCGCTCGGCGGCTCCTGCGACCTCGTCCTGCTGGATGTCGGCCTGCCGGGACTCGACGGCTTCGAGGTGTTGCGACGGCTTCGCGAGCGGAATACGTCGCTTCCCGTCATCATGCTGACCGCTCGAACCTCAACGGCGGACACCGTCACCGGGCTTGATGGCGGTGCCAGCGACTACATGCCGAAGCCGTTCAAGTTCGACGAGCTGCTGGCCCGCATCCGGCTGCGACTGCGGGATGTGGGCCAGCTCGCCGCGACCAGCCTGAGCCGCGGGTCGATCGCGCTGGACCTGCTGACCAGACGAGCGACCGTTGACGGCCGGACCGTCGACCTCTCGGCCAGGGAGTTTGCCCTGGCCGAGGAGTTTTTGACCCACCCGGACCAGGTACTCAGTCGCGAGCAGCTACTGAGCCGGGTCTGGGGGCTGGACTTCGATCCAGGGTCAAACGTGGTCGACGTGTACGTTCGCTACCTTCGCGGCAAGTTTGGCGCGGAGCGAATCGAGACCGTACGCGGGATGGGCTACCGACTGCTCTAGTCGTTGTCGGTCGTGTCGGTGCCGTTGTCGTCGGTGCCGTTGTCATCGCTGCCACCGTTGTGACCCGCACCGTCGTCACTGGAACCGTCATGGGCGGATCCGCCATTGCCGGATCCGCCACTGCTTGACCCGTCGTTGCCGGATCCCCCATTGCTTGATCCAGCGTTGCCCGACCCGTCGTGACTGGTTCCATCGTCGCCGTTGTCGTCGCCGGCGTCGTGTCCTGGGCCGTCATTGCTTCCGCTCGAAGGAGTGGGCGCGGGAGTCGGTGCCGGGGCCGGCGCCTTGCCGGGGCCGCGGTTTGCGCCGTGGCTGTCGTTGTTGTTGTCGTCCTGGCCGGCCTGTCCACCGTCCTGATCGGGCGCTCCGGGCGCGTCATCGTCGCCCGGCTCCGGGGTCGGGTGCTCCGCGGCGTCGTTGCCGTTGTCGTCGGTTGCATCGTTGCCCGTCGCATCGTTGTCCGTGGCATCGTTGCCGCGAGGTCCGTGCGTACGGATCGGCGTTGGTGTTGTCGTACTCGTTGGGATGGACGAGCGTTGGATGACCGACGCGAGGCTTCCCGTGGCGGCGTTCGCGGCAAATCCGGTTCCGATGACCAGTCCGACGCTGAGTACGCATACCCCGACGATCGCTGCGGTCTTGGTGACTGCTGGTTTCATGGCGATGAATTCCTAACCTCTTCGGGCCCCCCAATGGAACCCCTCGAAGTCAACGATCCCGATTGCGAATGAGACCGAGGCGAACCGCAGATGAGAGAGTCCTCATCGCGGCCGGACGACGCTAGCCGTCGCTGCCGGATGACCCGCTGCCGGATGATCCGCTGCCGGATGATCCGCTTCCGGACGAGCCGCTTCCAGACGACCCGCTTCCGGACGACCCGCTTCCGGATGAGCCGCTGCCAGACGAGCCGCTGCCGGACGACCCGCTGCCGGATTGTCCACCGTGATCGTCGCCGTCGCCATCATCGCCACCACCGTGGCTCGGCTCTGGCGTCGGCGTTACGACCGTGGGAGCGGCGGGCGGCACCGGTACGGCGCCGCCGTGATCATCCCGCGGCGCTCCCGGTGTCGAGGTGGCGACAGGCGTGCCGACGGGCGTCGGCCCTGCCGTGGTTTTTGGTGAGATGACGATGGATGAGACGTTCGCGACATGTCCGCTGCTCTGTGCTGGCAGCAGCGCGAGCGCTGCAACGGCAGCGATGCCCGCGACGACGACTGCCGCGGACGCGACGCCAACGGCAATCGACCCCGAACGATTCATGTCCCCATACTGCCTCGTCGAGTGACCGACTTGTCGCTACGTGAGAGATTTCTCACCGACCGCGTAAACTTGCGTCTCAAGACAATGAACCGGCAATCACCGGGGAGTCGTCGGAAGAACCCTCCGAGGGCCTCTGGGACCGCGGAGTCAGTAGAACCGACCGGGTAAGCCCGATACAGCTTGTTTGAGTGGCTGGTCCCTGAGCGCGTCGAAGGGCCGGCAAACGAGGTGGTACCGCGGCAACCGTCGTCCTCGTGCAGAGCAGTGTTTGAAAAAGCGCAGTGCACGAGTTGAAAGAGACAGATGTCCTACCCCAAGAAGTCGTCGAGTGGTCTTAGCGCGGTTCCTGCGTCCCCGAAATTCCCGGAGATCGAGCAGGGCATTCTCGCGTTCTGGAAGAGCGACGACACATTCCAGGCGTCGATCGACCAACGGGAGGGCAACGACGAGTGGGTCTTCTACGACGGTCCCCCGTTTGCCAACGGGCTTCCGCACTACGGCCACCTGCTGACCGGGTACGCCAAGGACCTGTTCCCGCGGTTTCAGACGATGCGCGGCAAACAGGTGCATCGTCGGTTCGGCTGGGACACCCACGGCCTGCCCGCGGAACTCGAGGCCATGCGCCAGCTCGGGATCACCGAGAAGCACCAGATCGAAGACATGGGCATCGACGTGTTCAACGCGAAAGCTCGCGAATCCGTGCTCGAGTACACGAAGGACTGGCAGGAGTACGTCACTCGCATGGCGCGCTGGGTCGACTTCGAGAACGACTACAAGACTCTCGACATCACGTTCATGGAGTCGGTGCTCTGGGCGTTCAAGCAGTTGTACGAGAAGAACCTCGCCTATGAGGGATTCCGCGTGCTGCCCTACTGCTGGCACGACGAGACGCCCCTGTCGAACCACGAGCTGCGGATGGATGACGACGTCTACCAGATGCGTCAGGACCAGTCAGTCACAGTGACCTTCCCGCTCGTCGGAGAGCGGGCCGAGGCTCTCGGCCTGACCGGCGTCGAGGCGCTCGCGTGGACGACGACCCCGTGGACGCTGCCGACCAACCTGGCGCTCGCAGTGGGCCCCGAGATCGCATACGCGGTCGTGCCGAGCGCCGACGGGGTGCACGAGTACCTCCTCGCCACCGACACGATCGGGAGTTATGCAAAGGAGTTCGGTTACGACTCCGTCGACGCGGCCCGGGATGCGGTGACACGCACTCTGACGGGTGCACAGCTCGCCGGCATCCACTATGCGCGCCTGTGGGACTACTACGCCGACACCGAGAAGTGGGGAACGCAGAACGCCTGGCAGATCCTCGTCGCCGACTACGTCGCTACGGGTGAGGGTACGGGTATCGTGCATCAGGCGCCCGCCTACGGTGAGGACGACCAGACGGTCTGCTCGGCTGCTGGCATCCCGGTCATCATCTCGGTCGACGACGGCGCGCGGTTCCTGCCGAACATCGAGGAGGTCGCCGGGCTTCAGGTTTTCGAGGCGAACAAACCGCTCATCCAGAAGCTGCGCGCGGACGGCCGCCTCCTGAAGGTGGCGAGTTACGAGCACAGCTACCCGCACTGCTGGCGCTGCCGCAATCCGCTCATCTACAAGGCCGTGTCGAGCTGGTTCGTGCGCGTTCCCGAGTTCCGCGACCGCATGAGCGAGCTCAACGAGGAAATCAACTGGGTTCCCGCGAACGTCAAGGATGGGCAGTTCGGCAAGTGGGTCGCGAACGCCCGCGAGTGGTCGGTGTCGCGCAACCGCTACTGGGGTTCGCCCATCCCGGTCTGGAAGAGTGACAATCCCGAGTACCCCCGCGTCGACGTCTACGGATCGCTTGCCGAGCTCGAGGCGGACTTCGGCGCACTGCCGCGAAACGCGACGGGCGAGCCGGACCTGCACCGTCCGTTCATCGACGACCTGACCCGGCCGAATCCGGATGACCCGTCCGGCGCCTCGACCATGCGGCGCATCGAGGACGTCTTCGACGTCTGGTTCGATTCGGGGTCGATGCCGTTCGCACAGGTGCACTACCCGTTCGAAAACGCGGACTGGTTCGACAGCCACAGTCCCGCCGATTTCATCGTCGAGTACATCGGGCAGACCAGGGGTTGGTTCTACCTGATGCACGTGCTGTCGACCGCACTCTTCGATCGCCCGGCTTTCTCCAACGTCATCAGCCACGGCATTGTGCTCGGCAGCGACGGCCAAAAGATGTCGAAGTCGTTGCGCAACTATCCGGATGTCTCCGAGGTCTTCGACCGGGACGGCGCGGATGCGATGCGCTGGTTTCTGATGGCCTCGTCGGTGATCCGCGGTGGCAACCTCATCGTCAGCGAGGAGGGAATTCGCGAGGGCGTTCGGCAGTTCCTGCTTCCGCTGTGGAGCACGTATTACTTCTTCACGCTGTACGCAAACGCTTCGAGCGCTTCGACAAGCTCAGCGACCTCAGCCCGTGGGGTCGGCGACTCGGCCCCTGACCTCGACTCGGTGCGTGGGGTCGTCGACTCGGTCCCTGGGGCCGACTCGGTCCCTGGGGTCGACGCGGTCCCTGAGCTTGTCGAAGGGTACGCGGCTCGCTGGCGAACAGACTCGCGAAATGTTCTCGACCAGTATTTGCTCGCCAAGACGGGCGCCCTGATCACCGACGTGACCGCAGACCTTGAGGCACTGGATGCGCCGCTCGCGGCCGCCAAGTTGCGGGACTTCGCCGAGGTTCTCACCAACTGGTACGTGCGCCGCTCCCGCGACCGGTTCTGGGCGGGCGACGACCCTGACGCATTCGACACCTTGTTCACGGTGCTCGAGACCGTCACCCGGGTGGCGGCACCACTCATCCCGCTCGTTGGCGAGGAGATCTGGCAGGGACTCACAGGCGGTCGGAGCGTTCACCTCGAGGACTGGCCGCTGGCCGAGCTCTTCCCGAGCAACCCGACCCTCGTCGCCGCGATGGACCTGATCCGGGAGGTCGCATCCGCCGGTCTCGCCCTTCGCAAGGCTAAGGGACTACGGGTACGACTGCCTCTCGCCCGCCTGACCGTCGTGACCGAGGATCCGCGCGCGCTCGCCGACTTCGGCGAAATCCTTAGGCAGGAGCTGAACGTCAAGGATGTCGACCTGGTCTCTTTCGACGAGGGCAGCCTCGACGCCTACGGCATCACGCGGCAACTGACGGTCAATGCGCGAGCGGCAGGTCCGCGCATTGGCAAGCAGGTGCAGGCGATCATCCAGGCGGCGAAGGCCGGCGACTGGAGGGCGACCGGAGACACGGTCGTCGTCGGAGGCCTCGAACTGGTCGACGGCGAGTTCGATCTCGAACTGCGCGCGGCCGACGAATCCACCGCGATCGCCTTTCTTCCTGGCGGTGGCTTTGTGCTCCTGGATACGATCACGACGCCGGAACTCGAGGCAGAGGGACTCGCTCGCGACATCATCCGCGCCGTCCAGGACACGCGCAAGGCCGCCGATTTGCAGGTCAGTGACCGCATTGTGCTCGCGATCCGGGGCGGAGATCGGGGAGATGTCGACGCGCTGCGGTCGTTCAGTGAGACGATTGCTGGCGAAACGCTAGCCAGGCGGGTCACGATCGAGCTCGCCACGGATCCGGCAACAGATGCCGCACTGAACGCGACCGCGGGATCGCAGCGCTCAACGCTGGCCTCCGGGCAGAATTCGAATCAGGGTGTGCTCGTAATCGACGTGTGGAAGTCAGAACCAATTGATGTCTAAGAACGAGGACGGCGACGACCGCGAGCCCGGCGACTTCGATGATGCCCTCATGGAGCGCGAAGCCCGCGAGGTCTACGAGGAACTGCTCGAGCGCGTGGGCGAGAGCGCTCCGCAGCCGAGGCTCGCAGCGACCCGGAGGGCAGCCGAACTGCTGGGGGATCCGCAGCGGGCGTACCCGGTCATCCACATCACCGGCACGAACGGCAAGACCTCGACCAGCAGGATGATCGAGAGCATCCTGCGCGCCCACGGCCTCCGCACAGGGATGCTGACGAGCCCGCACCTCGAGCGGGTCAATGAACGCATCGTGATCGACGGTGAGCCGATCAGCAACGCGGCGTTCGTCTCGAACTGGCGTGACATCCGACCATTCCTCGACATCACCGACGCCGAACTCGAGCTTGACGACAAGGAGCCGCTCAGCTTCTTTGAAGCCCTGACTCTGCTGGCGTTTGCCGCATTCGCGGACGCACCGGTGGATGTCGTCGTGCTCGAGGTCGGGATGGGCGGCGAATGGGATTCGACGAACGTCGCCGACGGCCAGGTTGCTGTCTTCACGCCAATTGCACTCGACCACATGGCGCGCCTCGGCAACACCGTCGCAGAGATCGCGCGTACGAAGTCGGGCATCATCAAGCCGGCCGCAGCGGTCGTGTCGGCCGCCCAGGTGCCGGAGGCGCTCGCCGAACTGAAGCGGGCCGCCGAACTCACTGAGTCATCGTTTGCCATCGCGGGTAAGGATTTCGAGCTTGCCTCAGACACGGTCGCTGTCGGCGGGCAGGTCATCACGGTCAGGGGACTCGCCGCGACGTACTCCGACCTGTTCCTGCCCCTGTTCGGCGATCACCAGGCGGGCAACGCGGCCCTCGCGATCGCCGCGGTCGAGTCCTTTATCGGCGGCGGCACGCTGCCGCTCAACCAGGACGTGCTCGCGGAGGGACTCGCTACATCCACCTCGCCCGGCAGGCTGCAGGTCATCGGCAACGAACCGACCGTGCTGGTGGATGCGGCTCACAATCCCCACGGTGCAGCCGCGCTGGCGACCGCGCTCACCGAGTACTTCACGTTCGATCACGTCACGGCGGTGCTCGGGATCCTCGGCGACAAGGATGCGACCGGCATCCTGAACGCCCTCGAAGGCGTGATCGACGACTTCGTGATCACGCAGTCAACTTCCGACCGGGCGGTGTCGGCGAGGGAACTGGGCAGGTTGGCAACGTCGATCGTTGGCGAGGCGCGGGTGACGATCGAGCCCTCGCTCGAGGCGGCGCTCGAGCTGGCGCGTGCGCGCGCATCCGAGACCGAGAAGGGCGCAGCCCTCGTCACGGGATCGATCACCCTCGTGGGCGATGCGATGCAGTACGCGCGCAACCAAGGTTGGAAACCATGACCGAGCCGCGACGTGTTCCCCGGCCGCGTCGCCAGCGCAGCCTGACGGAGAGCCTCCTCACGATCGTGCTCGCGCTGGAGGCCGTGCTGGTTTTTTTCGTGGCGCTCACCGTCTTCGGCCTGCACGCACTGCCGCCACTCGCCGCATTCGGCGGGGGAGTGGCGCTCGTTCTCCTGCTCGCGCTGGCAACACGCATCGTCCGCTACGCGTGGGGTGTCTGGGTCGGCTGGGCGCTGCAGGTCGTGTTGATTGCCAGCGGTATTCTGCTCCCCGTTCTCTACATCGTGGCGGCGGTCTTCGTCGCGATGTGGATCTTCTGCTTCGTGCGCGCTCGACAGATTGATCGCGCAAACTCATCGCATCCGGCCCCCACAGAAGGACAAATCCCATGACCGTCGAAGAAACTCTTGTGCTCGTGAAGCCCGACGGAGTCGCCCGCAATCTGACCGGCGAGATCCTTCGCCGCATCGAGGCCAAGGGCTACCAGCTCGTAGACATCAAGCTGCTGGAAGCCAGCCGCGAGCTACTGACGCAGCACTACGCGGAGCACCAGGGAAAGCCATTCTTCGACCCGCTCGTCGAGTTCATGGAGAGCGGTCCGATCGTGGCTATTCGGGTGGCTGGCAACCGGGTCATCGAGGGCTTCCGGTCGCTCGCGGGAACCACCGATCCGACGACCGCCGCCCCCGGCACAATCCGCGGCGATCTCGGCCGCGACTGGGGGCTCAAGGTCCAACAGAACCTGGTTCACGGCAGCGACTCACCCGAATCGGCAGCCCGCGAGCTCGGGCTCTGGTTCGACTAGCCCGTCGTCGAGCCGGTCGACTAGCCCGTCGTCTGCGCGGTAACGAACGCCGTGAAGGCGGCAGCGTCCGTGATCGAACCCGCATATTGAACGCCGTTCACGAAGACCGTCGGCGTGCCGGCGAACGAGGTAGGCGCCGTCGCGACGTGCTCGAATGTGCCGTCTTCAACGGCGGCTGTCGTCGCGCTGACCCAGGTGCGGTAGGTCTCCTTGTCGACACACGCAGTGATCGTGGCACCCTTCACATTGGCCTTGCCGAGCACAGTCAGGATCTGAGCGTTGCTGAGCCCCACCGATCCCTCCGCGGGTTGGTACTCGTAGAGCGCCGCTGTTGCGTTCAGGAACGAATCCGGGTCGAAATTCGCGACGCACGCCGCGGCATTGGCCGCGCGAGACGAATAGCGGGTGCCTTGCGAGCTACGGTCAAGGATGGAGACGGGATGAATCTCCAGCGTTGCCGTTCCGTCGGCGACCAGGGCGGCCGTGTTCGCGAGGTTGGCCTTCTCGAAGCCGAGGCAGACGGGGCACTGGTAGTCGATGTACTCGACGATGTTGACCGTAGCGGAGTGGGCCGACGTGTCGGTGGCGACCGGATGACCGATCTTCACCGCGGGCGTGCGGGTGGTCACGATCTGGCCGCCGCTTCCGGTGAGCAGCACCCCGTCGCTCGCCATGTTTTTCGGACCAAGCTCGGCAGCTGTCGCCGGCCGTGTGGATGCGCCCTGCTGGGTCCCGAGGATCACTGCAACAACGATCGCGGCTATCACGAGGACGACGACACCGATCACAATCTGAACGACGTAGCGTCGGCGACGGGGCGCCGGGGTCTCGGAGCCAGTTGCGGGAGTCGGTTCGCTGGCGGTCATAGCGACGTGAACAGACTCAGGCGCACCTGGTAAATGAACAGGATGACCAGGTAGCAGAGCAGGGTGATGAGGGGCACCCAGCTGTACGCGGCCGCGAAGAACCTGGTGGCGCGCGGCCCCACCTTGACCTCGCCGTTCTTCAGGCTGCCAATGATCGTGAGCCAGAACGTCGGGATCGTGACGGTCCAGACCAGTGCGCACCAGAGGCAGAGGGTACCGATGAAGTAGACGCTCGAAATGATGAGGAACGTGATGAAAGCGAAGGCCGCGGTCACGCAGGCGGCGAACGCGACCCACCACCACCGCGCGTAGTGGACTCCCGCGAGCACGGCGATCCCGGTCACGAGCACTACCGCAAACCCGCCAAGACCGAGCAGTGGATTCGGGAATCCGAACAGCGAGCCCTGCCACGAGCCCAGGTTCTTTCCACACGCAACGATCAGGCTCACGTTGCAATTGAGCGACGTGGCGGGCGACAGGATGACGGTGACCTTGTCAACGCTGAGGTTGTAGGCGGCCGTCACTCCCGCGAGACCGGCGATCACGAGGACAACGCCGAACACCCGGCGACGGTCGGCGACCGCAACCTGGGGTACCACCGACGTCGCCCTGGCCAAACGGCATCCCATGATCGTGAACAAGAGCACGGTCACTGCGGCAAGGAGCAGTACCAGCGCGACGATCGAAAAATTCAGAACGAGTACGGCGATCTGGTACAGAACGCCGAGACCGGCAGCGACGATAGCCGCGACGTACAACCCGTGGGTGTATCGCGCGCCCGCCGCGGCGCCCACGAACCAGGCCACGAAGAGCGAGAACAGCACGACGCTGACGCCCACGCTGGGAAGGCCGAGGAACGCATCCAAACCGGTCAGCTTCTTTGTTTGGCCGCCATCGATCGCCGCGTACTGGATGACCGCGGAAACAAGGGACACGACCACACCGACGGCCGCGGGGAGGGCGGCGAGAAGGGCGGATGGGGATCGAGGGGACACTGCCGGATCGGTCACCCTCGGATTATTGCATGCTCCAAATCCCGGGCAACTCGGAATGCATGCGATAATTTGGAGAAGTCATCTACGAGCCGCGCTCGCGATGACGCCAAAGAAGGCTTTACCGGGCGAATCCCCACGGGGTTAACCGGGCCACCAAGCAGAACGACTAGTTCGTACCTGTGTCGGTGTTGGATAGCGAGTTCCAAAAACGCAACACGTTGCAGACGTGAAGGATTAGCAACGCATCTGAACTGTAGGAATTTACAGGCGGAGAGCGTTCGAGAAGAGTACCCGGTGGGCGGCGCGGTCGCCCATACGGCCAAGGAGTACGCCAGCAATGGTGAATGAAGACGTAAGTTCAACCGATTCAAAATCAACCAAGGCCCCCAAGAAGCGCGGAAAGCTCTTCGGTCGTGGGGCGGCCCCGGATCCGGCGCCGGCCGCTGAGGCCAGTTCGGTCTCTGAGCCGGTCCCAGCCAAGGCACCCCGCAAGCGCGCAACCG
>FSVR01000132.1_pt1 | contig 12523 bp, 9 predicted proteins | sample 1637811 | NCBI WGS metagenome assembly FSVR01 (sample SAMEA3914814, study PRJEB12502) | metagenome | biome: forest; material: soil | place: USA | collected 2011-09-16 | depth 0.1 m | reverse complement strand
GTGTCAGGGATGGAACGGTTGAAGTAGCCGGGGCTCTGCAGCATCGCGCGGAGGCGCAGCGACTGGTAGCGGAGCTGCTTCATCGCACCGTGGCTGTAGACGCGCTCCTCGGCGAAGTCCGGTGGGACACCGAGGAAGCCCGACTTGAAATGCGTCACTTCGAGCGGGTTGATGCCCCAGAGGTTCAGGCTCACACCGGTCTGGCGTTTGAGCGTCTCGATGTGGCGGAAGAAGTGCTTGTCGCCCGCGGTCAGCACGCTCAGCATTCCGAGGTGCGGCGACTTGAGCCAGGCGTTCAGGTTGCGGCGAATGTAGTCGCGCTTCTTGGTGATGTCTGCGGCCACGATGATGTTCTCGACGCCGAGCTTCGACGACATCCGGCTGACGTTGCGGCGCCCGAGGTCGGTGACCATTCCCCAGTCGTAGGTGTAGGTGACGGGACGCAGCTTGAGTTCGTTGATGATGAGGTGCAGCCCGTAGGAGCTGTCCCGACCACCAGAGAACGGCACCAGTACCTCGTCGCCGTGCGCGCGACGGTACGGCTCGATGAGCTCGAACAGCTCCTCTTTCGGCCGGGGGTGGTTGCGTGGCTTGTACGCGTGGCAGTAGTTGCACACGCCGTTCTCGTCGAACTTGATGAAGGGCATCGTCTCGGGGAGGATGCACCGCGTGCAGCGACGGAACTCCGGCTTCGGATATACGAGGAGCTTCTCCTCCTCGAGCGAGAAGCCGAGGCTCGGCACCAGGTCGACCTCGCGGTTCGCCCACTCGCTGACGTTGATCTCGTCGCTCTGCGCCGGGACATCCAGCACGACGCTGTCGCCACCCTTGATCTGTCGGATGTTCTCCGCGCCGATCTGCCGCAGCGGGTAGCTCTCGGACGAGAACACCGTTCCACCGCTCTTGTCGGCGACGTACAAACTGCCATTGTTCGAGAACAGGAGGAGCTTGCCGAGATGCGGGACAAGGGCGGCGCAGGCGACCACGCCCTCGGCGATGTCGAGAACGCTCTGCGCGGCGGTTTCGATCGTGCCGCCCTTTGCGAGGTGCGAGGCGATGATCGCCGGGATGACCTCGGTGTCGACCTGGAGCTCCGGCGTCTTACCGAGCTTCTTCCAGATCGCCTCCTCGTTGACGACGATGCCGTTGTGGAGCACAATCACCTGCTCGCGCAGCACCGGCTGGTTGTCGCCCGTGCCATTCGTAACGAGACGGCTGTGTCCGAAGAACAGGTTTCCGAGCGGTGGGATGCGCTTGAGGAGCCATCCGATGGGGTAGTCGGCGCGGTACGCGCGGTAGGCATTCACATCGCGGATCACCATGCCGCTCGAGTCGCGGCCACGCTGTTGCGCATGCGTCACGAGCATCTTCGCCGACGCGGAGTCGAGGGCATCCGGGCCGATGTAGCCGAAGATTCCACACATGTACTATCCGATCTGAAGGGGGCCCCGTCGCGAGACACGGCGACGCGGGCACTCACGTCCTCCCAATTATGCCATGTGATTTCGGGCACCTGCCTGGGCAGCCCCGGGGGTCCGGGTTCGGACCGATAGGCTGGTTCGGTGACAGGACAGCCAACGGAGCCCTCAAAAAGGGCTCTGGTCATGTGCTATTCGCCGGTCGGCAGCGACGCCCGGGTGACCAATCAGATCCGTTGGCTCGAGTCGGCCGGCTATCGGGTCGACGTCCTCAGCCGCGGGCCGGAAAATCCGGCCGCGACCGGCCGGCGGTTCAGGATCGGCTATCCGGCCCTCCCACTCAGGGTGGCGATGCACGCGCTGCTGCCTCCCCGCGCGCGGTTCCGCTGGTTGGTGGACCGAAAGCTGCCAAAGGCCGAACTGTCGGGGCAGAAGTACGATCTCGTGGTCGTAAACGACCTGCATTTGCTGCCGTGGGTCGTGCAGGCTGCTCCCGCCCTTGCCAATGGCCCCGTGGTCCTTGACCTCCACGAGGTGTATTCGGGGAACGGAATCGGCCTCCCCTACAAACTCTTGATCGCGCGCTACGACGAGTGGCTGCTGACCTTCATCTCGTCCCCGGTATTCACCAAGCGCCTGACGGTAGCCGAGGGGATCGCGGACCTCTACCGGGATCAGTACGGGATACCGCGCCCAGGCGTGATCCGTAATGTCGCACCGTTCGAGGAATTGGAGCCGTCGCCGGTCGACCCTGAGCACATCATGCTCGTGCACCACGGTTACGCCTCCGCCGAGCGCGGCATCGATCTCATGCTCGACGCCGCCATGCTGCTCGAGCCTCGATTCACACTTGTGCTGATGGTGTTGGGCGAGGACGGTGCCCTGGCGCCGCTTCGGCAGCATCCGGCGATCGCAGCCGGGAGGGCGGAATTCCGGGAGCCCGTCGGCGTTACCGAGGTCGCCCGAGCCCTCAACGGTTATGACCTCGAGCTGATTTTCTTCCCACCGAGATTCGCTAACAATACCTACGCGCTGCCGAATAAGTTCTTCGAAGCGGTGCAGGGGCGTCTCGGCATCGTCATCGGCGAGAGCCCGGAGATCGTCGGCTTCGTGCGGGACCTCGGTCTCGGCATCGTCGTCAAGGGCTGGGCTGCCTCGGACCTCGCGGCAGCGATCAACGGGCTGTCGGTGGATGCGATCACCGCGATGAAGCAGGCCTCGGCGCGCGCGGCCTCCGACCTCTCAACCAGGGGTGAAGGCCCCCGGTTTCTCAGGGAGGTAGGAGCCTGACTCCCGCGCGAGACGTCGGGCGGGCGGAACGCTAGACCAGCGCCTTGCCGATGACGCGGTACGAAATCCCGGGCCACTGCTCCGCGGATGAGACTCGTCGCCCGTCGACGAAGGCCGTGATTTCGGGCAGGTCGGCTGGACCGATCGACCGGTACTCGTCGTGGTCGGCCTGAACGACTGCGGCATCGACTGGCTCGCCGAAGTGGTACGGCGTGAAGCCGAGCTTTATCAGCTCGTCGTCCGTGTAGAGGGGATCCTGGACCAGGGGGATTGCCCCGCGCTGCGTGAGCGCGTCGACGGCGCCGAAGACCCCGGAGAACGCGGTCTCCTTGACGCCGCCACGGTATGCGGCACCGAGCACGGCCACTCTCGCACCGGTGAGGTCCCCGTACGCCCCCTCGAGCAGGCCGATGGTGTAGTCGGGCATCCCGGCGTTCGCCGCCCGCGCGGCGGATACAACGGTCGCGTCCGGGTCGGTCCACAGGTAGAGCCGCGGGTACACCGGAATGCAATGGCCACCGACGGCGATGCCGGGCTGGTGGATGTGTGAGTACGGCTGCGAGTTCGAGGCCTCGATGACCTGGTAGACGTCGATGCCCGCCGTCGCCGCATACCGTGCGAACTGGTTTGCGAGGCCGATGTTCACGTCACGGTATGTGGTCTCGGCGAGCTTCGCGAGTTCGGCGGCCTCAGCGCTGCCGAGATCCCACACACCATTGGGGCGCACGAGGTCGGTGCGCTCGTCGAAGTCGAGAACCTGGCGATAGAAGTCGACGGCTTTCGCCGCGCCGCGCTCTGTGAGCCCGCCGACGAGTTTCGGGTACTTGCGCAGATCCGCAAAGACACGGCCGGTGAGAACGCGTTCGGGGGAGAAGACGAGGTCGAAGTCGACTCCCTCGGTGAGCCCGGAGACACTCTCGAGTAGCGGCTTCCAACGGTCGCGCGTGGTGCCGACCGGAAGAGTCGTCTCATAGGAGACGAGGGTGCCGGGAGTCAGCACCTCTCCGAGGGATCTCGTCGCCGCATCCATCCAGCCGAAGTCCGGTTCCGCGGTCTCCTCGTCGACGAAGAGCGGCACCACGAGCACGACGGCGTCCGCACCGGGGACAGCGTCCGCGTAGTCCGTCGTGGCGCGAAGCTTGCCGGCCGGGACGAGCTCCGCGAGCTTCTCCTGGAGGTGGGCTTCGCCCGGGAACGGCTCGATGCCCCGGTTGACCAGGTCGACCGTGTTCTGTGAGACGTCGACACCAACTACATCGTGGCCCTTGCTGGCGAACTGCACGGCGAGCGGGAGCCCGATCTTGCCGAGGGCGATGACGGTGATCTTCACGAATTCTCTCCAGTTGGGATTTGGCGCTTCAATGCTACTTGCCGATGATCGTGAAAGATTCGTCGACCACTTGCTTCGCGATCTCGGTCAGGGAGTACTCGCTCGCCGACCAGCTCGCAAGCTCGGCGCGGGCCGCGGGGGGCAAAGGGGCCGCAGCGGCCGCGTTCATCGCCGCCGCCGTCGCGTCGATATCGTAGTCAACCGCAACCCCTGCCATGGGATTCCCCAAATCCCGCAGCAGCGCAACCGTTGGTCCGATGCCCGCGAAGATGACCGGACATCCGGCCGCGAGCGAGGAGTAGACCTTGGTGGCTACCGCGTATTCGTTCGCGGGAACGGGCACCAGGCTGGCAACGGAGACTGTGGCCGACGCCAGAATGGTGGAAAGCTCGGCCGGCGAGATCGGCGCATGAAAATCGACCGCGTCCTCAATTCCGAGCGAGCGCGCGCGGGATTGGAGCTCCTCACGTTCCTCGCCGTTGCCGTAGAAGGCCAGTCGCGCGCCGGGGTGGGTCGTGAGCACGCGTTGCAGTGCGTCGACGAAGATCCCGGCACCGTGCCACTCCGAGTAGGTGCCGGCATAGACGAACACCGGTGGCTCCGGCGGTTGCTGACCCTCGTAGCGGAAATCCTTGGTGTCTGCCCCGAAGCCAATCGGCAGTGCAGGGGTTTCGATGCCGGCCCGTCGCAGTCGATCGATCAGGGGCTGGTGCGCCGCGAAGAGCATCCTGGCTCCCCGAAGGCCCCATGCCTCGAGCCGTCGCAGCGCGCCGAGGATGAGCGGGGAACTCGTCACAAGCTCGGCGGCCTCCGACCAGTAGTCGGCAGCGCGGACGACATACGGCGTCCGGCGGATGCCTGCGATGACCCGGACCACGGCGACGGTCGTCGGTGGTGGCTCGACGATGTACAGGTCGGCTCTCCGGGAAAAGAGCAGTCGAAAGGCGAGGGGGATGTCGAAGCTCAGGTAGCTCAGGTAGCCCCGAACGTAGTGTTGCCGGTCGCGCTTGACGGGTGCCCTGCGAATGTCGATGCCCGACGGGTCATCGATCACCGAGCCCCGCGGCGGGCGCGCCGTCAGAATGGTGACCTCGACTCCGCGGTCGCGAAATTCCTCCGCCCAGATCCGCAGGATCGCGGACGCGGCGGAGACCTCCGGCCCGAAGATCCGGGTGGCTATCACTACTCTCATCTCTAGCCGGCGAGGAGTCGGGAGACGAGTGCGTCCTGGGTGACTCGGTCTGGCTCGCTGGAGAGGGCTCGAGCGGCGCTGTCGGCCGCCTTCTTGAAGCCGGTGACCTCATCCGCGGTGAGGTCTCTCAGGGCGTCGACCAGCGCGTCCGCCGTCGTGTCCGCCGTGATGATGCCCAGCTTGTACTCATCGATATGGGTGTTGATCTCGGGCGCGGGGGAAAACACGAGGCCGAGCCGTGCCTGCACGAAGTCGAAGAACTTGTTCGGCAGGTGAAACTTGTGGCTCAGCGTCTTGAGCGGATAAAGGAACACGCCAAGGTCGTACTGGTTGAGCACGCGGGGCAGGGTGTCCGGCGGCACGGGCGGATGCACGGTGACCCGCGAGGTCGCCGCGGCCTTCTTGCGGATGACCTCGAGGTGGCCGCCCGGAACCTCGAGCAGGTAGAGATCGAGCGAAAAGCGGTCGCCGAGCCGCTCAACCGCCTCGATGAGTTCGACGATGTTGCGCTCGGCATCGGCGGTACCGCTGTGCACCAGACGGATCCGGTTAGGGTCGACGGGAGTCGGCGCAAGATCCTGGAAGTCCGCGGCATTCCGAACAATCTCGGTGGCAACTCCGTACCGCTCGCTGTAGAGGCCCGCGAGGCCGGAGCTGACGCTCGTCACGATCGCGGTCCGAGGCAGGTACTTCCTGCAGAGGTACTCCATGTATGGCCCGACCAGCACACGCCAGGCCAGGACCGTTGCTCTCTCCTCTGGGGCCCACTCGTGCATGTCCGCGTACACGGGGGCGCCCTTGGCCGCAGCGAATGCGAGCGGGAGGGCGCGAGCGTCGTTGGCTACGACCAGATCGTAGGGTCCGGAGTCGATGACCTGGCGCTTCACTGCCTTCTCCCCGGGCGCTGTGAGTTCGACCGCGGCGTGCAGATGCAGCGCCAGCCGGGCAACACCGAGCGGGGTTTCCGGCAGGGACGAGGCGTTCTCCGGAACCTCGACGTGTCGTGCCACGCCGTCCGGCGCCGGCCCGTATCCAACCGTTGTCACCTCGCCGTGCTGCTGCAGGACCTGGAGTTGGCGGAGCACTCGGGAGTCGGCGTAGATCGGGGAAAAGGAGACGCAGAGGATGCGCTTGGGCTGCGGTGAGGGCGTTGTCAACGAGACCTTCCCGGGGGCAGTCGATGCATGGCGACGAGTCTACAGCGGCACCTCTGGTGTCCCCCGACGGAGACGGGTGCCTCGAACATCCACGCAGCTTGCGATCTTCGAGCGTGGGCTATTCTCGTTCCAGCCATATCCGTGCGCTGCCTTTTTGTGTGTGATGGTACCGGGAAGAAAAGTGACTCAACCTGCGGGACGCCCACGGCTCCTGATCCTCGTCTACTCACGCCTCGAGATGGATGCGAGAGTCCTGCGTCAGATTCGCTGGCTCAGTCGTCGCTTCGACGTGACATCGGCAGGATTTGGTCCGTCCCCCGTGGAGGGCGTGCCGCATGTGGAACTCGCGGCGCTGCCCCCGTACGCAGGGGGGACCCTCGCGCGACTCGTCTACGTGATTTCGTTCGTCCTCGGCCGTTTTGCGGGGCTGACCGCCCGCAACCCCCAGGACAGTGCGGCGGTAGAACTGCTGGACTTTCAGGAATGGGACGTCATCGTTGCGAACGACGTCTCGGCCTTACCCGCCGCAACGCGACTGCGGTCGCGCCACGGCATCCTCGCGGACCTGCACGAGTATGCACCGCGCCAGGCCGATGAGTCACTGCTGTTCAGGCTCACCGAGGCCAGGTATTTCCGGTGGGTATTGAAACGGTGGCTTCGTCGCGCGGGACGGGTTACCACGGTCAGCCAGGGGATCGCCGATGAGTACTCGCGCGAATTCGGGGTGGAACCGGTCGTGGTCGCAAACGCGGCGGCGTATCGCGAGGGCGAGCCGCGGCCGGTTGGTTCCCCCATTCGGATCGTTCACAGTGCGGTTCCGAGCCCGGCGCGACACATCGAGGTCATGATCGAGGCGGTCACGGCCACGCGCACCAGCGTCACGTTCGACCTCTACCTCGTTGACGACGGATCCGCCTACCTGCGTGGCCTCCGGCACCTCGCGGACGCAAGCGATCGTGTGACAATTCACGGGGCCGTGCCCAATTCCGAACTCGTCGACGTGCTTGCCGGCTATGACATCGGCGTGCACCTGCTTCCCTCGATCAATTTCAATCATCGCTGGGCGCTCCCGAACAAGTTCTTCGATTTCGTTCAGGCGCGTCTTGGCATCGTCATCGGGCCGTCTCCGGAGATGGCGCGGGTGGTGAACGAGTACGGCCTTGGAGCCGTCGCGCAGGACTTCACGGCCGAATCACTCACCCGGGTCTTCGACGATCTCGACGCGGAGCAGGTAGCGCAATGGAAGCTCGCGTCGAACCGGGCGGCACGGCCGCTTTCGGGAGAATCGCAGCTGGAGATATTCGAGCGGGTGGTGCAGGAGATGCTGGCGTCACCGCCTGGGCCAGGCGACCCTAGCGCTCAAGCAGGGCGCTGACGGTCTTTTCGGCGGCGTGACCGTCGCCATAGGGCGTCTCCGTGGTCGGCTTCGGGGTCGCGCGGGTCACGGCCGCTGCGATCTGGCGAGGTTCGTTGGCGAGAACGTTCCAGCCCAGATCGAGGGTCTCGGTCCACTCCGTCTCGGGGCGGATCGTGGTTGTCGGAACGCGAAGCAGGAAGGCCTCTTTCTGCAGTCCGCCCGAGTCAGTCACGACACCGGCACTTCCCATGACCGCGGAGATGAGTTCCTGGTACGGGACGGGAGGCATCGTGCGCAGGCCGTCCCGATCGAGGCCAATTCCGAAGCGTTCGGCGATCGCCCGAATTCGCGGGTGAGCGAACAGCACGACCGGCCGATCCAGCTCCGACAGCGCGGAGACAATCCCGGCGAGCCTTTCGGCATCGTCGGTGTTGTCGGGCCGGTGGATCGTGGCGACATAGTAGGAGCCGAGCGGCAAACCGAGCGATGCGCCGTCGGGATCGGAGCGGATGTGATCCCGAACGGAATATAGGACGTCGGTCATGACGTCGCCGACGAGGAGCGAACGGCCGGCCAGGCCTTCATTTGACAGGTGCGCCATCGCTGTCTCAGTCGGCGCGAGGAGCAGGTCAGAGGCGTGGTCGGTAAGCACCCGGTTGTGCTCTTCGGGCATTCTCCGGTTGAAGGAGCGGAGTCCCGCTTCGAGGTGAGCTACCGGAAGATGCAACTTCACCGCTGCGATTGCCGCGGCGAGCGTCGAATTCGTGTCCCCGTAAACGAGGACCCAGTCGGGTGCGTACTTTTCGAATACCGGCTCGAGGGCCGCCAGCATCGCGCCGGTTTGCGCTCCGTGGGTTCCCGAGCCGATCGCGAGATTGACATCGGGCTGCGGGATTCGGAGTTCCCGGAAGAAGACGTCGCTCATCAGGTCGTCATAGTGCTGGCCGGTGTGCACGATCACGTGTTCGGCGCGTCCGTCACTTGCCCGCGAGATGGCGGCGAGCTTGATGAACTGCGGCCGGGCACCGACGACGCTGAGAATCCGCACTGTCTTCCCCTTCGATGTAGGCCCCGTGTGCCGATGGACCACGCAAGTCTAAAGGCGCCGGTCAGGGGCAGAGGCCCGCTGGCCGGACGACCCGAACGCGCACGTAGGATTGTGAGGGCAGTTGGTAAACTGGTTTTTCGGAAAAATGTGGAGGTGGGCTGTGTCGGTGGTCGCACCTGAGAAACGTTTGTATCAACAGTGCACCGTGACGGTGATGGACACCACCGACCCCGATATTTCGTTTGATGCGACTGGCGCGTCCATGTACGTCGCGAGCTTCGAACAGAACTATGCGCCGACGCTCACGCGCGCGCAGAGCGGCCAGCGAGCCGACGAACTTGGCCAGCTGGTCGAGAAGATCAAGGCGGACGGCCGAGGGAAGCCCTACGACGTGGTCATCGGTATCTCCGGGGGCGTAGACAGCACCTATCTCACGCTCAGCGCGGTTCGATTGGGACTGCGACCCCTCTGCGTTCATTTCGACAGCGGCTGGAATTCCGAGGCCGCGGTGGACAACATCCACAACCTGGTCACCTCGCTCGGGCTCGACCTGTACACCCAGGTCGTCGACTGGCGCGAGATGCGAGACCTGCAGCTCGCCTACCTCAGGTCGGGGATAGCCAACGCCGACACCCCGACCGACCACGCCTTCGGATACGTCGCATACCACCAGGCGCAGAAGTACGGCATCAAACACATCCTGTCCGGGAGCAACCTTGTCAGCGAGTCGATCCTGCCGACCGCCTGGGGCTACACCTCCGCCGACTCCAAGCTGCTGAGATCGATTCATCGACGGTTCGGCAGCGTGAAGCTCAAGACCTATCCGCTCATGAGCTCGTTCACGCGTACTCTTTGGTACCCATACGCGCGAGGGATCGAAACGCACGCCCTCCTCAACTACCTGCCGTACCACTACGAGCAGGCGAAGGCCGAGATCGCCAAAGAGGTCGGGTGGCGCGACTACGGCGGCAAGCACTACGAGTCGGTCTTCACCCGGTGGTTCCAGGGGTATTACCTCCCGCAGCGGTTCCATTTCGACAAACGGCTGGCACATTACTCATCGTTGATCCTCGCCAAGGAGATGAGTCGCGATGATGCTCTCGCTCTCCTCAAGACGCCGAACTATCCCGAAGAGCTGCGAATCCAGGATCACGAGTTCATGGCGAAGAAGCTCGGGATCTCGCTTGCGGAACTCGACGCGATCGTCGCGGCTCCGCCCAGGGACTATTCGGATTATCCAAACAGCGCGGCGTCAACAAAGAGGCTGTTCGCGTTCACGGCGAACGTCGGCGCGGTGCTGCGCAAGCTCAGAGTGCTGCGTTGACCGTTTCGATCGTCGACTACGGACTGGGTAACCTCGGTTCGGTCGTCAACATGCTGAAGCGCGCCGGGACGGACGCCCGGCTGGTTTCCACTCCCGAAGAGCTCCTCGCGAGCGAGCGCGTGCTCCTCCCGGGGGTCGGAGCGTTCGATGAGGGGATGACCCGACTCAACCGACAGGACCTCGTGACGCCCCTTCAGGACTTTGCGGCATCCGGGCGTCCGCTGTTCGGCATCTGCCTCGGCATGCAGTTGCTCCTCGACGGCAGTGAGGAGGGGCAGGCTGCGGGACTTGGCCTTATCCCTGGACGCAGCGTTCGGTTCCTCGAATCGGAGGGGCTGCGTATTCCTCACATGGGCTGGAACACTGTCGATCCGACCCGCGACGACCCGCTCGTTGGGGGACTCCCGGAGGACAGCCGGTTCTACTTTGTGCACAGCTACCGTGTGGTCCCCGAGCGTCGGGAGGACGAGCTCGCCACGACGGAATACAGCGTGAGATTCGCATCGATGGTCCGTTCAGGCAATGTCATGGGCGCCCAGTTTCACCCCGAGAAGAGCCACGCGTTCGGCATGTCAATCCTCAAGAATTTCGCGATCGCATGAGCACCTTTCCCCGCGTGATTCCTGTGCTCGTCGTCAGCGACGGTTACCTCGTCAAGCCCGTGCGTTTCAAGGGTGAGAAGTACATCGGCGATCCGATCAACGCGGTGCGGATCTTCAACGAGAAGCAGGTCGACGAACTGATCATCCTCGACATCGACGCGACCGTGAAGAAGCGGGGAGTGAACTACACCCTCATCGAAGAGATCGCGAGTGAGGCGTTTATGCCCGTCGGGTACGGCGGCGGGGTCGCCTCGGCGGAGGAGGCGCGAAGAATTACCGGAATCGGGATCGAGAAGGTCATTCTCGGAGCCGCGGCCGTGATGCGACCCGAGACGATCACCTCGGTTTCTGAGGCGCTCGGGTCATCCAGTACGGTCGTCAGCGTCGACGCTCGCAAGCGACTCACCGGCGGCTGGGACACCTTCGTCGAGCGCGGTCGACGGAAGGCAGGAATGGACCCGGCCGAAGCGGCCCGTCGCGCGCAGAGTCTCGGGGCGGGCGAGGTCATCCTCTCCTCAATTGATCGGGAGAGTGCCTTTGGCGGCTACGACCTGCCCCTCATCGAGGCGGTCTCCCGCGCGGTGACCGTGCCGGTCGTCGCACTCGGAGGCGCAAGCGGGTACGAGGACTTTGCCCCGGCCCTGGCCGCCGGTGCCTCGGCGGTGGCGGCGGGCAGCATGTTCGTGCTCAATGGCAAACATCGCGCGGTGCTCATCAGCTACCCGACACCGCAGCAGGTGAGGGCACTGTCAGTATCGTGAGATTTTCGAACGCAGCGGTGGGCGCTGCCCCCCTCGCCTGGCCAGATAGACTCACCGGGTTCGTCAAATGGAGGCTCAATTGAAGGCCGTGTTCTTGCTCTACCGGCGAGTAGTCGGCGTCTTCCCGCAGGGAGGAGCACGATTTCTCAACCTCTATTCCTGGCTGCTTGCTTCTCTCGCCATCTTCGACGCCGGGGCACTCGGCCTGCTCGCGATCACGATAGGTCCGGTCGCGGAGGGTGCGCCGGTCGTCCTTCCGCTCATCGGCAAGATCAATTCGATCGGCGTGGTCTGGGTCATCCTGCTGATCTGCTTCCTCATGGTGGCGAAGGGTGCGCTTGCCGTGCTGGTCACGTTTTGGGCGACCAGGCGGATTCCGCGCTACGAGGTCGCGATCGGCGACCGGCTGTTCCGTGCGTACATCACGGCACCCTGGCGAGACCGACTTCGAAAGAACTCCGCCGAGATCATGCGCTTCGCCGACACCGGCGTGGATGCAACAGTCAACAGCTTCGTGCTGCCGGGGGCGACGCTTCTCGGCGAATTTGTCAGCCTCATCGTCGTCATCGGCACGCTCGCGGTCGTGCAGCCCATTCTCGCTCTTACGACGCTGGTCTACCTGTTGATACTGGGAGCGATCCTCTTCTTCTGGATCGCGCGACGTGCCCGCAAAGCGGGCGAAGTTCACGTCGAGAACACGATCAGGGCGTCGCGCCTCGTCCTTGAGATCGTCGGCGCTATGAAGGAGGTCTCGCTGCGCAACAAGGAGAGCGAGGTCGCCGACATCGTCGAGGAGACCCGGGCACGAAGCGCCCGCGCCCGGGCGAACCTGTACTTCCTGAGCCAGCTTCCTCGTTACGTCCTCGAGTCCGGGCTTATCGTCGGTTTCGTCCTGGTCGGGGGCGTCGGGTTTCTCCTCGGCGGCATCGATCAGGCGATCGCCGCGGTCGCCCTCTTCGGTCTTGCCGGATTCCGGGTCGCGCCCTCGATCATCCGGTTCCAGTCCGTGCTGTCGACCATGATCTCGCTCGAGCAGTTCCCGCG
>FSVR01000215.1_pt1 | contig 13330 bp, 16 predicted proteins | sample 1637811 | NCBI WGS metagenome assembly FSVR01 (sample SAMEA3914814, study PRJEB12502) | metagenome | biome: forest; material: soil | place: USA | collected 2011-09-16 | depth 0.1 m | reverse complement strand
CCAGGGAGGCATCCTTGCCGCCCCAGCCGCCCTGTCGCTTCTGTTTGCGAATGCGGACATAAAGAAACTGCGGAGCCTCGGATCCCCGGCGCCGAGCATCGTCTTCGCTTTCATCCCGCCCCTCTACCTTCTGGTTCGCTGTTTCACCACCGGCCGGAGTTCGGTTCTTCCGCTCGTCGCATGGATTGTGCTCCAGGCCGGCGCCGTCGCTGGCGTGTACTACCTCCTGCCGTCCCTGCTCGCTGACGCGATCAGTTCCTTCAACTAGCGTCGGTCGATTCCGGGCCCGGCGGTGCACCGCGTCGCGTCGCTAGAATCGCTTGCATGACGGTCATCTCGGTGGTCATCCCGGCGCTCAACGATTCGGTCATGCTGGAGCGTTGTCTCGCCGCACTTACCGTTCAGAGCCGTCCCGCCGACGAAATCGTCGTCGTCGACAACGGCAGCACCGACGACACCGCGGCTGTCGCGCGCCGCGCCGGAGCGCGCGTGGTCACCGAACCGCAACGCGGGATTCCCGCGGCGACCGCGGCCGGATTCGATGCAGCGCGCGGTGCGATCATTGGCAGACTCGACGCGGACTCCGTCCCCGCGCCCGACTGGATCGAGCAGTTCGAGCGCCGGTTTGACCGTGATCCCGGACTGTCAGCGGTCACCGGTCCCGGCGACTTCTACGGCGCCAATCGCCTGGTGCGCCGTGCGGGCGAGGTGCTCTACATCGGCGGCTACTTTTGGTCAATGGGATGGCTGCTCGGTCATCCCCCGCTCTTCGGCTCAAACTTCGCGATCCGCAAGAGCGCCTGGCTGCACATCCGTGAGACCTGCCACCGTGACGTTCGGGAACTGCACGACGACCTCGACTTCAGTTTCCAGTTCACGGTAGCCATGCGTATCGAGTACGACAGGCGACTGCGGGTCGGCGTGTCCTCGCGGCCCTTCAGCACCATCGGTGGCCTCGGCCGGCGCATCTATTGGGCGTACACGACCGTGTCGACGAACGCCAGGGAGCAGTCGCTTCTCGGCCGCCGAGCCGAGCGCAAGAAGTGGGCTCGCGCAAACGCGCGCACCTCCCCCGTCTTCGTCGGTGACGAGCGTGGAGCGGAGCAGGCGCAGGACGACTTTGGCGGCGCCGGGTTGGGCACGGAGTAGGCGACTAGTCCGCGCGCGAGTAGAGGGCGAGCAGGTCTCGTACGAGCTGGTTCGGTGACGTCTCGCACGGGCTATGACCGGTCGGGTATACCGCAAGGGTCGCCCCGATCGCCTTCGCGAAGTCGCGATGCAACTCCACGGGCCACAGGTCGTGCTCCCCGACGGCGACCAGTTTGGGAATCGGGGACGCCGCAAGTATCGCATCAAGGTCCGGTGCGCGCTTCATGAGCGAGATGATGTCAGCGACGCTGCTGCGTCTCGTCAACTTGAGGCGGTCGCGAACGAAGGATGCCCGTCCCCGCGGCACCTTCACGACGTTCAACTGGAGCCCGAGGATCATGAGCGCAGCGCCGACGCCTCCCGTGGTGAGACCGGAGAACCAGCCGATGCGCTTCACGCCCCGAAAGCCCTGGCCCGACTGGGGCGGCGCGCTCAGCATGGTGAGACTCAGGAACAGCTCGGGTCGCTGCACAAGGGCAAGCTGTGTGACCGTCCCGGCGAACGAGTAGCCAAGGACGTGCGCCGGGCCGGGTACCGATTCCAGAATTGCCATCAGGTCGGCGACGAACAGCTCGTGCGTGTAGTGCCGCGCCACCGGCAGCAGGTTTTCGGGACCCGCCGCGTGCGACTCGTACTGCCCTGCCATGTCGTAGGCGACGACGTGATATCCGGCCTCCGCGATCGCCGGCATCATCAGCACGAAGTCTTCCTTCGAGCCCGTGACGCCCGGGACGAGTACTACCCGTGGATTGCCTTGATCGCCCGCCTCGATGACGGCCAGACTGCCGCTCGGGGCAAGGAATCGGGATGCCGTTACCCCGTCCGGAAGCAGGGTCCAGTCTCGGTCGGGGAGCCGGCTGTCGAGGTCGAAGGCATCGTCTCTCACGTCCTCGGGCACGGAGACAAACATACGCCACGCCCAACGGCGGGTTTCCTCATGTTTTCCGCGCTCCGCTAGTGTCGTGAGGGCGGTAGAACGAGGAGCTCGCAATGACAGGAACGGCTGGTTCCACGACACCGGCGGGGTGGTACACCGACCCGGGCGGATCCGGTCACCTGCGCTGGTGGGATGGCACCACGTGGACCGCGCACCTGGCTCCGCAGCCAACTCCGTCACCCGCGCCGACACCTGTGGTGTCAGTGGCCCCCGTCGTGCAGTCGCCACTCGTTCCGCGGCCCGTCGACCCAGGACTCGCAACAGCAAGCGGTGAGCGATACGTCCCGTTCCAGGGTTCGTGGAACCAGACATACCAGGGCTCTGCTGAGGATCTCGCGCGACCGGCCCAGTGGAACACCGGGGGCGCGTGGCTGCTCGCTTTCAGCCCGCTGATCTCTGTCATAGCCGTGGCGGGGCTTGTCGCGGCTTACGGTCCGATCCTTGCATCCACCGTCACCTCGCAGACCAGCACGCTGACACTCACACTCCCGGCGATCCAGTTCGGGATTTTCCTCCTCACGATTCTCTTCGCCGCGATGGACCGAAGAAAGCTCCAGAGCTTCGGCTACCTTCAGCCCGCCAGCATTTGGTGGACACTGCTCGCACCATTGGCGTATCTGATCGCGCGAGGTATCGCGGTGTCTCGGGAGGTTCGCCACGGGTTCGGCCCTCTGATTGCGTACGCGATCAGCATTGTCGGCATCGTGCTGCTCGGCGTCGGTGTCGCGATCGCGATTCCGGTCTTTATCGGAACTCAGGCGGCCGCAGGCAACGCCGCGTACGAGGTCCAGTTCATTGCGGGGCTCGAGAAGGGACTCGACGAAAACGGGGGTCACTACACCGTCTCCTGCCCGCCGACCATCCCGACGACGGTCAACGCAGAGTTCAGTTGCACCGCGACCGATGCGGCCACCAACACCGCGCACACGTTGAACATCGAAATTGTCCGCGGTGCGGACGGCAAACTCACTCCCAAACTGCTCTCGGTGGAGCCCCCGATCACGCAGTAGCTTCTACTTCTGCGCGGCCTTCAGCGCTGCCAGTATCGCGGTGCCGTTCGGAGTTCCGAGACCCGTGCACGCATCCCAGCCCTTCTTCGCCTTGTACGCGCCGTTGTTTCCCGAGGTGATGTCGTGTAGCGCGGCGTGCAGAGGGTAAAGCCTCGGCTGGAGCAAACCGAGTGGCGACCCGAGCGACTGGGCCAGGCGAGCCACCAGGGCAGCCCAGAGTGGCGCGACGGCGCTCGTTCCGCCGTAGACCGCGCTCGTTCCGTCGACGAGCACCTGGTAGCCCGTCTCGGGGTCGGCGTTCCCGGCGACATCGGGCACTCCCCTCCCGCCCGGCTTCGCGACCGTGGGAACACCGACTCCCTTCTGCCAGCTCGGCAACGGGAACACGTCGCTTACCCCGCCGCCGGTCGCCCCACCACCCGCGCCATCGTTCCACACGGTCTCGGTCGAAATCGTGGTACCCGACGCCCGCAGGCTCGTGCCTCCGCAGGCGAGCGCGTGCGGGCTGGATGCGGGAAAGTCGGCGTGCTTCGCGGTGGTGCCCGCACCGTCGGAGCTTCCGTTATCGCCAGCTGCCGCCGTTACGGTAACGCCGAGAGCCGCAGCGTCGAGGAGGGCGTCGTCGAGCGCGGTGCGTGCTTGCTCCGTCCACTGGTCCTCGCTCTGGCCCCAGCTGATGCTCATGGCTGACGGGGTCGGTGAGGCGTGTGCGGCTTCGGCCACCGCATCCACGAAACCGGCGTCCGTGTTGGGGGCGAAATAGACCACGATTCTCGCGGCCGGACTCAGCGCGCCGATCACTTCGATGTCGAGCAGCACCTCGCCGTCGGCTCCGCCGGGGTCCTGGCCCGGTTCGTTCTTCGCACCATCCACTCCGACGGCGCTGACCGATGGGCTGCCCACGCCCAATCCGGAGAAGTACGTCGTCAGGTCTGCGGTCTCATATCCGCCACCAAGCTCGATGATCGCGACCGTCTGCCCCGCTCCGTCCGTGTCTGCCGGGAATTTGTAGAGCTGCCCGAGCTGCACTGGGGTGTAGCTCACAGAGGCGGCCCTGGCACTCGAGATTCGAAACTGCGGGCGCGCCTGCGGACGGTTGTCGAGACCGAGAACGGCGGTCACCACTCCATCCAGCTGGACGGGAACGCTCAGGGCGCCGCTTCTGACGCGATGCGGCGCGGCAATCCCGTCAACGTTCGCGGCGGTAAGCGTCGTGCCGAATACCCGACCAAGGTTCGCGAGAGTGCCGGAGATTCGGATGCGACGCGAAGCAAGGTCAGTGCTGACAACGCGGATCCCCTGGGCGGTCAGCGTTGTTCCGACCAGCGCGGCATCGGCAGGGTCCGCGCCAAACCGAGAGGCGAGCTCTTCGCTGGTCAGCCGAGCGTCGACCGCATCCTCGGTGGTCATCGCGCCGCGTCGCCGCAGGATCAGGGTGGCCTCGACGGTGCTGGCTGTGTCCAGCGGGACGCTGGCCGGAACGAGACCCGTAGCGCGGGGTCGCTCACTCCCGGGCAGCGGAACGAGTTGGAGCGGGACGGGCGCGGAGTCGGGGGCGGATTCAGTCATACCATCCTGTCTACTCCCCGGGACCGACGAGAACCATGCCTTATCCACAGTCAGCCGCAGTCAATACGCTGGAGATATGACGCACGAGGAAGTGACCGTCCAGCGGGTTGACGAGGTGCCATGGGGCGACGCAGAGACGGTATTCGGAACCCGGGGTGACCCGTCGACCTGCTGGTGCCAGTTTTACAAGGTGACCAACGCGGAGTGGAAACACCTCGATCGGCCGTCGTGCGCTGGACTCCTTCGCGGCCAGGTCCAGGATGCGCGGAACGACCCGGCGACGCCAACACCCGGCCTCATCGCATACGAGGATGGCGAGCCCGTCGGCTGGGTCGCTGTCGAACCTCGCACGAGCTATCCGACGGCCCTGCGCGGCAAGGTCATCACGGGAGGCAGTTCTGAGGCGGCGGATGACGGTTCCGTGTGGGCAGTCGTGTGCTTCGTCGTACGAGTCGGTTTTCGACGACGCGGCATCGCGGGGGCGCTTCTCGCCGCAGCCGTCAGTCACGCTCGGGAGCGCGGAGCGCGCGTCCTGGAGGGGTATCCGGTCGACGTCGACGGACGGGAGAAAGTCAGTTCCGCCGACCTGTACCACGGCACACTCACGCTCTTCGAGGCCGAGGGATTCACGGTCACGGCGCGCCCGGTTCCCGGTCGTGCGCTCGTGACGCTGCGATTGTGACCGTGCAGCGTACGCGCAGCCTTCTCGGCGTAGCGTCTCATTAATGAACCTCACCGATATTCCCGTAACCACAATTGACGGCACCGAAACGACGCTCGCACCGCACAAGGGCAAGGTGATGCTCATCGTCAACGTCGCATCCCGTTGCGGGCTGTCGCCCCAGTACGAAAAACTCGAGGCGCTACAGAAGGCCTACGGCGACGCCGGCTTCACTGTGCTCGGTTTTCCGAGCAACCAGTTTCTGCAGGAGCTCGGCCAGAACGAAGCGATCAAGGACTACTGCTCGACCACCTGGGGCGTCACCTTCCCGATGTATGACCGGGTCAAGCTCAACGGCAAGAACGCGCACCCGCTCTACGCCGAACTGACCAAGACGTCGGACGCGGATGGCAAGGCCGGCAAGGTCGCCTGGAACTTCGAGAAGTTCGTCGTGACGCCGGACGGCAACATTCACCGTTTCCGCCCGAAGACCGAACCGGATGCACCGGAGATTATCAATCTCATCGAGGCATCGCTTCCCGTAAAATTGACTTAGCAAACTGACCTAATCCTCAATAGAAACGACCATGGGCAAGACTTTCGAGCACCAAGCGGATGCCAGTCGGTACGTGATGATGATCGACGATGAACTCGTCGCCGTCGCGGACTATCGCATCAACGGCGACGCGATCTCGTTCAACCACACCTTCACCAATCCGAAGCTTCGTGGCAACGGTTACGCCGGCGAAGTGGTCGAGTTCGCGATGAATGATGTTGAGGCGACGAGCGATCGCCACGTTGTGCCGATGTGCTGGTACGTCGAAAAATGGTTCACCGAGCACCCCGAGCGGGCAACCCTGCTTACTCGGGTTGCTGGAACCACGGCGGATACACCGAGATCTTCGGAGTGAAGTCCGAGCCCGCCAGGATGTCGCGAACGGCCGAACGCACTTTGTCATTGGCTACGCCGATGAGTGTCACGGCTTCGAGCGGCAGCCGGCCGGCAACCAACAGCTCGGCATTCTGGGCGCGTTCCGCGTCGGACTCCGCTCGCAGCCGGTAGAGCATGCGCTCGGCATCCTCCCGGGTATTGGCAAAGCGAGTCGCTGTCCCCTCCGCGTGATTGTCCGCAAGGACGAACGCGGGCTCGCTGGAAGCGACGTGCCGCACCGTGCTGACAAGAAACACAAAGTCCAGTGGTTCAGCGGAGCGCCCGGCCGCAGAGACTCGAGGATGATCGCGTCCGGAGCGCAGGCTCTGCCACAGGCCGGCCTCCGGCGAAAGGAAGAACGGGACGAAGTCTGTGAGCCTCAGGTCCGCGGTGCCAGGGATCGATATCCCGGCGCGCTCCTCGCGAAGTTCGGCTGGCGAGAGGTCCAGCTGCGGTGCAGCACCGGCGACGATCGCGCGTGCCTCGAGAATGCCCGGCAGGTTGCTCAGGTGGGTCACGTGGTAGATCCGCTGTTCGAGCAGGGTGTCCGCGGGCAGTGAGCCCACTGGAATCCGTGCTGCGGCGCGAAGACTGCGTACCGTTGCACGCGGGGGCGCGGCAACTCGGCTGCGAGCGGTCGGCCGCGAAGCCAGGGCCGACTCAGGTATCGGTTTCGGGTTGCAGGTCGCACACAGCCCATCCACAAACCCGTGGATACATTCGTCGCTCACGCAAAACCCTCCTGAGTGTGCGCGTCCCGACCCGGTCGAAACGACACGCAGATCTTCAAGGTTACGTGGTCTGAATTACCGGGTCGCCCTATTCTCGTAATGCCGGGATTGAAACAGGATCCCGATCGGCGGTTCATTCGAGGGGAAACAGGATGTCTGGAGAGGAAACCCAGCATCCGTCGACCGCCGGATCGATCCCTGCCGGCTGGTACTCGGACCCGGCTGGTGGACCGGGCAAGCGCTGGTGGGACGGCAGCACCTGGACCGGGAATGTGCAGGAAGTGGAGGCGTCCCCTCCGCCGCCGACCTTCGGCAACTACGTCCCTGCCGAACTCCGCCCCCTGAGGACCGTGCGGGCGGCCGAAGCGGGTGTCGCCTACACGCGGGCGTCCTGGTGGATTGCCAGTTCCCCGCTCTGGGTCGTGGTTCCGTTGGTCGTTGCGGTGGCGATCATCAACACGCTCGCACCGCTCGCGGTTCCCGTCCTGGCTCTCACGATTGCCGCGGTCGCGGTGTTGGCCTGGATCATCCTGATCAGTCTCGCCTTCGCGGACCGGAGGGAGCTCCTCAGCAGCGGCAACGATTCGGCGGCATCACCCTGGTGGACGCTCCTGACGCCGCTCGCGTACCTGATCGCGCGCGCACGCCACGTGCAGCTCTACGCGACGGGTGGTTGGGCATCGCTTGTCTGGTGGTGTCTCGCGGTGATTCTCGCCCCCGGCCTGTCCGTGCTCGCGACCTTTGCCGTATACGGAATTCTTCCCGTTTGATGGGACGGGATGCCGTGCGCTAGACGAAGCGCACGACCGCCTGGAGTCGTGAGCGGAGCTCGAACAGCTCCGATCCGCCTACCGCCGGACTCCCGGGAATACCGTCTCGCATCAGCTCGGACAGTCGGGACCGTGCCACCAGCGCAGTCGGCACACCCCGGATGCGGCCCGCCAGCGTGAGACCGGCATCCGTCGCGTCGTCGGGCACCACGATCACGAACCCGTCGAAACGGACGCGGGCCGCCCGGGAAATCTGGCGCGATCGCGCGGCCAGGGCGGCAAAAGGATGCTCCCCCTGCGGCAGCGTCTCCCCCGCGACTTCGCCCTTTCGCACCTTCACCGGCCCGCCCCAGTCCTCGGAGAGCAGCGCAAACAATCCGGTGGGTCCGAGCACGACGTGGTCGATCTTTTCGTCCGGCCCGGCGGGCGTCGCCACGTCGTGCCACAACGTGAACGCGATGCCCAACTGCCCGAGTGCTCGGGCGCTGGCCTCCTCGGCGAGAGCGTCCGCGAGGATGTGCCTGATATCGCGCGGAGCGGAGCGCACGAGCGCGGGGTCGTACGGGTTGTCGATCGTCGTTCCCCTGCCCGCCCACTCCCGAATCAGCGTCAGGTAGCGTTCGCGGCGCCATCCGCCCGGATGGCCGTACGAGCGCGCCGCCACCCGCGTATCTCTCCGTGGTGCGGCCGGTTGTGCCTCGAATATCGTGCGGGGAACGCTGCGACCACTGTCATACGCGGCCCGCGCCGCCGGCGTGCCCACCTTTGCCCAGGCCAGTTGTACGGCCGTGAATTCTCGGGCGACCCCTCCCGTGTCGGGATGAGTCTGTCGCAGCCGACGGCGATATGCGCGCCGCAGTTCATCGTCGCTGGCCTTTGCCGAAACGCCGAGCACCTCGTAGGCGTCGGAGGCGACGGGACTGTCCTGCACCCGGTCGAGAATACTGGCTACAAGCGATGCAATGCCTGTGTCCGCACCTCTATCGCCCGGTTATTTGTCGATCTGCTCCAGCAGCTCGCGCGAAGCCTTCGCGATACTGGCGTGATCGTTCTGCGCTGCACGGCTCTCGAGGGAGATCACACCACCGCGTCGCACCGTGCTGAAATCGCCGTACGGGAAGCTGTAGCGCTCCTTCGTGCCGTCCGACTTTGACTCGTCGATGCCCAGATACCACTTCGAGTACTCCGCGATCCCGTGCTCTTCGAGAAATGTGTTCTCCTCCCGCGCGGTCGGTGCGGCCTCGCTCCAGGCGTCCCGATCATCCCGGACTACCTTGCCTTTCCTGACCAGCTGCTTCGCGTGGGCGAGCGCAGCCGAATTGAGTTTTACTGTCATACCTCTGGCCGATCAAGGCGGCGAGCGGGGCACCAGGGGCTTGCCAAATCGGGCCGGGTCGTGGCACTACCTGTGAGCACCGGTGGTCACTGTGCCGAACTGGAGGGTCGTCTCGAGGCCCAGGTAGTCGCCGACGCGCTGCGCGGCGGCGGTGACATCCAGCCGCCTCGACTTTGGGACAGGGCCAATCGGCTCGACCGTGATCGTGAGCAGCGTTCCGGTGCGCGTGGAGGTCCAGATCCCCGCCACGATCCCGTCGATCAGGATGACCGGACGCACCCCCGCCTGCCCACGGCCGAGTGCGCGTGTCGCGACAGCTCCCGGAAACAGTAGCTCCCGGGGGAAACTCCCAATCACGTACGGATCGAAATGCGGAAGAAGGGTCGCCCCGGGAGTCGACTCGGTTGTGGCCGCGGTGTCGCCGGCAACGACGTAGGCCGGTTCACCGTCCACCGTCAACGCCTCGAGCTCCCTCGAGTGCAGCGCAAACTGCTCGGACGCCCAGGCCCTGCTCACGCCGAGCCAGCGACCGAAGTGCGGAGGCGTTGCCGGGCCGTAGCTGGTCAGGTAACGCCGAAGGAGCCAGCCGAGGGCCAACTGGGGGTCAGGTTCGATGTGCACACCGGGGTGCACATAGGTGACCCGAGACCCGCGATTCTCGCCGAAGGCGAGGACACCGCGATACGCGGCAAGAGAGATGTCCTGTCGCCACCGCGGCCACCATCCGCCGAACGCGGGTACCACGGGTTCGGCCGCCCAGGCGCCGAGTCTTGCGACGACCTCGGCCCCGAGTTCGTCGCCATCCAGTGGACCCGATGCAGAAAGCGCGGCCGAGATGGCATCGACGACCGCTGCGGTTTGCGCCGGGTTCAGCCGCACCTGCGCGGGCAGCGACGAACTCACCGGAACGGCGCCAAGCGCCGCACACCATAACGGAAGCTCGTTGCGTGGAAGGAGGTGCAGCGTTCCGCGGGGGCCGTAGGTTTTTACCAGTGGGCCGTCATGCCGAAGCGCGGCGCGAATGTCGGTCGAGGTAGCGTGGCGCACCCTGACGCCGATCGAAAGTTCCGCCGCCGACATCACCTGCGCGTGAGCACCGCCCATCGCGGCGACCGCGGCTTCGAGACTGGGCAGTCCACCGCGCAGTCCCTGACGCACCATCCGTCGGGCGACGACATCCGACCATCCGAGTTCCACGAACGTCAGGCTACGTCCGACAGCGGACAGCACCGCGCGCGCTGAACAGTTACATCAGGACAACGTTGCCCGAGGTACCCGCGATGATCCCCACGCAGACCACGCCGACGATTGCGATCGCGATCATGAACGTCGCGAGCCAGCCCAGCATCCGGCGACCCGGCGTCGCATTGAATCGCACGACGACCATTGCGGCGTAAAGCGCCACGATTGCACAGATCCCGAACAGCGCGACTCCGGCGGGCGCCTGCGAGAGCAGCGGGACCAGGATGACGACAGCAATCAGGGACAGCAGCCCACCAAGGATGAGCCAGCTTCTTCCGGTCGACGTCGTCAACGATGGTTGGTCGCGCACCCGTGTCGATGTGCCGACCGGGCGCTCGTGCTGGTCGTCTGCCATACATCAACGCTACGCCCGTCGGGGTCGTGCGGCGCCGGGCAGAGAAAATCCCCGCCCCACCAGCGGGTATTCGAGGCGGGGATTGGACCGGAAGGAGCGGGTCAGCCCTTGAAGGCGTCCTTCACGTTCTCGGCAGCCTGCCCAAGGTGGGCCTTGGCCTGATCGGCCTGGCCCTCGGCTTGCAGTTTCGGGTCGTCGCTAGCTTTGCCCGCAGCCTCCTTGACGTGTCCTGCCACATCGTTCGCCGCGTTTCGGACTTTGTCGTCGGTTCCCATTGAAGATCCTCCTCGTGATCGTTGAGCGTTCAATCCAGCTAACGCTGCGATCGCGATCTGTGGGAGGCGGTTGCCTGACGGCCTGCGTCGGTGTACTTTACCGAGCCTCGCGTGCGGCGTTGCGGTCCTTCACGCGACGCTGCTCCTCGCGAACCGCAGCCTGGGTCGCTCGCTCGCGTACCAGCCACTCCGGCGGATCGGCGAGAAGCTCCTTGATCTCCTGCGTGGTCAGGGCCTCGGTGATGCCCGCTCGGGCGAGACCGGAAGCCGAAACTCCCAGCTTCCCCGCGACGATGAGCCGGGGATGCGGACCGTGCAACCGCAGCTCGATGAGCCACTCCGGCGGTGTTGCAAGGAGCTCGTTCAACTGCTCGCGGGTGATCGCCGTGGCCTGCAGATCCTTTGGCATCGCCGGCAGGTAGACGCCGAGCTTCTGGGCGACGGTGGCGGGCTTCAGGGTTTGGGGCGACTTCGTGGGACTCACCCAGACAGCGTAGCCTGACCCTCGTGACCGAAGTCCTGCCCGCGTTGCGCATCGCGTTCGCGCCGGGTGTCACGGTGGGTAAGTGGACGAGGCGCTGGCAGGATCGGCATCCGCACCTCCCGCTTGAGGTGTTCCCCGCGACCGAGGACGAGGGTGTCGTCGTTCTTCACGACGGCAGGGCGACCCTGAGCTTCGTCAGGCTACCGATCGAGCGTGACGGGCTGAGCGTCATCCGGCTGTACGGAGAGATCGCCGTGCTGGTTGTTCCGCGTGAGTCGGAGTTGGCGGAACGGGAATCCGTAACCGAGGAGCAGCTCGCCGATCTCACACAGATTGCGGACTATTCCCCGACTCGTCCGGTGAAGGATGCCGTCGCTCTCGTTGCCGCGGGCGTCGGTTTCCTGCGGATGCCGCACTCGCTTGCCCGACTGCACGCCCGAAAGGATGTCATCGCCATCCCGATCCAGGGCGCGGCCGAGACAGAGATTGCCGTTGCATGGCTGCGCGACGAGACAACGGAGCTGGTCGAGGAGTTCGTCGGAATCGTGCGGGGACGCACCGAGGCGAGCTCCCGGGCGAACCCGACTCCCCCGACGCCGAAGGTACGGCAGGCGAAGGTGGTCAAGCCGCGCACGGCTAAGTCTCCCTCTCGCTCGACGCCGAAGCGTCCCGGTGGCAAGACGCGGAAGCGCGGCAGTCGCTAGCCGATTCGTGGCGTCGTCCGACTTCAAAAAACTTTTCCACAGATGGTGCGGGACCTTCGAATGTGTGTTCTGGTTCTGGGAGAATTGGGTCATGTCGAATTCCCCTACTCTTCTGGTCGAGGCAGCATCCGCTGTTACGGCGTTGGGGGCATGCCAGGGTGATATTGATGTGTTGGATGAGGCGTCGCTGTTGGCGGGGATGCGGGCGCTCAGCGAGTTGGATCGGCAGACCCAAACCTACAAACTGTGGTTCGCTGCAGCGATTGCCCGGCAGTCGGATCACACGCTCGGGTATGACGGGTTGGCGCGCAGGAATGGTTCGGCGACGCCGGCGATTTTCATCCAGTCGATGACCGGGTCCTCGATCGAGGAGGCCACGAAGCTGGCCCGGCTGGGGCAATCGATGGTCGATGCTGCTGGGTCCCCTGATGGTCTTGCACCCGGGCAGGGGTCGCCGATCGTTGACGCTGTTGTGTCGGGTGGGATTTCGGTGGATGCCGCGGATGCGATCCGCCGCGGACTCGGCGTGCCCGACGGGTCGGTGACCGCGGCGCAGTTGGCTGCCGCGGCCGGCGAACTCATCGCCCGGGCCGGGGCGATGACCCCGGAAGCACTCCTGAAAGCGGCGAGGCAGGCCCGTAACGATCTCGATCTGGATGCGATCGAACGCGGCGAGAAGCAACGTGCCGCCATCCGGTATGTGCGGGTCTGGAAACGCGACGGCATGTGTGGCGGATCATGGGCTGCCCCCGACGAAGACGGCGGCCTCGAAATCTACAACACCATGAAACTCATGGTCGCCAACAAAACCAACGGGCCACGCTTCGCCGACGCTCACAAGAGCGACGTGACAAAAGAGTCCGCGCCCGCCGCTGATGTTGTCGAACCGCAACCGGCACCCGAAGACCTGCTCGTAGACGAGCGGTCGCCGGAGCAGGTCATGGCCGACGGGTTCGTCCAGATCTTCCACAACGGCCTCACCGCCAACCCGTCCATCGTTCCCGGCGCCGGACGCGCACCCGTCAGGGTGATCGTCTCCGACACGGTCCTCACCGACCGGGCCACCAACGGACCCGACGCACGACCGAGCGGGTCGGCGCTGCTCGAAGAGACCATGTCCGCGATCAGCTTCGGCAAACTCGGCGAATACCTGTGCGAAGGCGGAACCGTCAGCAT
>FSVR01000100.1_pt1 | contig 13335 bp, 10 predicted proteins | sample 1637811 | NCBI WGS metagenome assembly FSVR01 (sample SAMEA3914814, study PRJEB12502) | metagenome | biome: forest; material: soil | place: USA | collected 2011-09-16 | depth 0.1 m | reverse complement strand
CGGATACCGAGCCGGTGAGCGACCACGCGGCCGCGTCCAGCGAGCGGTTGTCAGTAACCGTGATGCCGGAGAAGCCGGTCGGGTTGCTGGCCGTCAGCAGGCCGCTGTTGTAGGTGGCCGAACCGAGGTCAACCGAGGCGGGAACGTTCGACAGCACGAGACCACCGGGGTTCGCACCAGCAAGAACATCGAACGTGATGTTCGTGGCTGCCGTGTTTGCACCGTTGATGCTGATCGTCGCGGTCGATGACGTCGAGCCGTTGAACGTTGCGTCGCCACCATAGGTGACCGTGAAGGTGTAGACACCTGGCGACAGCGAGCCCGTCGTGAAGGTGGCAACGCCTGCCGCAATCGTGGCCGTTCCGAGCGTCGCAGCGGACGGAGCAGTCTGGTTGACCGTCGCCGTTCCGGTGGCCGTGGCGGCGTTGCTGCCGTCAGAGGCCTTCTTGATCTGCGTGCTGATCGTCGCGGTCTTGGCGACCTGGTCGGCGGAAGCCGTGATCGACGTGGTGCTGTCTGTCTTGGGCACCGGCGCCGTCCAGGTGTGGGCCGTCTTGTCGAAGTTCAACGTGAGGCTGAAGAACTTGTCATTGACGTAGTCCGCGCCCGCGATATCCGCGAGGCAGTAGTACCGGACCTCGAACGAACCAGTCACGAGCGACGGCGCGGCCGTCTCAAGCGACTTGTTGTTGTCGACGTAGGGGTTCTGGCTCCCGACGGTGAACGACTCGTCCATCGCGACGCCCGTGTCCGACGCCTTGAGGCCGTTCGACCCATAGACACCATCCACGCTGACGTCACCGGCCTGCCCGATGCCACCGATCCGCGTTCCGCCCTGCGCGATCTGGATGCTCGCACCATCGCGGAAACCCGCGGGGCACGTGCCGTTGACCGTGATACCCCAGTACATCGGGTTCACAGTCGAGCTGCCGCTCGTAATCTGCTTGGCCGCAATGGTGCCATCGGCCGAGCCCTGCGAGAACAGCTTGATGCTGCCGGTGATCTGGTCGGCGTTCGCGGCCGAGGCCGTGAGCGTCACCCCAGCCACGACGAGCGCACCCGTGACGAGCACTGCGGCAAAACGCCGCGAGAACTTATTCATTGGATTCGTTTTCCTTTGTGAGTTGTTGAATCGATGTGAATTGAATAGTGGGGACTACTGGGTGAACGCGCCCTGCAGCGAGGTGTCGCCGCAGTTCGAGATCGTCTGGAAACCGAAGGCCTGGATCAGCGCGGACTGCGAGCAGACCGACGACGACGCGCCGACGAAGGTGGTCTTGATGAGGCCTGCGGGAGCAACGCTCGCGCTCGACACCACGTTGAACACCTGGCGGGTGATCGGGAACGAGGGGTTCATGACCGTGGTCGTACCGCTCTCGCGGATCGCCGGCTGTCCGTTGATCGAGCCGAGCACAACGTTGCCGCGACGTTCGAGCACGCTCACGCCGAACGCCTGGGAGATCGACGCGTGATTGCCCTGTGCGATGTACTGGGCGATCGAGAACGGAACGATGTCACCGGCGTCGTCGATCGAGGTGCCGTTGTGCTCCTCGACGATGGAGGGGGTGGAATCGGTGTTCACGCGCTTGACGCAGGACGGCACGGTGGTGTCCGTGTATCCCATCGTCTGTGCCCAGAACTTGGCCGTACCCGAGTTCGACTGCGGGAGCAGCGGGTGGATGGTGACCGAGTCGCCGTTGGTGTTGGTGTAGCTGGTCTTGATGCAGTTGTAGATGTTGTACAGCGACAGCTTGTTGGCTGCATCAGCCGAGCTTCCCAGCGGAAGGTTGCGCGGGAAGTCGCTGCCCGCGTTGACCGCGTAGGTGACCGCGTCCAGGGCGAACGGGATGTACGTCACGTCGGTTCCACTCGACCCCTGGAAACCAGAGGCGCGAGCGAAGTCAACCTGGCCGGAGATGTTGACGCCGTTCCAGAGGTGACCCGCACCCTCGATCGAGTCGCTCAGCGCCTTGACCCCATCACCCGAACCGTTCGGACGGACATACGCCGGTCCGCCCGACTTGGTGATGATGTTGCCGCCAATGGCGCCCGACGACGGGTCGACCGCGTCGTACGAGCCGATCGCGGAGACTGCCGATCCCATGCCGTTCATGACGTCCTGGATCGTGTCAGAACCAACACCAGAGAGCGACTTGAACCCGGTCGGGTCGGCGAACGCGGGCGACGCCGAGACAACCATGGCCACGGCACAGGCTGCCGCGACCGTCGCCGCGCCTAGGCGCAGCTTGTTCTTCTTTAGCATTGCTGCCAGCTTTCTTTGTTATTCTGCCCATGCGTTTCCGTCCAAACGGACGCTCCCCTCGCCGGGGTCTCACACTTTGGCGGGGGGATTTTCCGTTCCTGGGCATGAAGGAACGGAAGCTTGTGGGGGGTCATGCGCGACCCCATCCGACGACGATCGGCGCGAAGATTGCGCCGACGAGGCCGGCGAGCAGTGCGATACCGAGGAACACCTGTCCGAACTCGGTGCTGGAGACCGCAGGCGTCATCCCCGCCGTGCTCGCACCGAGCGCAACGATGTGGGGGCCGGAACTCGACGATCCGCTCGGTCCGGAATCCGAGCCGCCGCCGTAGCCACCCGAGCCGCTGTTGTTGGAACCACCGATGTTCGTGCCGTCGTCCGGGGAGTTCGTCGCACCCGTGTACATCGCGATCGCCGTTGCCGCGGCCTTCCCCTGGGATTGCAGATCACCGGTAAGGGGGAGATAGCCCTCGGGGAGCTGGCCAACCTGGGTGCCCTCGGTCTGACCGTCGCCAACGATGTAGGTGATCATCTTGGCGACCGATTTGCGCGAGTCGGAGGTACTGCCCGACAGGTTGACCGCCGCATAGACAACCGTTGTCAACGGATAGCCATCAGCGGACACCTTGGCGGGGTCAACCTGCTTGACCGCTGGATTCGTGGTCGCAATCAGGCCCGACGAGATCGCCTCACTCATGGCTGCCGGCGTGGGAGTCGTCACGGTCGTCCCGTTTGCGGCGCGCAGACCGACCGGGTCGAGGTCGTAGCGGGCCGTCGCGGCCGCGTCCGTGACCGCGATGACGAAACGCCGTCCGGGGACCTGCGGACCGCCGGACACCCAGTCGCCGCGGCTGCCATCCGTCTTCACGGCGGTCGGATCCCACCCCGTCTTGGCGCCTGGATTCGCGCGAAAAGCGGTAACGGCCGATTTGACGAAGTCGTCGACGTAGGGTGACGCCTGAATCGAGTTGAACCTGCTGGTCTCTGCGCCGAGCTTGTGGGGCACCTCAGCGGCGTCGGCCTTCGGGAAGTAGTTGATCGGGGCGGTGGCAAGCGACAGCGGGCTGCCGTCGAGGTTGCTGAATCCGACCGGTTGTGTCGTCGACAGCTTTGCGCCCGTGGCGGGGTCGAAGGTCGGGACGTGTGCCGCGGCATTTCCGGATGGAAGGTAGTTCGGATTGATGGTCATGCCCCACGGATCGGGCTTGCCATTCAGAAAGTCCCTCGCGTCCGAATCGGACTGTATCCACTTCCAGATCTGCGCGATCGCATCCGCATCCGACGGGCCAGGGAGCACGAGCGACGGATTGGTGATGAAGTCGCCCCAGTTTGGATTCAGCGCCTGGAAATCGGGATCCTGGGAAAGGAAGATGTAGCTCTGATTCACCGCCCCGAGTTGCGCAGAGTCATCGTTCCCCGGGTCGGTGCCGTAGAGCGGCACTTCGAACAGGTAGGACTGGGTCAGCAACTTCGCGAGCAATCGCGGCGACAGGTTGAGCGAGTCAACCTGTCCGTTCCTTCCGTCGGCCAGGAACGACAGGGCGGCCGCCCCGATCGCGACCGGCGCATAGCTCACCGTCGTACTGTCGAAGGCGGTTTGATCGTCGGGATCCTGGAGTTCGTCCCTCGTGATCGGATACGAGGTAAAGGCAACATCCGCCTTCTTCTCGAGCAACTGCGCCCGGGCAACGGAGTCCGGATTGGTGTTGAAGCTGATCGGCACCCCAACGTCGCCGCACAGTGTTGGCTGCCAGCTCGCCATTGCGCTGATCAGAAGCTGGGAGCCGATGACGTTCTGTTCGGCACCACCCGGGCAGACACCCGCAACCGGGTTGAACTGCAGGGGCACAACGATCCGGTTGTTCCAGTAGTCGCAGCCGGGGCTCAGCGGGCTTCCGGCCTGGACCGCCGGGCTCAGTCCGTACGTGTACGGAGTTCCGCCGGTTCCGTAAATCGCGCTACATGATGCGTCGTGGCCGCCGAATACCGTACCGCGGGGCACGAGCACCAGGTAGCACTTCAGCGTCGAGGTGCTGCTTCCACAACCGAGGTGCGGCGCCTGGATGGAGGACTGCATCTCGAAGTCGAAGCTGCCCGATCCATCGTCCTTGATCCGCGCACCCTCCTGTTCGTTGCTCGAGTCGACTCCAAACTCCTCGGCGATGGGATATTCCTTGTTCCCCGAGGAGTCGAGGACCTGGTAGGCCGGGAACGACTCACCGTCTCTCGCGACGAACGGAACATCCGCGGAATGGTCAGCGGTTGGCGACACGTCGCGCGCCGCGATCCGGTACACATTGTCGCCATACACCGAGAACCCGAGGCCGTTGTTGCTCGCAAAGCGACCTCCCCACTCGCAGGTCTGCCGGAAGTTGGGCGAGCTGGGATCTCCCCAGCACTGCATGGCCTGCATGAAATTCGTCGCGGTCGACCAGATCTGCCCGGTGCCGTCCGCGATGGACTGCGTGCCGCCCGCGAAGCCGGACACGTTGACCCGAACGGCCTGATCGATCAGGTTCTGGGTCTGCGCGACCGTGACCTTGATGTTCTTGAACTCGTCGTATTCGAACCCGCTCGTGTCGCGAGCCGGCTGAAGGGATGCCGCGGAACCGGTGTCGCCGGCCCAGTTCACGGTGAGCGACGAGTCGGCATTCGTGTCCGCTTTCGCCGAAAACGGCCCGCTGAATGCGATCCCGCCGAGGGCAGCGACGGCGATGACAACGCATACGATGCGAACGATCAGGGCACGACGATTGCCGTGGGTTCGGATCGCGGGGGGAAGCACGCTGTGCACGCTAGGAGCCTTCCGTCGAGCTTGGGGTAGGAGCACGTTCCCTACGGACGGACCGCAGATGAATTCTCGGTATCGCGAATCCGGCCGCTCGCCGTCTGGGTCTCTTCGGCGACACGGTGCGAGGACGATCCCGGGGCCGCAGGCGCGACACGATGGGCGGGCCGAAGATCGCGCCAAGCACCAAGAGGATGGCGACCGCGGCCGCGATCAGCCCGGGCGTGGCGGTCACGGTTGAGGTCGGGATCGTCATCGGCCTCCCGGCGACGGTCAGTGGCCGGGTGTCCGACGAGACATCCGAGACGGCAACACCGTTCCCCGAGCTACCGTTCGTGCTCCCGTCAGACGGGTTGCCCGATGCCGAACTGCCGGACGGACCCGAGTTACCGCTCCTGCTCCCCGTGGTCGGTACGTTCGCGGCGCCGCCCGTCCCCGTCGCGCACTGTGTCTTGCCCTGCTTGTCGCACGCCTGGGGCTGCGGCGCCGTGGTTGCGAGTCTGTTGGACCCGTCGGAGGAGAAGGTCGGGTTGTTGCACTTTGCGATGTTGACAGCGGCCGGATCGCCGCCCGGTATCTTCAGGACTTGGTCGAGGCCGGCCTGCGCGAGATTGATCGGCAGTGCGGAATAGCCGAGTACGTCGGCATCCTGTTGCCCCTGGCAGAGGAAGTAGTTCGCAAAGGCGGCGAGCGTCTTGCCCTTGTTCAGAGTGAAGCCGTACTCGAGCGCCGTGGGCACCAGCATGTAGGAGTACGACGACAGGGGATACGTGCGCGGGTCGGGATTCGTGTACACAGCGCCGAGGATCTGGGTGAGGTAGTCGGTCGACGTCTGGTCCTGATTGATCTGCGCCTTCAGAAGCGCGACGGCAACGTTTCCCGCCGTCGGCTCGGTGTAGTACCCGGCGGCATTGAGGATCTTGGCAACCGGGAAGTGCGAGTTCAGCGCGTAGGAGTATTCGACGTAGGTGATCGATCCGACATACTGCGGCTGCGCCACGTAGCCCGCGACGCCATTGGATCCCGACTGCGCCTTGAATCCAGGCAGCGCGGGAAAGTTCGAGGTGATGCCGCACAGGCTCGATCCACCGACGCCCGGCTTGTGGGCCTTCTGGCACAGGCCAGCATAGACGTCGGGAAATTGCGATCGCATCCACGCCGTCAGCTGCGCGGAGGTGCCCGATCCGTCGGATCGGACCACCGGGACGATCGGGATGGCAGGCAGGGCGAGGGATGGATTGTCGGCCGCGATTGCCGGGTCGTTCCACCTGGTGATTGCGCCCGAGAAGATCTTCGAGACCGTCGCCCCACCGAGTCGCAGGTTCGTGACTCGCTTCCCGCCGATGACCAGGTTGTACATGAAGGACGTACCACCGGCGACGATCGGCATGTAGGCAAAGTGTCGGGCCGGCACGGGGTCGACGCTGTCGCTGTTTTTCAGCGCGTAGGGAATCTCGGAGACCGCGAAGTCGGCGCCGCCATTCGGGAGCGCGAACGCCTGGCGTCCCGCCGACGAACCCGCGTCCGAGTAGTTGACCTTCCACTGGTAGTTGCTCAGGACATTTCGCGCCCATTGCTGGATTGCGTTCGCCGACCAGGTGGATCCGATTCCCGAGATGGTCGCGTAGCTGGCGCCGACGTCCGTCCGACTCGCCTGCGCCGGTGCGCCGTCGACACCGCTGCCGACGACGCCGATGATCGCCAGTGCCGCGAGGGTTGCGACGGCGACATTTCTCCTGATCACGAGATTCCACCCGGGCTCCGTCGGCGACGAGGCCGCACCGACGGCGGTGTTGTGGCGGACATTCCAAGTTCGCGCGCTCGGATGCGGTAGTCATCCTGGCGGGACTGCTGAAGTCGTCGACGAAGCTGACCCGCGGTAAGCACCCCAGGGCCTCGCCCGCCGATCAGTCGGGCGATGACGAACAGCACGAGCACCAGCAGCATCAGGACCGCGGCGCTCCCGAAGCCGCGCGCGATGAAGTTGGGCTCGGGTGACTTCACGAACGTGAAAGTCGCGAGCGGCAGCGACACCATCGGGCCCGAGAAGGGGTTGAAGTTGAAGAAGCTCGTGAGACCGGCGGTGAGGAGGACAGGAGATGTCTCCCCGATTCCGCGGGCGGTTCCCAGGATGATGGCGGTTGTCAGTCCCGAGCGTGCTGTGGGCAGCGTGACGTTCCAGACCGTGCGCCAGCGGTTCGATCCCAGCGCCTGCGACGCCTCCTTGAGGCCCGCGGGCACGAGCCGCAGCACGACATCGGACGAGCGGATGATGATCGGCAGCATCATGACCGTGATCGCGAGGGAGGCCGCAAATCCGGAACGGGGCACACCCAGGATCAGGATGACCGTCGCGTAGATGAACAGCCCGGCGACGATTGACGGCAGCGCCGTCATTGCCTCGACCACCGTGCGAACCAGTCGCGCATACTTGCCGGGAAACTCGCTGAGGTAGACCGCGGTGGCGAGTCCAAGCGGAATGCTGATCGCCAGCGCCATCGTGATCATGATCAGCGTTCCGGCAATCGCGTGCAGGATGCCGCCGTCGGTGAGCGGATCGAGCGGACCGGCATGGCTCATGTCCGTCGTGAAGAAGTTGAGGTTCCAAAATGCCGGGGCACCTTTCACGAAGGTGAAGATGACCACGGCCGCCAGCGCGATCAGGAGCAGGATCGCGAGCGAGTGCACGAGAACGGCGACCAGTCGGTCCAGTACGACCATCCCCGACTCGTCGAAGCGCGTCACGATTCCGTAGAACAGAACGAAAAAGAGGTACGCGAAGCCGATGAAGGGCAGCGCGCCCTGGAAGATCAGGAGTTGCGACATGAGCCAGGCGGAGAGCGAGATGGCAGCAACCGCGGAACCGAGGATGCCGAATGTGTCGGAGCGACGGATCGCCCCGGTGCTGCGCCGAACCTCGATCGGCTCAGTCTCGACCAGCACGCTCGGCGCGGCTGGCGGCCCTTGATGAGTTGCGAGTGTCGTTGTCATCAGTCGCTCGACGCTCCCGATCGCGAGCGGGAAATGATCAGGGATGCACCGAAGTTGACGATGAGGGTCATGATGAACAGGGCCAGTCCCGCCGCCATCAGCGCCGAAATTTCGAATGGAGACGCCTCGCTGTAGCGAAGCGCGATGAGCGCGGAAATCGAGTTGGCGCCGCTCTGCAGGATGTGCGGCTGGATCGTGAAGATCGGGCTGATGATCAGGTACACCGCGATCGTTTCGCCCAGTGCCCGGCCGAGCCCGAGCATCGTGCCGCCGATCATCCCGGCCCGGCCGAAGGGAAGCACGACGCTCCGAATCATGCCCCAGCGGGTCGCGCCGAGCGCAAGGGCACCCTCGCGCTCACCAATCGGCGCCTGAGTGAACACCTCGCGCATGATCGAGCAGATGATCGGCGCCACCATCATGGCGACGACGACTCCGGCGATGAACGTGGAGGCGGTGAAGATCGTCTGAGTCGTGAGCGGATCTGACGGGTTGAACCCGTCGACACGGAAGATCGGAATCCAGCCGAGCCAGGTCGCCAGAAACTGCGAGACATCCACGGCGCCCGGCGAGACATTCTGGATACCCGGCTGGAACAGGAACAGACCCCACAGCCCGTACACCACGCTCGGCACCGCGGCCATGAGGTCGACCAGGGTCACCAGCGTCTGCTTGATCTGCCGCGGCGCGTATTCGCTGATGTAGAGCGCGGTACCGGCAGCCAGCGGTACTGCGACCACGATGGCCGTGAGTGCGATGAAGATCGTTCCGAGCAGAACGGCGGCAATGCCGAACACACCCGAGTTGGGGTCCCAGGCTTGGGTCGTCAGGAACTTCGGGCCGTCCGCGCCGAGCGCCTGGCCGCCCTGAACGAGCAGGAAGACGCCCGCGAGCGACATGATGCCCAGCACGACGAAACTCGCCGAACGGGTACCGAGCCGGAACGGGACATCGCTACGGTCGTGTTTCGTCGTCAGGGTTCGGGGATGATCGACGAGAAGGTCACCGGACACGGAGGCTGCTTTCCTTCGCCGAGCGATCCTGAGCGACTCGGGCGCCGTCGCCGAAGACGGCAACGGCGAGCGACGACACGGCGAGATTCACCGCCTGGGATCGTTCCCGATCGGCGAGATACCACCGTGAACAGATGACGGCCGGCTCGCCCTCGATCGAGAGGTACCAGCCCTGCAGTCCGCGCGCATCGTCGACGACCGGCCGAACGATCGCGTAGGCCAGATTGGCGACCGTTGCGGCCGCCGCATCCGATGCCGCCCTGAATCCGGCGAAGATTCCGGCGCTGCGGGCGAGCTCCCGATTGTTTGCCGAAACGAGCTGCCAAACGCTTGGTTCAGCCACCTTAACCACGGCTGGCGCACGCTTGCCGAGCACCCGGCTCACGTGCGCCAACCATGGGCCTAGCTCCGGATTCTCGACGCCCGCAAATCTGGTGAAAATGACACGCGGTTGCACAGTCATCGTGGCGCACTTTCTATCGGGGTTCGGGAGTGGCCGATTGGTTCCAGCGGCCGGTTCCTCGTCACGAAAGCTACGGACGGGCAATTAATCAGCCGAGTCGGCCACTTTCACGGCAACAAGACGGCAGGTAAACAAACGGCATCTTCATAGGAATTCGTGACCGTTGACGAACGGCCGTGTGCTAGGCCGCCGTAGACCCCTCTGTCCCGTCACCGCGGGGGTGGCTAGGGTGTCGGCGTTTCGACTGCGGTCGGCAACATTCGACTGTTCAGTGCGGTGACGACTGTGACCGCTTTTAGCCAGTACTTCGTGTAGTAGTCGGGGTCCGCATTGCGCTGCACGGTGTGCGCGACCACGGTCGGCGAGAGGGTCTCCCAGCTCACGATTCCCTGCATCCGCAGGAAGAATGCCCGAGCAGCGGTGTACGGGTCCATCCGGTTCGCGAGGTCGCCGTAGTTGCTGCGCTGTTGGAAAATCCCCCGGCTGTCCGGCCCGGCGGTGTCTCCGTAGTTCACGTTGCGCAGGCTCGATTCGCCGATCGCAGTCATGACGCCGATCTCTTGGCCGTGCACGCTGAGCCCGTAGGACTGTGCGGCGCGCAGGACCTGTGCCGCATTGACGAGTTGCCCCTGGCAGAACCCGGCGATCGGCCCAGCGGGCACCAGGTACGCGCCCACCGTCACGGCCGCGACCCGGGGGCAGGCCGGAATCGCGGATGGCTTCGGCTCGGGCGCAGCGGATGGCCTGAGCAACACGAACGCGCTCCCGACCACGGCGAGCAGCAGGACCACGGGCACCAGCACCTTGATCCAGATCAGATCGCGGCGGCGGGACTTACGTCGGGATCGTCTTCTCTTCGCCATCAGGCCAGGAACAACGCCCGGAGGCGCTTGGTGGTGAAGATCAGCCCGACCGTGATCATCGCCGCGAAGTAGAGCACGTGCCAGAGCAGTCCCCAGCTGAGCGCGCCCGTCGTCAGGCCGCGAATCAACTCGACGCCGTGCCACAGCGGCAGCGCCTCGATGATGTACTGCATGACCGGCGGGTAGACGGTGATCGGGTAGAAGGTCGCGGAGAAGATGAACATCGGCAGCATGACGAAGTTGATCCAGTCCATCTGCTGGAACGTCTTCATGTAGCTGGTGATCGCCATCCCGAGGCTGGCAAAGCCGAACGCGATCAAGACGACCGCGGGAAGCGCAAGCAGCGCCGTCCACGCGAGATTCAGCCCGAACACCTGCATCACGATCATGAAACCGACGGCGTACAGGAGCCCGCGCAGAAGGGCGAACGCGATCTCGCCGAGCGCAACGTCGAACGGACCGATGGATGTCGCGAGCATCCCCTCGTACAACTTGCCGTAGTTCATCTTGAAGAACACATTCCAGGTCGAGTCGTAGATCGCACCGTTCATCGCGGAGACGGCGAGCAGCGCCGGCGCGATGTAGGCGGCGTATGGGACGTGCTGGCCGGTCGAGGTCGTCACGGTTCCGATCAGTGACCCGAGGCCGATGCCCAGCGAGAGCAGGTACAGCACCGGCTCGAAGAATCCGCTGAGCACCACCCAGTAGTTGGAGGTGCGGGTGGCGAGGAGCCCACGACCGAGAACGGCGCGCGAGTTGCCCGCGTAGATCGCCCCGAGGAAGCGACTGCGCGTCTGCGCGGTCACCAGTGCGGGTGAGGTCGGCAGGGTCGCTGTCATGAGTTGAGCCGTTTCGTGAACTGCCGGGCAGCCAGAATCCAGCCGACCGTCGCCAGAACGACGAGGTACAGGATGTGGACGAATGTCAGCCAACCCGGCTCGGCCAGGCCGTAGCTGAGCACCCGCCCGAGCTGGGTGCCGTGCCAGAGCGGCGAGATCCAGCCGATCCACTGGAGGTAGATCGGCAGATTGGTGATCGGAAAGAACGTTCCGGAGAACAGGAACATCGGCATCAGGATGAAGCGCTGGATGATCGCCATCTGTCCGTGGTCCTCGGTGATGGTGGACGTGTACGCCATGATCATGATGCCGACGGACATTCCCACCAGCACCGCTACGAGGATGTCGAAGACTCCCGACCACTGCGGAACGGCACCGAAGATGAGCATGAACGCGTAGTAGATCGCGACGGTCGGAAACATCCGAACGAAGACGCTGATGATCATGCCGTTCACGATCTGGAGGCCGGAGAGCGGCGCCGCGTTCATCCCGAAGAAGATGGGGTTCCACTTGAAACCCATGAGCACCGGATAGGAGAACTCCTCCCCCGCGACCGTGACTGCCGCGCTGGCGAGGAGGGCCGGCGCGACGAACTCGAGGTAGGTGGCCCCTCCGACGGGCACGCTGACGAGGCGAGCGAGGCCGACGCCGAGGCCGAACAGGTAGAGCAGCGGATTGCCGAAACCGGTGACCAGGAGGGTCTGCAGGTATGCGCGCATCGCGTACAGGCGATGCTCGGCGACGTAGAACGAGCCCCACCGGCGCGGTTTCTCGCCCGGGGGCCCTTCGACGAGCTCAGGGACCGGAGTGAACTCAGGAACGGAACCACCGGTCGCTGAGCTTGTCGAAGCGGTCACTCGATCAGGGACCGAACCGCCGGTCGCTGAGCTTGTCGAAGCGGTCATTCGATCAGGCTCCGCCCGGTCAGCCGCAGGAAGACATCCTCGAGACTCGAACGACGCACGAGGCTCGTGATCGGGTTGAGCCCGCGCCTGATGATCTCGCTCAGCTCTGCCTCGCCGTTGTCGCTGTAGATCAGGATGCGGTCGGGCAGGACCTCGAGGCGGTCGCCGACGCCCTTAAGCTGTTTCGCCACCTTCGCATTCTTCTCCGAACCGAACCGAACCTCGACTACTTCGCGGGTCGAGTATTGCTTGATGAGCGCCGCGGGCGACCCCTCAGCCATGATCGCGCCCTTGTCGACAACGACCAGGCGGTCGCACAACTGCTCGGCCTCATCCATGTAGTGCGTCGTGAGGACGAGCGTCGTACCCTGCTCCTTCAGTCGGAAGAGCCGATCCCACAGGATGTGCCGGGCCTGCGGATCGAGGCCGGTCGTCGGCTCATCCAGCAGCAGGATGCGCGGATCATTCACGAGCGCGCGCGCGATCGTGAGCCTCCGCTTCATTCCACCGGACAGGTCGTCGACCCGCGATTTCGCCCGGTCGCTGAGCTGGGCGAATTCGAGCAGTTCGTCCGCGCGCTTGGCCACCTGGCGACGCGGGATACCGAAGTAACGACCGTAGACGATGAGGTTGTCGCGAACGCGGAGCTCCTGGTCGAGATTGTCCGCCTGGGGAACAACTCCGAGTTGTGCCCTGATCTCGGGCCCGTGCTGGTCGGGGTCGAGACCGAGGATCTTGAGGTCCCCGCTCGTGCGCGTCGAAACCGCGCCGACCATTCGCATGGTCGTGGACTTCCCTGCCCCGTTCGGGCCGAGCAGTCCAAACGATTCGCCCGGCGCGACCTCGAACGAAATTCCGTCGACGGCTGCAAAGTCCTTGTACTTCTTGGTCAGCAAGGAGGCAGTGATGACGGCTTCTGGCACGATTTCGAGCCTACCCGAGGGGTCCGACGGCAATGCCTGCAAATGACTCCCCCGGGACGATGCCCATTCTCGGCGCCGATGATAGAAAGTCGTGAGGCAGCATCCAAACAGGCAGTTCACAAGAAGTACGGACAAAGCTAAGACCATGACCACAGAGACTTCACAGCGGCCGGCACGGGGCGGCCTCTTCGGGCGCCGGCGCTCCGGGGCCGGAGACGATGGGCCGCGCGCAAAGTTCAGTCAACTGCTTCCCTACCTCCTGCAGAACAAACCGCTCATTGCGGTGG
>FSVR01000087.1_pt1 | contig 13359 bp, 16 predicted proteins | sample 1637811 | NCBI WGS metagenome assembly FSVR01 (sample SAMEA3914814, study PRJEB12502) | metagenome | biome: forest; material: soil | place: USA | collected 2011-09-16 | depth 0.1 m | reverse complement strand
GGGTAGAGGCCGTCGTACTTCTTCTTCCAGGCTTCGCGGTAGGAGTCCTCGAACACGATGAATTCGAGCTCGGTGCCGACGAAGGGAACGAGTCCCCGCTCCGCCAGGCGGGCGATCTGGGTCTTCAGGATCTCGCGCGGACTCTGGATGACCGGAGTCGAATCCGTCTTGCTCAGGTTGGCCATCACGAGCGCGGTCGCAGGCAGCCACGGGATGATGCGCAGCGTATCGAGGTCGGGGTTCATGACCATGTCCCCGTACCCGGTCTCCCAGGACGACATCGGATAGCCATCGACGGTGTTCATCTCGACGTCGACGGCGAGCAGATAGTTGCAGCACTCGGCGCCGTGTTCGGCAAGATCCTCGAGAAAGAGGCGAGCGGACGCGCGCTTCCCGACGAGCCGACCCTGCATATCGGTGAACGCGATGATGACGGTGTCGACCTCGCGATCCGCCACAAGTTTCGTGAGTTCGGCGACGGTCAGCATTCCGGTGTTGGGTGTTGCGGTTGTCGCTGGCATGGCGCCCTCTCGTCGACGAGGCTTCAATCCGACCATTACATCACAGCAGCCATTCCACCGGATGCGCCATTGGAAACGCATTGTTTACATCCAAAGGTAGACATGGGGTACCAATAGACGCCATGCTCTGTCGATAACGTGGATACCTTCCTGACCCCTGCCACAACCCGCATTCAAGCTGCTTGGAGGACCGAATGGCGAACACAATCGCCCCCGGAGTGAAATATCAGAAGACAGAAGCCGGCTACTTCGAGAAACGAACTCTCAAGCGCAGCGCAGGTTTCTGGGGAATCTGGGGTCTCGGCGTCGCAGCCGTCATCTCCGGCGAGTTCTCGGGATGGAACCTTGGCGTCGGTGACGCCGGGTTCGGTGGCATGGCAATCGCGGTCGTCATCGTCATCGTTATGTACTTCACGATGCTGTTCTCGATCGGGGAAATGGCAGCAGCGCTGCCACATACCGGGGGTGCCTACTCGTTCGCTCGTGCAGCGCTCGGCCCATTCGGCGGGTTCGTTACGGGTCTCGCTGAGTCAATCGAGTACGTCGTCACGACCGCCGTCGTTGTGTACTTTGCAGCCTTCTATGCGGACAGCGCCCTCCTCGAATTCTTCGGGATCAAGGACACCCCCGTATTGACCTGGATCACCTGGGCTGTCCTTTACGCGGTGTTCCTGCTCGTCAACGGCCTGGGTGCCGCGATCGGCTTCCGGCTCGCCATAATCGTCTCGATCATCTCGCTGGCAATCCTCGCCGGGTTCGTTGTGGTCGCGTTTGCGACCGGCACCTTCAGCCTCGAGAAGCTGGGGGATGTCAAAGCAACAGCCGGGAACTCGGCATTCCTACCGAACGGGTTCCTGCCAGTTCTGGCGGCGATACCCTTCGCTATGTGGTTCTTCCTCGGTATCGAGGAACTGCCACTCGCCGCTGAGGAAACCAAGAACCCTCAGAAGGACATCCCCCGGGCCGGAATTGTCGCGCTCATCACGCTCCTGATCGCTGCCGTCATCATCTTCGTGGTGAATACCGGCGTGCTGGGGGCTAAGGAAATTCAGGCATCCGGCCAACCCCTGCTCGACGGCTTTGCTGTGATGGTTGGAAAGAGCCACGCGGTCTTGGGTCTTCTCGCGGTGCTAGCTCTGATCGGCCTGCTGGCGTCCCTGCAGGGCATCATGTACGCGTACGGTCGCAACCTGTACTCACTGTCCCGCGCGGGCTACTACCCGAAGTGGTTGTCCCTCACCGGCAAGCGCCAGACCCCCGTGCTCGCACTCGTCGTCGGTGCCGTCATCGGGTTCGTGCTGCTGATCATCATCGACCGTGCAACCGCGGCCGGTGGAACGGCATCAACGATCGCCGGTGCAATCGTCCTGAATATCGCGATCTGGGGCGCGGTCGTGTCCTACCTGATGCAGATGATTTCCTTCATCGCCCTGCGTCGCAAGTTCCCGAACGCGAAGCGCCCATACGTGAGCCCAACCGGAATCGCGGGGGCGGTGATTGCAGGCATCATCGCTCTGGCGATCTTCATCGCGTTCCTGTTCAACCCCGGCTACCAGATCGCCATCGCGGCGATCGCGGTCGTCTACATCGTGGGCATCATCTTGTTCGCCGCGGTCTGGCGGAAGCGCCTGGTGCTCTCGCCGGAGGAGGAGTTCGCGATCAGCAAGGGTCTCCACGGTGACCCGCAGGCCGAGGGCTACGACGCAATGGAGAAGGAAGTCTTCGGAGACGCGAAGAAGCCCGCGACAAAGTAAGTACCTAAGCCGGCGCTGGGACGCCGGTGAGCTCTGAGACGACGCGCCGCAGAAGTTCTGCGAGCGCGTCGTTCTCTGAGTCCGGCGACCGACTCGCGCGGCCCGGATAGCCGCGCAGCCCGCCGAGCGAGCGCGGTCCGAAATAGTCGTCGCCGTGCACGCCTGGCGCGGTCGCCGCGAACAGGATCGACAGTGCCCCTATTGCCACGGGCTGGCCGAGCGTCGCCATCCCCCAGTTCGCGATCGGCCGCACGATGCCGGGCAGAGCTGCGAAGCCGCTGTCGACGATCCCGGTCGCGGTGAATCCCGGATGTGCCGCGACGCTGATCGCATCCGACGTCCCCCTGCGGAAGTGTCGCTCGAGTTCGTGCGAGAGCAGAAGGTCGGCCAGCTTGGTCCGGCCGTAGAAGTCGAACCCTCGATAGTCTTCGCCGCGGACGTCAGCCAGGATCCGGCCTTCGTCGAGCCGGGCGCCGAGGTGGCGGGTGCTGCTGACGAACACCACCCGACTGCCGGGCGTGGCCTCGATCGCGGGCAGGAGCAGCCACGTGAGTGCGGCCGGCCCAAGCACGTTGGTCGCCCACTGCGATTCGAAGCCGTCGACCGAGAACGCGAGCGGTGGGGCCATGATCCCACCGTTGTTGATGAGCAGGTCGAGCCGGTCGTTGGTGCGGTCCCGGACGTCTGCTGCGGCCGCGCGTACCGATCGAAGGCTGGCGAGGTCGAGGTCGACGAGCTCCGGCGCCGCGCCGGTGGCGAGCGCGGCGACTCGTTCGAGGGCTTTCGCGCCGCGCTCCGGATTTCGGCTGCCGACAAACACGCGGGCACCGCGCGACGCCAGGACCGCCGCCACTCGAAGCCCGAGACCGCCGGTTGCCCCGGTTACGAGCGCTACGCGTCCGGACTGTTCGGGCACATCCGTGTCGGTGAATCGACGCACGAGCGATCGGCCTCTCCGGCTGGGGCGACTACGTCGCCAGGGGATTCCTTATCCTGACGCAAAAGTACGCCAATGCGATCATTCCAACTCCCCAGCCGATCGTCAGGGCGAGCGCGAGTGGTTCGGCGAGCGGGAGGGCGGAAGGCAGTCGGTAGCCTCCATCGTTGCCCCTGCTTCCGAACGCATCCAACCCGAGGACCACGATCCAGTTTCGCGGGTCTCCAGCTCCGAGGAATGGGATCACCAGATCCCAGAGCAGAAACGCGATGGCGGGAAGCGCGAGCACGCCAAGCAACTGGCCAACCGCGACGCCTGCGCCACCGAAGAACACAGTGACGAGCAGTAGGAGCGCAAGCTGGGCGCCCACGTTTTCCACCGCTGCCGGTTCGAGCGGCGGGTACGCCGCCAACGGCAGGCTCCCCGAGATGGAGTTCGAGCCGATCGTTCTCGCCAGCGCCTCGACCGCGAGCACGACGATCACCACAATCGCTGCGGTCGCCAGCATCGCGAGCTGACGACTGAGCACGGTGCGGGTTGTGCCCAGCCTCACGAGCGAGACTTTCTCGAATCGATATCGGCGATGAATCGTTGACAGCCACAATCCCGAGAGAAAAAAGAGGGCCGGGAAGAATACGAAGCAGAAGAAGTACAACGTCTCGCTCAGCGCGCTCGCTGGCTTCAGCGCTGCCACGGCGTTTGTCAGGTTGTCGTAGTCGAAGCGCGCAAGGTTAGTGACCGACTGCTCATCGCCTCGGGTCACCACATGCGCCGGCCTTCCGAGGTCGCGCTCGAAGTCCATGCCGTTGGTTCGGTAATCAGCCTTCGTTTGCTGGAGCACGACGTAGTCGTTGCGCACCGACTGGACCTGGTTGTTTACATTGGCAATGGCTAGCAGCGCGCAAACTACGAGCAAGCCGGGGAGCGCGAAACTGCGCCAGGCGAGCCAGACGTGCTCGAGAACAGCGCGCCTCACGATGCGACGCCGTCCGCCACGCCGTCCGCCAGGTCGTTCGCGACGAGTCGCCCCTCGACGATCTCGAGCCGATGCGAGGCGAATCCGCCGTACGTCTCCTCGTGGTGTCCTGTGAGCAGCACCGTCAAATCCGCGGCTTCCGCGCGAAGTGCGCTGCCGAACTCGCTCACGGTTGGGGCATCAAGGCCGTTGAGCGCCTCGTCCAGCAGCAGGTAGCGCGCCCCACTTGCGAAGGCCGCCACGAGGTGCAGGCGCTTGCGCTGTCCGTGGCTGAGCTTGCGGGCGGAGAGTCGCAGCAGACTGTCATCCGCGAGTGTCGGCGCCACTCCGGCGATCGTGCGGCGCCTGAGATTGCTCCCCACGAGCATTCGGACGTTCTCATAGCCACTCAAGTACGGGAATACGGGCGCGTCGTCGAAGCAGACGTAGAGCTGTGACCGCACTCGGGCAACATCCGCTCCATTGAAACGGATGCTGCCCGAGTACCGCTGGATGCCCGCGATCGCACGGATGAGAGTTGTTTTGCCCGACCCGTTTCTACCGGCAAGGTGCGTGATGGTGCCCGGGCTGAGCGCGGCGCTGCAGCCGTCAAGTACGACCCTGCGGCCAACGACAGCTCTAACATTCTCTAGTTCGATCACGGTAGTCACTTCTCTTTCGGTTGCCCGTGTGCGGCGTTAGTGGCTGGACTGGGTGAGTTTGTTCGGCGTCAGCGTGAAGTAGTCGGTGACCGTCGAGCTGTAGATCACGACCGGCGACCAGGGCGTCGGAACCTCCGCGCCAACGGCGGCAGCGCCTCGCCAGAGATGCTCCGACGACGTCGCGAGGGTGCGCTTTATCCCCTTGAGCGAGACGACGTTCGGAGCGATGTAACCAGCCGCCTGGGAGCCGGTACTCGACGTCATCGCGCTGCCAGACCAGAACCATTGGAACGTGTCGGAGCTCCAGGCCAGTGCACTCCCGCGTGTGAAGGTCTGGCGCTTGCCGACGACAGCCGCGGGGGTCACGAAGTGACTCCCGAACGACGGGGATGTCGCGGGCGCCGTCGCGGCGCCGATCGACGTCTGCGTCTCGAACGCGACGGCGGCCGGCGGGGTGGTGGGCGGCGCGGGCGGTGGCGCAACAGCGGACGCCTCTCCCGAAACACCAACAGCCAGGGCGATCCCGGCAACGGCGCTCAGGATGCCGAGGGCGCCCCCACGTGCAACTCTGAATCTGGAATTGAGCATTGCAATCTCCTTTTCTCCTGGCCGGGCATTGGCGCCTCGACCATTTAAGCCTAGAGACTATGAGTCTTACTGAACTCCGCGGAGAAGTTATCCACACGGGGTGCCACCGCGACGCCACGCTTCCTGTCAAGGCCCCCTGTAAATCGTGCACGCGGGTCCGAATGCTGATTGCATGAAATGGTGGTGATTGTTGCAGAGCACCAGAAGGCACTCCCCGACAGAAGCGAACCTTTTTCCGGCAGGCTGGTCGCGCTCGACGGTTTGAGAGGGATCGCTGCACTGGTTGTCGTCTTTCACCACGTCTATCAAATTGCGCGTCCGTTCATCGAACCCACGGTGCACGCGTGGGTTCCGGGCTCCGTGTGGTGGTTGATCTCGGCCACTCCGATCAAGCTGCTCTCATCCGGTTCCGAAGCCGTGCTCGTCTTCTTCGTCCTGAGCGGCGTGGTCGTTCCGCTGCCGCTTCTGGCGAAGGGCGCAAAGGCCTGGTTCGGATTCTTTTGCGCTCGCCTTGTTCGGCTCTACGTTCCCGTCTGGGCGTCGCTGGCGTTCGCCGGGATCCTGATTGCGATCACTCCGCATCCGACCAGCTCGGTTACGCCGGGGTCGTGGGTGGAGCGCACGAACGGCACGAAAGCGTCTGTAGGCCTTCTGTTCAGCGAGGCGAGTCTGCTGCGGAAGTCGTTCTCGAGCAACAGCGTGCTGTGGTCGCTGACCTGGGAAGTGGTCTTCTCTCTCGCACTTCCCGTGTTCATACTCCTTGCTCGGCTGCTGCGACGATTCTGGCTGCCGACCGCTCTCGTCTGCGTCGCGCTTACCCTCGTCGGCAAGCTGACGAACACTGACGCACTGCTCTACCTGCCGGTGTTCTTCCTCGGAACTCTGATCGCCGTCAATATCGACGCTCTTCGCGCCTGGGCGGGTCGACGCCGAGCAGACGGTGGCTGGCTCGGCTGGGCGGTCCTAGGAACGTCGCTACTCGCGATCGTCACCAGCTGGATGTTCCGACCGATCATCCCTGCGGGGACAGCCATCAGTGACGCTCTCGGATGCCTCACGCCGATCGGCGCCTGCGGGCTGGTGCTCTGCGCGATCGTGTTCCGCCCCGCGCGCGCCGGACTCTCTACCCGAGCGCCTCAATGGCTCGGCAGGGTCTCGTTCAGCCTCTACCTCACCCACCTGCCGATCCTGGTCGCGCTGGTCTACCTGTTCGGCGATCGCAACTGGGGGTTGGTCGCGCTCGTGGGCATCCCGGTCAGCCTTACGATGGCGTACTTCTTCTACCGGTTGGTCGAGGCACCGTCGCATCGGCTGGCGCAGCGAGTGGGGCGCGCCGCATCCACCGCCTCCATCAATGTGCACATCGCCCTGCGGGCGCGACACGTCGCACGGCTCCGCGACGCCCCGGCCTAGCGTGCGGCCTAGAGGAAGTCGAACGCGAGCACTGCGTTATCTGGCGCTTCGGACTCGGTCGGCACGACGACGTGGGGGCCGAGGGCGGCCGTCTTGGCGTGCAGCCGTGTGATGGTCATTTCATCCCGAAGTTCGACGTCGGCATCATGGGAGGGAACCACGATGAGTTGGCTGGCCGGGCCGAGCACCAGACTCGCGGTCAGCTCCTCGGCGTCGAACAGAATCGGGATGTCAATAACGTCTGTCGAGTTGTCTGCGATGAGAGCTCGCGCGTAGTCGACGACGGCCTCGCCGACTCCGTTGGTCGTCACTACCGACTCCCCCGAGTACGACAGAATTCTCATGTTTTAACGATGGGGCTCCGGCCACGCCCCGGTCTACTCGTTGCGGATCGGTGCGGACGCGCGTATCGTTGCGCGCCCTCAGCTACCCGTGCCGTCGGGCTGTGCTGATGACCGCTGGTGCCCGAAGTGAACTGCGACTTGCACCGGTGAATGATCGGAGGGCCACCGGCCGTCGTACCGGGTGACGTTGATGCCCGCGCGAAGCACGGTGACGGTCGGCGTAGCCAGAATCCAGTCGATTCGCTTGCGCTCGAGCTTCGGGAGGCCGTAGTTGGGGAAGCTCCCCCACGACTCTGTCACGCGTTGCTGCGCGGTGTCCCACGTATCGAGCAGTTTGCCCGACCCGGTCAGCTCCTCGTGCACCAGGGACTCGTCGTCCGCGTTGAAATCGCCCGTCACGATCGTCGGGAGAGTGGACTGATCGACCAACCGCAGGATCTCGGTCGCGGAGCGCATCCGCGACCGGCGGGAGAACTGGTCAAAGTGGGTGTTGAGCACCCGGAACTCGACGCCGGTCTCACGCCCGCGGAAGGTCGCGGCGACGACGACCCGTGGGGTCGGGTTGCCCCAGATGGTCGAGCCAGGAACATCCGGCGTTCCGGACAGCGCGGTCTGCCGCCACCCCAGGAGCTCGAGCCGGTCGCGGTCGAAGAAGAGCGGGCAACCCTCGCCCCGTTTGTTGGCGTTTCGGCCGTAGCCGAGAAGGCGGTAGCTGTCTCCGAGAGCGCGACGGACGAACCTGGCCTGGTCGGGCAGCGCCTCCTGGACCCCGAGTATGCACGGCTGTTCGGCTTCCAGCAGGCGGTCGATAAGTCCCCGGCGGCGGTCCCACCGGTCCGGGCTGTGCGGCATGAGTCGCGTCATCCTCCGACGGATGTTGTAGGTCATCACGTGAAAGTCGGGCGGTGCGACGGGGCCGATCAGTGGGATGTCGGTCACGGGTGCAGCTTAAGCCCGCCGGCTCCGTGTAGCGTCGGAATAACAGGCGAAAGGATGACCAAATGTCAACGACATCACCGTCCACCCTCAGGTGGTTTTCTGCCCTGACCGGCCTCACCTCGCTGGCCATCTTCGTGCAGGCCGTCACTGCGGGCGAATTTGTCTCCCAGAAGCACCGGGGCGGATGGATCGATGCACACGACGTCGTGGCCGACGTCGTTGCCGTGCTCGCACTCGCGCTCATGATCTTTACGATCGTGACGCTGCGTAAGACCAGCCGGGCGCTCCTCATCGGCACCGTCGTGCTGTTTGTGCTGGTCGCGCTTCAAACCCTCATCGGCCACCAGATCTCGGACAACCATCAGGACTGGCTGATCGGCGTGCACGTGCCGCTCGCGTTCATCATTTTCGGAATCGCGGTGTGGCTGCCGATCAACGCGGCGATGATGCGGAGGGCTGCGAAGGCAGCCTGATGAAGGCAGTTGCGGTAACCAACCAGGCCGACGGAACGGCCGGGATGAAACTGGTGGACCGCCCCGAGCCGCGACCGGCAATCAACGACGTTGTCGTCGAGGTGTACGCGTCGGGATTCGTTCCCACCGAGATCGACTGGCCGTCGACCTGGACGGATCGCGCCGGCCGCGACCGGGGGGCGTCGATAATTGGGCACGAGCTGGCCGGTGTGGTTGCGGGGCTCGGCTATGGCACGACCGGGTTGACCGTGGGCCAGCGGGTATTCGGGATCTCGGATTGGCACCGCGATGGCACGCTCGCGGAGTATGTCGCCGTCGAGGCACGTAACCTCGCGCCGCTCCCGGGCGATGTCGACTTTACGACGGGCGCGAGCTTGCCAATCTCGGGCCTCACCGCGTGGCAAGGTCTGTTCGAGCACGGCTGCCTGCAGTCCGGGCAGAGCGTGCTTGCGCACGGTGCCGCGGGGGCGGTCGGGACTATGGTGGTGCAACTCGCGCGGGAGGCCGGAGCCCACGTGATCGGCACCGGACGTGCCGCCGACCGTCAGAAGGCGCTCGACTTTGGCGCTAACGAGTTTGTTGACCTCGACAATAACGCGCTCGAAGATGTCGGCGAGGTGGACCTGGTCTTCGACGTCATTGGAGGCGCCATCCAGAAACGGTCGGTAGAGATGATTCGGCCAGGAGGCACGCTGGTAACCATCACCGGCCCGGCCGAGGCGCAACCCAGGAACGGTCGGGCGATCGACTTCGTGGTCGAGTCCGTTCCGTCACAGCTGGTTGAGATCGTCCACAGGGTTCGTGACGGTCGCCTTCGGACGAACATCGGCGAAATCGCGACTCTGGATGACGCCGTCGCCGCACTCAACCCGACCGAGCGACGCACCGGAAAGACGATCATCAGTGTTCGCCCCTGAGTCGGCCGCACTACCGTGGTGGCATGACCACCGAAGCCGTAAATATTCATGCCGCGCTCGACTCGATTACCGAGGTCTGGCAGCCACATCGCCTGGTCAGCGTCAACGACTCGGACGTCAAGGTTGCGAAGCTTCTTGGCGAGTTTGTGTGGCACGCGCATCCCGAATCTGATGAGCTGTTCCTCGTCGTTTCTGGCTCGCTCACGCTGCAACTGCGTGATCGTGATGTGGTGCTCGCGCCGAACGACATTTTTGTAGTTCCGAAGGGTGTCGAACACTGCCCGCTCGCCGTCGAGGAGACGGCAGTCGTCATGGTCGAACTGCACGGCACGGTCAACACGGGCGATGCCGGCGGCGACCGGACAGTGGACCTTCGGGAGCTGCCGGACTAGTGCCCCGAGGGACGCGGAACTCGCCTCAGCGAAAGAAATCGCGCAATCGTCCGAGAACCGTCACGCGCGTCGTGACGTGGCCAGAAGGGCATTTGTAGGTTCGCTGCCGCGGCAGGAGCCCAGCCAGCATTCCCCCAGTCAGGTTGGCCATCTCCACAATGCTTTCGGTACCGGCGACGTCTGGGCAATCCGGCTCGCCACACCGTATCTCGCGCTTGATCGGATGCTAGCGCGAACGCGCGCGCAATTATTCGACTACCGAGCTACGCCTGAGCGAAACCTCGAAACACTCCATAACTATCCGTCGCGTCAAGAAACTCTTCCCAATCCATGTTGTGAATGTTGAGGTTGTTGTCCACGCTCCACAACTCGCGCGCCAGGCATCGAAATGATTGTCGATCCTCGAGAATGTCGACAACCAAAATTGGGAATTCAGGTTGGATGAGGGCGGGACTGTCGGCTACGAAAAGTACTGCAGCATCGCTGTGGATCGCCTGTAACCCAGCCTTCAACGAATGCTGATCTGCATCGCGAAATTCCGGGTCATTGACAAACTCGACGTAGGCCCGGAAGCCATCCTCGTTCTCCTGGCTGACCGCTCTAACCAATGCGCCCCACGCCGAATCATCGGCGAAATCGGTGCGTACGAACAGTGATCCGTTGGTCTCCGGGAGCGAAGGCATGGCATGAGACTAGCCGGGCGGACAGCCGACAAGACTCAAATGCCGAAGAGCCGTCCCACCGCATCATGACGAATTCAAGACGATGGCCCGACGTGACCTTTGAAGAGTAAGGGCATCTTGATCAGACCTGCCATCAACTCGCCTGCAACTTTTCTTGCCTCCGACCCGGTCGGGTCGAGCGAAGCTCGTGCGGATTCGAATGCGCCCACCATCCCGGTCCTCATCGACTGGACGATGTGCTCCGCTTCCCCGGCGAGTCCGAACTGCTTCCCAGCCGCCACGAGCTTTGCAATGCTGATGCGTGAGAGTGCGTACTCACCGTCGACACTCATCGCACTGGTGAGCCGAGTTTCTCGGTCCCAGTAGGGCGCGTATGTCACTAGGTCGTATAGCGGCGCCAGCTGGACCGTTTCGCCGTTCAACATCAATGAGTAGTTCTTGGCGTGCGCATCTGTGCATCCCGCTACGACGTTGAAAACGAAGGCGCGATAAAAATCCCGCCCCACCGTTTGGCGATCAGACTCGAGCGGCAGTGAGCGAATCAGCCCTGCAATTGCTGCCAGCCCAGGGCCGCCGTCCTGGCGTTGATATTTCCGATCAGGCGAGACACTCAGTGCCTGACAGAGATCTTCTTGATGAAGTCGTGTCCATTGGCCGTGCTCGAGTTTGCGGTCGTAACGCTCGGTGACGAAGATATCGACCCCATCGATATTCTGGAGTTCGGACTTGGCCACGTTGCATCCCAAGGCGCGAGCAGCGGACATCGTCATCTGTTCAACGATGTCGATCCGTCGCACTGTTCCCGCAACCGGCTTCAGGATGTGAGTCGTCGGCGTCGCATCCTCGGGTACTGCCCACCCACCTTGCGTGGTCTTGTGCAGGGCAATCTTCGGTTGCGCTCCCGCAAGGCTGAAATTGCCCACATCGCCGTAGTAGGGGATGCCTTCCGCGTACTCCGAGATCACCTGCCTCAGCATCACGCCGATCTGGAGAGCATCGACAGGTCGACTCTTTCGACGCTTTCCGACCGCGTCTGAAGCTTCTTGGTCTGGCGCGACAATTTGCACGGCGCCAGCCACATCCGATCCGATATGGGCCAGTAGCGCGAACGGGCCGCGCGACGATACCGAGTAGCGGCGTGCGATCGCTGCGAGCGCGTCTTCGCTATCAGGGAGAAGTCCTTGGAGGAAGGGCAGGATCTCGCGTTTCTTGTGGGTGAGAGCCGCCAGGGGCATAGAAAGGGACAACGGCGTCTGCCTCGAGACGCTTCGATATTCCTCGTCGTAGCGAAAAGTGATGTTTCCACTTGTCGTTTGCTCAATGGCACCACAGCGATGACCGTCGAGATAGACGGTCAATCTGCTCACCATCGGACGGCACCCGATTCGCGATTTCGTAGAGCCACGTCGAATCCAAACGCTTGAAATACATCGAATAACTTGGAGGCTTCGACGGTCGCTTTGCCTGCCTCCACGTCGGCGACGAATGATCTCGACACTCTTGCGCGCGCGGCCAACTCGGTCTGCGTCCATCCGTGCTTTTGCCGTAGTTCTCGCACCACAGCAGCTGCCTCTCGTACCGTGAGCATTCGCTATCCCCTTAAGTTCGGGCGCCTAGCCTTGTCGCCGTACGGCCACATTATCACATGTCGCCGTACGGCCACATTCACGTTTGTCGCCGTACGGCTATATTCTTGAATGACGCCGTACGGCTACATGTACCACATCGGCTCGTCAAATTACTTCACGCCAAACCGCTAAGACGAAGTAGCCGAAGCAGTGTCGGTACAAGCGAGCTTGCGCTTCGTGCGGCTAACGATCGATCCGCTCAACGTCGAGCGCCGACGGCCGCATATGAATTACTTCGGTGAGTTTGGCGGCGTGACGAAATCATGACTCCGGCTCCGTCACTGAAGCAGGTCGAGGTATTCGACTCTCGCCTTCATTGCATGAATAAGGAGTTCGTTCCCGCTGTCGAAGAGCAGAACGACGACCTCCATTAAGCGTCCCGAAGAGTCGAGACCCAGCCGCAACTGCCGGGAGGGAGAGTCGTCATCGAGGTAGGCAATATAGACCGCGTGCTGCGCAGCATGGATGCCATCTTCGGCACACACCATGCGTGAGAGCGGCCGCGTGGACGTCCACTAGGCGACGTGCAGCCAGTCCCGGACCGCCGCGCGGATTGCTTCCGATCGAGTGACGTGTTCGAGGTCGGCTCGAGCAGCGAGCGCACTAAGCAACTCCTGGTCCATGCGAACCGGGATGACTTCACTCACACCATCACCCAGGGACTTGCGACCGCGCTTGCGCAGCTGCTCGATCGGGTAGCCAGCCTCGGCTTCCGCAGCCCACGACTCGATCATCTCGTCGGATACCGGAACGCCTTGAATCCTCTCCTGCGCCATATGTTTATTGTAATACGTAAATGCGCCTTCCTCGCGGAACGAAAGCAATCGCTGCGCAGAATGTCAGTCCGCCGGCTTCGCCCCATTAGTAGGAGTGCGCTCCGGGAATTCCTCGACTGCGCTCGCCCATTCTTCTGCAGCACGCGCGAGGTCAGCTGGAGCGACCACAAGATCCACGACAGCATCAGTTTTGGACTTCACAATATGTGGGACGTTGTCCGGCTTCCCTGACTCGTGAGAAAGGAACACTCGGAGAGTGACACGGTCGGAGTCTCGAGCAACCACCGCAAATCCCAGATTCGGCTCGAGGAACGAAAGTTGCGGCCAGATCTCACCGTCTTCGTCAACGAGACTTACAGGCACCTCGCCCTGACCCG
>FSVR01000251.1_pt1 | contig 14430 bp, 10 predicted proteins | sample 1637811 | NCBI WGS metagenome assembly FSVR01 (sample SAMEA3914814, study PRJEB12502) | metagenome | biome: forest; material: soil | place: USA | collected 2011-09-16 | depth 0.1 m | reverse complement strand
GCCTTGAACGCGGCCATGGCCCGCTCGCGCTGCTCCTGGTTCAGGTCACCGTGTACGGCGGCGGCGTTGAAGCCGCGGTCGTTGAGTTCCTCGACCAGCTTGGCGGCGGCGCGCTTGGTGCGCGTGAACACGACGGTCTTGCCGCGGCCCTCGGCCTGCAGGATCCGAGAGATCACCTCGTCCTTGTCGAGCGAGTGCGCGCGGTAGACGACGTGCTTGATGTTGGCCTGAGTGAGACCCTCATCCGGATCCGTCGCGCGGATGTGGATGGGCCGGTTCATGAACCGGCGAGCGAGGGCGACGATCGGCCCGGGCATCGTGGCCGAGAACAGCATGGTGTGACGGGTCGGATCGGTCTGGGCGAACAGCTTCTCGATATCGGAGAGGAATCCGAGGTCGAGCATCTTGTCGGCCTCGTCGAGAACCATGACCTTGACGTTCTTGAGCGACAGCAGACGCTGCGAGGCGAGGTCGAGGAGGCGACCGGGTGTGCCGACGACGACCTGCGCGCCAGCCTTCAGCTGCTCGACCTGGCCCTCGTAGGCCTTGCCGCCGTAAATGGCGACAATCTGCGTGGCACGGTTGGATGCCGCGAGGACGAGATCTTCGGCGACCTGCACACACAGCTCGCGCGTCGGAACGACGACCAGCGCCTTGACGCCGGGCTCCGGGTTGGTGCCGAGCGCCTGGAGCAGCGGCAGGCCGAAGCCGAGCGTCTTACCCGTTCCGGTCTTGGCCTGGCCGATGATGTCCTGGCCGGAGAGCCCGAGAGGGATGGTCTGTTCCTGAATCGGGAACGGCTCGATGATGCCTTTTGTTGCGAGTGCATCGACCATGTCCTGGTCAATGCCGAGATCAGCGAAAGTCTCAAAATTACTAGAAGACACAGTAGAGAAGCCCCGTCAGCTGGAAATCTCCAGCAGCCTAATGTGACGCCCGTTTTGGCATGGGGCGTGCGGCTCCCGCCAGAAATGGGGAGCATTGACTGACAGTTTAGCCGGAAAGCCCCGGCGAGGGACGCGCGGCGTACCGTTCAGTGCACCCTCGGGGGCGCCCGACGCGCCCCTCGCCACCTAAACTTGGCCTGTGGTGAACTGGTTCCGGCGACGACGCACTCAGGCCCCGGCGCCAAAACTCCGGCCCCGCGCGGTGGGCGAGGTGCCCGCTACGAAGGTTGATCTGGCAACCCTCACGCCCGATCTGACGACGTTTCTCGGCAAGTCCGCCTACCTGCAACTCGCCATCTTCGAGAATCTCAGCCGGGTCGTCCGCACCGCTCCGTCGACGGAGGCCAAGTCGGCGCTCAGCCAGGTTGCCGGTCTCGCGCTCGCCAAACATCAGGGGCTGGTCGCCGAGATCGAGCGCCACGGCGAGGACGCCGCCACCACGATGGAGCCGTTCGTCGATGAGATCGACAGCTTCCAGCGCATCACCGAGGGCAACGACTGGTTCGAGTCAGTGACCAGCTGCTATCTCACGGCGGGCCTGCTCGACGATTTTCTCGTTCGCCTCGCGGCCGGACTGCCGGGTGCAGCGGGTGGCCGCATCGTGGACATCCTCGAGGCGGACTCGGGCGAGGCGATCATCGTGTCCGAGCTCCTTGCGGCGATCGAGAAGAACCCGCGCCTGGGTGCGCGACTCGCGATGTGGGGCAGGCGACTCGTCGGCGACACCATGTTGTTGGCGCGCTGGACGCTTCGCCCCAGCGACAATCACGACTCGGATGAGGCTCGCATCGAACCCGTCTTCACCGAGCTCATTGCCGCGCACACCCGACGAATGGATGCGCTCGGCCTGACGGCCTGAGGCCGAGGCTTACGCGCGGGAGAGTTCCTGCAGCATCTCGTTGTCGCCGCCACGACGCAGCCGCGGAACCGTCAGCGCGAGCACGAGCGAAACGGCTGCGCCCGCCGCGAGGCTGACCACCCAGATCCAGCCGCCGTCAAACTTCCAGCCGAGCCAGGTGAGCCCCACCCACACGACGGCGGTGATTGCCGCGGCGATGGCGGGGAGCAGCGCGACGCCGTAGGTGTCACGACCGGGCAGTGCGTATCGCGCGCCGAGCCCGATGCAGAAAGAGATGAGGGTGACGAACAGGAGTTCCATGGCTAGGCCACGAACCCCACGCGCCGGGAGACCTCTGAACCGACCTCGATGTATCCGAACGACGCGGTCGGAATGATGTAGACCTTCTGCTTGTCGTCGATGAGGCGGATGTACTTCGCATCTGAGTCGAGCGCCGCCGCCACGACCTTCTCGACCTCAGCGGGTGTCTCCCCGGTCTCGAACGAGATTTCGCGGGGGCTGTTCAGGATGCCAATTCGAATGTCCACGACTTCAGATTACGGCAGTTCGAAATACCTGTTGCCCGCGTTTCTCTGTTGGCAGAACTGGTTGCACTCGCGCGGAGTGGATGTCTGCCCCCTCCACTAACTTTGGCTGTGTGGGCATCCTGGGTTTCGAGCGCGTCGACGCGAACGCCGAAGCCGTAGCTGCGCCCGTTCTTGACCCGAGCCAGCGGGCCGTCGTCGACCTCGCCGACGGCCAGTCTGCTGCCGTGCTCGGTGCGCCGGGCACCGGAAAGACGACGACAATCGTCGAGCTTGTCGCCGACCGGGTGCTGAACCGGGGATGGTCCCCCGACCACGTCATCGTGCTCACCCCCACCCGGGCATCCGCGACCCGTCTCCGCGACAAACTCGCCCTTCGGCTTGGCGTCGCGACCAACGGGCCGCTGGCGCGCACAGTCAACTCCCTTGCCTTCGAGGTCGTCGGCAACGCGTTTCGAGCCGCGGGCAACGAGGCCCCGAGGCTCGTCACTGGCGGCGACCAGGACGTCGATATCGCGAGCCTGCTCGAGGGTGATGCCGCCGAGGGCATCGGGGCGGCCTGGACCGAGGAGCTCGGCCCTGACGTTCGCGGCCTCCGTGGTTTTCGCACGGAGCTTCGTGATTTCATGATGCGCGCAACCGAATACGACGTATCGCCCGCCGACCTTCGCCGCCTCGCCGCGCTCCACGGCCGGGCGGAGTGGGCGTCTGTGGCGGACTTCATCGACGAGTATGTTGCCGTGGTGAGCGCCTCGCGACCGAGTCACTTCGACGCGGCGGAATTCGCGCGGTTCGCGATCGCCGCGATTGCGTCCGCCGCGCCTGGCGAGCGGGTCGAGAACCTTCGGCTCGTCATCGCGGACGACCTCCAGGAGGCGACCGAGTCGACACTCGCCATCCTGCGTGCGCTCCGACGGCGCGGCATCGTCGTCATCGCCTTCGGTGATCCGGATGTCGCGGCGAACGCCTTCCGGGGCGGCGAGCCGGACGCGTTGGGCCGTCTCGCGGCCGTGCTTGAGGACACCGAACTGCGCACGCTCGTGCTCGATTCGGTGCACCGTCAGGGCGTGGCACTGCGTGGTTTTACCTCCGCGATCACGGAACGCATTGGAACCGCTGCCGCGGGGTCGCAGCGTCGCGCTCTCGCAGCCGGCGTCGACGGCGAGCGACCACTCGCCCAGGTCGTCACGCTCACGCCCGGTCGAGCGCTCACCGCCATCGCTCGGCAATTGCGTGAGCGTCACCTGCTTCACGGCGTCGCCTGGAGTGAGATGGCCGTGATCGTGCGGAGCGGCTCGCAGACGGCAGGCATTCGCCGCGCTCTCGCGCTCGCCGAAGTCCCGGCGCGGACCTCGGTCGGAACCACGGCTCTCCGGGATGACCGCGCCGCACGATCACTCCTGACTCTCGTCGATGTCGGCATCGGCAGAACTCCGCTTACGCCGTCGCTCGCCGTCGAGCTTCTGACCTCTCCGTTCGGAGGCATCGACCGGCTCGCGCTCCGGCGCCTTCGCCTCGCTCTGCGCGCGGAGGAATTGGCCGGTGACGGCAACCGACCGAGCGACGTTCTTCTGGTTGAGGCGCTTCAGGCGCCCGGCCGATTCGCAACCATCGATCACCGAATCGGCCGCAGCGCGGACCGGTTGGCACGGATCCTCGCCGAGATTCGAGCGTCGGCCGAGACCTCAACCATCGAGGAACTGCTCTGGCTGGCCTGGGATCGCAGCAGCCTCGCGCCGGCCTGGCTCGAGCAGGCGCTCGGCAGCGGAATCACCGCGGCGGAGGCGAATACCAATCTCGATGGCATTCTTGCCCTCTTCACGGCAGCAAAGCGGTTCGTCGAACGCCGCCCCGGCGACGAGGCCCGGCTGTTTCTCGACGCGGTGCTCGACGCGGATGTGCCCGAAGACACCCTGACTCCGCAGCCCCTCGACGAGTCCGTACTGGTGACCACTCCGTCCGGCGCGGTGGGGCTCGAATTCGATACCGTGGTCGTCGCGGGTCTCCAGGAGGGCGCATGGCCCAACCGTCGACTCCGCGGTTCGCTGCTGGGTGCCCAGGAACTCGTCCGAGCCGCAACGGGCGTCGACAGCACATCCATCGACGAGCGCAAGCTGGTGCTCGACGACGAACTTCGGATGTTTGCTCTCGCTGTGTCTCGTGCCCGCTCGCAGGTGGTGGTCTCGGCGATCGCCAATGACGACGAGTCGGCGAGCGTGTTCCTCAGCCTGCTTCCCGCATCCACTATCTCCATCGACACCACGCTGCTCCCGCCCATGTCGCTTCGCGGTCTGACCGGGCGCCTCCGACGCGAGCTCACGGAGCCGACGCGGTGGAGCGACCCGGCCGCCACCGCGTCCGCCCTCGCTCGACTCGCGGCCGAGCGCGTTCCGGGGGCCGACCCCGCCGACTGGCACGGCCTGATCGAGCCATCGACGAACGAGCCGCTCTATCGGGACGACGAGCGTGTTCCCGTGTCGCCGTCGCAGCTGGAGAACTTCGAGGAATCGCCGCTCGACTGGTTCCTGGATTCGATCGCGGGCAGCGAGGGTTCGCCGGCCATGGGACTGGGAACGATCGTGCACTGGGCCATGGAGACGGCGACCGACTCCAGCATCGACTCCCTGTGGAGGGCCGTCGAGTCGAGGTTCGGCGAGCTGCTGTTCGAGTCCGACTGGCTCGCGGAGGCGCAGAAACGCAACGCGCGCATCCTCGCCGCGGGGGTCGCCGAGTACCTCGCCGACTTCGAGCGCGAGGGCAAAGATCTCGTCGGCGCCGAGCGACGCTTTACGCTCGAAATCGGGCCGGCAGACGTCAACGGATCCATCGACCGGGTCGAACGGTCCTCGGACGGCTCGGTCGTGATCGTGGATCTCAAGACGGGCGCGCCGATCACGAACCAGGAACGCGTCGACGTGCATCCGCAACTCGGTGTGTACCAGCTCGCATACGCGGAAGGAATGCTCGACGACGCACTCGCCGAGTTCGGTGATCACCACTCGGGCGGCGCGAAACTCCTCTTTGTCAAGAAGGGCATCAAGGCGAAGCTGTACCGCGAGGGCATCCAGAGTCCTCTCGAGCCGGAGGAGCTGGAGGGGTTCCGGGAGAGAATCAGGCAGGCGGCGGCCGGGATGGCGCTGGCCGAATTCGTCGGGCTTCGCGACGTGTCCTCCTGGAGCGGCGCGACGACCCCGCACTCTCTGCACCGCGTAAGGGCGGTGTCGAGTGACTAGCGCCATCGAAATCGCGGATGCACTGGGCCGACCGCACCCGACCGGCGAACAGATCGCGGTCATCGAGGCCCCGCTCGAACCGGCACTTGTCGTCGCTGGGGCAGGCAGCGGCAAGACCGAGACCATGGCCAACCGCGTGCTGTGGCTGCTCGCGAACCGGTACGTGCGGCCCGGCGAGATCCTCGGACTCACGTTCACACGCAAGGCCGCGGGGGAGTTATCCGGGCGCATCCGCACTCGCATCCAGCAGCTCGCGGAGGCAGGTCTCGTCGCCGACGACTACGACGCGTTCGAGGCACCGCAGGTGTCGACGTACAACTCGTTCGCGAATTCGATCTACCGCGACAATGCAATGCTCATTGGCCGCGAGGGCGACGGCGCGATTCTCGGGTCGGCCTCGGCGTGGCAGCTCGCCCGCTCCCTCGTGGTCGCGAGCCGGGATGAACGCCTGGTCGAGCTCGACAAGCGGATCGATGACGTCACCAAGGCGGTGCTCGCACTGGATGCCGCGGTCTCCGAGAACATTGTCGATCCGGGCGAGGTGCGGTCGTTCGCTGCGGAATTCGCCGCCCTGGCCGAGCTCCCGGGCATCGGCCGGTACGCCTACGAGGACGCAGCATCGCTGGCCAGGACGGTCGGCAGCCTGGATGTGTTGCTCGACCTCGCGGAACAGTTCGCGGAGGCGAAGCGTCGGCGCGGGTTCATCGAGTTCTCCGACCAGGTTGCGCTCGCCCTCCGAATCGTGCGCGGAGCTCCGCGGATAGCGACGGAGTTCCGAGATCAGTTCCGCGTCGTGCTGCTCGACGAGTACCAGGACACCAGCGTCGTGCAGACCTGGCTGCTGTCCGAACTGTTTGCCGGGCATCCCGTCATGGCGGTCGGCGACCCCAACCAGTCGATTTATGGCTGGCGAGGCGCGAGTGCGGCCAACCTCGAGTCCTTCGCGGCGCAGTTCGCACGAGGCACGGCCACGGGCTTCAACCTCTCGACGAGCTGGCGCAACGGGCACGACATCCTGGCCGTGGCGAATGCGCTCGTCGAGCCGCTGCTCCCGCACACCCGCGTATCGGTGAAGAAGCTGGTCCCGGGACCTCAGGCGACCGACCGAGTAGTGGATGTCGCGTTCGAGGAATCCATTGTTGCCGAGGCCGAGAGCGCTGCGGTGTGGCTGAAACACCAGCTCGAGACGCTCGAGGGGGCGGATGGGGAGAAGCCCACGGCGGCGATGCTGTTCCGCGCGCGCAAGAACCAGTCATTCTTTCTGGACGCCCTGCGGGAGCACGAGGTCCCGTACCACGTGCTGGGTGTCGGGGGCCTCCTCGCGACGCCGGAGATCGCCGACCTGGTGAGCGCGCTCACCGTCGTGAGCAATCCGAGCGCGGGCAACGAACTCATCGGTCTGCTCGGGGGATCGCGCTGGCGGATCGGCGTCCGAGATCTTCGCTTTCTGCGTCGCCTTGCGTCGTGGCTGAACAAGCGCGATCTCGCTCAGCAGCCATTGGCGGACGACGTCGTCCAGCGGTTGCGCGACTCGGTCGCCGATGGCGAGGGCGGTTCCATTGTCGATGCTCTCGACTTTCTCGCGACCGCTCCGGCTGGCCATTCCCAACTCACCGAGTTCAGTGAGCCGGGAATCGAACGGCTTCGCGATGCCGGTCGAACCTTGGCCCGGCTGCGATCACGAACCGGTCTCGACCTGCTCGATTTTGTGACCCTGGTCGAACAGGAGCTGCGGCTCGACATCGAGGTGGTTGCCAACGAGTACCTGCCCCTTGGCGGAGCCAACAAGGAGGCGTTCTTCGACGCGCTGGCCGGCTACATTGCGGTCGACGATTCGGCGAGCCTCAGCGGCTTTCTCGGCTGGTTGCGCGAGGCGGAGTGGCGTGATGGCCTCTCGCCGCGACCCGAGGATGCCGAGCCCGGCACGGTGCAGATCCTCACCATCCACGGTGCGAAGGGTCTCGAGTGGGATGCGGTCGTCGTGCCCCGACTGGTCGACGAGGAGTTGCCGGCCAAGCCACGCGAGGGCTACAACGGCTGGCTCGCGTTCGGACAGCTGCCGTGGTCGTTTCGCGGTGACAAGAACGAACTTCCCGAATTTCTGTGGCGTGGGTACGATAACCGCAAGCAGGTCCTGGATGCGCGCGGTGCCTTCACGGCGCTCGTGCGCGAGCGCCACGAATTCGAGGAACGTCGGCTCGCCTACGTCGCGGTCACTCGTGCGCGCCACGCGCTCCTGTTGAGTGGCTCCTACTGGGCCACGCAGACGAAGCCCCGCGGACCAAGCCCATTCCTCGTCGAGCTCGCCGACTCCGGGATCATCGGCACCCTGCCGGCAGGCACCCAGAACGAGGACAACCCGTTGGGCGACGAGGTGGATGTCATCGTCTGGCCGATGGACCCGCTCGGCGGCCGACGAGCAAGGGTGGAGGGTGCGGCGGCCGCGGTCCGGGCGGCGAACACGAGCGACACGGGACCGTGGACGGCCGAACTCGACCTGCTGCTCGCGGAGCGTGCGGCGAGGCTGGACTCGAATCGCTACGTCCCGCTTCCGGACCGGGTGCCGGCATCCCGGTTCAAGGATTTCGTCACCGACCCGGCATCCGTTGCGTCTTCGCTGCGTCGCCCAATGCCGGAGAAGCCGTATCGCGCGACCCGGCTTGGGACGCTCTTCCACAGTTGGGTCGAGCAGCGTTCGGGGCAGGGCGGCTCGTTCGAGGAGCTCGACGCCCTGGCCAGCGAATCCGATGCCGACGACACGCTCGTCGACGAGGCAGCCCTCGCGAAGCTGCAGGCGACGTTCGAGACATCACGCTGGGCCGACCGGCAACCGATCGACGTTGAACGTGAGATTCACCTGGTGCTGGACGGCCAAATCATCATCTGCAAGATCGACGCAATCTACGCCTTGTCCTCATCGGACGGCACGCAACGCAGAGAAATCGTCGACTGGAAGACCGGCAAGCCACCGAAGGATGCCGAGGACCTGCGAGACAAGCAGCTTCAACTCGCGCTCTACCGGCTCGCCTACTCGCGCTGGGCGGACATCCCGCTCGAGACTATCGACGCCGTCTTCTATTTCGTTGCGGAGAATGCGATCATCGCGCCCGACCACCTCGACGACGAGCAGGAGCTCATCGCGAGGTGGCGGGCGGCGCTACAGCACTAGACCTTCGTTACCTTCACGGGGGTGTCAACCGGAGCGGGCGAGTCGAGATCCTGCATCTTCGGCGAACGACGATCCGGCCGCGCGATCACGTAGTAGATCGCACCGATAAGCAGCAGCACGATCATGACCACCAGCGTGATCCAGTCGAAGTTGAACAGCGCGCCTCGCGGACTGTCGAGGCCCGTCGGGATCACGATGTTGATGAGCATTGCGGCCAGGTACGCGGCACCCAGAATGCTGACCGGCCAATACCAGCGACCCAGTTTGAACGGTCCCATCGGCTTCCATCCGCGTGCGTGAGCGATCATCGAACCGATCACCGTCAGAAGGAACGAGAGGTAGATACCCGAAACTCCGAACGACACCAGCGCGGTCAGTGCGTTCACGTTGGCTGGGAACACGAACCACAGGATCTGGACGTTCTTGCTCGGGTTGATGTTGACCAGCAGCGCGAACAGAATCGGGATGATTCCCGAGATGAGGAGCGCGTTGATCGGCGTGTTGAACCGCGGTGACACCTTACGGATCCACGAGCTGCCCGGCAGCTGGTTGTCTCGCGAGTACGAGTAGGTGAGGCGGGATCCCGCACCCTGCACGGCCGTGCCACAGGAGAAGAACGCGATGCAGACGACCAGCAGGAACAGGTCCTGTGCCCACGAGGGCAGCTGGGCGAGGATCGACGGGATGCCGCCCGCGAACGACGCCGCGAGGTTGTAGCCGTGGGTCGAGGATGGCGTCGCCAGGAGCAGCGCCGCGACCAGAACGAAGGATGCGATCCCGCCGTAGAGCAGCGCGCCACGCATCGCGCGGGGGACGACCTTCGAGGCCTGCTTCGTCTCCTCGGAGATGTCACCGGCCGATTCGAAGCCATAGAAGATGTATGAGTGCGCGAGGATCGCGACCAGCGCGGCGCCCGCGATCCAGTTGCCGCCGAAGTCCACACCGAGCGGGTTGGTCTTCAGGTGCTCGGCGCCGTTCGAGGTGAACAGGAAGCCGAAGCCGTGGTGGAAGCCGACGATCGCGAGCGCGATCGCAACACCGAAGGTACCGAGCGTCTCAACGTAGACACCGAGCCGGGCGACGATGCCCATGACCTTTGCGCCGACGCTGTTCAACAGCGTCTGCACCACGATGAACGCGATGGTGACGACGACGATGACCACGTGAGAGGTGCCGTCGAGCTTGGTGCCGGTCAGGTTGTTGACCAGCGTGGTCAGGTACGGCACCACGCCGGTGTCGACACTTGCGACCGTGACCAGGAGCGCCATCCCGTAGATCCAGCCGACCCACCAGCCATAACCGGGGCCGACCGTTCGCTTGCCGTACTGGTAGAGCGCACCAGCGATGGGGTAGTGGCTGGCCAACTCGCCGAAGACGAGGGCGACGAGCAGCATGAACCCGACGACGGGAACCATCAGCCAGATATAGCTGGGGCCGGCCGTGCCGACGCCGAGGACAAAGAGCGAGTAGACGCCGACCATTGGGGACAGGTAGGAGAACGCGACACTGAAGTTGTCGAAGAACCCGAGCACTCGCCGAAGCTCCTGCGGGTATCCCAAACGCTTCAGATGATCGGAGTCATCCTTATGGTTTTGCTCGATTTGTGCCTCGGTTTGCTTCATCGCATGACTTCCGGTTCTTGATCGGGCCAGCGTCCAGGGGATCGGGCGCCCGCGCAGGGTTCAGTTCATCGTGACGCCTAAACACTAAACCCATATGTTTATATGTCAATAGCATCATTCGGGTAGTGTCGTTGAGCGGATGATCGCGACGGATTGAGGAACGGGAAACGCGCATGGCATCGAAAAGCCAGGCCGAGTTCGGTCTCACGACCGCGACCATTCGCGCCATCCTGAGCGCAGACACCGAGGCGACCGGGCGCGCGGACCAGATCGCCCAGAGGCTCGGCCAGGCCATCAGGCTCGGGCTGATTCTGGATGGCGAACAGCTGCCGTCTGAGTCGGAGTTATCGCGACGCCTCGGCGTTGCGCCGGTAACCCTCCGCGAGGCGCTCGCGACGCTGCGCGAGCGCGGCCTGGTTGTCACGCGACGCGGACGCGCGGGCGGCACCCTGGCCCACATGCCGGTCGACGACGACCCCAGCGGCCCCCCGCCCCGGCTGCGCGAATTCAGTACCCAGGACATCCGCGAGCTCGGCGATCACCGCCGCGCCATCTCCGGCATGGCTGCGCGTCTCGCCGCGGAGCGAGCGCTGCCCGAGGAGCTGGAAGACCTGCGCACCCAGGTCGAACGCCTGATCGCGGCGGCGACCCCGGGGGACCGCCGACGGGCGGATGCCCAACTTGGTCTCGAGATCGCGGCCGCCGCACAGTCGACGAGGCTCACTCACGAGGAGCAGCAGTTCCGGGTCGAGATCGGCGACCTGCTGTGGCAGCCGCTCGACGGCGAAGAACTCGCCGCGACCATCCGCTCGCGCTCGGAGCTGGTCGACGCCATCGCGGCGGGCGACGGCGAACGCGCGCGCGAACTCGCCGAGGAGTGCATCCTCGTCGATATCCAGAGGCTCCTTCGGCTACGGATCGATCTGTATGGCCCCGGGGACAAGCCGTGACCGCCGAGCGGGCGCTCGCGCGGATCGACGACGAGGTCGCGCGGCTATTCGCTGCGCTGGGGCCCGTCGCCGCCGGATTTGGTCGCGTCGCAACGCTTGCGGGTCCGATCGTCCGCGACGACCTGCTCGACGTCCGGGGCGCGATCTCGGATGTGCTGCGCGCGCACGCGGGATTCGTTGCGGGGTGCGGCGTCGTCCCGGCCCCCAACCTGCTGGCCGACGCACCGTATTGGATGGAGTGGTTCTGGTCGGTTCCCGACCGTGACCCTGAGGCACTGCGTGTGAACCTTGAGCCGCTGGCCCCCGACTTTTTCGATTACACGACCGCCGATTGGTTCGTGACCCCAGAGCGTACCCGCGCCCGGCACATCGCCGGTCCCTATGTGGACTATGTGTGCACCAACGAGTACGCGACGACCTTGGCACTGCCGGTCGAGGCGCGGGGGGAGTTCGTCGGCATTGTCGCACTCGATGTGACCGTCTCCGGTTGGGAGAGGCGCATCCTTCCGGCCCTGCGCGCGATCGACGAACCCGTAACGCTGACCAACGCATCCGGACGGGTCATCGCATCCACCTCGGCCCTGCGATCGCCAGGGCGACGCATCGGTACCAACGATGATGCACGCGAGATCGGTTCGACTGCGGTCGGATGGCGGTTGCTGCGCGACACCCCCTCGCCGACACCGGCCTAGTCGAACGCGGAGACCCCGGCGATGTGGTTTCCGATAATCAGTGTGTGGACCTCGTCCGTGCCCTCATAGGTTCGCACGCTCTCGAGGTTGTTGGCATGACGAAGCGGGGAGTAGTCCAGTGTGATTCCGTTGCCGCCGAAGATCGTGCGAGCCTCGCGGCAGATGGTGATCGCCTCGCGAACGTTGTTCAGTTTGCCAACCGAGATCTGGTGTGGCTGGAGCGTCCCCGCATCCTTCAGCCGGCCGAGGTGCAGGGCGAGCAGCATGCCCTTGTTGATCTCGAGCGCCATGTCGACGAGTTTTCGCTGGGTGAGCTGGAAACCTGCGATCGCTCGGCCGAACTGCTCTCGGCTCTTCGCATAGTCGAGCGCGGCGAGATAGCTGTCCCTAGCGGCACCCATCGAACCCCAGATGATCCCGTAGCGCGCCTCATTCAGGCACTCGAAGGCCGCGCGAAGCCCCTTGGCATTCGGAAGGATGGCGTCGGCGGGCAGCCGCACGTCCCGCAGCTCGATGTCGCACTGAATGGATGCTCGCATCGACAGCTTGCGGGTGATTGGTGTAGCGGTGAATCCGGCGGTGTCGGTGGGCACCAGGAACCCGCGCACCCCGTCGTCGGTCTGCGCCCAGACGACCGTGACCGCCGCGATCGAGGCCAGCCCGATCCAGCGCTTCGAGCCGTTGAGCACCCATTCGTCGCCATCGCGCCTGGCGATCGTCGCCATGGCGGCGGGATCTGAGCCCGCCGTCGGCTCGGTGAGCGCAAAGCTGCCGATGAGGTCACCCGCGGCCATCCCCGGGAGCCAGCGCTGTTTTTGCTCCTCGGAGCCGTGGCGGTGAATGGCGGTCATGGCGAGCGAGCCCTGGACGCTCACAAAGGTACGGATGCCAGAGTCGCCAGCCTCCAGCTCGAGGACGGCGAGTCCATACTCGACGGCGCTGCGTCCGGCGCAGCCATACCCGTCGAGCTGCATCCCGAGGAGGCCGAGCGTACCGAGCTTCTTGACCAACTCGATCGGGAAGATTGCCTGGTCGAACCAGTCCGCGATGTGCGGCCGGATCTCCGCGTCGACGAATGCGGCGACGCTCGCCCGAAGTTCGCGCTCGGCCGGTGTCAGCAGCGAGTCGAGGTCGATGAGGTCCGCGGTGTCCGGCATTGGCATGCTTCAGTGTCGCACTGGTGGCGCTGGGTGGCCCAGCGCCACAGCAAGCCAGGCGCGGATGGCCGCGTCGTGTTCACCGAGGGTAGGCGGGGCGTCCCGTCGCGAGTCAAGCGGTGGAGACCAGCGCACCGGATGCCGCACCTGGGTGCCCACGACCGCTCCCGTGGCATCGATCACCTCGATCGTCGGTTCGAGGCCGAGCTCGTCGGCGAGCGCGAAACCCTCTGCGACTGTGGCGACACGACCGGCGGGAACCCCCGCCGCCCGCAGTCGCGACTCCCACTCGGGTGCGGTAGCCGACGCGAGCCTCACTTCAACGAGCTGCACGAGCTCGTCGCGATGGCGGACCCGGTCTGGATTCGTGGCGAAACGCGAGTCCGCCTGGAGCTCGTCGGCCCCGATGGCGGCACAGAATTTCGCGAACTGCGCGTCGTTGCCGACCGCGACGGCGAGCGGTCCGTCCGCGCAGCGCAGGGTTTGGTACGGGGCGATCGAGGGATGCGCGTTGCCCAGTCGGCCGGGCACAACACCGGCGCCCAGCCAGGCCTGTGCCTGGTTGACCAGTGCCGCCTGCAGGCTCGAGAGGAGTGCGATCTCGAGCCGCGTGCCAACGCCGGTTGCCTGCCGCGCATAGAGCGCGGCAAGAATATCGATGGCGGCATCCTTTCCCGCGAGCACATCGACGAGAGCGACGCCGGCCTTCAGGGGCTCGCCATCCGGCTGACCCGTCACGCTCATGAGTCCGCCAACTGCTTGAACGATGAAGTCGTATCCCGGGAGGGACGCGGCGGTGCCGAATCCAGAGATCGACGCGTAGATGACCGCCGGGTTCGCGTTCCGGACGGCCGCGTAGCCGAGACCAGCCGCATCCATGACGCCCGAACCGAAGTTTTCGATCACCACGTCCGCTCTGCGGGCGAGTTCGAAGGCGAGGGCGCGGTCGTCGGCGCTGGCGAGATCGAGGCAGACCGACTCCTTGTTGCGGTTGACGCTCTCGAAGTACGTGCTGCCGCTCGGCGAGTACGGCGGCCCCCACTGCCTCGTGTCATCGCCGGACCCGGGCCGCTCGACCTTGATGACCCGCGCGCCGAGATCCGCAAGCGTGGTTGTCGCCAGAGGCCCCGCGAGGATCCGGGAGAAGTCCGCGACGAGAATACCGTCCAGTGGAGAGTTCATCGGTGGCCGCTCTTCTCGTATTCACGTCGATCCGTATTGACTTGGATCTAAAACATATGGTCGTATAGGTTATCGGACGGGCAGCACCGGAGATT
>FSVR01000206.1_pt1 | contig 15067 bp, 14 predicted proteins | sample 1637811 | NCBI WGS metagenome assembly FSVR01 (sample SAMEA3914814, study PRJEB12502) | metagenome | biome: forest; material: soil | place: USA | collected 2011-09-16 | depth 0.1 m | reverse complement strand
TCGCTACGGTTCGCGGGGTTGGAGTCGCCGTCAGCACGAGAACATGGGGCGGCGTTGTGCCCTTCTGGCGAAGCGCTTCACGCTGCTCAACACCGAACCGGTGCTGCTCATCGACGACTACAAGACCGAGATCGAAGAACCCCACGTTGTCGCTGAGCAGGGCGTGGGTACCCACCACAATGCTCGAACTTCCCGAGACAGCCGCCAGGAGCGCTTTGCGACGCTCGGCGGCCGGAAGCTGTCCCGTGAGGAGGGTCGGCCGCAGCCTGGCCGCCAGATCCGGACCGAGGGTTGCCACGATCGACCGAAGGTGTTGGGAGGCCAGGACCTCGGTCGGGGCAAGCAGCGCCGACTGACCACCGGAGTCGGCGACCGCCAACATGGCGCGCAGGGCGACCAGCGTCTTGCCGGAGCCAACCTCGCCCTGGACCAGGCGATTCATCGGGGCGGTCCCGGCCATGTCCATCGCGACCTCCTCGCCGACCAGCTTCTGGTCCATGGTCAGGGTGAACGGCATCTCGGCGTCGAACTCCTTCGCGAGTTTGCCGGGCAGCCGCGGTGGCGTCGCCTTCGAGCGCAGTTCCGCGCGCTGCTGCAGGAGCGCCGACTGGAGCACGAAGGCCTCCTGGAACCGCAACGCCTTTCGCGCGGCCTTCCAGTCCCCGTCGACGTTCGGACGATGGATGAGCTCAACCGCACGACCGTAGCTGATGAGTTTGTAGTCGGCACGAACATCCGCAGGCACGGGGTCTTCGAGGGGTGGCAGATCCACCAGCACCGTTTCGATCGCTTTCCCGATCTGCCAACTGGCGATCGTCGAAGTTGCCGGGTAGATCGGGATCGGCTTGTTTACCCAGTCCGTCGCAAGGGGGTTGTCGAGGTCGACGCCTTCGTCGAACAGCTCATAGTCGGGGTGGGCGAGCTGGCGGAGGCCCTTGTACTCGCCGACCTTGCCGGCGAAGATCCCGCGAACTCCCGGTCTCAGGTCGTTCTCGCGCCACGCCTGATTGAAGAAGGTGAGGGTCAGGATGCCCTTGCCGTCGGTGATCTTCGCCTCGAAGATGGTGCCGTGCTTCGCCTTCATCGATCGTTTAGCGACGGACAGCACCTCGGCCACAATCGTGACGCTGCTATCGATCTCGAGATCGGCCAGAGCGGTCAGTTCTCCGCGCTTCGCGTAGCGACGCGGGTAGTGGCTGATCAGGTCGCCGACGGTGGCGATTCCGAGGCCCTTCTGGAACGATGCCGCAGTGCGTGGGCCGAGCGGCGTGCTGCTCAGCTTGTCGTCGAGGGGCGAAGTCACCCTTCGAGGGTAGCCGTCGCCCGTGTCAGTCGAACCGCACGAACCCGCGCACGCGTGCGCCATAGTTGAGGGATGACCGGCGATCCCACCAACACCGACAGCCCCGGCACCGGCTCGCCGAGACGGCTCGAGATGTTGACGGACGGTGTCTTCGCTATCGTCATGACCCTGATCGTGCTGCAGATCGCGATTCCCAGCGGACCGGCGGTCCAACTGCCGCACGACCTCGCGAGACTCATACCCACGCTCCTTGTCTACGCGCTGACGTTCGTGACGCTCGGTACGCTCTGGTTTGGCAACCGGACCCAGTCCGAGTTTGTGAGCAAGGCGGATCATCCGCTGGTCTGGCTGACGCTCCTGATGCTGCTCTTTGTCGCGCTTGTCCCGTTCTCGGCCGGTCTGATGGGCCGCTATCCGGAATCGCGGGTCGCCGTTGTGCTCTACGGCGTCCACCTGACAGTGGTCTTCACCCTGCACGCCTGCCTGTGGCTCTACGTCTCGTACCGACCGCGCCTGCTGCGCGACGGTCTGAGCGCCAGGTATCTGAGGTGGAGCCGCCTCGCCGCATTCGCCGCGGCGATTGGCTACGCGATCGCGACCGGCCTCGGAGCTATCTCCCCGCTCGCCGGTATCGTCGGTTATCTCGTTGTCCCGATCCCGTTCGTGACCGGTCTCTACTATCGCGGGCTCGCGAGCATCGACAGGAAGCCATGACCCGGATCATCGGAGGATTCGCCGGATCCCTGACGCTCGCCGTTCCCGGCGCGGGAACCCGGCCAACGAGCGACATGGTGCGAGAGGCGATCTTCTCCGCGCTGCAGGCCCGCGACGTGCTGACCGGCGCCCGAGTCCTCGACCTCTATGCCGGATCGGGAGCGCTCGGTCTCGAGGCGGCGTCCCGTGGAGCGGCATCCGTCACCCTCGTCGACCACAGCGTTCGCGCCGCGACGACCTGTCGAAAGAATGCCGCGCACATCCTCAAGTCCGCGCCGAAGGGCCGCGCGGTGACCGTGGACGTGAGCTCATCGCCCGTGCAGGCCTTCGTGTCCGGGGCACGCCAGTTCTGGGATGTCGTGTTCCTGGACCCGCCATACGATCTTGGCAATGCGGAAGTTACCCACAACCTCGAGGCGTTGGTCCCCCGGCTCGCCCCGGATGCCGTTGTGCTTCTCGAACGCGGCTCGCGAGACTCCGCCCCCGCGATCCCGGATGGCCTCGAGCTCGACCGCCGTAAGGACTACGGGGACACCGCCCTGTACTGGCTGTCGCTCGTTTAGGTCCTAGACGACGTCCTCGTCCACCCAGTCGAAGGTCTTGGTGACGGCCTTCTTCCAATTGCGGAACTGACGATCGGCCTCGGCCGGCTCGATCGTCCTCTCCCAGCGCCGGTCCTCCCGCCAGTTTGCGCGAAGCTCGTCGAGATCGTTCCAGAACCCGACCGCGAGGCCGGCGACGTACGCCGCGCCGAGCGCCGTCGTCTCTGCGACGACCGGGCGGATGACCGGAACACCAAGGATGTTCGCCTGGATCTGCATCAGCAGGTCGTTGGCGACCATGCCGCCGTCGACCTTGAGCTCGGTGAGCGGAACGCCCGAGTCGGCGTTCACCGCATCGATAACCTCCCTCGTCTGGAACGCGGTGGCCTCGAGCGCAGCTCTCGCGATGTGCGCCTTGTTGACGAAGCGGGTCAGCCCAACGAGGGCTCCGCGAGCATCCGCGCGCCAGTACGGCGCGAACAGCCCGGAGAAAGCCGGGACGAAGTACGCGCCGCCGCTGTCCTCGACCTCAAGGGCGAGCTCCTCGACCGCAGCCGCCGACGAGATGATTCCCAGGTTGTCGCGCAGCCACTGGATCAGCGACCCAGTGACGGCGATCGACCCCTCGAGCACGTAGTGGGCGGGCGCGTCGCCGAGCTTGTAGCCGACAGTGGTCAGCAGCCCATTCTTCGACCGCACGATTTCTTCACCCGTATTGAAGAGCAGGAAATTGCCCGTCCCGTAGGTGTTCTTCGCCTCACCCTCGTCGAACGCGGCCTGCCCGAAGGTCGCGGCCTGCTGGTCCCCCAGGATGCCCGCGATCGGCACCTCGCGCAGCAGCGAGGACGACTCGGCCACTCCGTAGACCTCCGACGAGCTGCGGATTTCGGGCAGCATCGACCGCGGGACGCCAAAGGCCCCGAGGATGTTGTCGTCCCACTGCAGCGACGCGAGGCCCATGAACATCGTCCGCGACGCGTTGGTCACATCGGTGGCGTGCACGCCGCCGTCCGTTCCGCCGGTCAGGTTCCAGAGCACCCAGCAGTCGGTCGTTCCGAACATCAGCTCTCCGCGCTCCGCGCGCTCGCGAGCGCCCTCGACGTTGTCGAGAATCCAGACGATCTTGGTGCCGGCGAAGTAGGTCGACAGCGGCAGACCGACGGCATCCTTGAAGCGGTCGGTTCCGCCATCCTTCGCGAGCCGCTCGACGATCTGCTGGGTGCGGGTGTCCTGCCAGACGATGGCGTTATATACGGGCTCGCCTGTGGCGCGATCCCAGACGACCGTGGTCTCGCGCTGGTTGGTGATGCCGATTGCGGCCACGTCGTGGCGCGTGATGTCCGCCTTTGACAACGCGACGCCGATGACTTCCTGGACGTTGCGCCAGATCTCCAGCGGGTCGTGCTCGACCCAGCCAGCACGAGGCAGGATCTGCCGGTGCTCCTTCTGCCCCGTCGAGACAACGCGACCGGCGTGGTCGAAGACGATCGCCCTGGAGCTCGTGGTGCCCTGGTCGAGTGCGACGACGTACTCGGGCATGCGGGACTCCTTGGGGCTTGTGCTGTCCTACCTAATACTGGGGGCAGAAACCTCGGATAACTGGATTCCGTGCATCGCGGCGAGCTCATCGACGGTCGCGCGGATCTCCGCGGCCGCGCGCGACTCGCTCCAGGCGAGGACGCCGCCGACAAGTGCCGCGAGCTCTTCGAGCAGCGCGAGCGACACATCTCCCGTGAAGGCGTGGTTGGTACGGCGCAGGACCACGTCGATGAGGTGGACGACCGACTCGCTCTCTGCGATGTAGCGGACCTCGCCGGTGCTGAAGGTCGGGTCCGAAACCAGGGGGGTGTCATCCTCGTCGACCAGGGCGTCGATCACGGCGAGCGCCCGGGTTCCGTATCGGGCGAGAAGAATGTCGGTGCGCTCGGCCGACTGGGTGTCGCGATTCACTGCGATCCAGTTGGTGCGGGCGCGGGGCGTGACCGGGAACCCGACACCGCCGCCAATGGCGAGGGTCTCTGTCGAGATCGTGCGCTCGACTCCAAGGCGGGCGAGTACCTCCTCCGAGAGCCGCTCGCCGAGCGCGCGGAACGTCGTCCACTTGCCGCCGACCAGGCTGAGCACGAGCGTATTCGTCGAATTCGCGAGGACTCCGGGCACGACACGATAGTCCCTCGAAACGAAGCCCGGCTTGGTGTCGTCGTGCCTCGGCAGAGGACGGATGCCCGAGAAGCGGTAGACGATCTGCGACCGATCGACACGAATCGTCGGGAATACGTACGAGACGAGACCGAAGAAGTAGTCGACCTCCTCCTCGGTGCAGACCGCCGGTTCCCGAGGGTCGGCATCCAGATCGGTCGTGCCGACCATGACCCGACCCTTGATCGGCTGGATCAGCACGATACGGCCGTCGTCATTCTCGAAGAACAGCTCGCGGCCGTCGCATGCGTCGAACAGCTCTCGGTTGTCGAGCACGATGTGGGAGCCCTTGGTTCCGCCCATGAGCGCAGTCTCGGCTCCAATGGCCGCATTCGTCAGGTCGGTCCATGGTCCGGACGCGTTGACAACGACCTTGGCCGTGAACGAAAACTCCTGCCCGGTCTCGCGGTCCCGCAGGAGCACGCCGCCATCCTCGAGGCCGACCGCCTCGACGTAGTTCGCGCGGCGTGCGCGCTGGCCACCACCCGCGGCAACGCCGTCCGCCAGAACGTCGAGCCCGAGTCGCTCCGGTTCGTGCACGGAGGCGTCGAAGTAGGTCGCGGTGTACTTGAGCGACGGGTTCAGCTTCGGCAACTCCGACAGCGAGCGCTTCCGCCCGTGGAACTGGTGGCGCGGAACAGACCCCCCATCGCGCGAGAACGCGTCGTAGAGAATCAGGCCGGTCTTGATCAGGAGTGCGCCACGCTCCTTGGGTGTGCCCTGCTCGTGCGTGAGGAGTCGGAACGGCGCCGAAAGGATGCCGGAGAATGTCGAGAAGATCGGGATGGTGGTTCGCAGCGGTCGCACATAGTGCGGTGCGTTCCGGAGCAGGCGGTTGCGCTCATGCACGGATTCGTCGACGAGACGGAATTCGCCATTCTCCAGGTACCGGATGCCGCCGTGGATCATGTGCGACGACGCGCTGGACGCGCCGGACAGGAAGTCGCCCCGATCGACGATCGCGACATCCACTCCCTGCAGGGCCAGATCACGGAACGTCGAGATGCCGTTGATGCCCCCGCCAATGATCAGAACGTCGGCAGAGGGACGCTCACGAAGCGCGGTTATCGCGGATCGTTGGGGTTCGACAGATGACTGCTTCCTGGTGGGCACTTCCTGCACTACGCCTCTCGGGTACGAGCGCATTGAAATCGGTTTGCGCTTATGCCATTCTGATCCAGTGCACACATTTGGTCAAGGACGCTGAACATATGTGCAGGATGCCGTCATGACGACCGGCTATTCACCCTCGAGGGGGCTCGAACCAGACTCGACGGCCGCACATCCGCCCAGAAATCTGGATGCCCTGCGCGCGGCCCAGCTGTACTACCTGCAGGACCAGACCATGGAGACCATCGCGCACGAGCTGCGTACATCCCGGTCATCCGTTTCACGGCTCCTGAGCCACGCGCGCGCCACCGGCCTGGTCGAGATCCACGTCAAGTCGCCGCTCGATCAAACCAACCAGCTGCAGCGCGACCTTCACGATCGATTCGGCATCACCTCACACATCGTGCCGATCAGCGGACAGATCAGCGACGTCGACCGGCTGGAACGAGTGGCCATCACGGCGGCGCGACTGCTCGTCCAGTTCGTCGACTCCAACATGATCCTCGGGATCGCCTGGGGGTCAACGATCAGCGCGATCAGCCGACACCTCGTGGTCAAGGAGACGTCGAACTCGCAGATCGTGCAGCTGAACGGCGCGGGGAATACGCAGTCGACCGGAATCGACTACTCGAGCGAGATCCTCCAGCGCTTCGGGGCCGCGTTCGGCGCCACCGTCCAGCAGTTTCCTGTGCCGGCCTTCTTCGACCGGAGCTCGACCCGCGACGCCGTGTGGGAGGAGCGTTCGACCCGGAGAATCGTCGACCTTCAGCGCCGAATGGATGTCGCCCTGTTTGGTCTCGGATCCCCCTTCGCGGAGGTCCCGAGCCGGGTCTACATCGGCGAATACCTCGAGCCGGCCGACTACGAGTCGCTGAGTGCGTCACGTGTCGTCGGGGACGTCGCCACCGTCTTCTATCGCGAGGACGGGACCTCAGACGGCATCCCGATGAACGATCGGGGCAGCGGTCCGGCGTTGAGCATCCTGCGTCGCGCGGCCCGTCGTATCGGTGTCGTATCCGGAGTCTCGAAGCTCCCAGCGTTGCGCGGCGCGCTTGCGGCCAACGTCATCACGGATCTCATCACCGACGACGGGACGGCACGAGCGCTGCTCGAGAGCCTGGATCCTCGCTAGCCTCTCGAGTTTCCCCAGATCGACCTAACTCGGTTGGGGAAGGTCGAATTGGGGCAATTCGCGACCATCCAACTCGAACGAGTCGCACGGGTCAGAGGCCGTCGATCCAGGCGGTAACCTCGTCGAGAGGTTCGCGCACGAGCGTGTAGATCGAACTCGTGCCGCGCTTCTCGACGGTGACCAGCCCGGCGTCGCGCAGCGCGGTCAGGTGTTGGGTCACGGATGGCTGGGCGATCCCGAGCTCGGTCGCGAGCGCGCCGACCGACCGTTCCTTCGCCGCGAGCAGCTCGAGGATGTGGCGACGCCGCGCGTCGCCGATCACCGAGAAGATGTCTGGTGCCGCTAGATGGTTGGGACTCATCCGTCCTCTCCGTCCCAGCCTTGGTAGGGGTCCCATCCGCCGCGAGCCTCGAAAGGTTCGCCGTCGACCCGCAACCCCACCCCGTCGACAACCGTGCCAACCGCGCGAAATCCGCCGGGCAGGGTCGTGGTCGCCGGGAAGGTTGCGAGGAGCGAGTGGTCCTCTCCTCCGACGAGTGCCTCGCGCGTGCCTACGGCGTCGAGCGAGATGTCGAGGGCGACACCGCTCGCGATTGCGACGCGACGCGCATCCAGGGCGAGGCCGTCGCTGAGGTCGATCATCGCAGTCGCTCCGGCGATGGCTGCGAGAGGGCCATCCGCGATGGGCGGAGTCGGCGCGAGCTGGGACGCCACCTCAGGATGCGTGGACCGGAGCGCGGCCGCGAGCGCGGCATCCGGCCTGCCATCCACCGTGGCGTCGGCGAACAGTCGACGAATTCCCGCCCCTGCGGCGCCGATCGGGCCCGATACAGCCACCACGTCACCAACCCTCGCCCCGGAGCGCAGCACGGGCTGGCGCCCCTCGAGGTCGCCGAACGCGGTCACCGCAATCGTCAGTGTCGGCGAGACCGAGAGATCCCCGCCAACGACACCGCAGCCGGGAGCCATCGCTGCACATGCGTCGCGGAGACCATCTGCAAACTGCTCGAGGAACGTCACGGACGTGTCGGCCGGCGCGGCGAGCGCCACCACGAGTCCGGTGGGCACGGCGCCCATAGCAGCCACGTCGGAGAGGTTGGATGCGGCGGCCTTCCAGCCGAGGTCGTGCGCACTCGACCAGGCGAGCCGAAAGTCCGGACCGTGGACCATCATGTCCGTGGTGACGACGAAGCGGCCATCCGGTGCAGCCAGGACGGCGGCGTCATCCCCGGGCCCCACCAGAGCAACGGACGCGCCGGGCAGCCGCGGGAAGATGCGCGCGAGTGCTTCGGTTTCGCCGATCTCGCCGAGAGTCTCATCGCCAGCCATCGCCCCACGCTACAGCCAACCCGAATGCGCGAAAGGTGCGCCCTCGATACCTCTCACGATTGGGCCATATGATGAATTTATCAAGTTGTCATATCTAGAGCTGGCGGGTCGCGCCCGATCGAGAGCGGAGTCCAGTGACGAGTCACCCGATGATCACGCAGCGACCGCTGTACGAGATAAAAGCAAACCTCTTCAAGGGGCTCGCGCATCCGCTCCGGATTCGAATCCTCGAAGTCCTGTCGTCGGCCGGCACCGTCCCGGTCTCCGAACTGCTCGAAGAGACCGGACTCGAAGCCTCCCACCTGTCGCAACATCTCGCGGTCCTCCGTCGCCACAACCTCGTGGTCGCCGAGAGACGGGCGAGCCAGATGTTCTACCGACTCGCCTATCCGGATGTCGCGGAGTTGCTGACCGTCGCCCGTGTACTTCTCGTCAGGGTTCTCGAGTCCACTCAGGAGCAACTACTCTCGACGGTCGAGCTGCCCCTGGTGGGCCGACCGGGACTCGCGCCCAGCACGACGGAGAACTGATGCGTCCCGTGCGCTATCTGCGTTCGATGCTGCCCAGCTGGGCTGACTACCGCTCCGTGAAGCGCACGTGGCGGGGTGATCTGATCGCGGGGATCACCGTCGGAATCGTCGCACTGCCGCTCGCGCTCGCCTTCGGTGTCAGCTCCGGGGCAGGGGCAGCGAGCGGACTCGTCACGGCCGTCGTCGCCGGAATCATTGCGGCCGTGTTCGGTGGATCGAACATCCAGGTCTCCGGCCCGACCGGCGCGATGGTCGTCGTGCTCGGACCCATCGTCGCTACCCATGGCCCCGGGGTCGTCGCGATCGTCAGTCTCATGGCGGGAGTCGTCGTCGTACTCGGCGGCCTCCTGCGATTGGGGCGATTCGTGGCGTTCATCCCGTGGCCGGTCATCGAGGGATTCACGCTCGGCATCGCCGTGATCATCTTCCTGCAACAGGTACCCGCCGCCGCCGGCGCGAAGCCCGGGCAGAGCAGCAATGCATTTGTGTCCGCCGTCCAGTCCCTGGGCGCCGTCCGCTGGTCGGTCGTCGTGTGGCCCATCTTCGCGGCCGCGCTGGTCGCGGTCATCATGCTGGTCGCGCCGCGAATCCATCGCAAGCTGCCGGGCTCGATCATCGCGATCGTTGTCGTGTCGGTGCTTGCCGCAGTGGTTCACGTTCCGCTCCTGCGCATCGGCACTCTTCCCGCGACGCTCCCGTCGCCGAGACTGCCGGACTTCACTACGGCGACCCTGCTCGAGTTGGGCGGCCCGGCCCTCACGGTGGCCGCGCTGGCCGCGATCGAGTCACTGCTCTCCGCGCGCGTTGCCGCATCCATTTCCGACACGGGCGCTTTCGATGCAGATCGCGAACTCGTCGGTCAGGGGCTCGCCTCGATCGCCTCGGGATTCTTCGGCGGCATGCCTGCGACCGGGGCGATTGCTCGCACCGCAGTGAACGTGCGGACGGGCGGCAAGACGCGTGTGGCGGCGATGGTGCATGCGCTTGTGCTGCTCGCAATCGTCTACGTCGCGAGCACGGTCGTCTCGCAAATCCCACTCGCCGCACTCGCCGGGGTGCTCATGGTTACCGCCTGCAGAATGATTTCGATTGCCACCGTGCGCAGTGTTGTCGGGTCGACCGGGTCGGACGCTGTCGTCTTTGTCCTCACCGCCGTCATTACGGTGTCGTTCGACCTGATCGTGGCGGTCGGCATCGGAATCGTCGCAGCGGGCATCTTTGCCCTGGTCACGCTCGCCCGCTCCGGCGGTGTACACCGGGAACCGCTGCCATCGCCTGCGGAAGTCGGGGACGAACACATCGCCCTTTTCCGACTCGAGGGCGCGCTGTTCTTCGGCGCAGCCGACCGGATGCTCGACGAGATCATCCGAACTGAGGACGTGTCCGTCGTGATCCTGCGAATGTCGCAACTCCAGGTGCTCGACGCAACGGGAGCCCGTGTAATCACCGAAATGATCACTGCACTCGAGCGTCGCGGAGTGACAGTTCTCGTCAAGGGCATCCAGCCGCGCCACCTCCGACTCGCCAGCCGCGTGGGCGTCATCGCCTCCCTGCGCCACAGCAACCACCTGTTCACCGACCTGCCCGCCGCGGTCGAGCACGCCCGAAGCCATATCACCCGCGAGTCCGCCACGATGGCGTAGCAACGCGAAGTGAACCAGAATTCAGTAGTGGTCATAGTGCGGACTTTCCTCGGCGATATCACCACATTCCAGTCGGATGTCATTGTCAACGCCGCCAACTCGAGCCTGCTGGGTGGTGGCGGCGTGGATGGTGCCATCCATCGAGCCGCCGGCCCCGAGCTGCTTGCGGCCTGCCGCCTGTTGGGCGGAGCGCAGACCGGCGAGGCGAAGATGACGGATGCCTTCGGCATCCACACGGCGAGGAAGATCATCCACACGGTCGGCCCTCTGTACTCGGACCACACCCCCGGGGAGTCGACCGAACTGCTCGCGGACTGCTATCGCAACAGCCTCGATCTGGCGGCGAACTTTCGCTCGATCGCGTTCCCGGCGATCTCGACCGGGATTTACGGCTATCCAATGGCCGACGCGTCGACCGTCGCAGTCGCAACGATTCGCGAGTGGATCGCCACCCACCCGGATTCCCGGCTCGAGACGATCACACTGGTCGCCCATTCTGCGCCCGACCTCGGGGCGCTCGATCGGGCCATTGCGGTCGGCTGATTCTCGGCTGTTGCCCACTCGGCGCGCGATAGCCTGAACGCGATGAAAGCCACGCTCGCGCTCGCCGTCGGTTCGGTCGTCCTCGCGGGCCTTTTGAGTGGATGCTCCGCGACCGTTGCGCTCACGCCCGCCGCCAACGCGACGAGTGCGAAGTGCGCCAGCGTCGTCGTTCTGCTGCCGGACACCGTATCGACGCTCGCCAAGCGCGAGACCAATGCGCAGGGCACGGGTGCGTGGGGCGAACCGCCGGACATCCTCCTGCGCTGTGGGGTTGCCGTCCCTGACCCGAACTCGCTGCCCTGCGTCACCGTGGATGGAATCGACTGGCTGAAGAAAGACAATCCCAACGAGGTCTCAACCTTCACCACGTACGGTCGGGATCCCGCCGTCGCCGTCACGATCAATGCGAAAGACGTGAAGGCCGACGGGAATCAGGCGCTCAACGACCTCGCGATCGCCGTGGCCGAGATCCCGGCGAAGCATCACTGTGCCGCTCCCCAGGAAGTGATTCAGGATGGCCAGCCCGTCGCGGAGGCGACCCCGACGCCCACCGCAACGGCGACGCCAACTGCAAAGCCCTAGCGGGCGGTCTCGAGCCCCAGCGTAATCAGTTCGTCGATGAGTTCCGGGTAGCTCATGCCCGACGCCAGCCAGCACTTGGGGAACATCGAGATCGGCGTGAAGCCCGGCATGGTGTTGAGCTCGTTGATGACGAAGCCGGACTCGGTGAGGAAGAAGTCTGCACGCGCCAGGCCGGAGCCGCCGATCGCATCGAATGCTCGCGCCGCGAGGTCCCGAATCGAGGCCAGCTCGGCATCCGTCAGGTTCGTCGGGCAGACCACGTCGGCTCCGGTCGCGTCCAGGTATTTCGCCTCGAAGTCGTAGAAGTCGTGACCTGTCATGACGATCTCGCCCGCGAGCGAAACGCGTGTGGGACCGCCGTCGCGGCCAGCGAGAACCCCGCACTCGATCTCGCGTCCGACGACCGCGGCCTCGATCAGTACCTTGTCGTCCTCCGCGAGGCCCGCCGCCATCGCGTCGACGAGTTCGGCCGGTTGGGCGACCTTTGTGACGCCGACACTCGATCCCGCACGCGCCGGCTTGACGAACGCCGGCCATCCGAGAACCTCGACCGAAGCCGTGACGAGTAAGGGATCGCTCGCCCATTCGCGTGCGGTCACGGTGAAGCCGGGAGCGACCGGGATGCCCGCTGCCGCAAATACGATCTTTGCGAAGTGCTTGTCCATGCCGAGCGCGGATGCCAGCACGCCGTCGCCGACATAGGGAAGAGCGGCGAGTTCGAGCATGCCCTGAACGGTGCCGTCCTCACCCCAGCGGCCATGCAGGATCGGGAAAACCACGTCGATTTCGCCGAGCGAGTGCACGACGCCCCCGGTATCGAGGTAGCGGAGCTCACGCGATGTTGTCGACTGCGGCCACAGGATGCGCGTGCCGTTGTCGTGCACCTCGGGCATGTTGGCCGGGTCCATCACGAATTTGGCGTACGAGTCCTCTTCGAGGGTGAACGCGCCCTCACGGGTGATGCCAACGGGGATGACGTCATACTTCGTCCGATCGATCGCCTCGAGCACGCCCCCCGCCGTCGCGCAGCTGATGGTGTGCTCAGACGACCGGCCACCGAACAGGATGGCGACGGTCAGTTTGGACACGGCTACTCTCCCTGCGGCGTCGGATCGGTCGTGAGATGGGGGGCGATATCTCTCGGATTCAGAGTACCGGCCAGCACCTCGGCGACCTGACTAACGATCGGCATTTCGACACCCTTGGCGAGTGCGAGCTCCAGAACGGGGGCGACTGAGGTCAGTCCCTCCGCGGTCTGCTTCATCTGCTTGATCACTTCGGAGAAGCTGTACCCCTGACCGAGCAACCGCCCCGCTGTGTTGTTGCGGGAGAGCGGAGACTCACAGGTGGCGATGAGGTCGCCGAGGCCGGCGAGGCCGGACAGGGTCTCTGGGCGCGCTCCGTAGGCGACGGAGAAGTCGGTCATCTCGGCCAACCCGCGGGTGATGATCGACGCCTTGGTGTTCTCGCCGTAGCCGACGCCATCCACGATCCCGATCGCGACGGCAATCAGGTTCTTCAGCACTCCGCCGAACTCGGTGCCGATCACGTCAGTGTTGACGAACGATCGGAAGTATGGGTTGGTGGCCACCATGGCTACGGCGGTCGCGGTGTCGAGACTCTCGGATGCGATCACGGCAGCCGTCGGCTGCTCGCGTGCGATCTCGAGCGCGAGATTGGGTCCGGATGCGACGGCTACGCGCTCGGGAGGAAGCTGCAGCTCCTGGTACAGCACCTCGCTCATCCGGAAACGGGTCCCCTTTTCGACGCCCTTCATGAGGGAGACGACCACGGCATCCTTCTCGAGATATTCGCGAACATCGGCGAGGTTTTCACGCAACGACTGGCTGGGCACCGAGATGTACACCTGTTCGGCGCCATCCATCACTGCGGCGAGATCGGAACTCGCCTCGAGCGAGCGCGGCAGGTTGATCCGAGGCAGGTAGTCACTATTGCGTTTCGACTCGGAGATTTCGCGTGCGAGCTCGGGGCGACGCGCCCAGAGCACGACCTCAGCGCCGCCGTCGGCCAAAATCTTGGCGAACGTCGTGCCCCAAGAGCCTGCACCGAGAACCGCGACCCTAAGCCCCATCGAAGTGACCCGTCTCCGACTGGTGCATTGCGGCCGGATCCCAGCGCTCGGCGGGGGCGGTCTCGCCGCGCAGGTCTTCGAGCAGCGCGGTGATGTCGTTCATGACGAGGTTTGTCGCGTCGGCGAGCAGGGCGGTATTGATGGGCTTGCCGCGGTACGGCGAGAGGTCGACCGCGTCACCGTACTTGACAACGATCCTCTTTCGCGGGAACAGGCTCAGCTTGCCGTATCTCGGCAGAACGAGCTGGGTTCCCCAGTGCGCCATCGGGATGATCGGGATGTCGGCGTCGAGTGCCATCCGCACCGCACCGAACTTGCCGCGCATCGGCCAGTAGTCGGGGTCGCGGGTGAGCGATCCCTCGGGGTAGATGATCACTGCGAGACCGTGCTCCGTGATCTGGCGGGCGGCAGCCAGCGGGTCCGCGCCGCGGACTGTGCCCGCCCGCTCGACGGGAACCTGCTTCGATGCGCGCATGATCGCACCGAGCACCGGAATTTTGAAGAGCGAGGCCTTGGCCAAAAAGCGGGGCATCCGGCCGACCTTCCACATCGCGACGCCGACGACGAGCGGGTCGATCTCGCTGTAGTGGTTGGGGGCGAGAACGAACGCACCAGTCGCTGGCACCTTCTCGCCGTCCCGGATCGTGAGCTTCGACAGGGCGCCCATGAGCGGGATCACCAAGACCGCGAGGAATCGCCAGATCGCGGTCTTCTCGGAATGGCCGGTCGTCACGAGGACGGTTAGCCCTCGAGTTCGAAGTCGGCGCCGAGCTCGCTGAGCTTGTCGATGAAGTGCTCGTAACCGCGGCTGATGATCCCCACGTTACTGATCGTGGACCGACCCTCGGCCGTGAGGGCTGCGATGAGGTGGCTGAACCCGCCGCGGAGGTCCGGAACGGTGATGTCCGCGCCGTGCAGCGGTGTCGGCCCCGTGATCACGGCGGCCTGCTCGAACTCACGACGAGCGACCCGACGGTCGTAGCCCTCGAGCCCCTGCTTGTGCACGACGATATCGGCGCCCATCGCGATGAGTGCATCCGTGAACCCGAAGCGGTTCTCGTACACGGTCTCGTGCACGATCGACGTGCCGTGGGCCTTCGTGAGCGCGACGATGAGGGGCTGCTGCCAGTCCGTCATGAAACCCGGATGAACATCCGTCTCGACGACGACCGGCTTGAGCTCGCCCCCCGGGTGGTAGAACCGGATGCCGTCCTCGTGGATGTCGAACGCGCCACCGACCTTGCGGAAGATGTTGAGGAACGTCATGAGCTCCTGCTGCTTCGCCCCGCCGACGAAGATGTCGCCCTCGGTGGCCAGGGCCGCGGACGCCCAGCTCGCGGCCTCGTTG
>FSVR01000120.1_pt1 | contig 22331 bp, 19 predicted proteins | sample 1637811 | NCBI WGS metagenome assembly FSVR01 (sample SAMEA3914814, study PRJEB12502) | metagenome | biome: forest; material: soil | place: USA | collected 2011-09-16 | depth 0.1 m | reverse complement strand
GCCGGAAATCCGCCTCGAGCCGGTCGAGCACCGTGGTGTTGGCGCCCAGGAGCGCACGTTCGGTCTGCAGCAGCGACTCCAGCGCCGACTGCCACCACGCCTGCTCGAGTTCCGCCTCGACCTGAGCCTCGGGAACGTGTCTCGCGGCGAGATCCGCGATCAGGGGATCGAGCTGGAGGTCGCGGAGCGTCGACATCAGCGCGGAACGCTCCTGCAGGTTGTTGAGCACGTCCGACTCGGCGGCGAGCCCCTCGATGCGCTGAACCAGCGCACCGATCGGCATGTATTCGAGCTGGGAGTCCCGAGTGAGCAGCCGCAGCGGATCGTTCAGCTGGGCGAGCTGCACTGCCGTCTCCGAGAAGACCGACTGCACGTCTGCGATGCCGACGGGAACCGCCGGTGGCACGCCCTCGGCGACGAAGCGCTGCCACAGGACGCGCTGCTGCTGGATCTTCACGAGCGATTCATGCATGTCCCCGACGTGAACACCGGGCCGCACGTATTCCCTCGCGAGCTTCTTGAGACTGCGTCGCTTCGCGCTGGACATGTCGCTATCTCGTCGCGGAGCTGTGGCCAGGATCAGCTCGGTGAGCGAGCGATCGAAGACGACGGGAAGGAAGCGGTCGAGCGTGTCCCGCAGGTCGACGAGGAGCGCAAGATAGGTGCCGAGCTCGGCAAAGTTCTCGAACGGGCGCATATAGGTGCCGCGTATGAGGTCCTGCGCTCGTGCCAGCAGCTGCGGAAGAAGATCTTCGTGCAAATGCTGGGCGATCCGGTGCGCGCGGGTCGCGGCATCCCCGCTCGAGAACTGCGCGCCGTACCATGGCGAGTCGCCGGGCCCATAGCGAAACTCCCCGAGCGCGGCAGCAGTGACCATGGTTTCGGATGCGCGGTGCCGATCGACCGTGAGCGCCTCGACCGTGGAGCGACTCAGTCGCGCCGTCGTCTTGGGCGGGACGGGCAGGAAGGAGAGACGGCTCAGTTCGGTGATGCAGTCGAGGACGCTGACCCCGAGGACCTCGTCAGGACGGGATAGCGCAGCGCGGTAGTCCAGCATGACCTTGCGCAGGCGCACGAGCGCATCATCCACATCGCCGATCAGCGGTTTCTTCGCCTTCTCGATTCGCGAGATGGAGCGCACGATGTCGCGGCGCAGTGTCCCGGGCGACACCGCGAGGCCCGGAAGGCCGACATCGACGAGTCGCTGGGTGATCCCGTGCAGCGACGAGCGACGAGAACTGACCACCAGTACGCGCTTGTTCTGGCTTACCAGGTTACCGATTGCGTTGACGATGGTCTGTGTTCCGCCGGTGCCGGGCAGCGTCTTGACGACGAGAGAGTTGCCCGCGGCGATCTGCGCGACGACGTTCTCCTGCTCCGCGTCGGCATCCAGAAGCAGTGTGTCGGACTGGGGTGGTCGGGTATCCGAGCTCATCGCGGCTACGGGCGAATAGCTCTCCTCGATCGTCCAGCGCGCGGTTGGGTTGCCGGCGAGCGCATCCAGCACCGGGTTCTCCAGGTTCGCGGCGTCCGCGACCATCGCGGTCGCGACCTCGGCGAACGACGAGACGACCAGGCGCGGGCTCACATTGAACCAGTCGAGGTGACTGGTGAGCCCCCGGAGCCGATCGATGACCGGGTTCGGCTTGAAGGTGCCGTCCTCGTCGGTAAGCGCGACGAAGGCACGCTCGTCCAGATCGAGCTGGAACTGCGCGAGCAACACCTGCTGAAGCTGCGGGTTGAGCACGGCATCGCCGCGAAGCTTCAGTTCGAAGTCTTTGCCCGCCCTCCGGATGGCGAGGGGGCGCAGCAGAAGCGGAGCGCGATAGTCGACGTCCTCATGCCGCCACTCGACCACGCCAATTCCGAGGGCGATCGCGTCGATGCCGCGCGCGGTCGAAAGCTCGAGCCCCTTCGCCGCGATCTCGCTCGCGGCGGTTTTCGCGATGCGGAGCGCGACCTCGTCGCGAATGAGGTTGGAAAGGAGTGTCGTCTTGCCCGTGATGAACTGGGCGAGGCCGCCCGGATGCGTCGAACTGAGCTCGATGCGCGTCCGCGGGGTATCGACGAAGTGCAGCAACGGCGAGGGGCCGCCGACGCTCGCGAGTTCGGTTCGCCACGCGTCCCAGGTCGGTTCAGCCACGTTCACCGCCCTCACTGTCGGATCCCCAAGGCTAAGCGCGTACGGCAGTGTTGCCTGCCGAGGGGCGTCGAGTGGCGCATCTTCATCGAGGGATTCGTCCTCGCGACTACCGACACGCCACACGAGGCCACTTTAAGGCCGGATTCCCGCAATTTCGGGGACGCCAGCGGGGTTTCGCGTGAGTACTGTGCGTGCGCGAATCGCGGGTGTCCGGAGCAGGCTAGCTCGGTGGATAGAGGAAGCGGCCGACCGATGAGATCGGAATCGTTCGCATTGCGTATGAGCGACTCGAGGTGCCGTTGTACTCCTCGATCACGACGTTGTCGCCGGAAACGGCATGCACGTACGCGACGTGATTGCCCACGAACCAGGCAACGGAACCAACGATCGGCGTCGCGCTGGTGACCCAGCCGTGGGCGATCCAGGCCTTCTCCCACTGCGAGGCGTTGCCGCCGCTCGGTGTGAGGTTCGACCAGACCCACTTCCACGGGGCGGAGGTAACGCCCTGGTCGCGGTTGAGGCGCCAGGCGACGAAGTCGACGCACTGGCGGTAGTTATAGCCGAGCGGCGAGAGCGAGTAACCGGCATCGCGCCACGGGTAGTCGTCGCCAGGCTGGCGCACCCGAGACACATCGGCAAGGTACTGGGCGTTGATCTGCTCAGTGCGGAGCTCGGCCTCGGTTGTCGCTGACACGGTGTCGCGACTGACCTTCGACGTTTCGATGCTCGCGCTGATCTTGACCGACTGGCTGCCCTTCGCGGTGGCAGTGCCGGCCTGCAGCGGGTTAGCCGACGACGCGACCGCCGGGAAGGCGATGCCCATGACGAAACCAGAGATGACGAGCAGAACGAACAGAACCTTGATCGGGTTTTGACGCTTGCGACCGGCGGGACCGCGCGGCGGCGTGGATGTCGACGGCGCGATTTTCGGCGTCGCCGCCAGCCTGCGCACGGCCATCTGATCACGACGACTCAGCTTGCTCTTTGCTCCGGGCGCGCCCGATTGTGGGGCGCGCGAACCCGATTTGCGACTGGCCGATGCGGCATCCTTCATCGCTCGTCGAGAGGAAAACTGGGCTTGAACGGGAACCAATGGGGCGGGCACTGAACCAGTGTCGGCGCGGTTCGCGAAGAGCTCTGCCAGGGAATCTGGCGACTGCTCATCGGACACGGCGTGAACCTCCGGGCGAATTTGACTGGGTGCTTGCGGGCAAATTCCCACGCGGAAGCGACCCCAGTTCCTTTTCGAGGTTACCCGAGCCTCTGTGATCTGTCACCTTTTGGCAACGAATCGGTAACGAATCGGACGCCCCAGTTCAGGTGGGGCGGACTTTCGCGCCCGAGTCAAGCCCCTGAACATTTTGCAGACCTTTCTCAGACCGCTCATTAGAATTGCCCAAACGAAAGGGAGGATCTGCCCGTGCCGGCTTCGGATGCCGCCGATCGGCTTCTCGGTGAGCGCTACTGGCTGGAGGCCGTCCTCGGCCGCGGCGGGATGTCGACGGTCTTTCGTGCGCATGACCAGGTTCTCGGTCGTCCGGTGGCCATCAAGCTATTCAGCCAGTCGAGCGCGGCCGACACGAGCCGACAGGAATCGGAACTCGCCCTCCTGTCGAGCCTCAACCATCACGGGCTCGTCAACCTCTTCGACGCGGGCGTGGACCTCAGCGAGGAAGGGCAGCGGCACCGCTATCTCGTCATGGAGTTCGTTCGCGGAACGGACTTGCAGACGCGACTGGCCGACGGCCCGATCACACCGCGTCACATCGCCGAGATTGGCTTCGATATTGCGGAGGCACTCGAGTACGTCCACGGCAACGGCGTCGTCCACCGCGATATCAAGCCATCGAATATCCTGCTCGTCGACTACGGGAACGGCGCCCCGCGCGCCCGGGCAAAGCTCAGCGACTTCGGCATCGCCCTGAGCGAGGACATGGAGCGGATGACTCGCGAGGGCGCAACCACGGGCACTGCGGCGTACCTCAGTCCCGAGCAGGCCGCCGGCGCCAAGGTTGGCAAGCCGAGCGACATCTATTCGCTTGGCCTCGTTCTGCTCGAGTGCTTCACCCGTCACGTCGAGTTCCCGGGCTCCATCGTGGAGTCGGCGGTCGCGAGGGTGACCCGCAATCCGGTTATCCCCGACGATCTTCCGGCGCACTGGCAGTCACTACTGAAGGCAATGACCGCGCGACGGCCGAGCGATCGTCCTCACCCACGCGAGCTGGTCGCATCCCTTCGCCAACTCGTCATCGCGGAGAGCGCTCGACACAAGGATGTCGACGCTCCCCTGCTCCAGCCGACCGGGCCTACGGAATCCGAGGCGCTGCGCTCCGCCTATCTGGACACATACCCGGATATGGCGCTCGATCGCGTGACGTCGCTCGCGGCGCGTCTCTTCGCCGCACCAATCGCCATGGTGAGCGTGCTCGACAACGACAGGGTCTGGCTGAGGTCGCACTTCGGCGCCGAGGTCGACCACATCCTGCGTCAGGTCGACCTGACGACTCCGGGTCCGCTGCCTCAGGAAACGATTGTGATCCCGGATGCTCGCCTTGACCCTCAGGCCCGGGAGAGCAATCTTGTTACCGGCGAGGCGGGGCTGAGGTTCTTTGTCGGCGTGCCGCTGCGGCGCGACGGTGGCGAGGTCATCGGCACGCTGAGCGTTTTCGACACGAAGCCCCACGAGGTCAGCGAGGTCGAGCTCGCGAACCTGGAGGACCTCGCAATTCTCGTTATGGCTCAGCTCGACCTTCGACGAGAGACCGCACGAATGACGGGCGAAATCGATTCCCCGCTCATCTCCTCGGTTTCGCTCGAGACCCAGCCCGTCGTCGACTGACTCCCTGCCGAAAGTCCCCATACCGGAACATCGGATCTGCGCTAGGTTTCGCTTGTGGAACGCCGCGCGCTGCTCACCGCGGTCGCGGCCGCCGCGGTGCTGTCCCTGACGGCGTGTGCCGAACACGGCATCTCTGCGCACTTCCACTCGGCGGCTCCGCCGACCGTTATTCCCGCGATCGCTGCTCCACTGCCAACACTTACCCCGACCCCCTCGGAGACCCCGGCGCCGTTTCCCGTGCCCGCCCTGAACAGGGTGCGGATTCCTGGCGGCGCCATCTACGGACTGCCCGTCGCCGACGGAAACGTGATGGCCTGGACGGTGGATGACGGCGCCGACTCGGAGGTTGTCGCCGCGTACGCGCAGATCGCGAAGGTCAGCGGCATCCGCCTGACCTTCTTCCTGAACGGCAAGTTTCCGTCGTGGACCGACAATGCGCCTGCGCTTCGGCCTATGGTCGAATCCGGTCAGATCCAGTTGGGCAACCACACCTTCGACCACCTGGCGCTCACAAAATTGTCGGACGCGGGCATCGTCGATCAACTGCAGCGAAACGCGACCTTCATCCGCAACACCTACGGCGTCGATGCCGCTCCGTTCTATCGACCGCCGTACGGCTACACCAACGCGCACACGCAGGCGGTTGCATCGAGCATCGGTTACCGGGCGCCCGTGATGTGGTACGGATCGCTGTCGGACTCCGGACTCATCACGCCCGACCAGGTGGTGCAGTTCGCGCAGAAGTGGTTCCTGCCTCATCACATCGTCATCGGGCATGCGAACTTCTCACCCGTCACAACGGTGTACTCGCAGCTACTCGCGATCCTCCGACAGCGGTCACTCCAGACCGTCACACTCAACGACGTATATACGCACTAGCACCGGCGCTAGGACTGGGCAGCGTCCGCCAGTTCTCTCTGCGGGTCGAAGTCGGAGTTGTTCTTCACGTTCGACGCGTAGGTGTCGACGTAGTCCTGGTCGCCGAGGGCGAGGATGTTCAACATCACCTCGTCGGTCACCGCGCGCAGGATGAACCGATCGTTGTCGAGCCCGGCGAAGCGCGAGAAGTCGAGCGGGTCGCCGATCCGCACGGTGATCCGCGGGAAGTGCACGAACCTGCTGCCCCTGGGAAAGATCTCGGGCGTTCCGCTGATGCTCACCGGAATGATGGGAACTCCGGCCGCGAGCACCATGCGCGCGATTCCGGTCTTGCCCCGGTAGAGGCTTCCGTTCGGACTGCGCGTACCCTCCGGGTAGATTCCGAGCGCCTTGCCCTGTGCGAGCGCCGCGAGACCTGTATTAAGGGAGTCGCTCGACGCCGCGCCCCCGGAGCGGTCGATCGGGATCTGGCCGACCGACAGCAGGAAGTTGCGCACGAACCAGCCGACGGGGCCCTTGCCGTGGAAGTATGCGGCCTTCGCCAGAAACGTCAGCCGGCGCGGGAGAGCGATGGGTAGAAAGAAGGAGTCGATCGCCGAGAGGTGATTACTCGCCATGATGATCGCGCCGTGCTTTGGGAGGTTCTCGAGCCCGTCGATTCGGATGCGGAAGAACAAGTGCAGCAGCGGTCCGACGACGAGGTACTTGAGGAACCAGTACACGGTGTCTTACCCCTCGGTTTGAAGGTGGCGGGATGCCGACGCAAGCTTACGCGCCCCGTCGTCATTCGACGCCGGCCGCGATCGTGAGTGGCTCGCCTTCGAGCACAAGCGGCACCCCCGTCGCATCCTGAACCTGCGCGATAGTGACACCGGGAGCGAGTTCGCGTAGCACGAGACCACTCTCGGTGACATCGATCACCGCGAGGTCGGTGATCAGGCGACTGACCACAGCTCTGCCAGTCAGGGGAAGGTCACACTCGGCGACGATCTTGTGGTCGCCGTCCTTCGTGACATGCTCCATGACCACGATCACGCGACGGGCTCCGTGCACAAGATCCATGGCGCCGCCGGGCCCCTTGATGAGCTTGCCCGGCACCGCCCAGTTGGCGATATCGCCGCGGGCTGAAACCTGCATCGCGCCGAGGAACGCCGTGTCGATTCGCTTGCCCCGGATCATCGCGAAGCTCAGATCGGAGCCGAAATAGGATGCCCCGGGAAGCACCGTCACCGTTTCCTTCCCGGCGTTGATGAGTTTCGGATCGGCTTCGCCGTCCCACGGGTACGGGCCGACTCCGAGGATGCCGTTCTCCGAGTGAAGCACGACGGTGACGTCGGGTGAGACGTAGTTGGGAATGAGCGTCGGAAGGCCGATCCCAAGATTGACGTACGAACCATCCAGCAGTTCCTGGGCCGCGCGTGCGGCTATTCCGTTTCGGGTCAGAGCCACGGCTATCCCTCCACCTTTCGCTGCCGCACGGTCGTCTTCTCGATCGGCAGGTCCGCGGCCTGCTCGGCGCTCAACTGGACGATGCGATGCACGTAGATTCCGGGCAGGTGTACGTCATCCGGGTCAATCGAGCCCGCCGGAACCAGTTCGTCGACCTCGGCGATGGCGATCCGACCCGCCATCGCCGCCGCCGGATTGAAATTGCGTGCCGACTTCTCGAAGACGAGGTTGCCATGCGTGTCCCCACGGCGAGCGCGCACCAGTGAGAAGTCGGTCGCTATGGCCTCTTCGAGCACGTATTCCTGTTCGGCCCCGAGCGACCCGAAGATCCGCGTCTCCTTCTTCGGCGACTGCGTCCGCACGCTCCCGTCGGTGTTGTAGTGCCAGGGCAGACCACCCTCTGACACCATCGTGCCAACGCCGCTGGGAGTGTAGAACGCGGGAATGCCCGCCCCGCCGGCGCGCATCCGCTCGGCGAGGCTACCCTGGGGCGTCAACTCGACCTCGAGCTCACCGCCGAGATAGCGGCGTGCAAACTCCCTGTTCTCGCCAATATATGAGGCGATCACGCGTCGAATCCGGCCAGCCTCGAGCAGCTCGCCCAGCCCCCAGCCGTCGACGCCACAATTGTTGGAGACGACCTCGAGATCGGTCGTTCCCTGGGCCAGCAGTGCCCGGATCAGCACGATGGGCACACCGACGAGGCCGAAGCCTCCGACGGCCAGAGACGCACCATTGTGGATGTCCGCGACGGCCGCGGCCGCGCTTGGGTAGGTCTTATCCATCTGATTCCTTGCCGGGTTGGGGTGTCCGGTCGAGTTCGGCAAACACCTCGCTGGCTATTGCGAATGCCGAGTTGGCTGCGGGGAGACCCGCGTACAGGGCGACGTGCATGATCGCCTCGCCGATTTCCGCACGACTGAGCCCATTCGTCAATCCGGCACGAACGTGCATCGCTATCTCGCCCGAATGCCCTCCCGTGACCAGGCTCGACAGCGTCAAGAGGCTCCGGTCGCGACGCGTCAGCCCGGATCGATCCCAGATCTCGCCCCAGGCGTAGCGCGTGAGAAACTCCTGGAAGTCGGCCGTCTCCGGCGTGGTACGCGCGATCGCGGCATCCACGTGCGTGTCGCCCAGCACCTCGCGGCGAACACGCATCCCGGTGACCAGGCGAGGATCCGACGCCGGCGCCGCGATCGATCGGATGAGTTGCTCCGCGACGATCGGATCCTCCAGCACCGGGAGATGCCCGACCCCGGTCATGGTCACGTATCGCGCGCCGGCCACGAGCTCGGCGAGCGCGCTGACCTCGGAGGCCGGGGTCGCGACATCCAACTCGCCCCCGACGAACAGTGCCGGAACGGACAGGGATGGGGCATCCGCCGTCATGTCGTATGCGGCGAGCGCGTCGCAGCACAGAGCATAGGACTCGTCGTCAACCTGCAGCAGCCGATCGAGGGCCGCTGCACCCGGCCCGGGCTCGCGGGCAAGATAGTCGGGCGCAAACCACCGCGCCGCGCTCGTTGACACCACCGACGCGGTGCCGCTCGCGCGGACCTGTGCCGCCCGTTCGGCCCAGCCGGCGGGCGTTCCGTAGGCAGCGGGAGCAGCAAACGCCGCGATAGCGCTCACCCGCTCGGGATGCCCGAGAGCGAGAGTGAGTCCGATCGCGCTCCCCATCGAGTCCCCCGCGTACAAGAACGAACCACCGCCGATCGAATCCACGAGCGCGACGACCGAGGTCGCCAACTCCTCCATGTCGAACGGTTCCGTCGCGGGCGGGCTGAAGCCGTGCCCGGGCAGGTCGAAGCGCAGCACCCGGTGATCGCTCGCCAGCAGGTGAGCGACCGGATCCCAGATCTCGGAAGTCGTCCCGAGCGACGGACCGAGTACGACAAGCGGCGAGGCTGGTGCGCCACTACGCACGGGCAGCACCGAACACCGAAGGCTTGGCACCGTCATCCGATCTCCCTCGCTCGCGCCAGGACCCGCTCGATCAGGATGCTGGATGCCCCGAGCCCCAGGTCTGCGTCGAAGGCCGACCACACTCTCGCACGCACATCCTCGTCGGCGCTCGCGAGCCGGGCCGACACGACAACCCGGAGCGGTCGGTGAGTCTCGATCGCTTCCCTCGATGCGGCCGCGACCAGCTGAAAGGCATCCGCCTTGCCGATCGACTCCGCGAGGATCGTGGAGACGCGCTCGCTGTAGATGAGGCCGTCGGTGAGCTCGAGGTTCGAGCGCATCCGTTCGACATCGACGTCGAGTCTGGCCCCGAGGGACGCCGCCCCCGCACTGGCGTCGAGCGCGAGCCGTTCGAGTTCGCGCAGGGCCACCCACTCCGAGTGCCACGCGCCGCTGGGCCGCTGGTCCTCGGCCACCTGCGCGGCCAGTATTGTCGACGCCAGGCCGGGTGCCTGCCGGGCGGCGGCGACGAGAAGCACCGACGTGACCGGGTTGCGCTTGTGCGGCATCGCCGACGACGAACCCTCGCCCTCCGCAAGCCGCTCGGACACCTCGGCGACTTCTGTCCGCGACAGTAGGCCGATGTCCACGGCCATGGACCCGATGGCACCGAGTACCGCGGCGAGCGCGGCGGCGAGTTCGACGATCGGAACCCGGTTGGTGTGCCATGGCAGATCGGGGCGACGAAGGTCAAGGCGACGGGCCATCTCGTCGAGCACCTCGTCCACGATTCTCTCCGGCTCGGCATCCGGGCGTCGCAGCCGTGCGACATCCGTCAGCACGCCTAGCGATCCCACCGAACCGCCAAGGGAAAGTGGGAGTCGGGCGCTGACACTCTCAATTCGAGAGAGGGAATCCAGGATCCCGTCGAGCCATCCGGCGGCTACGAGGCCGAAGCTCGTCGGCGCCGCGTGTTGGCCGAGTGTCCTGCCCGGCATCGGCGTGCCGCGGTGGAGCGACGCCAGGGCGGAGAGGTGCCCGCTGAGGTCGCGAAGCGATTCCCCAATAACCGAGCTTGCGCGGCGCGCAATGAGCATCGCGGCCGAATCGAGGATGTCCTGGCTGGTGGCGCCGACATGGATCGAATCCGAGGCACCGGGAAGGATGCTCTCGGCCCGCGCACCGAGCTGCGCGACCAGCGGGATCACGGGGTTTCCGCCGCCCCGGGCGGCAACGGCGATCGCGGCGGCATCCAGATCCGACGCGTGCGCGATCCCGTCGGCGACGCTCACCAGCTCGCCGGGCACAAGCTTCGCGTGCACGAGTCCACGAAGAAGAGCGACCTCGACGTCCACCATCGCCTGGAGCCACGCCGGGTCGCCCACCGTGTGGTCCGCTGCGCCGCTGGCACCCAGCGGATCGAGCAGCCCGAAATCAGTCGAAGTCAAGGAACACCGTCTCGCTCTCGCCCTGAAGGCGGATGTCGAATCGATAGGAACCAGACCCATCCGACTTCGCGACCAGCGTGGATCGCCGGTCGTCGGTCAGGCCGCTGAGCAGGGTGTCGGCGGCGTTGTGCTCGGTCTCGTCGTCAAAGTACGCGCGAGTGAACAGGTGGTGCGTCAGTCCGCGCGCGAATACCGTGACGAGCACGTGCGGTGCGCCGCCGTCGATGGCTCCGGGCTTCACCGTCGTGAAGCCGAACCGGCCCGCGCTCGTTGTCGCATCCCGTCCGAACCCGGTGAACGTGTAGCCATCGCGCGACAGACTGCCGAGCGCGGTGGCGACGACGCCCCGCTCGTCCGGCTGCCAGATCTCCACGATTGCATCCGGAATCGGGGTCCCGGCGCCGTCGAACACGATGCCGTGCAGTCGAATGGCGAGCGGATGGTGGCCGGGAACGAGCTCGGGGCCGCGATCATAGGGAAGCGCGAACCCGAAAAACGGGCCAATCGTCTGCGACGGCGTCTGGAGCCATTCGCCGGTAGCGGCGTCAGTCATGATCGTGTTCGCTCTCCATCCAGGTCGACTTCGAACCGGTCAGCACGATGTTCCACCGGAACGCGAGTGAGACGTCCGGCGTGCTCTCCTCGTGGACGTACTCGCTGATGAGCCGCTCGCGCGCCGCGGGGTCCGTGACGCTCTGGTAGATCGGGTCGAGCGCGAACAGCGGGTCGCCCGGGAAGTACATCTGGGTGATCAGCCGCTGCGTGAACTCGGTGCCGAACAGCGAGAAGTGGATGTGTGCTGGACGCCAGGCGTTCAGGTGGTTCCTCCACGGATACGGGCCGGGCTTGATCGTCGTGAGACGGTAAGACCCGTCGTCGCCCGTGATGACCCGGCCCACACCGGTGAAGTTGGGGTCGAGCGGGGCAGGGTGCTGGTCGCGCTTATGCACGTAGCGACCGGCGGCGTTCGCCTGCCACACCTCGACGAGTTGGTGCCGCACCGGCCGACCATCGCCGTCGAGCACCCTGCCAAACACCGTGATGCGCTCGCCCAGCGGTTCGCCAGAGTGTTGGATCGTCAGGTCGCCCTCGAGCGGGTTGACGTCGGTGTGCCCGAACGCGGGCGAGCTGCGCTCAATCTCCTCGGGATCGATGCGCACTAGTTCGTGAGTCGGATGACGCAGGACCGAGCTGCGATACGGCGCATAGTCGCGAAGCGGATGGCCGGACTTCGTCCTCCTCTTCGCGAGGGCGGCAATCTCCGCGGAGATCGTCGACTGGGGCTCAAGGTTCGTCACGCTCACACTCCGTCCAGTTTGAGGCCCGTGTACTGCTCGGCCAGCATCTGCTTGGCATAGGTCGACCCGGTCACGTAAGCGAGTTGACCAACCTGCGAGCGATAGTCGAACGCCCGCGCGTCGCCGTCGGGCCGCCGGTGCAGCATCTCGGTCATCCACTGCGAGAACTGCTGTGTGCGCCACTGGCGGTCGAGCGCGGTCGAGCCGTATCCTCGCAGCCGTGCGTCGTCCCCATGGAAGTGGTCGACGAGTGCGCGCGCCAGCAGCGTGACATCCGAGATCGCGGAGTTGAGACCCTTGGCTCCGGTCGGCGGCACGATGTGTCCGGCGTCACCGACCAGGAACAACCGTCCGTAGTCGAGCCGGGACGTCACGAAACTACGCATGGGCGTGATCGACTTCTCCGTCACTTCGCCCTCGTGCAGCGTCCAGCCCGCGAGACCGAGACGAACGTGCAGCGCATCCCAGATGCGCGAGTCCGACCAGTCCGCGATGTTCGCGCTCGGGTCCACCTGCAGGTAGAGCCGCGACACCTTCGTCGATCGCATCGAGTGCATCGCGAATCCGTCTTCGTGGAGCGCGTAGATGAGCTCGTCCGTCGATGGTGCAACGTTGGCAAGGATTCCGAGCCACGCGTACGGATATTCGCGCTCGTAGAAGGTGAGCTCGTTGGACGGGATGCTCGGTCGTGAGATTCCGTGAAAGCCGTCCGCCCCGACGACGATGTCTGCACCGACTTCGTAGCTGACGCCCTCGTGGTCGAACGTCAGGCTCGGGGACGATCCGTCCAGCCCATGCGGGAACACTTCGGATGCGTCGTAGTAGATCGCGGAACCGAGCCGGTCGTGTTCGGCCATCAGATCCTTGACGACCTCCTGCTGCCCGTACACCGTGACGGTCCGGCCGATGAGTTGCTTGAAGTCGACATGGTGACGCTCGCCGGCGAACTGCAGGTAGATGCCATCGTGCACGAGCCCCTCCCGTGCCAGCCGCTCGCCCACCCCGAGACTGGTCAGCGTTTCGACGGAGCCCTGCTCGAGTACGCCAGCGCGGATCCGACCGAGCACGTACTCTCGCGACCTGTTCTCGACGAGGACGAAGTCGATGCCCGCCCTCTCCAGCGCAACACCAAGCAGAAGCCCAGCCGGGCCCGCGCCGATGATCGCGACTCGAGTGGACAGTGTCGACATCGGCATCCTTGACGTTGGAGGGAACAGCATCCCCAGTGTCGATGAGCGGACGCGACCGATTCGCCCGACTTCCACTCAGTGGAAGCCTATCGATCGGCGCGTCGGTAGCCAAGGGTGCGGCTGATCCCGCGCGCGGCCGCGCGGACAGCGGCATCCTGGTCCGGATCGACGTCGGGCAGCGTCCGGGTCACCACCGATACCGCGGCGACCACCTGCCCGGTTCGATCCCGGATCGGCGCCGCGATCGAGCTCGAACCGGGTGTCATTTCCTCCGACATGTACGCGACGCCCCTCGCCCGGATATCTGCCAGCCTCCGTCGAACCAACTCCGGATCCGTGATCGTGGCCGCAGTAAAACGGGTCAGGCCGGAAGCCAGGTAGGAATCGAGCAGGTCAACGGGTGCGAATGCGAGCAGCACGAGTCCCACACCGGTCGCGTGAAGCGGCAGTCGTCCGCCGACCCGGGAGATCACGTGGACGGCCTGATGACCAGAGAGCTTCTCGACGTAGAGGGCATCCCGGCCGTCCAGGATCGCGAGATGCACGTGCTCGCGGGTCACTTCGTACAGATCCTCGAGGTACGGGAGCGCGAGGGTGCGGAGATTGCGCGCCGTCGGGGTCTGGACGCCGATTTCCCAGAGGCGAAGACCCAGGGAATATCGGCCGTCCTCGAGGCGGGTGAGGCCTCCCCACTCCGTCCACTCCGCGACCATCCGATGAGTCGTCGATAGCGGGAGTTCCGCGCGCTGCGAGATTTCGGTGAGGCTCAGCGCTCGTGCGACCGTCGGCGCGGTGAAGGCGTCGAGGATGGCGAACAGGCGAGAGGCGACCGACGGCCCCGCCGCCTCGCCCCCGGACTCGCTAGAACCGGCGCTCACACCCCAATCTAAGCGCGGATGTCGAATTGCCGGTGTTCTGTACGTCGCCACCGTGAGCCCGAAAGGGCATGAGCCCGCAAGGGCGTGAGCCCGCAAGGGAAAGACCAATGAAGGGAACCATCGTGAGCACTTCAAATTACCCCGCCGACGCCGGCGCCGATCTCTATCTCCTAACGGTGCTCGGCAAGCCCAATTCCGGCAAGCCCGCAGGCGCACGCGACCTGCACAACGCGACCGCCGGAAACCCAGGCGGCGTTGCCGCCGCAAAGGCGCTCGGCGACCTGAGTCACAACGTGTTCGTCCCGGCCGGTACGGACAACGACAACCTGCTCTTTATCGACACCTGGAACAGCCCGACGGGCGTTGGCCAGTTCTTCTCCGACGCGCAGGTCCTCGAGGGCGCAAGCGCGCTGTTCGCCGACCGCGAGGCCGTGCTCTGGATGCCGGCAGCCGGCTTCGGCAGCTACTCGCTCCCGGTCCCGTCGGGGCGCACGGTGGGTGCTGTCGGTCTCATGCGCGCGCCGGTGAGCTCGTTCGACGCGGCCGGCCCGGCCTTCGCCGCGGATTCCGCGTCGAAGATCAACGCGAGCCGCCAGCTCGGACTCGTCGCCCACCAGTTGTGGGTGCCCGTGCCGATGCCCGGCACAACGCCGGCAACCGAGGTGCTCGGCGTCGACGTCTGGCTCGACAAGGCCGACATGGACACCTGGTATGCCAGCGCGACCTATGACGAACTCGGGTCGTCCTTCACCGGCGCCCCGGTTACCAGCATCTGGACCCCGGCCGGCAAGGACTGGATCGAGTGGTAGGCCTGCAAAACTGATCGGATGCAGACCGTTCTCCTCGTCGAGGGCGCCAGCGACCGCATCGCAATCGAGACGCTCGCCCGGCGACGCAACCAGGATCTCACCGAGACCCTGGTTGCGTCGCGGATCTTGAGGACGAACTCCTCCGGAGCCTGGGAACTGGTCGGTTGACTTTGTCGCTCAGGCAGCCTGAGAGATACGAACCATGTTTCCGGACGGGTCACGGAACGCGCAGTCGCGCGGTCCCCACCCCTGGTCGATGGGCTCCTGGAGTACCTCGGCGCCGGTCGCCTGCGCCCGCTCAAATGCAGCGTCAACGTGGTCCGAGGAGAAGACAAGAGGCGGCATTGCGCCCTTCGTGACGAGCTCCTGGAGCGCATCGCCATCCGCCTTCGAACGACCCGCGTGCGGCTCGGACAACACGATCTTGGAGCCCGGCTGGCTGTCGTTGCCAAGAGTGACCCATCGGAATCCGCCCGATTCAACGTTGTTGAGAACCTCGAGGCCGATGGCGTCCCGATAGAAGGCGATCGACTCGTCCACGTCGTTGACCGTGACATTGCAGAACTGGAGTGAGATTGTCATGCGGCCAACTCTAGGCAGCAGGTGCCGCAACCGCTTCTCGAATCCTGCTCGCTTCGTGGCCATACTGGTTCGCAGGCCGAGAACTGAAGGGAACGAGCAATGGCTGAGTCGAGGCACGTGCGCGTCGCCATCCTCGGTGCCGGATTCGCCGGTCTCGGGATGGCTATCCAGCTGACCCGGCACGGCATCGACGACTTCCTGGTGATCGAGCGCGCGGACGAGGTTGGCGGCACCTGGCGCGACAACACGTATCCCGGGGCGGCCTGCGACATCCGCAGCGACCTCTACTCGTTCTCGTTCTTTCCGAAACCCGACTGGACAACGCACTACGCGTCGCAACCGGAGATCCTCGGCTACCTGAAGTCGGCCGCGGAGCACTTCAACCTCTATTCGCGAATTCTCCTCGGCGCCGAGCTACTTGCGGCAGCGTGGGACGACGCGCGGGCGCTGTGGCGAATAGAGACCAGCCGTGAGACTCTCACGGCGAGCGTGCTGGTCGCCGGCGCAGGACCGCTGATCGACCCGAAGTGGCCGGACATCCCTGGACTCGAATCGTTTGCCGGCCCGCGCTTCCATTCGGCGCGCTGGAACCACGACATCGACCTGGCGGGCAGGCGGGTTGCGGTGATCGGCACGGGAGCGTCCGCGATCCAGTTCGTTCCCGAGGTGCAGAAGGTGGCGGCTCGCGTATCCGTGTTCCAGCGCTCGGCGCCCTGGATCCTGCCCAGAGCGGATGCCGTGACGTCGCGTGGGCGGCGGGCTCTGTTCGCGAGAATCCCCGTGCTGCAGGGGATCTCGCGCCGCTGGATCTTCGCCAGGGCGGAAGCCCAGTTCGCGGGATTTCGATTCCGACGGGTCGGCGGTGTCATCGAGGCACTGGCGACCAGCTATCTGAATCACGCCGTGCCCGACCCCGATCTCCGGCGGAAACTGACCCCGTCGTTTCGGCTCGGCTGCAAGCGCATCCTCATTTCGAGCGCGTTCTATCCGGCAATGGGCAAGCCAAACATGGAACTCGTGACGGAGTCGATCGAATCGATCCGAGGCAACGCGATCATCACGGCGGACGGCTCCTCGCGCACGTTCGATGTGTTGATCGGCGGCACCGGATTCAACGCAACCAAGCCACCCGTCGCGCGGCTGCTGCGCGGCCGTGACGGCGTGCTGCTCGCCGACCGCTGGGCGCCGCACATGACCGCGTTGCACGGCACCACGGTGGCCGAATTTCCGAACCTGTTCCTGCTCGTCGGGCCGAACACCGCGCTCGGGCACAACAGCATCATCTACATCATCGAGGCTCAGCTCGAGTACGTACTGAAGGCGCTGGACGCCCTCGAACGCCGACACGCGACGGCACTCGAGCCGACTCCCGCTGCCCAGGCGGAATACAACGCGAAGCTGCAGCGATCGCTGTCACGCGCCGTCTGGAGCACGGGCGGATGCACAAACTTCTATCTCGATGAGACCGGGCGAAACACAACGCTGTGGCCTCATCCCGCCGCGGCGTTTCGTCGCGCACTGTCTCGTTTCCGGACGAGCGACTACGCCTTCGCGGCGAAACCTTAGGCTGCCGCGGACTGCTTCTGCCGTGCCGGTCTGGTGCGCACCTTCGCGACACACGAGGGCATGGCATCGACGGCGGCGTGTTCTGCCGCGCCGTACACACTCGGCGTGACACCGACGAGTTCCGTGAATCGACTGCTGAACGAACCGAGCGACGTACACCCGACGGCGATGCAGGCATCCGTCACCGACGTGCCGGTTCGGAGCAGCGCCATGGCGCGTTCGATCCGACGTGTCATGAGGTAGCTGTACGGGGTCTCGCCGTACGCCCCGCGAAACTGCCGAGAGAAGTGAGCAGGTGACATCAGGGCACGACTTGCCATGGTCGGCACGTCGAGCGGCCGCGCGTAGTCGCGATCGATGAGGTCGCGGGCTCGCCGCAGATGCGCCAGATTGGCAAGCTCCTGCGGTGTCATGCAGGAAGGCTAACATCCCTAAAATTGTTGTGGCAGGGGGTTGCATGGCCGAGAAACCGAGCGGCGAGGCCAGGTTCGCGCCACGGGTCGTTCCGCCTGCCCCCACCAGGCCGATTTCGATCGAACGGTCGGTGGATGAGGGCGTGCTGATCGCCAGCGCCGCAGTCGTGATGGAGGTGAAGAACCTCATCATCGTCGACGCCATTCGCGATGGGTCGACCTTTGATGTGAACACTGTGACCGCCGCGGTTCGGCACGAGTTACGCGGCCTTGCGGAGGAGAACGAGTCCAGCGCGAATCGGGTGCAGCAGTTGTCGGTCGATGTGCAGACTCGACGCGGGCCGCGCGACAATTCGGAGGGCTATCAGGTCGACGATCATCCGACACTCACGAAGCGCGGAATCATCCACGTGATGCTCGCTGCAGAACTCGAGCGACTGAGTGAGGACCCCGCGTTCCTCGCCGAGCTCGCCGAGCGTGCACGGGTTCAGGCCTGGGCCGAGGTGGGAGGCGCGATCGAGTCCCGGCTGCTCGAGTCAGCCTCGACGACCGAAGACCCCTCGTATGAAGCCGAGAAGCCGGCGCGGCTGCGTGCGTTTCTCGACATTAATCTTCGGGCGCTCGAGAGGCAGGCGAAGCGTCGGGCGCGCCGGTCCCATAGCTGATGCCGAATTTGCACCCCCTCCGGGGGGCAAATTCGTCCCGAACCTGAACGTTCGGTAACACTTCGCAGCAAAACAACCCTTCGGGTCCTGTGTCCCCCTTTATGCGGACTACAGTCGAAACGCCCTGGTATTCCTAACCCGCTGCCAGGGGACCCGAACTGCACGGCCGAACCCGTGCGCCCCTCTCAAGGACACCCAATGCAGACCCTTACCCCCCTTTTTCGCGCCCAAAAACGGCAGTGGGGATCCGAGCGTCGGACTCAGCCGTTGCCCACGGTTCACCTTCGCCCGAGCGATCGCACGATCATTGCCGGCCGCCTGGCGATCGTCGCCACGATCCTCTTCTGGGTCGCGTACGTCGTGTCGACCGTGCTTCGCCAGTTCCTCGACACCCAGGCGAACTACCAATTCACGATGCAGGCGATCTCGTACCTCGTCATCGTGACCTTCCTCAGTTTCTCGGCGCTCATGTACCTGGTAGCTCGACAGGGCGCGCTCCAGCAGTTCAGGACACACGTTCGCGTTCCTCGAGCGGAGCTGGATCGGCACTTCGCCGGCAGCACATCATCGATGACGGTGCTGGTGCCCTCCTACGCGGAGGAGCCAGAGGTCGTTCGACAGACGCTGTGGTCCGCCGCGCTGCAGGAGTATCCATCGCTCCACGTCGTCCTGCTCCTCGACGACCCACCCTCGCCGACAAAGCCCGAGGTACGGACGCGTCTCGACCGCACGCGTGCGCTCGCAGCGGAGATCACCGATGCACTCGGGGTGCCCCGCGAACGGTTATGGCAGGCACACGCGCGGTTCGAGTTCGCGACGCGCAACGACGACACCGTCCTGACCTCCGACGTTCGTGAGCTCGCCGACCACTATGGTTGGGCGGCCGCGTGGCTGTACAACATGGCGGCGAACGAGAGCCAGACCGATCACGTCGACGAGTTCTTCGGCGAGCAGGTACTGCGCGGCCTGGCCGAGGAACTGCGCCTGAACACGGATGCGCTCCTCGCCGCGGCCGAAGAGGGCGCCGCCCCCACGATGGAGCGGATGCGCGAACTGTATCGCCGCCTCGCCTGGACCTTCGATGCCGAGGTGACGGTGTTCGAGCGGAAGCTGTATGCCTCGCTCTCACATGAAGCGAACAAGGCGATGAATCTCAACTCGTACATCGGCCTCATGGGCGGTTCGTACCGGAAGGACATCACTCCGGCGGGCATCGTGCTTCGCGCCGTAGCCGACCCGCGCGACGGCGACCTGGTCGTGCCCGACACCGAGTATCTGCTTACGCTCGACGCCGACTCCCTTCTGCTTCGCGACTACTGCCTGCGCCTCGTCTACCTGCTCGAGCAGCCCGGCAACGAGCGAATCGCCGTTACGCAGACTCCGTACTCGTCCTTCCGTGGCGCCGGTTCGCGAATCGAGCGGCTTGCGGGCGCGACGACCGACCTGCAGCACGTGCTGCACCAGGGCATGTCGTTCTACGGCGCAACATTCTGGGTGGGAGCGAACGCCGTCATCCGCAAGCGTGCCCTCGAAGACATCGTCGAAACCGAAATGGTCGGCGGATTCGAGATCCGGCGGTACGTGCAAGACCGCACGGTCATCGAGGACACGGAGTCGAGCATCGACCTGGGAACCCACGGCTGGACACTGCGCAACTACCCGGAGCGCCTCAGCTACAGCGCGACGCCGCCCGACTTCGGTTCGCTCATCGTGCAACGCCGACGCTGGGCAAACGGTGGACTGCTCATCCTGCCGAAGCTCTGGCGGCAGGCCGGCGAACGGCGTCGGGCTGGCAAGCGCATCCCGCTGATCGAACTCGCTCTGCGGGTCAACTACATGAGCTCGATCGCGTGGGCCAGCTTTGGACTCGTTCTCCTGCTCGCGTTCCCGTACGACTCCCGACTCCTCAGCCCGCTCGTGCTCCTCGCCGCCATCCCGTACTTCTGGGCGATGTCGAGCGACCTGAAGTCTGCCGGTTACAAGCGCAGCGATGTTCTGCGAATCTACGGCTTCAACCTGATCCTGCTACCGGTCAACCTCGCGGGGGTGCTGAAGTCCATCCAGCAAGCCATCACGGGCAAGAAGATCCCGTTCGCTCGCACACCGAAGGTGAAGAACCGTACGGCCGCTCCCCTGCTCTATGTCGTCGCGCCCTACGCGATTGTCGCGTTCTCGTTGTTCACGCTGTACCGCGACATCCTCGCGCAGAACTGGGGGAACGCGGCGTTCGCCGCCTTCAACGCTGTGCTCGCGACGTGGGCCATCCTGTCCTACATCGGGGTCTGGAACTCCATAGTGGATGTCTGGATCGGCGCAACCGGGTGGCTGTTCGTGGAGAAGCTACCCCGCAGCACGGCAAGGAATTCCGCCCCGGTTTCACCGGTTCTCGACTGGCGTTCGACGCTGTACCACGGCCACGCCGTGCAGGGCGAGACGGCCCGGGGTTCCGTTCCCATCCCATCCGACGACGTTGCAGAGATATCGGCCTAGACCATGAAGAAAACAGATCTGACCGTGATTGACGGTCCCGTCCAGCCCGTGCGGAAGCTCTCCGTTGCGCGGTTGTTCGTCGCGATCCTCGTCACCGCCGGCGTTGTCGCGGGCGCCCTCACCGGTTGGCAGGTGTACGCGGCGGCGGCCGATAACTCGTCGTCGGGTTCCTGGTTTGCCGGATACGTCGACGTCACCGCAACGCCTACCTTCGCCTTCGAGACGCCGACAACCAAGGCGGCCAAACAGGTCGTGCTCTCGTTCGTGGTCGCCTCGAGTGACGGCGCGTGCACGCCAAGCTGGGGTTCTGCGTACTCGCTCGACGAGGCGTCCGCCTCTCTCGACCTGGATCGACGGATCGCACGACTGCAGGAGCAGGGCGGGGACGTCGCGGTCTCGTTCGGCGGACTGAAGAACCAGGAGCTCGCGGTTACCTGCACGAGCGTCACCCAACTCGCGGCCGCCTACTCCGCGGTGATCACCAGATACAACCTGTCGACCATCGATCTCGACATCGAGGGCAACGCGCTCGACAACTCCGCCGCCAATTCTCGTCGCGCCCAGGCGCTCGCGATCGTGCAGAAGGAGAGACGTGCACAGGGCAAGTCGCTCGCCATCTGGCTGACACTGCCGGTCACTCCGACCGGACTCGCGGTCAACGGGCAGGACACCGTTCGGCAGACCCTCGCCGAAAAGGTGGACATCGCGGGCGTCAATGCGATGACGATGGACTACGGCGCGTCTCTTACAGCCGGAACCAGCATGCTTCAGGCCAGCGAGGATGCCGTCGTCTCCGTCCAGCGACAGCTCGGCATCCTGTACCGCGAGCAGCACATCACGCTGAACCAGGGCACCCTCTGGTCGAAGATCGGCGCAACGCCGATGATCGGACAGAACGATGACAAGGGTGAGGTGTTCAGCCTTGCCGCCGCGACGTCGTTCAACTCGTTCCTGAAATCACACGGAGTCGGTCGTGTCTCGGCCTGGTCGCTTAACCGCGATCTGAGCTGCGGCTCGAACTACACGACGCTGACCGTCGTGTCGGATTCGTGCAGCGGAATCGCCCAGGGCGGCAACCACTTCTCTACCATTCTCGGGAAGGGATTCTCGGGCAGCGCGACCGCCGACGCGAGGTCGGTGACCACGAGCGAGATCGTCAGCTCGAAGTCGCTCAAGGACAACCCCAAGACCAGCCCGTATCCCGTCTGGGCCGAGGCGAACTCGTACCTCGAGGGCACCAAAATCGTCTGGCACCACAGTGTGTACGTCGCGAAGTGGTGGACGCAGGGCGACATCCCCGACAACCCGGTGCTGAACTCCTGGCAGACGCCGTGGCAGCTGGTCGGTCCGGTTCTGAAGGGTGAGAAGCCGATCGTCCAGCCCACCGTGCCTGCCGGGACCTACGCGGACTGGGACGGCGCGACCGTGTACAACACAGGTGATCGCGCGATCTTCGACGGTACCCCCTACCAGGCGAAATGGTGGACCCAGGGCGACAGCCCCGCGGCCGCATCATCCAAACCGGACAGCTCGCCGTGGACGCCCCTCACAATCGCACAGATCAACCAGATCAATGCCCAACTGAGGGCCGCGCAGACGGCGGAATAGACACGAGGCCCCTCAGTGGATCACGGTGTTCAGCCAGACGACCACCGCACCGAGCAGTGCCGTCCCCACGGCACCGGCCAGACGGATCGGCCACGCATTTCCGCGATGCGCAAAAACAAACCAACCCAGAAGCGCGAGTGAGAGCACACCGACGCCAAGCGCCGCGTAG
>FSVR01000015.1_pt1 | contig 22524 bp, 21 predicted proteins | sample 1637811 | NCBI WGS metagenome assembly FSVR01 (sample SAMEA3914814, study PRJEB12502) | metagenome | biome: forest; material: soil | place: USA | collected 2011-09-16 | depth 0.1 m | reverse complement strand
GAGCAGGGCCATGGTCATCATCGCGGGCAAACAGGGCCGCCCATCGGCGGGAGGCACGTGGCGGAGCAACTCGATCGCCCACATCATCCTGAGCGCGTCCCGTGGCGCTCTCCCGCTCGATCGGCTGCTCATCGCCCCCCACGCACCCGTGTTCGAGACGCCGAAGAATGGCGACCTGAGCCACGTCAGTGCCCTCGAGCAACCGCTCCGCGGACTGTGGGCAGGCACGCACGCCGTCATGGACATCGGCGCCGAGATGTTCGACGGCTACCCAGCCTTCGCCTCGGACCAGGGCGGCGCGATTACCATCGATTCCGCCACAAGGACGGTGGGCGACATGCCCGCGGTGGCGTCCGCTGACGACTGGTTTGCGATGATCACGCGGCTCCGGATCGTGATGGAGGATCCGCGCCAGCTTCTGTCCGGGGCGGTCAGCGACGTCGCCGCGCAGCGACTGGTCGCCAACGGAAATGATCCGGGCAGCGTCACGGTGCCGGGACTCGACGGGGAGCCATACCCGGCGATCGGCAACGAGCAGCGGTGATCGCCGAAGAGGTTCCCGCCGACCTCGAGGCGCGAGTCATCACGCCCGCGAGCGCCGGCTACGAAGATCGTCGACACAGCTACGCCTACCGGGGCTCACCCGCCATGATCATCCGGTGCGAGTCCGCCGTGGATGTGATCGGCGGGCTCGCCCTCGCCCGCTCCTCGGGCCTGGCAGTGTCGGTGCGAAGCGGCGGCCACGGGGCGGCGAGCAGCTCAACAAACGACGGCGGGATCGTCCTCGACCTCTCGGCGATGAATACGGTCGAGGTTGTCGACGAGGCGGTTGGGTTGGTGCGGATCGGTCCGGGTGCGCGGTGGAACGAGGTTGCGGCGACGCTTGATGCCTACGGCCTTGCCATCAGCTCCGGGGATTCCGGAGACGTCGGCGTTGGTGGCCTGACGGTCTCGGGCGGCATCGGTTTGCTGGGTCGCCGGTTCGGCCTCACGATCGACAGCCTTCGGTCGGTCGAAATCGTCGCGGCCGATGGATCGCTGCTTCACGCGAGCACCACGGAGAATCCCGAGCTGTTCTGGGCGGTCCGGGGTGCGGGTGGGCTGTTTGGAGTGGTGACGTCGTTCGAGTTCGCGGCGAGCCGCGTTCGCGAGGTGGTGCGGGCGAGTATTCGCTACGACGGTTCGGATCTCGGCGGCCTGCTCGCGTCGTGGGCGCGGGAGATGGAAGAGGCCCCGCGGGAGATCACGAGCTTCCTCTACCTCGCATCGGGGGAATCCGGCGATCCGCCGGCGGTCTCCTCCACCGTCGTGTTCGCGGGCGAGGATTCATCATCGGCGCGAACCGCTCTGGAGCCGTTCGTCAACGTCGGTCCTGTCATCGAATCGTCGATCGCGGCGACCCCGTATGCGTCGCTCGTCCCGCTGATGTTTGGCGGGCAACGGGGAGATGCACCCGCCGACGTTCGATGTGGTCTTGCCGTGCACCTCCGTGCGGACCTCGGGAACAGACTCTCGGAGCTGGTGTCGTCCGATGTCGCAGTAGCGATCCAGATCCGGGCCGTCGGCGGGGCGATCAACGATGTTGACGCAGCCGACACGGCCTACTCCCACCGTCACCAGAACTTCTGCGTGGTGGCGCTGGCTCTGCCCGAGAATCGCGCTCGCCTCTGGTCGGCGTGGGATGACCTGCTCCCGAACCTCGACGGTCTCTACTCGGCGTTCGAGACCGAGCGGAGCGCGCAGAGCACTCTCGCCGCCTATCCGGCGGCCACCCTTGCGAGGCTCGCGGAACTCAAAGCGAACATCGACCCGAATAACCTGTTCGAGCCGAGGTTCGTCTGGCGCTAGGTGCAAATTGCCGGATGCGACGGGTCAGCTCTTGAGCTCCCGGGTGAAGAAGTCGACCAGCAGGTTCATGATTCGCGCGGTCGTCCACATCACGACGTCGCCGCCTTGCACGGACAGGTCGCCGTGCCCGGCTCCCTCTAGGAGGTAGCGGGTGCTGCTGGCCTTCTTGGCCAGGGCTGCCCGGTGCGGGAGCTGGGTCTGAACCGGTGAGATGATGCGGTCCTCGATTCCGTGGAAGAACAGGAACGCGGGGGAGGACTTCGTGAGGTAGGTCACCGGGTTTGCCCGGTCGAGGGCCGCCGCATCATCGAGCACCGACTTCCCGGTGCCGGGACCGAACAGATACTTGGCGGTCGAATTGCCGGCCGCGGTATTCGCAGCGACCGTCGGCGCATCGAAACCCTCGGCGAGCTTCGAGAGGTCGGCGGCACCGAACTTGTCGACGACGGCGGCCACATCCGACGAGACCTGCGCGTTGTCGCCGTCCTCGAATTCGGGCCTGCCGTTGGTTGCCCCCACCACGACGGCGAGGTACCCGCCGGCCGATTCGCCCCACACACCGACCCGTGCCGGGTCGATGTGGAACTCCTCGGCGTTCGCGCGGAGGTATCGGATGGCGGCCTTCACGTCGGCGACGCCGTCGACGTAGGTCGCGCCATCCTTGATCACGCGGTACTGGATGCTCGCGACCACGAAACCGTGGTTGGCGACGTAGGTGCGCTGCGGCAGGGCCGACTGTTTGGGCGAGACCATGAACCCGCCGCCGGTCAGGTAGATCACGAGAGGGTACTTGCCTGGCTCGAGCGGGGTCTGGATGTCGAGCTTCAGGGCTAGCGGCGTTCCCTTCGGGCCGGTCCGGGTCGCGTAGGTGATGTTTCGCCGGAAGGACACCCTGCCCTTTTCGACGACCATCTGCGGTTCGCTCTTCACGTCGAGAACCGTACTGTCGCGCTCGTCCCGCGGTGCGCTCGCGATGGAGATCGGTATTCGCTGGCCCGTCAGGGCCGCGATCGCGATCATGATTCGTGCTCTGTTCAAAAGATTTCTACCTCACAGTTCGGATTGGGATGAGCGCGAGCCCGCCGAGCACCACGGCGACCATCGCAAAGACGAACAGTCCGGGGTACCCGAACACTCCGATCACGAGGGCCGCGACAATCGCGGCGACGGCCTGGGGAAATGTGGTCGCGAGGTTGAGGATCGAGAGGTCCTTACCCGCTGACGCACCGTCTCGCGGCAGGACCTCGGTCATGAGCGCGGTATCGCATGCCGTGTAGAGCCCGAACCCGAGGCCCGACACCGCGCCCATGAGCAGCATTCCCTCGACGGTGGGAGACAGCAGGGGGATCGCCATGCCGAGGGCGATCAGCACCGAGGCCGCATAGACGAAGATCTTCCGGCGCTTGAGCCGGTCACTCCAGTAACCACCCGTCGTGACGGTGATCAGCGTGGTGACGAGGCTGTAGACGGCCACGAGGCCCTGAATCGTGTGTGCCTCGCCGATCTGCAGGTGGATGTAGTCGGTGAGGATGTACAGCTGGAACAGCAGTACGACGAAGTACCCGAGGATGAAGCAGAATCGCGCGACGAACGCCCAGGCGAAGTCGGGATGCTTGCGGGGGCTGATCCAGAACGACGCGATGAACTTGCCGAGCTTGAACGGTTCGATCGTCGCCGTCTTGCTCGAGTAGTCGTGGTTGATGAGCACGAACAGTACGGCGGCGATGATGATCGCGATTCCGAAGATCGAGTAGCCCACGCCGATCGAGTTGGCGAACACCCCGGACAGGATCACGCCGACCGTGAGGCCGAGGGTCGTGCCAACGCCGAACATCGCGCTTGCGACTCCACGGCGTTCGCGAGGATAGCGGTCCGGAATGATCGCGGACAGCGGGCCGATGACGGCGTTGAGCGATACCTGGATCACAACCCAGCACAGGGTCAGCCAGATGATTGATGTGAGCGAACCGACGCCGAGGAGAAGGCCGCCGCCGATCACCGCGCCGATCAGCATCCACGGGGCTCGCCGACCGAGCCGGCTTCTGGTGCGGTCGCTGATCGCGCCGATGAGGGGCTGCGCGATGACTGTGACAACAAACGAAATCGTGGTCACGATCGCCAGATTGGTGACCTTGCGCACCGGGTCGATGTCGACGAGCTGCGTGGGTAGCAGGACCTGGCCGAGGCCTGTGATCGCGGCGAAGAAGACCAGGGACATGACCGCCATCGACGGGAGAAGTCCGCGCGGCGACTTCGGGCTGGTGGGCCCGCCGGGGTGTTCGTCTGTCGGCGCGGTCGCCGGGAAGGGTGTGTTGATGGACAATGTGCGCTCCTCGTCATTGAGATTCGTGGCGGCTGCCGCCCTCAGGTGTGGGGCGCGGTCCGGCGTCGAGCACGAGTATTGCACCGATTTCGAATTATCGGAATAGCAATTCCGATTAAGCCCGATTGACACCATTCTGCGGCGTCGCTAGGCTCGATATAGTTCAGAAATATCTGGGCTATGTTTGTGGAGTATGCAAAGGTGCAGACGTGACCGATCGAGTGCAGGCAGCCGGGTTGAGGATCGACCCAGAGTTGCACAACTTCGTTGAGACCGAGGTCCTGCCGGTTTCTGGTGTCAAGTCGGATGACTTCTGGGCCGGCTTTTCCGGCATCGTTCGTGAATTCTCCCCCAGGATCCGCGCGGCGCTGTCGCGACGGGACGCCCTCCAGTCGTCCATCGACGACTGGCACACGCAGCATCCCGGACCGATCGGCGACGCCGCCGCTTACAAGGCGTTCCTCACGAAGACCGGGTATCTGGAGGACGAGCCGGATGACTTCCTCATCTCGACGACGAACGTCGATGATGAGATCGCGAGGATGGCCGGCCCGCAACTCGTCGTCCCGCTGCTCAACGCCCGATTCGCGGCAAACGCGGCCAACGCGCGATGGGGCTCCCTGTACGACGCGCTCTACGGAACGGACGCGATTCCGAAGGACGGTGCACTCGCGCCCGGTGCCACATACAACTCCGAGCGTGGGGCCGCGGTCGTCGCCCATGGGCGCGCATTCCTCGACGCGCACTTCCCGCTGAACTCCGGCTCGCACGCGGACGTGACCGGCTACCAGGTTGCACGGGGCGGGCTTTCGGTTCGTTTCGCCGACGGGACATCCGGCTCGCTGTTCAACCCGGCACAGTTCGTGGGATACTCGGGCGCCGCAGAATCACCGGATGCCGTCGTCCTCATCAACAACGGGCTGCACGTCGAAATCGCCATCGATCGGGCCGATTCCGTCGGAGCCACGGACGCCGCCGGAGTGCGCGACCTGGTGCTCGAGGCGGCCGTCACGACCATCATGGACCTCGAGGACTCGGTCTCCGCCGTGGATGCCGCGGACAAGATCCTCGGCTACCGAAACTGGCTGGCGCTGATGCAGGGCACGCTGACTGCGGACGTGACCAAGGCCGGGTCGACCTTTGTCCGGACGATGAACCCGGATCGCCCCTACACCGCGTCGAACGGCTCGGCGCTCACGCTGCACGGTCGTTCCCTGATGTTCGTTCGACACGTCGGTCACTCCATGTTCACTGATGCGATTCTCGACGCCGATGGGGACGAGGTCCCCGAAGGCGTTTTGGATGCCGTCATCACGGCCCTCTGCGCGGTCGGCAACGTGCGCCGCAGGACGGCGCTCGCGAACTCCCGCACCGGCTCGATGTATATCGTCAAGCCAAAAATGCACGGCCCCGAGGAGGTGGCCATCACGGTCGACCTCTTTGCGGCCGTCGAGAAGCTGGCCGGCCTCCCGTCCCTGACCCTCAAGATCGGCATCATGGACGAGGAACGGCGCACGACGTTGAACCTCAAAGCCGCGATCCGCGAGGCGCGCGATCGCGTGGTATTCATCAACACCGGATTCCTCGACCGAACGGGCGACGAGATCCACACGTCCCGGCTGGCGGGGCCGTTCGTGCGCAAAGCCGACCTCAAGACCCAGACCTACATCGGTGCATATGAGGACCAGAACGTCGATGTTGGCCTGACCGCAGGATTCAGCGGCGTCGCCCAGATCGGCAAGGGCATGTGGGCGATGCCCGAGAAGATGGCAGCCATGCTCGAACAGAAGTCCGCGCAGTTGCGAGCGGGCGCGACCACGGCGTGGGTGCCATCGCCCACGGCCGCCACCTTGCACGCGCTGCAGTATCACGACCTTGACGTGTTCGAGATCCAGGAGTCCATTCGCACCCGCGTTACCCGCGGGATCGACCCGATCCTCGAGGTGCCCGTGGTCGCCGACGTGAACTGGTCGGTCGACGAGATCCGGGACGAACTCGACAGCAACGTGCAGTCCATTCTCGGATACGTCGTGCGATGGGTCGACCAGGGCATCGGCTGCTCCACCGTGCCGGACCTGAACGACGTCGGGCTCATGGAGGACCGGGCCACACTGCGAATCTCGAGCCAGCTGCTCGGGAACTGGCTCGCACACGGGATCATCTCCGAAGCGGCGGTTCTGGAGAGCCTGGTCAGAGTGAGCGCGATCGTCGACCGCCAGAATGCCGGCGATCCGCTGTACAGCACGCTGCGACCCGAGGTCGGCTCCTCGTTGGCGTTCGAGGCTGCGCGAGACCTCATCCTGCTGGCCTCGGACCAGCCAAACGGATACACGGAGCCGATCCTTCATCGGTACCGCAGGGCGCGGAAAGCAGGGTCGGCACGATGACCGGATCGGGCACACCACCTATCGACGCCAACCCCATGCTGGCCGGACTCCGCCGTGGCGAGCCGCAGTTGATGCTGGGGATTCGGATCAGCCGAACTACGGATATCGTGCGGATCGCGGCGTCCACCGGCCACACCGCCATCATGATCGACCTGGAGCATTCGGCTATGCCGATCGACTCGGCGACCGCAATGTGCGCGGCCGCAGGCGACCTCGGCGTGACGGCGCTGGTGCGGGTTCCGGAGTTCGAGTACGGCGTCATCGGACGACTGCTCGACGGCGGCGCAGACGGGATCGTGGTGCCGCGCGTGGAGACGGCCGAGCAAGTGCAGCACGTGTCCGAGGCCCTGCGCTTCCCGCCACTTGGGCACCGCTCGCAGCTGACGATGGTTCCACAGTTCGGGATGAAGCCGACGCCAGCCACGGTGCTCAACCCGGCGCTCGACGCGCGCGCGATCCTGAAGATCCTCATCGAGTCTCCCGCCGGAGTCGACAACGCCGACGCTATTGCCGCTGTCCCGGGTGTCGACATCATCGGCATCGGCGCCAACGATCTGAGCGCGGAGCTCAGCATTCCGGGGCAGTACGACTCGCCCGTCTTTCGGGCGGCGGTCGAGCGGGTGGCCGCGGCGGCCCGCAAGCACGACAAGCCGCTGATGGTCGGCGGTGTCGGCGACCTGACCATCATGGAGTCGCTGCTGCCGCTCGGAGTCTCTCCCTTCTATCTGACGGGAATGGATTCCGACCTCTTCTACGTCGAGGCGACCGCGCGCGTGGCGAAGTTCCGAGAGTGGCACAAAACAGTTTTCGAGAAGGCACAGATAGATGGATCTTGATTTCGCGACGACCCTGCCCATGCGCGAAGCGACGACGAATACGCCGCCCCGGTTTGCCGTACCCGCCGGAGCCTGCGACACGCACTTTCACGTGTTCGAGCCCGGGTATGAGCACGTACCGAACCCGCAGTACACCTTTCCGGACGCGACGCTGAAGCAGTACCTGGCGATGACCGAGTTTCTCGGAATCGACCGGATGGTCATCGTTCAGCCCACCTATTACGGCGAGGACAACAGCCTTGCCCTGCACGTACTGAAGTCGATCGGCGACCGCTCCAGGGGCGTCGTTCGGGTGCACGAGGACGCGGACGCTGCACTGCTGGACTCGTACCACGAGCTGGGGGTCCGCGCGATCCGTCTCGACCTGTTCGAGCGCAAGACCTGGTCGGTCGATGATCTCGAGGGCTACGTCGGACACATGGCGGCGCTTGCCGCCGAGCGAGGCTGGCACATCCAGTTTTATTCACCCGGATCGGTCGTGCGCGACCTTCTGCCATTCCTGTCCCGGCACCCGGGGCGGTTCGTGATCGACCACATGGGCTACATGAAGAAGTCGGACGGTCTCGGTGATGCTGACTTCCAGGGCCTCGTCGACTCGCTGGGCAACGGGAACGTCTGGGTCAAGCTCACGGGGCCATACCGGCTTGCCGGTGACGAGCCGCTGTCGTCTGTCGAGCCCATCGGCCGCGCCCTCGTCGAGGCGCGGGCAGACCGGCTGCTCTGGGGCACCGACTGGCCCCACCTTCCCAACGGCCAGCGCGACACGGGGGAGCTCCTGAACCTCCTCGGCGCGTGGGCCCCGGATGCGGCGGACCGCACACAGATCCTCGTCGATTCTCCGACCGAGCTGTTCTTCGCATCCTGACCGGGTGGCGCTCCGAGGGATGGTAATGCCTGAGATATACTTGAGCGTCCGTCGAAGGATGACCTAACACCACCGATTTCGAACCAGTTGGGGAGCAGGGCGAAGATGTCGATTCTGCCGATTTCCGCGCTATCGCCGGTAAGCCAGCGACCACAGTCGCTGACGGACCAGATTCACGAGCGGATGCGCGAAGAGATCCTCAATGCGACGTGGCGTCCGGGTGACATCGTCATCGAGCCGGAACTCGCGGTGCGCTACGGAGTCTCAAAGACTCCCGTTCGCGAAGCGCTGCGTCTGCTTTCGCAGGAGGGCTGGATCGTGACCATGCCCCGAAAGGGCTACCTCGTGCGGCCGCTTCGTCTCAACGACGTGCGCGAGGTCTTTGAGCTGCGGCTCCTTCTCGAGCCCGGCCTGCTGGCCAAGGCGGCCCGGGAGGCGAGCATCGCTTCGATCGACGACCTGAAGAAGCTGGTCGAGGCGGAGCAGCAGGTTGGTCACACCGATGACTCACCGACGTCTGTCGGACGCGAATTCCACCTTGCCGCCGTGCGACTCGGCAGTAACGATCGCGCGGTTGGTGTGGTCGGCGGCCTCCTGAACGAGGTCCGGCGACTGCATCACCTGCTGCCGGGCGAAGAGGCGCACGGCTCGGCGGCCGAGGTCGTCGGCGACCACCTGGCGATTGTCGATGCGATGTCGAGGCGTGACGCGGACGAGGTCTTCGCCCTCACCCGCGACCACATCGAGTCGTCCTCCACCCGCCTGACGAACGCATTCCGGCTGGGCGGCGGCTAGGCCGGTTTCTGGCTTGCGGCCTGGTTGGCCGTTGCGGTGATCTGCTCTCGCCGTGCCTTCGCCGCCCTCGAGCGCGCTCCCCAGGCGGACACCGCGACGGCCGCAATCAGAGTCGCGCCATTGAACACCGGCTGAATCCACGGCTGGACGCCCAGCTGGACGAGGCCGGAGACGGTCACGGCGAGGAAGAGAACCGCGATCACGGTGCCGGGCACGTTGAATCTGCCAGGGAAAATCACGGTCGAGCCGAGGAAGGTTGCGGCGAAGATTGGAAGCAGCAGCGCCGCATTGCCCTGCACCTGGGCACTGCCGATCTGGGATCCGAGGATGACGCCGGCTACCCCGCCTAGCGCGCCGCCGACCGTGAACGCGAGCACGCGGTAGGTGTCCACAGGAATACCGGTCAGGCCGGCGGCCCTCGGGTTGCCGCCAACCGCGAGCATCTTTCGGCCAAGAGTCATGTGGTTGATCACGAAGTGCACGATCACCGCCACGATGGCCGCGTACACGATGGCCAGCGGAATCCCGAACGGAGCGGTGCGAGCGATGTCGGTGAGCCCCGGCGGTGGCGAGACGATGTCATTGCCACCCATGTAGAGCTGCATCAGGCCCTCAAGCAGGGTCGCCATTCCGAGCGTTGCCACGAATGCCGGCACCTTGAACCGGGTGACGATGATTCCATTTGCGAGTCCGATCACGCTCGACGCCACGATCGCAAGGACGACGGATAGCCACAGCGGCAGGTGCTGATACGTGCCGAGGCCGACGACCAGCGAGTTTGCGACCGACATGTTTGCCGCAATCGAGAGGTCGATCTCTCCCACCGTCAGGGTGAGGAGAACGCCGAGGCCGGCGATCACGATGTACGACTGCAGGTTGAGGATCCCGACGATGTTGACGAAGGTGGGGAACGACGTGGGTCGCAGCACCGAGAAGCTCACGAAGAGTGCGACGAGAAATACAGCGAGGCCGTACTTGGATACCGCGCTGGAACCCCCGGACGACGCCGCGCGCTGCGACTTCGTCCGGTCGGACTTGCTTCGAACTGGTGTGCTCATTCTTGACCTCGAAATGCTGCTTCTGTGACGTTGGAAATGGTGAGGGAGTCTCCGGCGAACTCGGCCACGACGACCCCGAACCGCATCACGATGGCGCGGTCACAGAGACGCGAAGCCTCCTCGAAATCGGAGGTGACGACCAGCGCCGCCAGGCCCTCGTTGCGGCATCGCTCGCGCAGGATCCGATAGATCTCAAACTTGGCGCCGATGTCTACCGCGCCGGTCGGTTCGTTCAGGATGATCAGGTTGGTCGCCTGCTCGACGCAGCGCGCGAGCAGTACCTTCTGCTGGTTGCCGCCGCTGTAGGTGGAGACCTCGCGGTCGGGGTCGGGTGGGCGCACGTCGAACTGACGAAGGATCCGCAGGGAATTCATGCGCTCTGCCTGGAGCCTGAGCCAGGCGATCGTTCCACCCGGCGGGTTCAGGTTGAGGTTTTCGGAAGCACTGAGTTCCATTGCGAGGCCGCTCTCCCGCCGATCGCTGGGGAGGTATGAGATGCCGGCCCCGAGCGCCTCCATCGGCCCACGCGGCGAATAGGGCGCCTCGCCCACCGACATGCTGCCGCTAAGTATCGGACCCAACCCGTAAAGGACGTCCGAAACGGCACGATGGCCGGAATCCGCAAGACCGGTAAGGGCGACGATTTCGCCCGGCCGAATGGTCCACGAGAGCGGACCGAAGCCCGGACCGGTCACGCCATCGAGCGCGATCACCGGCTTGGAATCGTGTGAGTTCTGACGGGGAGATATTCGATCGGGAGCGGCACGAACTCCGCCGACGATGAGCTCAATGAGTTCGCGTTCGTCGAGCGTTCCCGCATCGGCGGTGGCGACATTCGAGCCATCCCGCATCACCGTGACACGGTCGCAGTGGGCGAGTACCTCCTCGATGCGATGGGTGATGAGAACGCAGGCAACGCCGTCATCGCGGAGGCGCTCGAGAGCAACGAAGAGGGAACGCACTTCATCGCCGTGCAGCTTTGCGGTCGGCTCATCCAGAACGATCAGTCGAGCGTTCTGACTGAGCGCGCGAGCAATTGCGACGGCGGCCTGTTCGGCAATCGGCAACGAGCCGACGATCCGATCGACGTCCACGTCGATCGAGATCCGATCCATTACCTCCTGCGCCTGGCGGCGGGTCGCTCGACGGTCGATGAGACCGAGCCGGCGCGGATAACCCGCCGCCAGAGCGACATTGTCGGCTACGGAGAGTTGCTGGATCAGTGCTAGGTCCTGGTGGATGAACGCTGCCCCCAGTTCCGCTCGAAGGGCGGGTCCGTGGCCGAGCACCGATCGCCCAAAAAGTTCGATCTCGCCCGCGTCGGCCGGTTCAACGCCCGCGAGGATGCGTACGAGGGTCGATTTACCCGCGCCGTTTTCGCCGAGGAGAGCGTGAATCTCTCCCGCGCGAACCTGGAGCGTCGCACCGTCGAGAGCGCGGGTTGCGCCGTAGTACTTGCGCAATCCACGGATCTCGAGTGCGGTCGCGCGGTCTCCTCCCGAGGAGAGATCGTTCGGCCGCGACGGTGCGACGCTCGGCATTAGTTGATGCCGCTCAGGCTGATTCCCCACGCCTTGCCGTAGAACTTGGCGTAGTCGAACCGGGCTCCGATGTAGGAGTTGAGCGACGCCGCGGTCGCCGCGCTCGGCTGGTGCGCCGAGTCGACCAGCGCAAAGCCGAAGCCCCACGAGCCCGCGTCAGGAATCGGCTTGTGGGCGAGCGCCTTCAGTACTGCATCCACGCCGGCAAAGCCGACCCAGTTGTAGGGCAGCGCGGTCGCGTCGGCGAGATCGCCCGACTTGACGAGCGCCATGGACGGGGCGTCGAGGTCGGTCGAAGCCAGCTTCAGGGTCGAGCTGCGCCCCGCCTGGGCAATCGCGGCGATGACGGGCTGCAGCGGAAGGCCGGCGGTCGGCCACACGAAGTAGTTCGTGTTGGGGTTTGCTGCGACGATTCCACCGGCATCCGCCTGGACGGTCACCGGGTTCACGTAGTCCGGCGGGTTGTAGTTCGTGACCGCGGTCGTGCACGTCGGGCACGCGGCCTTGGTGTAGGTGATCGCTTGCTCGACGCCGAGGCTGTCGGTCGCGACGAGCCCGAAGAATCGTACGTTTGCCTTGCCGTCGGTCTTCGCGATGAGGGCAGAGCTCAGGATCGACTTCTGGACGTTCTCCTGCGTGCTCAGGTAGCCCGTGTAACCGGGTCCGTCGGCGGGGAGCGCGTTCACCGCGACGGCGACGATGCCCGCCGCCTTGGCTGCCGCGAGCTGGGCCGAGATCTCCGCGCCCGGAACGGCGATGGTTGCGATTGCATCCACGTGCTGTGAGATGTCGTCCTGCATGAGGGCCTGGTACTTCGTCGGGCTCTCGTCACCGGCGCTGACCAGGACGTTCCAGCCGAACTTCTTGAAGACCGCGGCCATGGCGGTTCCGGTGTTCAGGCATCCACCGCCCGGGAAGCACTCGATGATGCCGATCGTGTATTTCTTGGAGGGGACCGGCTGGGGGGTCGGAATGTTCGACACCTTGAACGGCTGGATGTCGGCCGGGGTAACGTTGCCGTCGCCCGTTGCAGACACGAGGCCCTTTTGAGCGTTTGCGACGATGACCTTCGACTGAGCGATTCCGCTCAGGCTCTTGGTTCCACCTGCGGAGGGGGATGCTGCTGGGGCGCCTGTACTGCAGCCAGTTAGGCCGAGGGCCGTTGCCACGGCGGCTGCGATCAGGATGGTTCGAGCACGTTGAATCACTGCATTTGCCTCTTCCAAGTCTCGAGGCCGCCTCTCGGCCACCTCATTACTCACCCTTGAGTAACGACCAAATGCTAGTAAGATATCTCACGCATGTCAATGATGAATGAGACGCATTCGTATAGGACGGCTGGAGTGCAAAACGCACTGCGCCCGGACCACATCCGGGCCCGGGCGCGCTCGACGTCTAAGCGCGGCCGATGAAACGGGCGAACGTGCCCCTGGCATTGGAAGCCACCATGCGAGACGCCGAGAATCTACCAGCCCCGATGAGCACCAGGACGAGCAGTGCGGCGATCATCGTGAGGTTGTACTCCCAGCTCGGGTGGGGTCCCTCGAAAAAGTAGAAGCCCGAAGGCACCTTGAAGAAGATGACGGCAGCGACCATGTCGACAATCAGGGCGAGGGATGCGAGGCGGGACAACAGTCCCACGACCAGCGCGATGCCACCGAAGAACTCGACGACGCCGACGACGACAGCCCACAGACTTCCTGGATTCGCGCCAAGAGACGCAAAGAAACCCGCTGTGCCGTTCAGGCCGTCTCCGCCGAACAGGCCGAAGAGCTTCTGCCCGCCGTGCAGAATGAAGGTGATACCGATTACTAGTCGAAGGACGAGAATCGCCAGATTTCCACCTCGGGTCAGGGTGGAGCTGGGCGGCGTCATGGTCGCCGATTTCGCAGATGTGCTCATTTGCCAATTGCTCCATTGCAGTGTCAGTACAACTTGGACTCAATGAGGCTTTCTGCCGACCGCCGACTTCGGTTCTCTCGAACCGAAGGGCAACTCCCCAGACATTCATCTTTGAATGACCTTCAAATGCTAGTAAGATATCTCACGCATGTCAATGATGAATGAGAGGGCTGCATGAGCCAGGTCACTGAATCCACATCGGGAACGACCGCCCCGCCGGCACTCGCTCGCATCCTGTACGAGCGGATGGTGCTCGCCCGGGAACTGGATGTCGAGGCGGTCACCATGCAGCGTCAGGGCATCCTGCCCGCCCATGCGCCAACCCGCGGCCAGGAGGCCGCCCAGGTGGGTAGTGCCAGCGCCCTCGATCTCACTCGCGACTTCGCGTTTCCCACCTATCGCGAGCTGGCGGTCGCGGTCGCCATGGGCGTCGACCTCGTCGCCTACATGGCGACTCACCTCGGGACGTGGAACGGCGGGACGTACAACCCGGTTATCTCGCGGCTCGCGCCGGTGAACGCCGTGGTCGGCGCGCCGGTGCTCCACGCCGTCGGCTGGGCCATGGGCGAACAGCGCCACGAGACGGACGGCGTCGCGATCGCCTACTTCGGCGACGGCGCAAGCTCCCAGGGCGACATCCACGAGGCGATGAACTTTGCCGGCGTATACGGCGCCCCCGTGGTGTTCTTCTGCCAGAGCAACGGGTGGGCGATCTCGCTGCCCACCGAGAAGCAGGTTGCGGGCGGATCCGTGGCGGCCCGCGCGGCCGGCTACGGGATGTCCGGGGTTACGGTCGACGGCAACGATGTCATCGCCGTCTATGAAGCAACTCTCGACGCCGTCAGCCGCGCGCGAAGCGGAGCCGGCCCGACGGTCATCGAGGCGTTGACCTACCGGATGGGTCCGCACTCGACCTCCGATGACCCCGGGCGATACCGCACCCTTGAGGAGGAGCGCGAGTGGCAGTCGCGCGACCCATTGGTCGTCCTGGAGAACCGGCTGCTGGCGGACGATACCGAGAACGCCGCCTATTTCGCCGAGACTCTCGCAGACGCTAAGGGGACGGTCGAGTTGATCCGTACGGGCATCCTGGCTCTCGAAAACCGCCCAGGCGAGGAGATGTTCGACTTCATGTTCGAACGGCCCACCGACATCCTTCGCCGCCAGCGAGCCCAGTGGAAAGAGTCCGTCCAGTGAGCACCACCGAAGCGCTCACCATGCAGAAGGCGCTGAACCTCGCGCTCGAACACTCCCTTTTGGCCGACGACAGCACCCTCGTATTCGGCGAGGATGTCGGGCGACTCGGCGGAGTATTCCGGGTGACGGACGGCCTCCAACAGAAGTTCGGAACTCGACGGGTTTTCGACACCCCGCTCGCGGAGGCCGGGATCGTCGGGATCGCCGTCGGGCTGGCGATCAACGGCTTCCGTCCGATCCCCGAGATGCAGTTCGACGGCTTTAGCTATCCCGCCGTCGATCAGATCGTGAACCAGGTGGCGCGCATGCGGGCACGAAGCCGTGGCACGCTCGGGATGCCGATCACAATCAGGATCCCGAGCTTCGGTGGCATCCGCGCGCCCGAGCATCACGGCGAGAGCATGGAGGCGCTGTATGCGCACGTCCCCGGGCTCAAGGTGGTGTCGCCGTCGACACCGAACGAGGCGTACCACCTGTTGCGCCAGTCCATCGCGGACCCCGATCCCGTCATCTTCATGGAGCCGAAGTCGCGCTACTGGCATCGCGGTGAAGTGATCCTGGATGACGACGTGGACGACACGTCGTACCTTTCCCGCGTGGCCCGTCCGGGTAAGCACGCGACGCTCGTGACGTGGGGGGCTATGGTCGCGCGTTGTCTCGAGGCAGCGGAATTCGCTGCGGAGGACGGCGTTGAACTCGAGGTGCTGGACCTCCGGTGGCTGAAGCCGATCGACACCATCGGCCTCGCCGAGTCGATTTCCCGCACAAAGCGCGCGGTCGTCGTGCACGAGGCGCCGATGACCGCCGGGTTGGGCGGCGAGGTGAGCGCCCTCATCAATGAGCTCTCATTCGCCGAGCTGAAGGCCCCCGTCACGCGGGTCACCGGGTGGGACGTGCCGTACCCGTCCGGTGCGCTCGAGGACGACTACATTCCGTCGGTCGACCGCATCCTGACCGCAGTACAGAAGGTATTGGAGTATCGCCGTGGCTAAGAAGACGTTCACCCTGCCCGACCTCGGTGAGGGGCTCATCGACGCGACCATTCTCGAGTGGTTTGTCGCGGTGGGCGACCGGCTCGAGCGAGGCGCCCCAATGGTCGAGGTGGAGACCACGAAGTCATCGATCGAACTGCCGTCGCCGCAGGCCGGAGTTGTCGCCGAACTCCATGTCGCGGAGGGCGAGAGCGTGGATGTCGGGTCGCCGCTGGTCAGCTTCACGGTCGCGGACGACGAGGCGGGAATCGTCGGCACTGTCCCCGAAGCCGAGCCACCGGCCCGCCGGGTAAAGCTCAGCCTTCCCGAGGACTGACCAGTGGAAGCCACCACCTCCGACGGCCAGCGGATTCACTATCGTCGCACCGAGGGCGACCGACCGGTGCTCCTCGTACACGGATTCGCCTCGAACGCGGAGGCCACCTGGGATGCCACCGGATGGCTTCGGGCCCTCGAGGAGGCCGGTCGCGGCGTGATTGCAGTAGACCTTCGCGGCCATGGCGCCAGCTCGAAACCGACCGACGCGGATTCCTACAGCGCGGAGATCCTCGCCGCGGATCTGGTCGCGGTCCTCGATGCCGAGAGTGTGGACGGGGTCGACGCCGTGGGCTATTCGATGGGCAGCCAGGTCGCCCGACAGCTCGCCGTATCTCGACCGGACCGCGTCCGGCGCCTGGTCCTCGGCGGGATCGGACCGACGGAGCCGTTTCGAACGGTCGGCGCAGGCCTGCTGCGATCGGCCCTTCTCGATCCCGACCAACCGATCGAGCCGTTTGTCGAAGGACTGCTGGCTGGCACGCGGGAACTGCCGGCGGCAGACCGTTCCGCGCTCGCGGCCTGCGTCGACGGAATGGCCGCGAGTCCTCTTGCCGGTGAACCAGCAGCGGTCACCCTCGTGGTTGCCGGCGAGCTCGACCCGATCGCCCGGGGCGCCGACCGGCTCGCAAAGTCTCTTGGCGCGGGATACCTGGCCATCCCGGGCCGCCGTCACGGCAACACCCTGAGCGCGCGCGCCTTCAAGCAGGCGGTCGTCGAGTTCCTAGCTTAGGAACCGCGCTCCCGGTTCCGGCTTCTCACCGATGGCGACCGCGGTGACATCGGCAGAAAATCGATCGTCGAGCGAAGCGGCGCGAACGCGAGGTACGAACGGCACCAGTTGGTGGCTCACGGCCCCCGCATTGAAGAGTGGTTCACTGTCGACGAGGACCTGAGCGTCTTCAATAGTGTCAGCCTCCAGGACCGCGATCGCCGACGGCGGCCGGTCAGCGATCGACTCGAGACCGCCCGAAAGCAGGAACACCCCTCGCTCGAACTGCGGATATAGCCAGTCGCGATGGGACTGCAGCAGCTCCTCGCCGAGCGGTCCCTCGAGATACGTGACGAACAAGACGAACAACATGCGTGACTCCTTCGACGTGGGGATGACTAAAACGGGTAGATGGCGATGTCGGGACGCATGGTCAACCACTGAGTTTCGGTGAATGCATCAATATTCGCCGACGCGCCACCGAACCTCGACCCGTTGCCGGATGACCCGACGCCGCCGAAGGGCGAGTTGGCCTCGTCGGATACCGTCTGCTCGTTGATATGCACCTTACCGCTCGGGATTGCGTCGGCGATCCGCATCGCAGTTCCGACATCGCCGAGGATTCCGAGCGATAGACCGTAGTCGGTGGCTCGCGCAATCTCGATGGCTTCTTCGGTAGTCGCAAAGGGCAGAACCGGAGCAACGGGCCCAAATATCTCTTCCGTCCAGGCGGGCATGTCGGTCTGCACCCCGGCGAGTACGGTCGGCCGATAGAACAGCGAGTCGAAGGTCCCGCCTGCCACCAGCCGCGCGCCCTGTGCGATTGTTCGCTTCACGATCGCGTCGATCCGGCTAACCTGCCCCTGGTCGATGATCGGCCCCAGCGCGACGCCCGGCTTCGTCGGATCACCAACGGGAAGGTGGGTCGCCTTGTCGGCGAGCACGGAGACATACTCTTCGTGGAGGCTCTCGTGAACGAGATGGCGACCCGTCGCCATGCAAATCTGCCCTTGGTGCATGAACGAACCGAAGGCCCCGGCGGAAGCGGCCGCTGCCACGTCCGCGCCGGGCAGAACGATGAGCGCATTCTTGCCGCCAAGTTCGAGATGCACGCGCTTGAGGTGGCGCGCCGCGACCTCACCGACTCGTCTCCCTGCGGCCGTCGATCCCGTAAAGGAAACGATTCGCACCAGGGGATGCACAACGACCGCTTCGCCGATATCGACACCGCCGGGAAGCAGTTGAAGGAGTCCGGCGGGCAGACCGGCCTCCTCGAAGATCCGGACGAGGGCGACTCCGCCCCCGACCGCGGTGCGGAGGTCGGGCTTGAGGAGTACCGCATTACCGAGCGCGAGTGCGGGTGCGACGGACCGTATCGCCAGGATGAGTGGGAAATTGAAGGGCGCGATGACGCCGACCACCCCAGCGGGCATTCGCCTGGCGAAGGACCAGCGGTCTTCGTTGGAGGTGAGCACTTCGCCGTGAGGATGTGAGGGCAGCGAAGCAGCCTCGTAGCACTCGCCTGCGGCAATGTGGATCTCGAGTGCCGCTTTGGACGGGATCGATCCACCCTCGCGAACGATCCATAGCTGGATCTCGTCTGCGTGTTTTTCCCATAGATCGCCTGCCCGCCGGAGCACCGCGGCGCGATCCTCCGGGTGACGCTTCGACCAGTCGAGCTGCGCGGCGGCCGCGCGCCGCGCGGCGCGATCCACATCCTCTTCGCTCGCTACGCCGATCTCGGCGAGCTGACCGCCGGTCGCGGGCTCGACCACTGGGAGCACCCCGCCCCCGCCATCGACCCAGCCATCGAGATACAGCTTTCCGGACCACAGGCCCGCGTCCATGAGGGTCATCGGTATCTCCTTCGATTTCGATTCAGAACAGTTCGAATAGCGCCGCAACGCCTTGGCCACCACCCACGCACATGGTCACGACGGCGCGGCGTGCCTTGCGGCGACGACCCTCGAGAAGGACGTGCCCTGTCAACCGGGCGCCAGAACAGCCGTATGGGTGCCCGATCGCGATCGCCCCGCCATCGACGTTGAGAATCGAGTCATCAATCCCGAGAACATCGCGGCAGTAGAGCACCTGGCAGGCGAATGCCTCGTTGAGTTCCCACAGGTCGATGTCGGCGACCGTGAGCCCGGCCCGCTCGAGGAGCTTCGGTACGGCGCTCACCGGACCAATCCCCATGACCTCAGGCTCGCACCCTGTGACGGCGAAGCCGGCGAATCGTCCGAGCGGCTCGAGGCCGAGCGCCATCGCGCGCTCTTCCAACATGACAACGGATGCCGATGCGCCGTCCGAGAATCCGCTCGCGTTTCCCGCGGACACACTTCCGTCGGGCGTTGCCCGCCGAATGCGCGAGATTCCGTCCAACGTGCTGTCGCCGCGGATACCGTCGTCCTGCGTAGCACGCACGTCTCGCATGACGAGGTCGCCATTCGGCAGTGCGACCGCCATGACGGTGTCGATCGGCGCGAGCTCCTGGTCAAACCGACCCGCCTCGAGGGCCGCGGCCGCCTTGAGATGGCTGGTGAGGCCGTACTCATCCTGTCGCTCGCGGGAGATTCCGTAGCGCTTGCTGACTTCTTCCGCGGTTTGGAGCATTGGCCAGTAGATGCCAGGCACGCTGCGATCGAGCCATGCGTCGCGCTCCATGAAATGGTTCAGTTCGTTCTGTACGAGCGAAATCGACTCGACTCCGCCCGCGACCATGACCTCGGCCTCGCCGGCAATAATGCGCTGGGCAGACAAGGCGATTGCCTGAAGTCCGGATCCGCAGAACCTGCTCACTGTGAGTCCGGGGACAGTGGAGGGCAGGCCCGCACGCAGTGCGGCCTGGCGCGCGGTGTTGCCTCCGTTCGCGCCCTCGGGGTGGGCACAGCCCATCACGACGTCCTCGACTTCAGCCGGATCGACGCCGGAGCGTTTGAGCGCTTCACCAACGACGTGCCCGCCCATAGTGGCCGCATTGGTGAGGTTGAGCGCGCCCGACCACGATTTCGTGAGGGGCGTACGAGCAGTCGAGACAATTACCGCGGATCTCACCGAGATGCCCCTTTCGTAAAGTTGGCTTCCTTGGCGACCAGTTCAACGATCAAAGGGTCGGGTTTCCAGAACGAGTCCTTGGGCTCAATCGCCTCGAGTCGGCGCAGTTGCTCGAGCACCCGGTCCACGCCGATACGGTCCGCAAAGTACAGGGGACCACCGCGGCTCGCCGGGAATCCGTAGCCCTTGACCATCACGATGTCGACATCCGATGGGCGGGCCGCGATTCCCTCGCGCACAACCGCGCTCGCTTCATTGACCATTGCGAGGACGCAGCGGTCGACGATGTCCTCTGCCGAGAGTGACGTACGGCGATCCGTGTCACTCGCAAGCAGGGTTGCGAGCTCTGTATTTACTTCGGCCCGTCCAACCGTCGGGTAGTCGTACCAACCGCGACCGGATTTCTGACCGAACCAACCCAGTTCGCAGAGCCGGTCAGCGATCGCCCACTCGGGTTCTGACCTGCCACCGCGCGCCTTCCGTGCCTGCCACGGGATGTCATTTCCGACCAGGTCGAGCACTCGGAAGGGCCCCATCGCCATTCCCCACTGCTCGAGGGCGGTATCGATCTCCTGGGGGGTCAGGCCCAGTCGGAGCAGGTGCATCGCCTGGCGAACGTACTGGTCCATGATCCGATTGCCGATGAAGCCATCGCCGACCTGGGCGACGACTGGGGTCTTTCCAAGTCGGGCAACCGTCTTCACTGCGGTTGCGAGGGTCGCGTCCGAGGTGTTTCGCCCATCGACCACTTCGACGAGCGGCATGACGTTTGCCGGGCTGAAGAAGTGAAGTCCGACCACCCGGGTCGGCCGGCTGGTCGCCTCGCCGATGGCATCGACATCCAGGGAAGACGTATTCGTCGCCAGGATCGCATCCGGTCTCGTCACCGCGTCCAGTGCGCGAAAGACCTCGCGCTTCGCGGTCAGGTCCTCGAAGACTGCCTCGACCACCATGTCGACGTCACGCAATTCGCTCAGGTCGATCGATACCGTGAGCCTCGACTGCTGTGCAGCGCGTTCGTCGGCAGAGATTCGGTTGCGCGCGCTCGCGCGTTCGAGCTCGCTCTCGATTCCGCTCCGGGCGGCATCTGCGCGGTCCTGTGTTGTCTCGATGAGGCGCACGGGAAGCCCCGCCGCGAGGAAGGCGAGAGCAATCCCCCGACCCATGGTCCCGCCGCCGACTATGCCGGTCGTGGTCACGACAGCGGGTCTCGGTGCGCCAGCGATCCGTCCGGCCCGTCGCTCGGCAAGAAATCGATAGCGTGCCGCCCTGGCGTCGTCGGATGAAAGGAGCCCTTCGAACAGCTGAAGTTCAGCGGCGAGGCCGCGGTCGAACGGTAAGGTGACAGCGGCCACCAGGGCCGCTATCGCGTTCCGTTGTCCGATGGTGGCCTTCGGCTGTTTCTCCACCGCTCTGCGGACGAACGCGAGATAGCCTTCCGCGAGCGGTTCGTCGATCGTGACATCCCGCAGTCGAGGCAGGATGTTGCCGCTGGCGAGCCGTCGGGCCGTGAGAATTGCGAGGTCGAGGTGGTCTCCGTCGGCGACCGCGGAGATGAGGCCGATTTCGAGCGCCTCGACGGCCCCAATAGTGCGCCCCGACAGTATCAGTGAGGTTGCTCGTTCCAATCCGATCGCTCTCGGCAGGCGTTGTGTGCCGCCCGCGCCCGGCATTAATCCGAGGGTGGTCTCCGGAAGCCCAAGGGTGGTCTCCGCCGCCGCCACCCTGGCGTGGCATGCCAATGCCAGCTCAAGACCGCCGCCCAGAGCCGCGCCTTCAAGTGCGGCGACGACGGGCTTGGACATGCGGTCGAGATATCCCGTGATCGCGAGATGAAGCGTTGGTTCTGCGAGGCCTTCGCCGTTGTCGAATTCGCTCAGATCTGCGCCGGCGCTGAAGTTGCGGACACCTGTGACGACCACGGCGGTGATGACGGGTCGACGCTCCGACTCTTCCAACGCCGAGAGCAGGGCCTGCCGCGTCGCGCGGTCCAGGCAGTTCACCGGGGGGTTGTCGATGGTGATGATCGCGACCGAGTCGCGAAACTCCGTGTGGACGGGCGCTGTCTTCATCACGGCAATACACTACAACATGTTTGCGATCGTGACGCAACTGTCATGTAACTCTTGATCGATGAATGTTCCCGCTAGGGCGTGCGAGGAGTCCTGGCGTGTCCACGGAAGGTGGCGATGGTCCGGCCGTCGGCGTCCTCGAGAATCACGTCGTAGATCCCGGTCGCACCGTTCCGATGAAACTCGCTTGCTCGCGCGACCAGCCTCGTGTCGACGGTTGCCGGGGCCAGGAAGTCGATCGAAGCGTTCATCGTCACACCGCTTACGCCGCGGCTCGCGAAGGCATAGGCGAGGGCAGTATCGGCGAGCAGAAAGAGGTAGCCGCCGTGCACGATTCCGTGTCCGTTTCCCATCCGGGCTGAGGGCGTGAATTCAAGGTCCACGGCGCCGGGCTCGACGCGGACGACGGAGATGCCAAGCGCGCGCACCGCCTGGTCGGCGGCAAAGAGTGCCTCCACTGAGGCTGCCGCACGACGATCGTCGTCCACCTCGGGCACTACCCGGGGTCCAGCGAAAGAAAGTAGTCACGCGCCTGCGCGGCCCACTCGTCGTGTCGCCGGTGGAACAGCCGGTACGCCGTTTCGCGCGGCCATTCGGCCGGGAGCAGGGAGTCGGGCAACTCCGGGT